>Ga0070741_10002923_pt1 | contig 44117 bp, 45 predicted proteins | sample Coa_R1_4_FD_66440 | JGI IMG/M metagenome (GOLD analysis project Ga0070741, IMG submission 66440) | Surface soil microbial communities from Centralia Pennsylvania, which are recovering from an underground coalmine fire - Coalmine... | ecosystem: Environmental > Terrestrial > Soil > Unclassified ... | reverse complement strand
CTCACTCCCGATCGGCGGCGCGGCCCACGTGCCGGCGGAGGGCGGCGCGCAGGCGGCCGAGCTCCCGCTCGGCCGCCGCCAGCGTCGCGCGCGCCGCGTCGAGGTCGCGCGAGCGAGCGAGCTCCTCGAGCGTTCCGCAGGCCCGGCCGAGCGCCATGGCCCCCACGGCGTAGCAGCTCCCCCTGAGGCTGTGGGCGGTGGCGCCGAGGCGGCGCGGGTCGGCGGCCGCCAGGGCGTCGCGGAGCGCGTCGACGAGGGTCGGGAGCTGCGCCAGGAAGTCGTCCAGGATCGCGGCCTCGAGCGCGGCGTCGGCGCCCGTGCTCTCGTGGAGCTGCGCGACGTCGAAGACGGGCGCCGCATCCTCGGCCGCCCGCGGCGTGACCGCGGCCTCCGCCGGCGCCGTGTGGCCGCTCCAGCGCGCCAGCGCGCGATGGAGCTCCGCGGCGCGGAGCGGCTTCGCGACGTAGTCGTCCATGTCCGCGGCCAGGCACCGCTCGCGGTCGCCCGCCATCGCGTGCGCCGTCATCGCGATGATCGGCAGGCGGGCGAGCCCGTCGCCCTCGCGGCGGCGGATCGCCGCCGTCGCCTCGAAGCCGTCCATCTCCGGCATCTGCACGTCCATCAGCACGACGTCGTAGCGGGCCCGTTCGAGCGCCGCGAGCGCCTCCCGTCCGTTCGCGACCGCGTCCGCCCGGCACCCCCACCGCTCGACCATGCCGACGGCGACGTTCTGGTTGATCGGGTTGTCCTCGGCGACGAGCACGCGCAGGCCGAGCCGGCGCTCGCCCGCCGCGGCGGCATCCGTGGCCGGCCGCTCGTCGGCCGGGGGCGTGCCGACGACCTCGAGCAGGGTGTCCAGCAGCTGCGACTGCCGGACCGGCTTGGTGAGCGAGGCGGCGATCCCCTTCGCGCGAAGATCGCCCAGGTGCTGCGCGCCGATCGACGACAGGACGACGAGCGGCACGGTCGCGAGGCGCGGGTCGGCGCGGATCGCCTCCGCCGTCTGCGCGCCGTCGATCTCGGGCATCTGCATGTCGAGGAGGACGCACCGGAACGGCCGCTCGCGCGCGGCCGCGCGCAGGATCCGGAGCGCCTCGGCGCCGGAGGCCGCCGCGACGGCCTCGACGCCCCAGGACGCGAGCTGCTTCGTCAGGAAGGTGCGGTTCGTCGCGTTGTCGTCGACGACGAGCATCCGCAGGCCGCCCAGCTGGCCGGGCGCGCGCCCCTGCGGCGCACCGTCCGCCGTCTGCTTCTCGAGCGACAGCTCGACCCAGAACGTGCTCCCGCGGCCCGGCTCGCTGTCGAGGCCGATCCGCCCGCCCATCAGCGCGACGAGCTGGCGGCAGATGGCGAGCCCGAGCCCCGTCCCGCCGTACTTCCGCGTGCTCGAGCCGTCCGCCTGCGTGAAGCTCTCGAAGATCGCCTCGCGGCGGTCGGGCGGGACGCCGATCCCGGTGTCGCGCACCCAGAGGCGGACGGTCGCGTAGCGGGCGGTCTCGTAGAGCGTCCGGACGGCGAGGACGACCTCGCCGGCCTCGGTGAACTTGACCGCGTTGCCGACGAGGTTCGTGAGCACCTGCCGGATGCGGCCCGGATCGCCCCGCAGCCGCGCGCAGAAGTCGGGCGGGACGTCGCAGGTGAGCTCGAGCCCCTTCTCCTGCGCGCGCGCCGCGAGCAGGCCGGCCACCTCCTCCATCGCCACGCGCAGGTCGAAGTCGATCACCTCGGTCGTGAGCTTCCCGGCCTCGATCTTCGAGAAGTCGAGAATGTCGTTGATGATGCCGAGGAGGGACTCGGCGCTCGAGCGCACGGCGAGCGCATAGCCGCGTTGCTCGTCGGAGAGCGCGGTGTCGAGCAGGAGCTCCGTCATGCCGATGACGCCGTTCATCGGCGTGCGGATCTCGTGGCTCATGTTCGCGAGGAACTCCGACTTGGCGCGCGTGGACGCGAGCGCTTCGTCACGCGCGTGGACGAGCTCCTCGGTCTGCGCGCGGAGCTGGCGCGCCTGCGCCTCCGCCCGTGCTCGTGCCTCCTCGAGCGCCGCGGTCTGGCGGCGGCGCTCGGTGATGTCGTGCACGAAGGCGCCGAAGGCCTGCCCGGCGCGCGTCCGCATCGGCCACACCGCCAGCTCGACGGGAATCTCGTGGCCGTCCCGGTGCAGCGCGGCGATCTCGATACGCGTGTTCAGCACCGGCGCCTCGCCGGTCGCGAGGAAGTGCGCGAGCCCCCGCTCGTGGGCGGCGCGGAACCGTTCGGGGACGATGAGCGTCGAGAGCCGGCGGCCGATCGCCTCCTCGCGCGTCCACCCGAAGGTGCGCTCCGCCTGCCGGTTCCAGCCGCGGACGATGCCGTCCGCATCCATGGTGACCAGCGCGTCGTACGCCGTCTCGACGATGAGGCGCGCGCGCTCCTCGCTCTCGCGCAGCGCCTCCTCGGCCTCCTTCCGCTCGAGGAAGAGCCCGAGCTGGTGGCCGATGACACCGAGCAGGCGCAGCAGGGCGGCGTCCGGCGCTTCCGCGCGGCGCTTGAAGAACTCGACGACGCCGAGGACGCCGGCGCGGGTCCGGATCGGGAACGCGAACCCCGTGTGCAGGCCGTCCGCGCTCGCCTCCGCCGCGCGCGGGAAGTTCCCGTCGCGACCGACGTCGGCGATCCACACCGGGTCCCCGGTCGTCCAGACGCGCCCCGGCAGCCCCTCGCCCGGGGCGAAGGTCGCCGACCGGGAGCGCGCGACGAAGCGCCGCCCGTGGGCGGCGTCGCTCCACGTCTCGGCGCAGCGGAGCACGCCGGCCTCGCGGTCGAGCACCCACATGGTGCCGACGTCCCATCCGAGCGTCTCGCACACGACGCGGAGGACGCGCGGCACGGCGTCGGCGAGGGTCGGCGACTCGACCAGGACGCACGCCGCGTCGTGCTGCGCCGCCACCCGGCGTTCCGCGTGCTTGCGCTCCGTCACGTCGCGCGAGGCGAGCACCGTGCCCCGCACGCGCGCGGCGGCGGGAAGGTCGTTCCCCACCGACTCGAGCGTGCGCCACGAGCCGTCGGCGTGCCGCATGCGGAGCTCGACGGGGGCGGGCGCCGTCCGTCCCGGCCCGGCGTCCTCGAGCAGCCGGCCGAGCGCCGGCGCATCGTCGGGGTGGACGACGTCGACGGCGCGCCGGCCGACGACCTCCTGCGCCGGGACGCCGAGGACGGTGGCGACCGACGGGCTCGCGTACCGGATCGTGCCGCCGCGGTCGACGATCGTGATCATGTCGCGCGCGCGCTCGATGAGCGCCCGGAAGTGCTCCTCGCTGCTGCGGAGATCGCGGACGAGCGAGGCTCGCTCGAGGGCGGCGGCAGCGATCGCGCCGAGGAGGGCGCCCTCGTCGGCGATCTCCGGCGTGAAGCGGTGCGTGCGGACGAGGTCGGCGTAGACGAGACAGCCGATCGGCCCGTCGCGGCCGACGAGCGGGATGGCGAGGAAGCACTTGAGCTCGGGATGGCGCGCGTGCGTCGGCCCGCCCTCGCCCGGCACGTCGTTCACGAAGAGCGGGCGGCCGGCGAGGAACGCCTGCACGGACGGCCGCGCCGTGTCCGCGAGCGGGACGCGGAGGTCGCGCGCGTCGGCGGCCCGCGCGGCCTCGAGCCCGCACGGGACGAGGAAGTCTCCTTCGCGCACGAGCACGACCCCGCCCGACACGCCGAACAGCGCGGCGCCGTCCGCGCACACGCGCGCGCCGATCGCCGCGGGGTCCACCTCGGCGCTGAGCGCCGCCGCGAGCTGGCCGAGCTTCGCGCGGAGCGCGGCCGCCTTGTCGACGCGCATGAAGAGCTGGGCGTTCTCGATGAGGCTCGCCGCCTGCCGCGCGACGCCGCGCAGCACCCGGAGCCCGCTCTCGTCGAAGCCGGGCGGCCCGTGGAGCCCGACGCTCATCGAGCCGAGCGTCCGCGCGCGGCCGCGGAGCGGGGCGATGACGAGCGCGTACACGCCCACCTCCTCGAGCGCGGCGAGGACGCCGGGGTCGCGCGTCGTGTCGCGGGAGAAGGCGACGATCTCCCCGGCCGCGAGCGTCTCCTCGTACCGGAACGTGCCGGGATAGTAGTAGCGCTCCGCGAAGCGCCGGAGGACCTCGGGCGGCGTTCCGCAGTCGGCGACCGGGATGTACGCGCGGCGCCGCTCGCTGAAGAGGTAGATCGCGCAGCGGTCGGCGGGGACGAGCTCGACCGCCGCGCGGCAGAAGCGGTCGAGCACGACCGGCAGCGCGAGCGTGTCGCCCGTCTGCTCGGCGACCTGGACGAGCGCGTCCGCGATGCGCTTCTCCTTCTCGAGCGCCGCGATGCGCGCCGCCAGCTCGCGGACGGTCGGCTCCGGCTCGGCCAGCGTCGGTCCTCCCCCCGGATCGCGCGAGCAGCAAGCCGCGTGCCCCCGCGCGCGCCCCCCTCGCACCGCACCGCTCGCCGCCGGCGGGCCAACGTTTCGGCCCGGCGTGTCATCGGCTTGACCTGGCGTTCAGCGCCCGGAGGACGGCGCCGGGCCGTCGGCCACCTCGACCAGCACGACGTTCGCGCGGCGCCCGTCGGAGAGCGCGCGGCTCTCGGCGAGCCGCCGTACGGCCGCGCGCCGCTCCGCGGGTACCGTGGCGAGCACCTCGTCGCTCGCGAGATAGAGCCCCGGGGGACACGCGGCGAAGTCCCGCGCGCACCGCGCGCGCGGGACGTGGCGGTCGAGGTAGAAGAAGAGGTCCGACAGCTCGCCGGTGCCCGCGTACCGGATCGGGCGCGTGCCGGCCGCCGCCCGGACGGCGGCGGCGAAGCGATGGAGCGCGTGCACGTTCCGGTGGTTCTCCCAGCGGAGCGGCTTCAGCACGTCGACGTACGGGAGGTGGAGGAGGAGGAGCGCGGTCAGGACGGCGATCGGCCGTCCCGCGCCCGCGGCGTGCGCGACGAGCGCGGCCGCGACCGGCACGCAGGCGAGCGCGACCGCGACGGCCGCGGGCTCCTCGGCGAGCGCTCCCCGGAGCGGGTCGACGATCTCGCGGTCGAAGCCCCGGTAGACGCGCGCCACGAACGTCGGGTCGAGCCATCCGAGCGCGGCCCCGACCTCGGCGCCGAGGAGGACGGCCGCGACGCCGGCGGCGAGCCCCGCCGCCGTCCACGTGACGTTCGGGCGCCACGGCTGCCAGGGCGCGAGCGCGAAGAACCACTCCGTCACGAGAATCGCGACGGCTGGCATGAGCGGCAGGAGGTACACGTCGCGCTTTCCCGCCGCGGCCGAGAAGAAGAGGAAGGGCGCCACGAGCCAGGCGAGCGCGAAGGTCTCGAGCGTCGGCGCGCGGCGCGCGCGCCAGGCGCGGTGGAGCGCGAAGGGCAGCAGGAAGACCCACGGCGCCGCCTCCGAGAGCATGGCGCCGAGGAAGTGCCACGGCGGCTGGCTGCCCTCCGGCCCGTACACGAGCCGGACGAGGTTCTCGGTGAGCACCTGCGTGCGGAAGAAGAGCGCGCCGCCGCGGACGAACGCGGCGACGTACCAGGGAAGCACGACGGCGGCGAGGAGCGCGACGGCGGTCGGGCGGACGAAGGCGCGGACGAGCGCGAGGCGGCCCGTGCTCCAGAGGAAGGCGAGGAGTGCCAGCGCGGGGACGGCGAGCCCGACGGGCCCCTTGGCGAGGAACGCGACGCCGACGAGCGCGTGGAAGAGGTAGAGGCGCGGGCCGCCGACCCGCTCGCGGCGAAGCATCGACCACGCGCACGCGAGCGCCGCCGTGACGGCGGCGGCGAGCGTCGGATCCACCCACGACTCGCGCGCGTGCCGCGAGACGCTCGAGGTGGTCAGCAGGACGAGCGCCGCGCCGAGGCCGCGCCCGGCGCCCTCCGTCGCCGCGACGGCGCCGCACGTCACGAGGAGCGCGGCGAGCGTCGCGAGCGCCGACGGCATCCGGACCGTCGCCTCGTCGACGACGCCGCCCCGAACGTGCGCGACCGCGGCGCCGAGCCAGTGCATGAAGGGCGGCTTGTGCGGGACGTCCTCGCCGTTGCGGAGCGGGAGCACGAGATCGCCCGTCCGCACCATCTCGCGGATGACGAGCGCTTCGCGGCCGTCCATCGTGCGGTCGATCGGGCCGTGCCCGAGACGCCAGAAGAGCGCCGGCCACGCGAGGACCACGACGATCGCCACCGCCGCCGAGGCGCGCACCGGGAGCGGGTTATGCAAAAGCGCCGCGCCGTGCAACCGCGGCGTTCCGGTATGTTGCACGGCGCTTTGCGCTTGCCCCTCGCGACGACTTCGAGGATGAAGGGGCCGCATGAAGCCCATCGAAGCGCTCAACCGGCTCCGCCGGATCGGCCTCGCCTTCGGCGTGACCCACTGCTTCGTCGCCGCCCACAAGCTCGGGATCTTCGACCGCCTCGTCGAGCGGAAGACCGTCGGCCAGCTCGCGCGCGAGCTCGGCATCGAGCCCGACGCCGTCCGCCGGCTCCTCGTCGTGCTGCACCACTTGGAGCTGCTCGAGCGCGACGGCGACACGTTCTGGAACGCCGAGCTCGGGGGCTTCTGCACCTCGACGTCGCCCGTGCCGCTGAACGGCCTCGCGGACCTCGACCCGTTCCTGCACATGTGGGAGCTCCTGCCGGAGGCGATGAAGACGTACGCGCCCGTGTGGGTGCAGGCCCTCGGCGCGACGCGGCAGGACATCTGGGACACCCTCTACAGGGATCCGGTGGCCCTCCGGCGGTTCGCGCGCTACATGCACGCGTACAGCGTGGCGATCGGGCAGGAGATCGCCGAGAAGTACGACTTCTCGCCGCACCGCTGCGTCCTCGACGTCGCCGGGGGCTCGGGCGAGCTGTCGCAGCAGATCGCGCTCCGCCACCCGCATCTCCGCGGCATCGTCATGGACCTCCCGAACGTGCTCGACGTCGCGAAGGAGCACATCGCGGCGAACGGGCTCGCCGCCCGCTTCACGACGCAGCACGCGGACCTCTTCGAGGGGCCGTACCCCAAGGGCGCCGACGTCGCGACCCTCAGCTGGATCCTGCATGACTGGAACGACGATCAGTGCCGCACGATCCTCCGGCACTGCTTCGAGGCGCTTCCGTCGAAGGGCGTGCTCCTCATCAACGAGTGCGTGATGAACGAGGACTACTCGGGCACGCTCGAGAACGAGCTCTACTCGATCTTCATGCTCGTCGTCTGCGACCCGGGGGCGCGCGAGCGGCCGTTCTCCCAGCACCGGGCGATGCTCGAATCGGTCGGCTTCCGCGAGGTGGAGCACCGGCGCCTCGAGGGACCGCGGGACCTGGTCGTCGCGCGGAAGCCCTGAGCGGCCCGGACGGTGCGCGGGGGCGCGCCTTGCGCGGCGGACGCGCGGTGGGGTACTCGCGCCGCGTGCGCTGCGGCCGTGCGAGTTGCATCCGAGCCCTCCTTGTCGCGGCATCGGTCGCCGTCGTCGCCGCGCCCGCCGCGGCGAGGCCGCTTCGCCTCCGCCTCCCGCCTGCGCCGCCCGGCGACCTTCTCTGCGCGGGGCGCGCGGGCGCGTGCGTCGCGCCGCCGTACGTGCTCGTCGTCTCCGCGCTCCCGGCCGAGATCGAGCCGCTCCTCGCCGCCGCACGGCTCCGCGAGGCGGTGTCGCTCGGCGATCGCACCGCGTGGGTCGGCACGCTCGGGGACGCGCCCGCGGTCCTCGTCCGGGGCGGCATCGGGCTCGTCAACGCCGCGGCGACGGTCGCACGCGTCCGCGACCGCTTCCCGCTCGCGGGCGTCGTCCTCGCCGGCGTCGCGGGAAGCGACCTCGAGATCGGCGACGTCGCCGTGCCCGTCGCGTGGAGCGACGGCACGACCACGACGGCGGTCGCCCCGGCGCTCGTCGCGATCGCGGAGCAGGTCGCGCGGCGGCCCGTGCGTCTCGATCGGTGCACCCACGTGCCGCCCGAGCCGCCCGGCCGGCGCGTCTGTCTCGGCCGCCGGCCGCGCATCGTGGTCGGCGGCGTCGGGGTGAGCGCGGATCCGTTCGGCGGAGCGGCGTTCCCGTGCCGGCCGGGCGGCGGCCCGGTGTTCGGGTGCGACGAGTTCTTCCGCGGCGTCGGCCGGCCCGCGGCGGCCGCGTCGGCGCGCGCCGAGGACATGGAGACGGCGGCGGTCGCGCGCGCGGCGGCCGCCGCGGGTGTGCCGTTCATCGGCTTCCGCGGCGTGTCGGACGGCGGCGGCGACCCGCTCGGGCTTCCCGGCTTCCCGGCGCAGTTCTTCGCCTACTACCGCCTCTCCGCCGACAACGCGGCTGCGGCGGCACTCGCCTTCCTCCGCCGCGGGACGGCGGCGGGCGTGTTCCCCCGGGCGCGGCGGGCGCCCGCGTCGGCGCCGCGCGCCGGCGCCGCCTGCGACTGGGAGCGCGTCGCGAGCGCCGCGTGCGCGGGAGCGCGGGCGCCGCGGGCCGTGACGGCGGGCGTCGCGCGCGCGTGCGCCGCGCTCGCGGCGGGCGCGCGCGCCGTGCCGGGCAGCGACGCGGCGCGCGCGGCCGCGGCGCGCGCCCGCGCGCGGTGGCGGGACGCCGCCGCCGCTCTCGCGGGCGCGCCGCTCGCCCCGCTCGGGGCCACGTGCCGTGCGGGCCTCGCGGCCGCCCTCGCCGCGCGCGCCGCGGGGTCCTAGCGGCGTCGCCGGAGCGGGTGGCGCCGGAAGAAGTCGAGCATCGCCCGCGTCCAGAGCGTCGGCCAGCGGGTGTGGTTCCGGGTCCCGAGCGTGAAGCCGAGCGGGTTGTCGGCGAAGGCGAGGTCGCCGTCGGGGCTCGTGCCGCACGCCGCGAGACACGTGGCGACGCGGGTCTGCGTCGCGTCGACGATGACGTCCGTGAAGGGTGTGCGGAGTCGGCGCAGCTGGCTTCGGAGCAGCTCGCCGTTCGGGCAGATGCCCGCGATGTCGCAGTCGTTGTGCAGGTGGTAGACGGGGACGCGCCGGTTGAACACCTGGATCTCCGCGTCCCCGCGCGGTGCGCCCGCGACCGGCGTCTGCGGGCACGGGTCGTCGAAAGCGCGGAACGGATTCGGCGCCGAGTAGACGGCGGCCGCCGCGATCCCCGGCCGGTTGAGCGCCCAGAGCACGGCCATCGCGGACCCGTTCGACCATCCGGTGACGTAGATGCGTCGCGGATCGACCTTCCCGGTGGCCGTCTCCTCGGCGACGAAGTGGTCGATCGTCGCCGCGTCGACGTTCTCGGGATACGCGACGCCGGCGACGACGCGCGTGGCGCCGGCCGGATCGAGCTGCCGGTACCAGTTGTCCCATCCCGTCCCCCGGTCGTCGGGCGCCGGGTAGAAGTGCGCCGTCGCGCGGCCCTCGGGCGCGAGCAGTATGAAGCCCGGCCGTGACCGGTCCCCGCTCACGTTCGCGGTCGCGAGGAAGGCCAGCAGGTTGGTCGCGAACGGCACCGTGTCGGCCGTGAACAGGGACGGGTGGACGTAGACGACGAGCGGCAGCGGGCCGGCGGAGGACGCGCCGGGCGGCTCCCAGAGGCAGGCGCGGCGCGGCGTGCCGTCGCCGTCCGGCCACGGGCCGAGCGTCGTGCCACCCGCGCACGTGGTGGTGGTGAGGTCCGGCACGAGCGGCCGGGGCGGGTTGCCGAACGGCGTGCAGACGGCGGCGGCCGAGGAGGCGGCGCCGAGCGCCCCGAGGACGAGGGCGATCCGGAGCGGGTTCGTCATGGTGCCTCCCGGGCGCGCCAGCATGCTAGCTTCCCTCCCGCGGGACGGCGCGCGGGGTCAACGGCGGCGCCCCGGAGACGCGCGCGGAAAGCGGGGGATCGCGCCGGCCGGCGAGGGGGGAGCGCGGGACGGGCGGCCGCCCGCCGCGCCGTCAGTCGCAGCCGGGCGGCCGAGACGCGTCCCAGTCCGCGCACGCCGCGTCGCCGATCCCGAGCGACCCGGTCGTCGGGTACGTGACGACCGCCCCCGACGCGTCGGTGAAGCGAAAGAGGTGGCGGTGGCACCCCGTCCCGGCGCCCGTGACGGTCGCCGACCACGCGCCGTTCGTCGGCGTGCCGCGGCGGAGGACGAGCGGCGTGCACGCGCCGTCGACGTCCACCGTCGCCTCGACCGCGAGCACCGGCGCGGCCCAGTTCGCCCACACGTCGACGGCGGGCGCCTGGCGCGGGTAGTGCGTTCCCGACGGCACGGGGGGGGACGGGCGTCGCCTGGTCGCCGAAGTCGCCGACGAGCGGCCGGTCGAGGCCGACGCCGACGCTGCCGGTCGCCTTCACGACCGCCGCCACCGTCCATCCGATCCCGCGCCGCATGCGTCGGGCGCAGAGCGTACGGATCGCGCGCCCGGACCGCGAGCGCGTGAGGAAAAGCCGACGCGTTTCCGGCGCGCTGCGCTTGACCCGCCCCCGCCCGCGCGCTCTATGGCGGGCTCGTGCCGCCGGACCGTCGCAGGCCCTCCGCGTGGCGCGCGCTCGAGGCGGCGTGCCTGCTCGCGTCCGCGCTCGGCCTCGGCCGCGCGGGCGTCGCGCGTGGCGCCGACCCGGACCCCGTGCCCGTCCTCCCGCACGCGACGGTGCTCGCGCCCGGGCCGCGCCGGCTCGGGTTCCAGGGCCTTGCGGCCGACCCGAGCTCGATCGGCGACTTCGCAGGCACCGTCGCGCTCGCCTACCTGCGCGGCCGCGTGCGCGACGCGAGCGGACGCCGCTGGCTCATGGAGAACGACGTCCGCGTCATGCAGGGCGACTACGTCGCCGCCGACGGGATCCGCCGGCACGGGACGTTCGCGTTCCTCTGAATCGACCTCTTCGAGCCCGGTTCGGGCTCGCGCGGCCACGACTTCACGGGCGGCATCACGGCCGCGGGCCTCGTCTGGACGGTGCGGCTCCCGGACGGTGCGGTCACGACCGACGCGAGCGGCCGGACGCTCACGCTCGAGGCGCACGACGTCCCGGTCCTCGACGCGCGCGCGTCCGGCGACACCGTGCCGGCCACGGTGAGCGTCGCGATCCGGTGGAAGGGCGCGGGCGGGCGCCGCCGCGTCGTGGCCGCGTCGCCCGCGTTCGACGGGCGGATCTTCCGCCGCGCACGCGCTCGCGGCTCGTTCGCCGCCGTCGAGGAAGGCTTCGCGTTCGCGTCCGCGACCGCGAAGCCGGTGCGGGCGCTCTTCGCCGAGCTCGGCGCCGAGCGGAACGGGTCGCTGGCTGCGCTGCCTGCCTGCGCCCCGTGCGCGCGTCCGTAGCGCCGGGCGGGCCCGGACGCCCGCCCGGAGGGGCAACATCCGTGCGCGATTGCAAGGCCCGCGCGCCGCCGCGTGCCGTTTCTCCCGTGAATCCACGCCCGGCGGCGGCACCGGCCTTGCTCCTCCGCGCTGGTCACTCCACGACTCCGCGACCGGGGAGGATTCGCATGCGTCTCGTCTCGAGCATGGCACTCGCGCTGGCGCTGGTCGCGCCCGCCGCCGCGGCGACGGCGCCGGCGCTCTCCTGCGTCTCGCAGGCGAGGGCGGACCTCCAGGGCTGCCAGGCGCTCGCGAAGCAGGCGAACGACCAGTGTACGAACGCCTTCCTCGCCGCCGTGCCGCCGTGCTTCGGGGAGCAGGCGCCGTGCGCGACGGGCTGCGTCGACGCGCAGACGAGCTGCCAGGCCGGGCCGAACGGCGAGAAGGAGGCCTGCTCCACGAAGTGCGACGCGCGCGCGAAGGCGCAGCGCGCCGGGTGCAGCGCGAAGCACGGGAACGCGGCGAACGGGTGCCAGCTCCGCGCGAAGCTCCAGTCCGTCAAGTGCAAGCAGCGCTGCGCGCGGAAGGCGACGCCCGGGCTCCAGCGCTGCGCGACCGAGTTCAACGCGTGTCTGCGGACCTGCACGACGCCCTGAACGTCCCGGGGCCGCGCCGCGGGGGATCCCCGGCGCGCGCGCGCGGTGCCGTGGGTCGCTCCGCGCCCGGAGCGTGCAGCGGCTGCGGCGCCTGCTGCCGGACGATCATGCTCGCCGAGTCGCCGGAGGACGTGCGCCGCATCGCGACGCTCACCCGCGTCCTCGGCATCCCGTCGGACCACCAGTTCGCGGCCGAGCACTGGCGCCCGCTCACGCGCGAGGCGGCGATGGCGGCGAACCCCTTCTACGTGAGCCGCGTGCGCGGCGACGTCCACTGGTATGCGTGCGACCGCCTCGGCGCAGACGGGAAGTGCACCGCGTACGACGAGCGGCCGCTCGTCTGCCGCGGCTACCCGTGGTACGGCGCCGAGCCGACGCGCATGCCGCTCCCCGATCCGGAGTGCGGCTACGCAGTCGACCTGCCGCGCGACTGACGCGCCGCCGACGACCGCGTCCGGTCGTTGCCAGCGTCCCGGGCGGGTCCGTGCTATGAGCACCTCGTGGAGCTGGATCCCACCCGCTGCTACCGCGCCTTCGTGTCCCACGATCCGCGTTTCGACGGCCGGCTCTTCGCCGGCGTCACCACGACCGGGATCTATTGTCGGCCCGTCTGCCCCGTCAGGCCCGCCAAGCGCGAGCACTGTCGCTTCTTCACGTGCGCGGCGGCCGCGGAGGCGGCGGGCTTCCGGCCGTGCCGGCGATGCCGTCCCGAGGCCTCGCCCGGGGCGCCGGCGTGGCTCGGCACGTCCGCCCTCGTCGCGCGTGCCTTTCGCCTGATCGACGCGGGCGCGCTCGACGCCGGCGACGTCGAGACGCTCGCCGGCCGCCTCGGCGTGGGCGCCCGGCAGCTGCGCCGGCTCTTCGCGGAGCACGTCGGCGCCTCGCCCGCCCGCGTCGCGCGCGCGCGACGCGTCCACTTCGCGCGGGCGCTGCTCGACGCGACCGATCTTCCGATGCACGCGGTCGCGTTCGGCGCGGGCTTCCGGAGCGTCCGGCAGTTCAACCACGCCGTCCGGACGACGTTCCGCGCCTCGCCGACGGCGCTGCGCGCGCGGCGCCGTCCGGGCGGGCCGGGCGCGGGGCTCGTGCTCCGGCTCGCGTATCGCCCGCCGCTCGACTGGCCCGCGCTGTGCGAGTACCTGGCGCTCCGCGCCACGCCGGGCGTCGAAGTCGTGACGGGCGCCGCGTACCGGCGGACGATCCCCGTCGGCGACGGCGCGGGGGTCGTCGAGGTGCGACCCGACCCCGACGGCCGGCACCTCCGCCTGCGCGTCGACCCGCCCGCGACGACGGGCCTCATGGCGCTCGTCGCGCGTGCCCGGCGCCTCTTCGACCTGGACGCGGCTCCCGACGAGATCGCGCGCGTGCTCCGGCGGAGCGCCGTGCTGCGCCCGCTCGTGGAGGCCGCGCCCGGCCGTCGCGTGCCGGGCGCCTGGGACGGCTTCGAGCTCGCCGTGCGCGCGATCATCGGCCAGCAGGTGACCGTGCGCGGCGCGACGACGCTCACGGGCCGCCTCGTGGCCCGCCTCGGCCGGCCGGTCGACGTGGGCGTCGGGGGGCTCGACCGCCTCTTCCCGACGCCCGCGGCGATCGCCGCGGCGGACCTGGCCGGCCTCGGGATCCCGGGCGCGCGCCGGGCGACGCTGCGCGCGCTCGCGGCGGCGGTCGCCCGCGGCGAGCTCGCGCTCGACGGGACGCGGCCGCTCGACGAGGCGGTCGCGCGCCTCCGCGCCATCCGCGGGCTCGGGCCGTGGACGGCGGAGTACGTCGCGATGCGCGCCCTCGGCGAGCCCGACGCGTTTCCGGCCGGCGACCTGGGGCTCCGGCGCGCGGCGGGCGACGGCGCCGGACCGCTTCCGGAGCCGGCACTCCGGCGCATCGCCGAGGCGTGGCGCCCGTGGCGGGCGTACGCCGCGATGCACCTCTGGACGGGCGCGCGGCCCGCGGCGGCGGCGAGGAGGAGCGCATGACGATCGAGACGGGCGAAGTCGAGACGCCGATCGGGACGCTCGCCGTCGCCGTCCGCGACGGCCGCCTCTGCGCGCTCGAATTCGACGGCGCGGGTGCGCGGCTCGCGGCCCGCCTCGCGCGACGGTTCGGGCGGGTGGCCGTCCGGGTCGCGCCCGATCCGGGTGGCGTCATCGGCAGGCTCCGCGCGTACATGGAGGGCGACCTGGACGCGCTCGCGTCCGTCGTGGTCGACACGGCCGGCACGCCCTTTCAGGAAGCCGTGTGGCGCGCGATGCGCGCGATCCCGGCGGGCGAGACCGTCTCCTACGGCGCGCTCGCGCGGCGCCTCGGCGCGCCCGCCGCCGTGCGCGCGGTCGGCGCGGCGAGCGGCGCGAATCCCGTGCCCGTCGTCGTGCCCTGCCATCGGATCGTCGGTGCGGACGGTGGGCTCACGGGCTTCGGCGGCGGCCTCGCGCGCAAGCGCTGGCTCCTCGCCCACGAGGGAGCGCGCGTCGTGACGCCGGCCGACGAGCAACCGACCCGGCACCGCGCGCGCCGCCGGGGCGCCGCGGTCCCGCCCGAAGCTTGACGACCGCCCGACCGTCGTGAGACGAGGCTCCCCCACGCCGCGCCGGCGTGGTCTCGTCCAAAGGAGGCTCGCCATGTCGAAGCTCGTCGCCGCAATCGCCCTCGCCGCGATGCTCGCGCCCGCGGTCGCGCTCGCGACCGACATCGAGGACTTCGAGAAGAAGGTGAACAAGTACGCCGCGCAGAGCGGCAAGGACAAGGGACTCTGCGTGTGCCTGAACCCGGCGGTCTTCTTCTACGGGGCCTCCGGCTACCTCCGCCGCACGGAGACGGACGCCACGGGCCATCGGCTGGTGACGGTCTCCTGCGTCATCCAGGGTTTCGACCCCGGCACGGGCGAGCTCGACTACCAGGCCGGCTGCGTCCCGTTCGCGCCGCTCGCGAAGTGAGCCGCTACTAGCGGACCGTCGCGATCAGGTCGCCGAGCGCCTCGAGCCCGCGCGTCAGGCCGTCGGGATCGAACGCGGGCGGCGGCACGACGATGCGCGCGACGCCGAGATCCTCGAGCCGTCGGACGGCGTCGGCGTCCGCCGCTCGGCGCCCGGACGTCACCTCGAGCGCGCCCGCGCGGCGGCCGGCCTTCGCGCACTCCTCGCGCACGACGGCGAGGAGCCGCGCGAGCGTCGCCGCGTCCGCGACGCCCGGGAAGAAGCCGTCGCCCCAGCGCGCGGCTCGGCGCGCGGCGGCCTCGGTGTGGCCGCCGACGACGATCGGGACGCCGGGCTTCTGCACCGGCTTCGGATGGGACTCGAGCGGGCCCCAGCGGAAGAACCGCCCGGCGAACGGCTCCGGCTCGTCCTTCCACAGCGAGCGCATCGCGCGGACGGTCTCCGCCGTCCGCGCCGCGCGCTCGGCGAACGGGATGCCGAGCGCCTCGAACTCCTCCGCGAGCCAGCCGACGCCGATGCCGAGGATCGCGCGCCCGTGCGACAGCACGTCGAGCGTCGCGGCCTCCTTCGCGACGTAGAGGGGGTGGCGCTGGGGCAGGATGACGACGCCGGTTGCGAGCCGGAGCGTCCGCGTCACCGCCGCCGCGTACGCGAGCGCGAGGAAGGGGTCCGGGATGGGCATGTTCTCGGGCGCGGGGATCTTCCCGGACGGGTCGTAGGGATACGTCGATCGGTAGCCGACCGGGATGACGACGTGCTCGACCGTCCAGAGCGATTCGACCCCGACACGCTCCGCGGTCGTCGCGAGGTGGGCCAGCATCTCCGGGAACGCGAACGGCCCCGCGTTCGCATACATGAGGCCGAGCTTCATGCCCACCGTCGTAGCACCGCCGCGCGGGCGGACGCCAGCCGGCGTGCCGCCGTCTCGCTGCGCGGGCGGCGGACTACCCGGTGCGCCGGAGGCCGATCGCGCGGACGCTCATCGTCCGCGGCCCGGTCGCGATCCGGCGGATCCGCCCGGGCACGCCGCCCTGCGCGTCCGCGCGTCGCCGCAGCGCCGCGACCCCGCGGCGGATCCAATCGGGATCCAGGTCGAGCGCGCGGCAGAGGTTGACGAACGCGAACGGCCAGGCGTCGTCGTCGGACGCGAACCAGGCGGCCAGCTCGGCGTGCCGGCGGCGCGCCCGCGGGCCCGAAGCCGCCGCGTGCTTCTGGAGCTCCCAGACGGCCCGGTCGAGGACGGCGAGCATGAGCCGCTGCTCGGGACGCCGGGCGCCGCCCGAACGGGCGAAGAACTGCGACGGAAGGACGAGCTCGGGCGCGAGTTCGGGGTCGTATCCGTCGAGACGCATCGCCCAGGGAGACGGACGGCGGTGGCGATCGGTTGACCGCCCGCACGCCCTTCGCGGGCGGGGCCCCGGCGTGGGATTGTCGGCGCGCCCGGCATCGCCGATGCTCGGCTCGTGCGCGTCGAGCGGGGGATCGCCCGGTACAATCGGGCCTTCTACGAGCGCTGTTGGCGCGCCGGGTCGGTGCTCGCGCTTCCGGGCATCGCGGCGGCGTCCCGGCCGCAGGTGGAGATCGGCGCCGGCCTCCGCCCGCGCCTCGCGCTCGCGGCCGCGGTCTTCGTCGACGTGAGCCGCACCGCGTGCGCGAAGCTGCGCCGCGCGGGCGGCGTCGCCGTCTGCGGGACCGTCGACGCGCTCCCGTTCGCGACCGGGAGCGTCGCCGTCGTGCACGCGTACGAGGTGCTGGAGCACGTGGAGGACGACGAGCGGGCGGTGGCGGAGATCGGCCGCGTCGTCGCCCCGGGCGGCGTCGCCGTGCTCAGCACGCCGCTCCATCGCGACCGCTGGCAGGAGTTCGACCGCGTCGTCGGACACGCGCGGCGCTACGAGCCGGCGGCGCTCGTGGCGCTGCTCGGACGCCACGGCTTCGTGCTCGAGGGCTACGCGCCCTCGGGGATGCGTCCCCGGAGCCGGCTCCTCAACCGGCTCGGCCTCTACTACCTCACGCGCTGGCCGCGGCTCGCGCTCCAGTGCGAGGAGTGGTTCCTGCGCGTGTTCTCGCCTTGGGAGGCGGTGCTCATCGTCGTCCGCGGCGACGCGGCGGCGTTCATTCGCGCCGCGCCGGGGATGGACGGGGCGGTCACGAGCTGGCGCCGCTCGACGTGACCGACGCGCGCGCGGGGCCGGGGCGCACCGCCCCGGACGCGATTGACGGCACGGAAGGGGGCTGCCAGGCGGACGAGATGCGGACGCTCGAGGCGATCGGCGCCGTCGCGCGGGCCCTGACGCCGGCCGTCGTCGTCGCGGTCGGCTGCGGTGCACCTGCGCCCCACCGCGAGATGGGGGCCGCGTACCGAGCGATCTCGCAGGCGCAGGAGAACGAGGCCGCCGAGGACGCCCCGCTCGAGCTTCGCCAGGCGCGCGAGAAGTACGAGGCCGGCCGGCGCGCGATCGCGGCCGGGGCGTACGACGACGCGCGCCGGCTCGCGGAGGAGGCGGACGCGGACGCACGCTACGCCGAGGCGAAGGCGCGAGCCGAGCGCGCGCGCCGGACGGCGGAGGAGACGCGCGCCGGCATCGACGCGCTTCGCCGCGAGGTCGAGCGCTCCGCGATCTACTAGGTGGTTCGGCACGGATGGCGAGGACGACGCGGATCGGGACGCTCGTGTTCCTGGCGCTCGCCGCGGCGTGCGCGCGGCCGCGGAACGCCGCGCTCGACACGGTCCGGGCGGCGTACCGGGAGGCGGCGGGAACCGCGGAGATCGCGACCAACGCCCCGGCGGCGCTCGAGGACGCCGGGGAGGCCCTCCGGCGCACGGAGCGCGCGTACGCCGACGGCGCGTGCGATGCCGACGTGAACGCGCTCGCGTACGTGACGCAGCGCCGGGTCGACGTGGCGCGCGCGACGGCCGCGCGGAAGGTCGCCGAGGCGGAGATCGACCGCCTGAGCCGCGAGCGGGAGGACGTCCTCGGCGCGCCGGCGCAGCCGAGCGCGCCCGCGGCGACGCCCGAGGACGGCGACCAGCGCTAGCCCGCAGGCCTAGTCGAGCGAGGGCTTTTGCGGCAGCTCGGGCCGCCGCCGGGCGAAGTCGTACGGCGCCACGACGAGCCACCCGACGACGACGCCCAGCACCCCCGCGATGAACGCGGCCCAGCTGACCGGGTCCTCGAACCCCTGCACCCAGTCCTTGATCGCGAGCGGGCTCGCGAGGATCCAGGCGACGACGAGGCCCTCGTAGACGGCGTCCGAGCCGAGGACGCGCTTCACCCACCGCATCGGCGCGACGCTACATCAGGGACGCACGATGCGTCGTCGCGCGGCGAAAATTGCGCACCGGCCGCTCGGCGCCCGCGAGCGCGGCGGCGCCGGGGCCGCGCTCTTCACGTTCATGTTCCAGGCGCCCGTCGAGCTCGTGAGCGCGGCGCCGACGGGGAGCCACCCGCTGTCGTACGGCCAGCACCAGGAGAGCTCGGGACCGAGCCGCTCCGGTCGCCCTGGTGGCAGGTCCGCTGGCGGGTACCTGCACGAGCGAGTCGCCGAGGCCGTGGCCCGAAAGGGTGTTGAGCTCGTCGTCGCCGTCGACGAGCGTCATGCTCTCGATGATCGGGAGAGCAGGGGGACGCCGCCGATCGGGAGACACGGCCGAATGGCGAGGGGCGGCGCGCGCTCAGCTGTGCCCGCCCTCGTAGTGGATGCGGCTCCCCGGGGGGACGGACTCGACGAGCCACACGTTGCCGCCGATGATCGATCCCGCGCCGATCACCGTCTGCCCGCCGAGGATCGTCGCGCCGGCGTAGATCGTGACGCCGTCCTCGATCGTCGGGTGGCGCTTCCCGCCCTTCTCGCCCCGCCCGCCGCGCGCGAGGCTCAAGGCGCCGAGCGTGACGCCCTGGTAGATCTTCACCTCGTTCCCGATCACGGACGTCTCGCCGATCACGACGCCCGTGCCGTGATCGATGAAGAACGATTCGCCGATCGTCGCGCCCGGGTGGATGTCGATGCCGGAGATCGCGTGCGCGTGCTCCGACATGATGCGCGGCAGCATCGGCACGCCCTCCCGGTACAGCTCGTGCGCGATGCGATGGACGGTGATGGCCTCGATCGACGGGTAGCTGAAGATGACCTCCTCGACGCTGTTCGCCGCGGGGTCGCCCTGGAAGGCGGCGAGGACGTCCTTCGAGAGCTTGGCGCGGAGCGCCGGGATGCGGCGGAGGAGCGCGAGGGTCACCTGCGCGGGCCAGTCCCGGTCGCGCGGGACGCCGGCCGTCCGGAAGCCCTCGTAGTTCGCGGCGCGCCGGATCTGCTCGACGAGGATGTCGTGCGCCGGGTAGAAATGCGACGCGATCGCGTAGTGCAGCCGGCCGCTGTCGAGCGGGCCGGTCGCGTAGTAGCCGAGGTACATGACGGCCTTCAGGTGGTTCAGCGCCTCGATCACCTGGCGCTTGCTCGGCAGCTGCGCGGTGCTGAGGCTGTCGATCAGCCGGCCGGCCTCGTAGCTGGCTGCGACCTCGCCGATGACGGCCTCCAGGTCCTCTCGTTTCTCCTTCGGCATCCGGGGGGGCCTCCTGCGCCGGCACGGCGCATGGCGGCTGCGGTACACCGCCGGTCGGGGAGGCGCAAGCAGGTGTCGATCGGTGAGAAAAGGCTCGCGTCCGTCGCGCCGGTGGCGTATGCTGCCCCCTCGTGCGGCGGCTCTCGGCATTCCTGCTCGTCCTCGCGCTCGCCGTACCCCTCGGGGCGACGGGCGAGCCGAACGAGCAGGCCGTGACGCCCCTCACGGGCCCCGCGGAGCAGCGGATCGAGATGCTCGCCCCCGCGGGCGAGCAGCACGTCGAAATGATCGGCGAGAGCGGCGTGCAGCAGGTCACACCGGGCACGACGAGCCCCGCCGGGCGGGCCGCGCACGGGGTCGCGAAGGTCTTCGTGGGCATCTTCGCGGCCGTCGTGTCGCTCGGCGTGATGGCCGCCTCGCTGATCTTCGTCTGAGGGTGGATTTCCGCTTCGAGATGGGGTAGCACTGGCTCCGGCGGGAGCGGTGCACCCCCGGCGGTGTGCGGCCCCAGCACGTGAGGCTCCGCACGTGGCCTGGCCCGGAGCCGCACGCGACCGCGAGACCCGGTTGGGCTCCGAGCAGCAGAGGGCGGCCGAGCGCCGCCCCGGACAGGTCGAGGGACCAGGAAGTGGAAGCCGGATACGAGGCGCCCCCGCCGCGTTCGCCGATCGACGAGATCCGGCAGCTCGCGCGGCAGCGGTTCAACATCACGCGTCTCCATCGCGAGCAGGAGCGCGCCATCCTCGCGCTGCGCGCCGGGAAGGACGTTCTCCTCATCCTCCCGACGGGCGGCGGGAAGTCGCTCGTCTACCAGCTCCCTTCGCTCGTCCTCCCCGGGCCGACCGTCGTCGTGTCGCCGCTGCTCGCGCTGCTCGAGGACCAGTACCTCAAGATGCAGCAGCTCGGGATCCCGGCCGTCCGGCTCGACTCGACGGTCGGTGCCGCCGACCGCCGCGCGGCGCTCAAGCGCATCGCGGAGGGCGGCCCGCTCCTCGTCCTCACCACGCCCGAGACGCTCGCCGGCAACGAGCTCGGCGCGCTCCTCGAGAAGAACCCCCCGTCGCTCGTCGCGGTCGACGAGGCGCACTGCGTCTCGGAGTGGGGCCACGACTTCCGCCCGGCGTATCTGGCCCTCGGCCAGCGGCTCGCCGGGCTCGGCGCCGAGCGCATCCTCGCGCTCACCGCCACGGCGACGCCGCACGTCCGGGACGACATCGTCCGCTACCTCGGGCTCCGCGATCCGGAGCTGATCGTCTCCTCGCCGCACCGCCAGAACCTCATGTTCTCCGTGCGCGAGGCGCACGGCGACGAGAAGCTCCGCCAGCTGGCGAAGATGGCGCGCCGGCTCCCCCGGCCCGGCATCGTCTACTGCTCGACGACGAAGACCGTCGAGGACGTCTGGCTCGCGCTCCGCCTCATCAAGGTCCCGTGCGCGCGCTACCACGGGAAGATGACCGACAAGGAGCGCGTCGAGCACCAGGCCCGCTTCATGAAGAAGGGCAAGCGCATCGTCATGGTCGCGACGAGCGCCTTCGGCCTCGGCATCGACAAGCCCGACATCCGCTACATCATCCACTACCAGGCGCCGGCGTCGATCGAGCGCTACATGCAGGAGGCGGGGCGCGCCGGCCGGGACGGCCACGCCGCCCGCTGCATTCTCCTCTTCGACGAGAGTGACCTCGCCATCCAGGAGCACCTCCTGGCGCTCTCCCGCCTCTCCCCGCAGCTCCTCGGCCGCTTCGGCCGCGCGCTCGCGGCGTGGGCCGGCGAGGCCCGCGACGCGAACATCGAGGAGCTCGCGCTCTCCGCCGGCGTGTCGCAGCGCGCGGCGAGCTCGCTCGTCACCGTGCTCGTCGAGGCGGGCATCTGCGAGCGCGTCGAGGACGGCCGCGTGCGGCCGACGGTCCCGCTGGACGAGCTCGTCCAGCGCGTCGAGGGGCTCCGCGGCCGCTTCGAGGTGCTCCGGCGGGAGGACGCGCGCCGCCTCCGTGCGATCGTCGAGTACGCGCACGAGAAGGAGTGTCGCTCGGTGGCCCTCCGGCGCTACTTCGGCGACGAGGACACGACGCCGTGCGGCCGCTGCGATCTCTGCCGCGTGCACGGGATCGCGATGCCGGCGCGGTTCGGCGGCGGCCGCGGCGATCGCCGATCTCGCGGGCGCGACCGCGAGCGGCGGCCGTGGTCCGGGCCGCGCCCCGCGGGCGCGCCGCCGGCCGGCGACGGGGCCGCCGCCGCGCCGGACGGAGCCGCGCCGGGCGGCGCCGCGCGCGAGCGCCGCCGCCGCCGTCGCCGCCGCGGCCGCCGAGGCTCCGGGGCGCCCCTCGGCGCGCCCGCGGGCGGGGCGCCGGCCGCCGCGCCGCTCGCCGCGGCAGCGGTCGCGGCCCCCGCGCCGACCCCGCTTCCGCCGCTCGACGCCGCGGCCGACGACCTCGCCGCGGAGCTCGGCGCGCCCGGGCTCCCGCCCGCGCCCGAGGCCGCCAGCGGCGCGGCGAACGACGGGCGTCCGCCCGGGCGCCGGCGGCGGCGCCGGCGGCGGCGGCGCGGGCAGGGCCCGCGTCCCGAAGGTCCTCCGCCCGCCCCTCAGCCGTAGCGGACGGCTTCGGTCGGCGGCAGGCGGGCCGCGCGCCACGCCGGCCAGACGCCCGCGGCGGCGGCGAGGAGCGCCGGAAAGAGCGCCCCGGCGGCGGCGAGGCGCGGCGTCAGGAGGAAGATCGGCGCGCCGAGCCGGGCCGTCACGGCGTTCAGCACGGCGACCCCGGCCGCGCCGACGAGGAGGCCGAGCGCGCTTCCGAGGAGGCCGAACGCCGCGGCTTCGGTCACGAGGAGCGCGATCACCTGCCGGCGCGTCGCCCCGACGACGCGCCGGAGGCCGATCTCACGCCGACGCTCGACGACCGCGGTGAACATCGTGTTCGTCACGGCGAGCGACGCGACGAGGAGGGCCACGGTCGCGCTCCCGAGGATCACGCCGTCGAGGAAGGTGAGCGCGCGGTCGATCTGCTTTCGGGCATCCGCGGGCGAGACGACGGTCACGTGCTCGACGCGCGCGCGGATGCGGTCCGCGACCGCCTCGGGGTTCTCGCCGTCGGCCCAGAAGACGGCGGCGGCGGTTGCGATCGGCAGCACCTTCGCGCCCGGTACCATGACGAGCCGGCGGATCAGCGGCTCGCTGTCGACCAGCAGCCGCTCGGCGGTCGGGAAGGGCATGAAGACGAAGCTGTCGGGCCCCGTGAGCGTCTCTTCGAGGACGCCCGCCACGCGAAACGACTGCCCCCGGATGGTCACCGTGGCGCCGGGCCCCGCCTCGAGCTGGCGCGCGACCTCGCTGCCGAGCACGACCTCGTTCGCCGCGGCGTCGGGGACGAGGCGGCCGGTCCGGACGCGCGGCGGAGGGCTGCGGCGGTTCAGCACGAGCGCCTGGACGTCGACGCCGAACACCATCGGCGCCAGGCTGAAGGGGAGGGAGGCGGGCGCGTCGGACACGGGGAACATGACGATCGGGGCGACCTTCGCGATTCCCGGTACGGTCGCGAGCGCGGCGAGCTGCTCGGCGTCGAGGAGCCCGCCCCGCGTCATGCCCGTCACCGCCCCCGTGCCGGCGCCGCTCACGCTGATCTGGCCGACCGCGAAGTCGCGGCCGCCGGCGACGAGGCGCCCGAGCTTCTCCGAGAGCGCACCCAACAGCACGAGCGCGCCGACGCCGATGGCGATGCCGCCCACGGTGAGCGCGCTCCGGAGCGGCCGCCGCCGGAGGTCGCGCATGGCGTCCACGAGCCCGAACACGGAGGGCCGGGCTTTAGTCGAGGGGCGAGGCCCTCGCAAGGGCGGCGCGCCGGCTTGCCCCGCGGAGCGAGTGCGGGTAGAGGGGAACCCAGTCGAGCAGCCGGGGAGGGGCGCATGAGTGACGGTGAGAACGGCTGGCGCCCGTGGGCGGTGGTTCCTCGTCTCGTCGGCGGGGTGATCGCGCTGCCGGTCGTCGCGGGCTTCGTGGCCCTCGGTGCGACGGTGGTCGTGGCGCGCTCGGTGCGCGAGCTGGTGCGCGGCACGTGGGCCTGGGTGCCGGGCCGGCGGCCGCCCGACGAAGCCGCGGGCGCGCACCGGAAGCACACCGACTCGCACGCAGCGTAGCGCGCGCCCGCGAAAAAATCGCGTCGCGAGCAGTTGGAACTTTGCGCACGGCGCGGCGGCTGCTACAGTGCGCGCGGAGGTTGGGGAGGGGACGTGGGGGAGGTCGGGTCGCTGCGCGTCTTCGGACGCGCGGAGCAGTCGGCGATTCGCCAGATCGGGCTGCCCGCGCGGCTGCGGTCGCTCTTCTCGGCGCGGAAGCCGGAGCCGCGCGTCCGCTACGGACAGCAGGTGCTGCCGGGGCTCGCCGCGCTCACGCGCGTTCGCCCCGCGGACGTGGCGGGGTTCGTCGCCGAGGCCGAGCGGACCGCCGCGCGCCGCTTCGCGCACGGCGGCGTCGAGGTCGTGTTCGACGGCCGGATCGACTGGAACCCCCGCGGGCGCTCGGAGGAGTGGCGCGTCGCGCTGAACGCGCTCGAGCCGCTCTTCGCCGTCGGCGTTGCGGCCGCCGTCGCGGAGACGCCCGAGGCGCGGCGGGGGTGGTACGAGGTCGCGACCGGGCTCGTGCGCGAGTGGATCGCGGGCGCGCCGCCCGGCCGCGGGGTCGCCTGGCGGCTCCCGGCGCTCGCGCGGCGGATCCCGCAGCTCGTCCATCTCCAGGCGTTCTTCGCCTCGGAGCTGCGCGCCGACGCCCGCATGCGGCGGACGCTCCTCGCGAGCCTCTACGAGCAGGCGGGTGCCCTCGCCGCCGCCGTCGCCGGACGGACCGGCGACGCGGCGCTCGTCGGCGCCGGCCGCGCGCTCCTCATCGCCGGCCGCCTCTTCGACGGCATGGAGGCCCGCGGCTGGCTCGAGGCGGGTGCCGGGCTCCTCTGGGGGCAGCTCCGCGAGCAGATCCACGAGGACGGCGGACACGCGGCGCGGAACCCGGCGCTCCACGCGACCGTCCTCGCCCACTACCTCGAGGTCCTCGCCCTGCTCCGCGCCGCGAACGACGACGTGCCGATCTGGGCGCGCAAGCGCGTGAAGGGCATGACGGACTTCCTCGCGCGCCTCCTCCACCCCGACGGCGAGATCCCCCTCTTCCACGGCGCGGGCCTCGGCGTCGCGCGCTCGGCGCGCGATCTCCTCGCCGTCGCGGCCGTCGTGCTCCACGAGCCGGGCTGCGCGCTGCCCGGCGAGCTCGGCACGTGGCCGCTCCTCGTCCTCGGCGAGAGCGGTCAGCGCGTGCACGGAAACCTCGCGCGGTGCGCTCGGGGGGCCGAGGCGCGGGCGCTCCGGCGCACGGGCTTCTACGTCCTGCCCGGGGCGCCCGGCGACGTGATGCTGCTCGACGGCGGCGCCCCGCCGCCGGGCGGCGACGCGAGCGCGCTCGGCTACGAGCTCTCGGTCGGCGGCCGGCGGGTGGTGGTCGACGCGGGCGTCGCCGGCGAGGATGCGCCGCCCTGGCCCGCGTACTTCCGCAGCACGCGGGCGCACAACGTCGTCACCGTCGGCGGGCGCGAGCAGACCGCCGGCGCGCGGCCCCTCGAGGTGACGGACGTCGGGTGGGTCGTGCGCGACGGGCTCGTCTACTTCGCCGCCACGCACGACGGCTTCGCGGGAGCCGGCGAGGGCGGCGTCCGGCACCGGCGCCACGTCTTCTGTCTCCCGGGTCGCTTCTGGCTCGTCTGCGACCAGCTGGTCGGCACCGGCACCGTCGACGTCGAGTCGTTCGTTCATTTCCATCCCGACGTGAGCGTCCGCGCCGCGTGCCAGGGACGCGTGCGGCTGGTCGCCTCGTGCGGCGAGGGCGTGTCGCTCCAGATCGTGCCCGCGGGGGCGCACGAGGTCCGCCTCCTCCGCGGCGTCGACGGCGACGCGCCGCAGGGATGGTACGGCCCGCGTCCCGGCGAGCGGCTCGCGGCGCCCGTCGTGTCGCTCGCCGCCGAGGCGCGGCTGCCGTTCGTCTTCGGCTACGCGCTCCTCCCGCGCGCCGAGGCCCCGGCCGTGCTCCGCCTCCAGCACGACGCGTTCCACCTCCACGCGACGCTCGCGACGGGCGGCGAGGAGTACCTGCTGAGCGTCGTGCAGGGTGACGTCGAGATGGTGGTGCGGCCGGGGTGAGCGTCCGCGGCGTCCTCGCGCTCGCGGGTTGGCCCGACGTCGCGCTCGGCGACGGCGCCTGGAGCGGTGTCGACGCGGCGGCGCGGTCCATCGTGCTCGCGCATCTCGCCGGCCCGGGTGCGCCCGCCGCGGCGGTCGCGACGAACGAGGACCGCTCCGTCCGCGCCGTCCTCGCCGGCACGCTCCTCAACCGGCGCGAGCTTCGCGCGCACCTCGGCGGCCGCCACGCCTTCGGCAGCCGCGACGACGCCGACGTGCTCATCCATCTCTACGAGGAGCGCGGAATTCAGTGCGTGAAGGCCCTCCGCGGCCCGTTCGCGTGCGCGCTCTGGGACGCGAACGTCGGGCGCCTCCTCCTGGCGCGCGATCAGCTCGGGCTCGTGCCGCTCTTCTGGGCCGTCGACGGGCGGCGGCTCGCCGCATCCTCGAGCCTTCCGGCGCTCATGGCGCTCCCGGGCCTCGCAGGCCCCTGGGACCCGGCCGCGCTGGACGCGTTCCTCGTCCTCGGCGCCGTGCCCGCGCCGATGACCCTCTACCCGGGCGTCCGCCAGCTGCGTCCCGGGGAGCTCGCGGTCTGGGAGGGCGGTCGGGCGCGGATGCAGCGGTACTGGCAGCCCACGTTCCCGGAGCGCCGGATGGGGCGGCGCGACCTCGCGCGGCTCGTCCGCGAGCAGGCGCTCGAGGCGATCCGGCTCCGGCAGACGGGCGTCGCGCCCGGCCTCCTCCTCTCGGGCGGCCTCGACGCGGCCGCCGTGCTCGCGCTCGCGGCCGCCGACCGCCGGCCGCCCGTCCGCGCCTATACCGCGGCGGCGCCCGGCGCCGACGACGAGGCGCGCGCGGCGGCGCGGCTCGCCGCGCGCGCGGGCGTCGCGCACGTGGTCGTCGACGCGGGCGTCGACTGGCCGGCGGCGGTCGACCGCCTGCTCGCGGCGCACGGCGTGCCCGCGGGCGGGATGGGCGACGTCGTCGTCCAGCTCGCCGCCGAGCGCGCCGCGGCCGACGTCGGGGTCGCGCTCGCGGGCACGGGCGGGATGGAGGTCTTCGGCGGTGGCGCAGCGGCCCGCTTCGCCGACCGCGTGCGCCGCTTCCGCGCGCTCCCGGCGCTCGTCCGCGAGACGGCCGAGGTGTGGATGCGCGTCGCGCCCGCGGGCTGGACGGGACGGCTCGAGGGGCTCGTCGGCGCCGACCGGCTCGCCCCGCTCGAGATGTACGGCCGGACGGTGGCCGTGTTCCACCCGGAGGAGCGGCAGGCGCTCTACACGGAGGAGGCGCTCGCGTCGCTCGGCGATCCGCGCCCGTGGCCCGCGCTCGGCGCCGTCTTCGCCGAGGCGGCCGGCGCGGGCGCGGAGGACGTCGACGACGTCTTCCACTACGTCGACCTCGTGCTCCGCCTGCCGGCGCGCGCGGCGCTCGCCGCGACCGCGGCGGCCTGCGGCCTCGATCTCCGCTTTCCCTTCGCCGATCACCGCCTCGCGCAGGTCGCCGCGAGCGTCGCGCCCGGCGCCCGCGGCAACGCGCGAGAGCGCGAGCTGCTCCTCCGGGCGGCCATCGAGGGGCTCGTCCCAGCCGCCGTGCTCGGTCGCCCGCACGCGGGCCCCGCGCTGCCGGCGCGCGCGTGGGCGACCGGATCGCTCCGCGCGCTCCTCGAGGACACGCTCGCGCCCGCCCGCGTCGCCGCCCAGGCCGTCTTCCGGCCGGAGACGGTCTCCCGCCTCCGTCGCGAGCACCTGGACGGCGTCGCCGACCACGGGCGCCGCCTTTGGGCCCTCGTCCTCGCCACGCGCTGGCTCGAGCGCCAGGCGCTGCCCGCGGCGCCCGCCGTCCGCGTCGCCGGCTGACGCCGCGCGGCGCCCAGCGGGCCGAAGGGACGAGGCGGGGACGCCGACGGCGTCAGAGGCCGCCCCGCTCGGCGGCGCGCCAGAGGTACCAGCTCGCGACCGTGCGGTGCGGGCGCCAGCGCGTGCCCCATCGGGCGACCTCCGCGGGCGCCGGCAGCGCACGCATCCGCCGCGCGAGCGCGAAGCCCTTCCGCACGCCGTAGTCGTCGACGGGCAGGACGTCGGGGCGCCCGAGGCGGAAGATGAGGAGCATCTGCGCCGTCCAGCGGCCGATCCCCCGCACGGTGGTCAGGCGCTCGACGATCGCGTCGTCGTCCAGGCGCGTGATCTCGTCGAGCGTCGGGACGACGCCGTCGGCCGTCTTCCGCGCGAGGTCGCGGAGCGCGAGGAGCTTCGGGCGCGAGAGCCCGGCGGCGCGCAGCTTCGCGTCCGAAGCGCGGAGGATCTGCGCCGGCGTCGGGCCCTCGTGGGGACGGGGGAAGAGCGCGCAGAGGCGGGCGTGGATGGCCGCGGCGGCCTTCCCGGCGAGCTGCTGGTAGACGATCGCCTCGGCGAGCGCCGCGAAGACGCTCGGCGTCCGGCGCAGACGCAGATCGAAGGCGCCGACGGCGTCGATCACGCGCGCGAGCGCCGGATCCGCCGCCCGCAGGTGCGCGACGGCGGCGTGCGGGTCGAAGCCGAGCGCACCGTCGCCGCCGGCCGCCGCCTCGAGGCGGAGGAGCCGGAGCTTCGTCGCGACGCCGCCGTTCGCGGAGAAGCCGCCCATCCGCCCGTCGGCGGCGAGCACGCGATGGCACGGCACGACGATCGCGAGCGGGTTCCGCGCGAGCGCCCGGCCGACCGCGCGCGCGGCGCCGGGGGCACCGAGGCGCGCCGCGACCTCGCCGTACGAGAGCGTCGTGCCGGGCGGGATCCCGCGCGCGAGCGTGTAGACGCGCCGGTCGAACGGCGGGATGCCGTTCATGTCGAGCGCGACGCCGGAGAGGTCGCGCGACTCGCCGGCGAGGAGCCGCGTGATCGCGTCCAGCGCGTGCGCGACGTCGCGGGGCGGCGGCGCGTCGCGGGCGCCGGGAACCCGCCGGAGGAGGCGCGCGCGCGTCGCGGCGTCCCGCCCCTCTGGCAGCTGGAGGGCCGCGATCCCGTGCGGCGTCCACGCGACGCCGCAGCGCCCGATCGGGGTGTCGAAGAGCGCGAGGCCCGGGGCCGTCATGCGCGCCTCGTATCACCGCGGGCGGGCGGCGCGCTCGGCGGATCTCACGGTGCGCTCACCCGCGCTTCGCGCGACGGGCGCGCGCCTCGGCGGCCTGCTTGAACTCCTCGACCGAGTCCCGGAGCGCCTTCGCCTGGAGCGTCCGCCGGATCGGCCCGGGGACCCAGAAGCCGATGTCGACCGACTGCGAGCAGGTCGCCGTCGTGCCCGGGCCGGCCGGCTCGAAGCGGTACGCGCCCTCCACGGCCTTGAGATCTCCCTCGACGAGCCGCCAGCGGCCGCCGTGCGGCGGCTCCCACGCGTACTCGAGGACGTAGTGGACGGTCTTGATCATGTCGATCGCGAAGGCGACCCGGCGCGGGAGGCCGTCGGGATGTCGGTCGAGGGTGCGGCACTCCTTCACCGGGCCGGACCACTTCGGGTACGCCTCGAAGTCCGTGAGGACGGCGAAGCAGTCCTCGACCGTGGCCGCGACGTCGGTCGAGTAGGTCTGGCTGAAGTCCCCCACGGAAAGCGCCGACGATACGAGCCGAGGGTCGGGCCGTCAAGGACGCGAGGGTGCGAGGACGACGCCCGTGCGGCGGCGGACGCGCTGTCACGTCGCGGACGATTCCGCTATGCTCGGCGAGCGATGGCGGTGAGGACGATCGAATGGCGCAGCGGGAGCGTCGTGATGCTCGATCAGCGCCTCCTGCCGACGCGCGAGGTGTACCGCGTCTACCGCGACCATCGCGACGTCGCGCGGGCCATCAAGGACATGGTGATCCGCGGCGCGCCGGCGATCGGCGTCGCGGCCGCGATGGGCATCGCCCTCGGCGCCCGCACGCTCCGCCGCGATCGCGCACGCGAGTTCGACCGCCTCTGCCGCACGTTCGCCGCGACGCGCCCGACCGCGGTGAACCTCTTCTGGGCGATCGAGCGGATGCGGCGCGTGTTCGCGAAGAACCAGGCGCGCCCGCTGGACACGCTCCGCACCATCCTCGAGCGCGAGGCGCTCGCGATGCACGACGAGGACGTGGCCGTGAACCGCGCGCTCGGCCGGCACGGCGCCGCGCTCCTCGAGAACGGCGCGACCGTCCTCACGCACTGCAACGCGGGCGCGCTCGCAACCGCCGGGTACGGGACGGCGCTCGGCATCGTGCGCGCGGCGGTCGAGGCGGGCAAGCGCATCCAGGTGATCGCGTGCGAGACCCGGCCCTTCCTCCAGGGCGCGCGGCTCACGGCGTGGGAGTGCAAGAAGGACGGAATCCCCTGCACGCTCATCACCGACAACATGGCGGCGCACCTCATGCAGCGCGGGCGCGTGAGCTGCGTCATCGTCGGGACGGACCGGACGGCCGCGAACGGCGACGTCGCGAACAAGATCGGGACGTACGGGCACGCGGTCCTCGCCCACCGCCACGCGATTCCGTTCTACGTCGCCGCGCCGACGTCCTCGATCGACCTCGCCTGCGCGAGCGGGGACCGCATCCCGATCGAGGAGAGACCCGGCCGCGAGGTCACGCACGTGTTCGACCGGCAGATCGCGCCGGCGGGGATCAAGGTCGCGAACCCGGCATTCGACGTGACGCCGAGCGAGCTCGTCACTGCGATCGTCACCGAGCGCGGCGTCGCACGCCAGCCGCTCGGGCGGACGCTGCCCGCCCTCGTGACCGGCCGCGGGCGCCCGGCGGCGCCGGAGCGGAAGTCGGAGCCGCGCCGCCAGCGCCGCCGCTAGCCGCGCGCCGCGCGATGCGCGTGAAGCTCGCCCTCCTCGCCGACGCGGCGAACGTCTCGCGGGAGGGGAAGCTCAACATCCTCGGCATCTTCGACACGATCTACGCGCGCGACCTGCCGACCGTCCACCCGCACATGGCGCTCGTGCTCCGCCTCGAGGCCGGATCGGCGGAGACGGGGCGGACGCACGAGGTGGTGGTGGAGCTCGCCGCGCCCGACGGCACGATCGTCTTCCGGCTCCCGGGGACGCTCGACGTGCCGTCCGGCGGTCCGGCCATGGGCGTCGGGATCGATCACGTGCTCGCGATCGCGAACCTGAGCCTCGCGACCGAGGGCCGCTACGCGTTCCGGATCCACGCCGACGGCGCCGTCGCGGCCGAGGTGCCGCTCCAGGTCGAGCGGGTGCCCGTGCGGCACTGACGGGTCTAGCGGCCGCCGCCGCTGCGGCGAGACGCCGGGCGAGGCGCACATGCGCCGGCCAGCGGAGCGCGCCCTGCGACACGGGCCCGAGGCGCGCGCGGAGCGCCTGCAGGCGCCCGAGCGCGGAAGCGACGACGCCCGGGTCGAGCGCGCCGGTCGCGAGCGCGTCGGCGACGCCGAGGATCGCGTCCCGCGCCGCGTCCAGGGACTGGCACACGAGGACCATGTCGCAGCCGGCCGCGAGGGCCGCGACGGCCGTCCGCCCCGGCGTCGAGCGCGCGGCGACCGCGTTCATCTCGACGTCGTCGCTGAAGAGGACGCCGCGGAACCCGAGCCGGCGCCGGAGGAGGTCCCGGCAGATCTTCGGCGAGAGCGTCGCGGGCCGCCGCGGGTCGAGCGCCGGGTAGACGACGTGCGCCGTCATGAGGGCCGGCAGGCCGGCGCGCGCCGCACGCGCGAAGGGGACGAGCTCGCAGGCGGCGAGCGCGCGGCGGGACTTCCGCACGCGCGGCAGGACGAAGTGCGAGTCGCCCGCGCTCGCGCCGTGTCCCGGGAAGTGCTTCCCGCACGGAAGGACGCCTTCGCGAAGGAGCCCGCGCGCGAGCGCGAGCCCGAGGCGGGCGACGCGCGCCGGGTCCGCATCGAAGGCGCGGTCGCCGATCACGCGATTGCGGGGGTTCGAGCGCACGTCGAGGACGGGCGCGAAGTCGAGGTCGATGCCGACGGCGCGCAGCTCCCGGCCCATCGCGCGCCCGACGGCCTCGGCGAGCCGCGCGTCGCCGCGCGCGCCGACGGCCGCCATCGGCGGGAAGTGCGTGAAGGGCGGGGGGAGGCGGTGGACGCGGCCCCCCTCGTGGTCGATCGCCACGAGCGGCACGACCCCGGCGCCGAGCTCGTGCAGGGCGGCGACCAGGTCCCGCAGGCCCCCGGCGCTGCGCACGTTGCGCTTGAACAGGACGACGCCGCCCGGACGAAACTCCTCCAGGAAGGCGCGGCTCGCCCGGTCGAGGGTCGGCCCCGGGAGGTTCACCATGACGAGCTGGGCGGCGGTGCGGTTCAGCACGGCGGTCGCCATGGACGTCGCGCTATAGCACGAAGTTCTGTGGACACGACGGGGCGGGAATGGTAAGCGCCCTCGCACGGGGGCGGGGATGGCGGCGGACCGGATCACCGGGCGGTACATCGCGGTCGAGGGCCCCATCGGCGTCGGCAAGACGGCCCTGGCGCGACGGCTCGCCACGGAATTCGGGTCGCGGCTCCTCCTCGAGCAGGTCGAGGAGAATCCCTTCCTCCGGAAGTTCTACGAGGACCCGGAGAAGCATGCGTTCCAGACCCAGCTCTTCTTCCTGCTCGAGCGCTATCGCCAGCAGCGCGAGCTGGGCCAGCTCGATCTCTTCGAGCAGGGCACGGTCGCGGACTACCTCTTCGCGAAGGACGGCATCTTCGCCGGCATCACGCTCAACCCCGACGAGTTCCAGCTCTACCAGCAGATCTTCCAGCTCCTCGACCAGCGCCTCCCGCGTCCCGACCTGGTCGTCTATCTCGAGGCGCGCCCCGAGGTGCTGCTCAAGCGGCTCAAGAAGCGCGACCGCGACTTCGAGCGCGGCATCACGCCCGAGTATCTGGAGAAGCTCACGGAGGCGTTTCGCAACTACTTCCACCACTACACCGAGGCCCCGCTCCTCGTGGTCAACTGCTCGGACATCGACTTCGTCGAGCACGGCGGTGATCTCGCCGACCTGGTGAAGGAGATCCGGGCCATGAAACAGGGGGTGCAGCACTACATTCCGCTTGGATCCCGCTGACGACCTCGACCCGGCGACGGGCGAGGATTGACGACGGACCGAGACGGGACGTTCGACGACGCGTCTCAGCGAGAGTGGGCAGCAAGACGCCCGAGACCCCGAGCGCCGATGCCGGGGATCGACGGCGGCTCCTCGTCGGCGCGCGCCAGGCCTCCCGGACGGACGGTCCGTGGAGGCTTTTTTTCATGGCGCAGACGAAGGTGACGGTTCCCGAGATCCAGCGCATGAAGGGCGCCGGAGAGCGGATCACGATGGTGACCGCGTACGACTACCCCTTCGCGCGGCTTCTCGACGAGGCGAACGTCGACATGCTGCTGGTCGGCGACACGCTCGGCATGGTCGTCCAGGGCCACGAGACGACGCTCCCGGTGACGCTCGACGAGATCATCTACCACACGCGCATGGTGGCGCGCGGGCGGCGGCGGGCGCTCGTCGTCGGCGACATGCCCTTCGGGTCGTACCAGACCGGGCCGGCGCGGGCGGTCGAGAGCGCGGTGCGGCTCGTCAAGGAGGGCGGCGCCGAGGCGGTGAAGCTCGAGGGCGGCCTCGTCGTGGCGCCGACGATCGCGGCCATCACGGCGATCGACATCCCGGTGATGGCGCACATCGGGCTCACGCCCCAGTCGGTGCACCGGATGGGCGGCCACAAGGTGCAGGGGCGCAAGCGCGGCAAGGCGCCCGGCGCGCGCGAGCGGCTCATCGACGACGCGAAGGCCGTCGAGCGCGCGGGGGCGTTCGCCGTCGTGCTGGAGGGCATTCCGCTCGAGCTCGCGGGCGAGATCACCGACATGCTGACGATCCCGACGATCGGCATCGGCGCGGGTGTCCACTGCGACGGGCAGGTCCTCGTCCTCCACGACCTGCTCGGCCTCTCGACCTGGGCGCCCCGCTTCGCGAAGCGCTACGCGGAGCTCGGCCGCGAGGTCGTCCGGGCGGCGAGCGCGTACGTGGGCGAGGTGAAGGCGGGGACGTTCCCGGACGAGGAGCACTCCTACAAGATGCTCGTCCCCGTGGCGGCCCGGGCGAACTAGGCGATGGACGTGCTCCGCGACCCGCGCGCCATGCAGGCGTGGTCGGATCGGGCGCGGGCCCGCGGCGAGCGGGTGGCGCTCGTGCCGACGATGGGCGCGCTGCACGAGGGCCACCTGGCGCTCGTCGCGGAGGCGCGGCGGCGTGCCCGGCGCGTCGTCGTCTCGATCTTCGTGAACCCGATGCAGTTCGACCGCCGCGACGACTTCGAGCGCTACCCGCGGCTCCTCGAGGAGGACGCGGCGCGCTGCGCGCTCGCGGGCGTGGACGCCCTCTTCGCGCCGTCGGCGTCGGCCATGTACCCGGAGGGCTTCCAGACGGCGGTCGAGGTCGGGCGCGTCGCGACGCCCCTCTGCGGCGCCGTGCGGCCGGGGCACTTCCGCGGCGTGACGACGGTCGTCACGAAGCTCTTCCACGCCGTGCGGCCCGACGTCGCGGTGTTCGGGGAGAAGGACTGGCAGCAGCTCGCCGTCGTCCGCCGCATGGCGGCGGACCTCGACTTCGGCATCGAGGTGGTCGGCGTGCCGACGGTGCGCGAGGCCGACGGGGTGGCGCTCTCGAGCCGCAACCGGCTCCTCCCGCCGGCCGACCGCGAGGCCGCGCGCGTCGTGCCTCGCGCGCTCGCGGCGGCCGAGGCGGCCGCCGCCGCCGGGGAGCGGCGGGCGGCGGCGATCGTCGCCGCGGCGACGGCGGAGATCGCGCGCGAGCCGCGCGCCCGGCTCGAGTACGCCGAGCTCCGCGATCCGGAGACGCTGGAGGAGGTGGGGGAGGAGGTGGCCGCGCCGGCTCTGCTCGCCCTGGCCGTGTGGGTGGGCGGCGTCCGGCTGATCGACAACCGTGTGCTCGTACCCGAAGGAGGACGAGACTCATGACCCGCAAGATGCTCCGCGCGAAGATCCACCGAGCGACGATCACGCAGGCCGACGTCGACTACGAGGGCTCCCTCACGATCGACCGGGAGCTGATGGACGCCACGGATCTTCTCCCGAACGAGGCCGTCTGCGTCTGGAACGTGACCAACGGCAACCGCTTCGAGACCTACGCCGTCGAAGGCGCCCCGGGCTCCGGCACGATCTGCGTGAACGGCGCCGCCGCCCACCTCGTCCGTCCGGGGGACCTCGTCATCATCGCCGCCTACAGCTGGATGGACGACGCCGCGGCGCGCCGGCACGAGCCGAAGGTCGTGTTCGTGGACGAGCGGAACCGGATCCGCCACAAGCGGGCCGAGCTGCCCGGTCCGCTCCGGGCCGCCGGGTGACCGACGACGCCCGCCGCGAGCGCGAGCGCGACATCACCGTCAACCGGCGGGCGTTCCACGACTACTTCATCGACGAGCGGTACGAAGCGGGCCTCGTCCTCCAGGGGAGCGAGGTGAAGTCGCTGCGCGCCGGCCGCGCGAACCTGAAGGATGCCTACGCCCGCTTCTTCGGCGACGAGCTCTTCCTCGTCGGCTCCCACATCAGCCCGTACGCGCCCGCGAGCGCGTTCGGCCACGACCCGACGCGGATGCGGAAGCTCCTCCTCCACAAGAGGGAGATCGAGCGGCTGCGCGGGAAGATCCAGGAGCGCGGGCTCACGCTCGTGCCGCTTCGCCTCTACTGGTCGAAGGGCCGCGCGAAGGTCGAGCTGGGGCTCGGCCGCGGGAAGAAGCTCCACGACAAGCGCGAGGCGATCAAGGCGCGCACCGAGCGACGCGAGATCGACCGCGCGCTGACCGCCGGGCGGCGCCGGTGAGCGCCCCCGCCTTCCGGGTCGAGCGGGTCGATCACGAGGGCGGGCGGGCCGAGCTCCGCTTCGCCGGGACGCTCCGCTTCCGCGAGGTGTACGACGCCTGGCCCGAGGTCCGGCGGCTGCTCCGCACGCATCCGAAGCGCGTCGCCTTCGACCTCTCGCGCGTCGAGGCCCTCGACGGCGGCGCGACGGCGCTCCTCCTCGAGCTCAAGCACGACGTCGACCGCACCGGCGCGGCGTCGGAGATCGTGGGCGCCGAGGGCGGCGTCCGCGGGATGCTCGAGCTCTACGGCGCCCACCCGAGGCGCGCGAGCCACAAGCCGGCGCCGCGGCGGATCGGGATCCTCGACCAGATCGGGCGCGAGACGCGCGCGCTGTTCGAGGAGGCGCGGGCGCTCGACTACGTGGGCGACGTCGTCGCCGCCGGCGCGGACGCCGTCCGCACGCCGAGCGCCGTCCACTGGGCGGACGTCGGCCGGCTCATGGAGCGCGCCGGCGCCGACGGGCTCCCGATCGTCCTCTTGATCAGCTTCCTCGTCGGGCTCGTCACGGCCTTCCAGGCGGCCGTGCAGCTGAAGCAGCTCGGCGCGAACATCTTCGTGGCGGACCTCGTCGGGCTCTCGATCACGCGCGAGCTCGGGCCGCTCATGACGGCCATCATCGTCGCCGGCCGCTCCGGGGCGGCGTTCTCCGCCGAGCTCGGCACGATGAAGGTCTCCGAGGAGATCGACGCGCTCCGGACGCTCGGGCTCGACCCGTACCTCTTCCTCGTCTTCCCCCGCATCCTGGCGCTCGTGGTCGTCCTGCCGCTGCTCACGATCCTCGCCGACGCGGTCGGCATCCTGGGCGGGCTCCTCGTGGCGCTCCTCGGCCTCGATCTCACGGCGAACGCCTACGTGGTCGAGACGCAGAAGGCGCTCCACCTCTGGGACGTGTCGTCGGGGCTGCTGAAGAGCCTCGTCTTCGGCCTCCAGATCGGGCTCATCGCCTGCCAGCGCGGGCTCGCGACCCGGGGCGGCGCCGAGGGCGTCGGGCGCGCCACCACCTCGGCCGTCGTGACGAGCCTGTTCGCGCTCGTCGTGACGGATGCGATCTTCACCATGCTCTTCAACGCCTTCGGCCGGTGAGCGCGATGATCCAGGTCGAGCGGGTCGCGATCGGGTGGGACGGCCGCGCGATCCTCGAGGACCTCGACTTCGAGGTCGCCGCCGGCGACGTGTTCGTCATCCTCGGCGGGAGCGGGTGCGGCAAGTCGACGCTTCTCCGGCACCTGATCGGGCTCGAGCGGCCGCTCGCCGGCACGATCCGCGTCGGGGGCGAGCCGCCGGGGAGGGGCGGGGGGCCGCCGACCTCGGGCGTCCTCTTCCAGTCGGGCGCCCTCTTCGGGTCGATGACCCTCGCGGAGAACGTCGCGCTTCCCCTCCGGAAGTGGACGCGTCTCGACGCGCGCGCCATCGACACGATCGTCCGCGCGAAGCTCCGGCTCGTCGGCCTCGAGGGCTTCGAGAACCACGTCCCGGCGGAGACCTCGGGCGGCATGAGGAAGCGCGCGGGGATCGCGCGCGCGCTCGCGCTCGATCCGCCGCTCCTCTTCCTCGACGAGCCCTCCGCCGGACTCGATCCGGTGAGCGCCGTCGAGCTCGACGAGCTCATTTTGACATTGAACCGGAGCCTCGGCATGACGACCGTCATCGTGAGCCACGAGCTCGAGAGCATCTTCAAGGTCGGGCGGAGCTGCATCATGCTCGACAAGGAGGCGCGCGGCATCATCGCCCGCGGCGATCCGGCGCGCCTGCGGGCCGAGAGCCCGGACCCGCGCGTGCAGGCGTTCTTCCATCGCCGTCCGGCGCCGGAGCGCTGACCGTGACGTCGGCGGCGTCGACGAACCACTGGAAGCTCGGGCTCTTCGTCCTCGTCGCCGTCGCCGCGATGATCGGGAGCCTCTTCTGGCTCGGCGCGCGCCGCTTCCATCGCGAGTCCTTCCCGGCGGTCGCGTTCTTCGACGAGTCGGTGCAGGGCCTCGACATCGGCTCGCCGGTCAAGTTCCGCGGCGTGACGGTGGGGACCGTCTCGGACATCACGATCGCGCCGGACCACCGCCACGTGCAGGTGACGTCCGACATCTACCTCGACGCGGTGAAGCGCCTCGGGATCGCGAACGCGGCGCCCGAGCCGAACGGCGCGGATCCGTTCCTCCCGGCCGACCTCCGCGTCCAGCTCGTCGCGGCCGGCATCACGGGCGTCCGCTTCCTCCAGGTCGACTTCTTCGATCCCGCGCGCCACCCCGTCCCGCCCCTCCCGTTCGAACCGCCGTGGAACTACATCCCGTCCGCGCCCTCGACGCTCAAGAGCGTCGAGGAGGCGCTCCTCGAGGTGATGAACCGGCTGCCCGCGCTCGGCGAGCAGGCGACGGCGACGCTCGCGGAGGCGCGCTCGGCGCTCGTCGCGCTCCGCCGCGTGGCGCACTCGGTCGAGGCGGAGGACGGCCCGCTCCGGACGCTCCTCGTCCGGCTCTCGTCCGCCGCGGCGAAGATCGAGCACGAGATCGGCGAGGCCGAGCTCGGTCGCACGGCGGCGTCGATCCGCGGGGCGGCGGGGTCCGTGACCGGCGTGGCGAGCGGGATCGGCGAGACGGGCGACGACCTGCGCGCGAGCCTCGTCGCGCTCCGGGAGACGCTCGAGTCCGTGCGCGCGCTCGCCGACTCGCTCGATCGCGACCCGAGCGCGCTCCTTCGCGGCCGCCGTCCGGACGGCGTCGTGCCGGTGCGGCCGTGAGGCGCCCCGCGCTCGCCGCCGTCGCCGTGCTGTCGTGCGCCGGCTGCTTCGTCGCGAACACCTCGAAGCCGCCGCGCTACTTCCACCCCGCGTCGGCGGCGGCGTGGGACGGGGACCGCCCGGGACCCGCCGACCCCGAGCACATGCCGCTCCGACTGCGCCGCTTCCACGCCGCGCCCTACCTCCGGGAGCGGATCGTCTGGCGGTCGGACGTCGAGTACGGATTCTACGAGGGGCGGCGCTGGACCGAGCCGCCGACGGCGTACGTCGAGCGCGCGTTCGGGCGTGAGCTCTTCCTCCGGCGCGGGCTCCGGCACGGCGACGTCGGCGACGCGGCCACGTGCGACGTCGAGCTGCTCGCGTTCGACGAGGCGCTGGCGCCGGCGCACGAGGCGGTGGTGTCGGTCCAGGTGCGGCTCGCCACGCCGGATCGGCGTGTCCTCCTCGAGCAGGTCTTCACCGCACGCCGGCCGATCGCCGGCGCCGATCCCGCGGCCGTCGCGCGAGCGATGGGCGGGGCGCTCGACGCCGCGGTCGCGGAGGCGAGCGGCGGCATCGTGGCAGCGCTTCCCGGCCGCCCGCGGCGCTGAGCGCCGGGGCGACGCGGAGCCGCCCGTGCGCTCGGTCGCCACGTCTTTCGGGGACGCCATCCTCCCCCGTACGGGATGGGGACGCCCGCGGGCCGGCGGCACCATGCGGGCGACGGAGGTGCCCATGGTGCTGCGCGGGCTGCTCGTCGGGACGGGGATCGGCGCCGGCGCGATGTACTGGCTCGATCCGAAGCGCGGGCGGAGGCGCCGGGCGCTCGCCCGCGATCGCGTGCGGCACTGGCGCCGCGTCGGCAACGGGGCGATCGGTGCGACCGCGACGGACGTCGCGACCCGGACGCGCGGACTCCTGGCGGAGGGCGCGGCGCTGCTGCGGAGCCAGGACGCGCCCGACGAGGTGCTCGCCGAGCGGGTGCGGGCGGTGCTCGGGTTCTACGCGACGCATCCGCGGGCGATCGCGGTGCGGGCCGAGCGCGGCGTCGTGACGCTCGACGGGCCCGTGCTCGCGGCCGAGGTGCGGCCGCTCGTCGCGCGCGTGCGGCGGATGCGCGGCGTGCGTCGGGTCGAGAGCCGGCTCGACGTGCACGAGAGCCCGGAGGCGGTGCCGGCGTTCCAGGGGGGCGGCGAGGGGCACCCCGGTGCCACGAGCTTCCTCCGACAGCGGTGGTCGCCGGCGACGCGGCTCGTCGTCGGCGCGCTCGGGCTCGGGTGCGTCGCGTACGGGATGCGACGCGGGGGACCCGTCGGTGTGGCCCTCGGCGTGCTCGGCGTCGGGCTCGTCGCGCGCAGCGAGACGAACCGGCCGCTCGGGTGGGCGGAGGCCGGGCGATAGCCGCGGACGGCGCCATGCGGTTTCGCGATCGTGCGGACGCGGGTCGGGCGCTCGCGGCTCGGCTCGCGCGCTACGCGGGGCGTCCCGACGTGCTCGTGCTCGGCCTGCCCCGCGGCGGCGTCCCCGTCGCATTCGAGGTCGCGCGCGCCCTCGGGGCGCCGCTCGACGTGTTCGTCGTCCGCAAGCTCGGCGTCCCGGGGCACGAGGAGCTCGCGATGGGCGCGCTCGCGAGCGGCGGCGTCCGCGTCCTGAACGCCGAGATCGTGAGCGGGCTCGGCGTGTCGGAGGAGGAGATCGCCGCCGCGACGGCGCGCGAGGCCGAGGAGCTCGCCCGCCGCGAGCGCGCCTATCGCGGCGACGCTCCGCCGCTCGACGTGGCGGGAAAGACGGCGATCCTCGTCGACGACGGGCTCGCGACGGGCGCCACCATGCACGCCGCCGTCGCGGCGCTCCGGCAGCGCGCTCCGGCGCGCATCGTGGTCGCGGTGCCGACCGCGGCGCCGGACACGTGCGCCGAGTTCCGCGCCGCCGTCGACGAGGTGGAGTGCGTCATGACTCCGGAGCCGTTCGTCGCCGTGGGGCTCTGGTACACGCACTTCGAGGCCACGACGGACGACGAGGTGCGGGCGCTCCTCGCCCGCGCCCGGGCGGCGACGCGGCCATGAGACGCGTGCCCCGCCTCGACGCCTAACCGCCGAGCCCCTGGCGGACGAGGTGCACGCCGATCGCCGCCAGGAGGAGGCTGATGATCTTCGAGAGCGCGCGGGCGCCCGTCGAGCCGATGACGCGCTCGAGCCGCCCGACGTTCGCGAGCACGAGCCAGCAGACCGCCATGTTCGCGAGGAGCGCGGCGAGCGTCGCCGCCGTCCCGTAGAGGTCGACCAGGACGATCGTGCTCGTGATAACCGCCGGCCCGGCGACGAGCGGCACGCCGAGCGGCACGACGCCGACGTCCGTCCCGAGCGCGACGCCCCGCGGCTCGGTCCCGAGGAGGTCGAGCCCGGCGACGCAGACGAGGATGAGGCCCCCGGCGATCTGGAAGTCGGCGACGGTGATGCCGAGGTAGTGGAAGAGCGCGCGTCCGAGGACGGCGAAGGCGATGCTCACCGTCGTCGCGACGACGAGCGACGCCGTGAGGACGCGCCGGCGCTCGTCGGCCCGGAGCTCGTGGGTGAGCGCCGCATACACCGGCGCCACGCCGATCGCGTCGACCGCGACGAAGAGCGGCACGAAGGCGTGCAGGAACGCGGCCGGGGTGAGGGAGTCCGGGGCGGTCGGCATGGCGATGGGGGACGTGGCGTGCGGCACGGCGCCCGCGCGGGGCCTCCCTCGGGCCGGCGGTTGCGGGTGGCCCGACGGCCTCTTATATATTGTTGCGCTCGTCTTGGGGGCGATCTGGGTTCGACGGGGGTGGGGAAGCGAGCAGTGCGTGCCGGGGGTCCTGTTCACCCCGTGACCCGAGCAGGGCTGCTTAACTGCAGACGACAACTTCGCACTGGCTGCCTAATCAGGCTGCCCGTCTCACCTGCCTGCGCCCGTAGGGCGGGCTGAGGCGCCATTCTTCGGGCTGGGCCCCCGCCGTCGCCGGCGCAGCGGGGGTCGAGACGAACGCCGGCTGGCCGCGTGCGATCCTGCCTGGGGAGCAAGCGCGGCGAGAACCAAGTACACAGGCTACGCACGTAGAGCGGCTCGTGGATGCACCTTCGGACGGGGGTTCGATTCCCCCCGCCTCCACTGTCGCAATGAATTCGAACCGCCGTCCGGGTCCTCCAGGAGCTCGAGGACCTGGAGGGCGGTCTCGGCCCGGTAGTAGTTTCGGCCGACCTCCGGCCTGCAAGGCATGAGGCGGACCGGTCCGAGGACGCGCCGCAGGAGGAGCGCGGAGCGGGCGGTCTCTCGCTCTAGGAGCTTCTGCAAACCTGACAGCCGCTCGGTAACCCACTCGACGGGCGGCACCTGAAACACGGCGTCTGCCGTGGCCATGAGCACCTGGAGCTCTCCGCGCAGGGTGTCGACCTTGTCCTCGGCCTGCTGGAGCGCCTCGGCCAGGGCCCGCGTACCCTTCCCCTCGCCGATGAAGCCGATGTAGTTTGCGACTCGCCGCTCCTCGGCGGCAAGAGCGGCGCGCGCGAGCTTCATCTTCTCGGGCAGGTGCGCGTGAAGGCGCTTCACTTCCACGGCGACACGCTCGAGCAAGTAGTGCACCGCTTCCGCGTCCGAGATCCGCTGCGCGACTTCAGCGACAATCCTCTTCTCGAGAAACCGCCGGGGGACGAGGAGCTTGTTCGAGCACGCCCGCTTTGCGGCGCCAAGACAGCCGTAGTACCCGCCGGCCTTGCCACTGACCTGACCCATCGCCTGCCCGCATTCGCCGCACCGGAGGAGCCCCGAAAGTAGATGCGGAGGGTGAGTCTCCACGTAGCTGCGCTGTTGGCCCTCGAAACCTCTTTGGCCGCGGCGCTTCGGCCACGTCCGATCGATCTCCTTCCACCGTGCGGCGACTCGATCCCAGATGTCCTGCGGGACGATTCGCAGGTCCTCGCTTCGCACGACGTGCCACTCACTCTCCGACTTGGTGAACCGCCGCTTACGACCGGTGCGGGGATCACGGCGCGTCTCGGTCCGGTTCCAGAGCCACCGTCCAATGTACTTCTCGTTCTTCAGGATGCGGCTGACTGTCGAGGGAGTCCAAGCACGGCCAGGAGCCCGCCGGCAGGGAACCTCTTCCTCGTTTAGCTCCTTGACGACCGCGGTGATCGCCTTGCCGGTGGCAAAGTCGTGGAAGAGGCGGAGGACAATCTGTGCCTCCGGGGGGTGGACGACCATCCGATAGCCGTCCGGTCGAGGTCGCCCGCGGCGGTCGACGCGCATCTCCCCCACGGGCTGCGAACGGTAGCCATACGTCGCTTCGCCTACGGTGAAGCCCCGGATCTTTTGCCCGATCTGACCGCGCAGAGTCTTCTCGCGCAGGTCGTCCAGGTACAGCTCGTTGACGATCCCCCGCATCTGGAAGCCGAGCTTCGCATGGTGGTCTTCGCTGTCGAGGCTGTCGGCTCGAGAGACGATCCGCACTCCGTAGAAGCGGAGCTCGGCGTAGAGGGTCAGGAGGAAGTGGTTGTCGCGTGACAGGCGCGATAAGTCATCCACCAGGACGGCCTGGAACTGGCCCCCGCGTGCGGCCGTACAAAGCGCCTCGAGACCTGGCCGATCTCGGAGCGCTCCCGACTTCGCCTCGTCCTTGAAGACGTGGGTGGGATCAACCGTGTAGCCTCGGGCTGCTGCCAGCTCGAGGCAGCCCCGGACTTGATCGTCGATGCTCTCCGGGCGCTGGTTCTCCGAGGAGTAGCGGGCGTAGATGGCGGCTCTCATTCCTTGGCCCCCCGGGTAATGGAGTTCCCGAGACCTCGCTCTCCTGTCAAGCGCTCGGCGTACTCCTGCGCGATCAGGCGCCCCAGGTGATCAAGAAGCGCGCGCAGCCCAGCATCATCGACGGCCGATCGGGGACGGGGGCTGGAAGCCGCTGCTCGACGTCGCGGGCTTCGGTCGCCACGAGCGCTGCCATCCGAAGCGGGCGGTACATTGCCCTCACGAACGAAACCGAACCCGTGAGGAATTGCGCCGTAGCCTTGAGAGGGCCTTGAGCGAGTAGCCGCTCGGGTGGAGACGAGCCCCCGCAAGTCGTTCTGCCCATTCGGACCCCCGTCGAGCCGGTTAGACACGACAGCTGGGGCGAGCGCGGTCGTACCCAACTTGCGTATTGTCCCAGGATCGCAGCAATAAGTCAACTCCACACATCACGAAGTTGCTTTACGACATGGGGTCTGGTAGGGATTGCTGAGGAGGAGGATCGACATGAGGCGGCAGGGGCGACGAGCTGCCCAAGGCGCGATGCTCGCAGAGCTGGACAGAATAAAGTCCGAGGAGCAGAAGCTGCGCGAAGCGAAGATCGCGCTGTTGAAGGCGGAGCTCGCAAAGGCACGGCGGGTGGTGCGATCCCTCGAGAGGGAGCTTCGCCTCCTGGGCGATCGAGAGGCGACGCGCAGCGCAGGGCGGGTTGCCTGGGATGAGGTCTACGATCAGCTGGGGAACACGTTTACGGCAACAGAGATGGGGGCGCTGACCGGTGCGTCTTCAAACTTGGTGGGCTCGATCGTGCATCGCTGGAAGCTGAGAGGGAGAATCGCCGCGACCGACCGGCGCGCTGTCTACCGCAAGATCTCCGGCGGGGCACGGAAGGCCCGTACCTGACCGTGCTGCCGCCGCACCCGGTCTTCCCGCCGGCCGCGGTGGTCACGATCGTGCGTCCGCTGTAGGTCTCGCGGCCCGCAGCTGCTCGTCCGTCCGGTAGTCGCCGGGCGTCGGGCTGGCGGTCTCGCCGATCAGGCAGGGGAACCGCAGGTGATCGGCACGCTTGTTGTAGCTGTATGCCCCGAAGTGAGAGACGCGCCCTCCGTCGTTCGCGCGCGGCGAGTCGAGCGTCATCACCCATCCGAAGGGTGGATGCGCTAGCTCGCACGCGACCTCGAAGTCGCCCCCGTGAAAGATACTCGTGTCGCAGTGGCCGTAAATCCCGCTGAGCCGCGATCGGCCCCGGCGCACCAACGTGAGGTAGACGTCGTAACGCGGAGGGAGGTGCATCCGCTCCTTGTCGAGGATGAAGGATTGCAGCTCGGGCTTGTTGTCGAGGAAGCCGGGCGGCATGCTCGCGATCAGCGCGGCGAGCGCGGCTTT
>Ga0070741_10002922_pt1 | contig 44119 bp, 40 predicted proteins | sample Coa_R1_4_FD_66440 | JGI IMG/M metagenome (GOLD analysis project Ga0070741, IMG submission 66440) | Surface soil microbial communities from Centralia Pennsylvania, which are recovering from an underground coalmine fire - Coalmine... | ecosystem: Environmental > Terrestrial > Soil > Unclassified ... | reverse complement strand
TCGAGCGGCGCCTCCGACCTGATCGAGATGCCGGCCGAGATCCTGCCGCGCGAGGCCGAGGCGCGCCGCGAGATGCTGGAAACGCTGTCGGAGTTCGACGACAAACTGCTCGAACAGCTGATCGAAGACGTCGCCCCCGAGAAGTCGCTGATCTACCGCGATCTGCACGACGAATTCGGCGCCGACCAGATCGTGCCGGTGCTGCTGGGCGCGGGCGACCGCGAGAACGGCGTGCGCCGGCTGCTGAAGGCGTTGCGGCACGACACGCCGTTCGTCGGTGAGACCGCCAGGCGCCGCGCGCTGCCCCACAACGGCGTCGCCATGGCGGAATGCTTCAAGGTCGTGCACCAGGCCCACGCCGGCAAGCTCTCGATCTGCCGGGTCTGGTCGGGAACCGTCAGCGAAGGCATGAGCCTGGGCGGCCAGCGGCTCGGCAGCCTGTTCCGGCCGTTCGGCCAGCGCCTCGACAAGGTGGCGAGCGCCAAGGCGGGCGAGATCGTGGCGCTTGCCAAGGTCGACGCGCTGTCGTCGGGCCAGGCGATCGCCGCCTCCGGGGTGAGCGCGGTCGAGGATTTTCCGGTCTCGGAGGCGCCGGTCTTCGGGCTCGCGCTCGCCGCCAAGAACCGCAACGACGAGGTCAAGCTGTCGGGCGCCCTGCACAAGATCGTGGAAGAAGACCCCTCGCTCTCCTTCGAGCCGCGGGCCGAGACCCACGAGCTGCTGCTGCGCGGCCAGGGCGAGATGCACCTGAAAGTCGCGGTCGACAAGCTGGCCGCCCGCTACAACGTCGCGGTCGACACGGTGCCGCCGCGCGTCGCCTATCGCGAGACCATCCAGGCGGGCTGCCAGCAGCATGCCCGCTACAAGCGCCAGACCGGCGGTCACGGCCAGTTCGCCGACATCAAGGTCGAGATCAGGCCGCTGCCGCGCGGCTCGGGCTTCCGCTTCGTCGACAAGATCGTGGGCGGCGTGGTGCCGCGCAACTTCATCCCGGCGGTCGAGGAAGGCCTGATCGACTATCTGAAGGAAGGCCCGCTGGGCCAGCCGGTGGTCGACCTTGAAGTGACCTTATTCGACGGCCAGTACCACTCGGTCGACAGCTCGGAAATGTCGTTCAAGATGGCCGCGCGCATCGCCATGAGTGAGGCCATGCCCAAGTGCAAGCCCGTGCTGCTCGAGCCGATCCTGAAGGTGACGGTTGCGGCGCCGTCGGACTCGACCTCGCGCATCCAGCGCCTGATCTCGGGCCGGCGCGGCCAGCTCCTGGGCTACGACGCCCGGCCGGGCTGGAACGGCTGGGACGAGGTGTCGGCCCTGATGCCGGAAGCCGAGGTCGCCGACATGATCGTCGAGATCAGGTCGGTGACGCAGGGCGTCGGTACTTTCCGCACCGAGTTCGACCATCTGCAGGAACTGGTCGGCCGTACCGCCGAGCGCATCGTCGAGGAAAGCAAGAAGCGCGCGGCGGCGTAGGCGCGCTGCCACGCAGCCTTACAGGCCCCCTCTCCTCGCCTCTCCCCCTAGCGGTGGAGAGGAATATGAGGGCAAAGTCGGCTCCTCGAACTCGCGCGGAGCCCCGAATGCTGTTGAACGCCCTCTTCCCGACTCGCGATATCGGCACCGACCCGGCAAAGATCCGGGACTTCGCGCAGGCCGTCGAAGCGCTCGGCTTCCACGGCATCGAGGTCGCCGACCATGTCTTCGGCGCGGCGCCGCGCGGCGACTGGAAGCCGGTCTACAGCGAGCAGGACCCGTTCCACGAGACCTTCACGACCATGGCCTTCATCGCCGCGGTCACCAGGAAGATCGAGCTGGCAAGCGGCGTGTTGATCCTGCCGCAGCGCCAGACCGGCGTGGTCGCCAAGCAGGCGGCCGAGGTCGACATCCTGAGCGGCGGCAGGCTTCGGCTCGGCGTCGGCGTCGGCTGGAACCATGTCGAATACCAGGCACTCAACGAGGACTGGAAGACGCGCGGCGCCCGCCAGGCCGAGCAGATCGAGGTGATGCGCAAGCTGTGGACGGAAGACCTCGTGACGTTCAAGGGCCGCTTCCACACGCTCGAAGCCGTCAACCTGCTGCCGGTCCCGGTGCAGCGGCCGATCCCGGTGTGGTTCGGCGGCTCGTCGGATGCGGTCGTCAAGCGCGCCGCCCGCATCGGCGACGGCTACATGCCGATCATGGCGCCCGACGTGGCTGAGCCCAAGATCGCCATGCTGCACGAACACATGAAAACGTTCGGCCGGGACCCTGCGAAGTTCGGCCTCGAAGGCTGGCTGCGCTTCGACAAGCCCGACCCGCAGGGTTGGGCCAAGGCAGCGGAAGGATGGAAGCGGCTCGGCGCCAAGATCGTCATGCTCTATCCGATGTACCGGATGGCCAAGCTCGACGATCAGATCGAGACCTTGCGGAAGTTCAAGGAAGTCGCAGCCGGTCTGTAGCCGTCACAAGGCAGTGAAGCGGGCTTTTCCGGCGCGGGAGGCCGCCTCATACTTTTGCCCATGATCAACAGACGCACTCTGACGACGGGCGGCCTCGCAACGGCCGTTGCGTCGTCGCTTCCCCGCATCGCCGCCGCCGACGCCGCGCGGCCGATGCTCGTCTTCGTCGGCCACGAGCTTTGAGGCGGGTGCAAGATCTGGCGTGCCCAGTCTGAACCCGTCTTCATCAAGTCCGCGGCCTACAAGAAGCTCGACTACCGGATCGTCCATCCAGCCAACGGCGACCTGATCCTCAAGGAGGAATTCTGGCCGGCCGACGCGCGCTGGGTCCTCACCGATTTCCTGATGAGCGACGAAGGCGCGCAACGCGGCAACTGGACGCCGCGCTTCATCCTGGCCCAGGACAAGAAGATCATCTTCACCACCACCGGCAATGCCGGCTGGAAGGACAAGATGTGGCCCAAGATCATGGAAGTGACGGGGACGACGGCCTAGAGCATGGTGGGATCAAGTCGGACCAAACAACCTCCCCCTGAGGAGCGGTCCGCATCGCCGTTTCGGCGCGCCTCCTCAGGATGAGGTGATTCCGTTTGAGCGAACCTTGCTCTAGAGTTTAGGGCGATGGCCAACGACTTCTTTCGGCGGCAACTGGCGAGCTATGCCGCCGTCCACCGCTCGGGACGGAACAAGGCGACGCATTTCGTCGGCATCCCGATCATCGTCTTTTCGATTCTGCTGATCCTCGCGCTGGCGCGCGTGCATCCGGCCGGCCGCGAGGTTTCGCTGGCGCTGGTTGTCGCCGTCGTCGCCGCCCTCGGCTGGATCGCGCTCGATTTCGGTGTCGGCGCGATCATGGCGCTCATCCTGCTGCCGACCTGGTACGCCGCCGAGGCGCTGGCCGCCGTGCTCGGCCCCTCCTCGACCTGGGTCGCCTTCGCCGTCCTGTTCGTCGGCGGCTGGGTGCTGCAGTTCGTCGGCCATCATTTCGAAGGCAGGCGGCCGGCCCTGGTCGACAACATCTTCCAGGCCTTCATCGGGCCGATGTTCCTGGTCGCCGAGACTCTGGTGGCGTCGGGCTATCGCGCCGATCTCGCCACCACCATGGGCGAGGGCGATATCCGGGTTTGACATAACGCCTCACCTCGTAACGAGCGGGTGATGAGGGGTTGATTTGTGATCCGGATGCGCCCAATCCCTGTAGAAACAGGCGCATCTGGAGTGACGACGATGTTCATCAAGCGCACACGCGGCTGGGAATTGCCGGAGCGGCTTGCGACCGACGAAGGCCTTTATCTGCGGCGCCGGCAAGTCGTGAAGACCATGGGCCTTGGCCTGGGCGCGCTTGGCATCGCCGGCCCCGGGCTGGCGCTGGCGCAGGACGCTGATCCGACCGCCAAGCTCTATCCGGCCAAGCCCAACGACAAGTTCGGCAAGCCCGAGCCGATCACCGCCGAGAAGCTTTCGACGACCTACAACAACTACTACGAATTCAGCACCGACAAGGACCTCTGGCGCGCCGCGCGCAAGCTGAAGATCCGTCCCTGGACGATCAAGGTGTCGGGCATGGTCGAGAAGCCGTTCGAGATCGGCTTCGAGGATCTGATCGCCAAGATGCCGCTCGAGGAGCGGGTCTACCGTCATCGCTGCGTCGAGACGTGGTCGATGATCGTGCCGTGGTCCGGCTTCCCGACGAAGGCGCTGGTCGAGCTTTGCAAGCCGACCGGCAGCGCCAAGTACATGGTCATGAAGACGCTGGCCGACGCCAAGACCATGCCGGGCATCGAGGACCCGACCTTCCCCTGGCCCTACATCGAGGGCCTGGCGATGGACGAGGCGACGCACGATCTTTGCTTCATGGCGACCGGCCTCTACGGCAAGCCGATCCCCAAGCAGAACGGCGCGCCACTGCGCATCGTCTCGCCGTGGAAGTACGGCTTCAAGAACGTTAAGTCGATCGTCTCGATCGAGTTCACGGACAAGCGGCCGGTGTCGTTCTGGGAACAGATCAACGGCCACGAGTACGGATTCTGGGCCAACGTGAACCCGGCCGTGCCTCATCCGCGCTGGAGCCAGGCGACCGAACGGCCGCTTGGTGTCAGCGAGCGCATTCCGACGCAGATCTACAATGGTTATGGCGAGTTCGTCGCCGGCCTGTACGAAAACCGCAAGTCGGAAAAGCTGTTCATGTAAGGCGTCGCGCGCCTTTGCCTCCTGGCGCTGCCCCGCTAAAACGGGGTCTGGGAGAACGCGCCATGAGCAAGGTCATCATCGAGAAGAACGGCCCGGTCAAAACGATTTGGATGAACCGGCCGGAGAAGCGTAACGCCCTCGACAGCGAACTCCTGGGCAACATGATCGAGGCGCTGCAGGCGCCGGTCGCCGCCGAGGACCGCGTGGTGGTGATCCGCGGCAAGGGCGACGTGTTCTGCGCCGGCCTCGACATGGCCGAGCGCAGCAAGACCGCCGGCGCCGGCAAGCAAAGCGGCATCGAGATCATGCTGCGCGCGATCGAGCTCTGCCCGCTGCCCGTCGTGGCGGTGGTCCAGGGCGATGCGATCGCCGGCGGCAACGAGCTGGCGCTGCATTGCGACATCGTGGTGGCAAGCCAGAAGGCGCGCTTCGGCATGTCGCTCGCTCAGGTCGGCCTTGCGCCCAACTGGTTCCTGGCCAAGAAGCTGATGGAAGTGCTGGGTCCGGTGACGACGCGCGAGATGCTGCTGCTCGGCGACCCCCTGCCCTCGACCAAGCTCCATGCGCTCGGCCTGATCGCGCGCTGCGTGCCGCCGGCCGAGCTCGAGGCCGAAGCCGACAAGGTGATCAACCGTCTCGCCAACAATGCGCCGCTCTCGCTCAAGGCGATGAAGGCGCTGACGGTGCGCCAGCTCGAGATCCGCGACCACATCAAGCATGACGACGTCGACGCGCTGGTGGTCGCCGCCATGCAGAGCCAGGACGCGCAGGAAGGCATGAAGGCGCGGCTCGAGAAGCGCACCGCCAAGTTCCAGGGCAAGTGATGCGGCTGCGCATCGACAAGCCCTGGCAGAAGCTGACGGCCGAGACGGCAAGAAACCTGCCCGGACAACTTGGCGTCTATCAGGTGGCCGATGCCGCGGGCGCGATCCTCTATATCGGCCAGGCCGGTGCGCGCTCGCCCTTCGGCCTGCGCTCCGAACTCGAGCGTGAATTCAAGGAGCGCGGCGAGGGCTGCCAGTTCCGGGTCGAGGTGAACCAACAGTATCGCTCGCGCTGGTTCGAGCTCCTGATGGTGCACCAGGCCGATCACGGCAGCCTGCCGCCCGACAACGCCAAGAACCCGCCGCCGACTCTCGGCCGGCTCAGTCCGTCGTGAAGAAACGCCTCACCCTGAGGAGGCCGCTGAAGCCGCTTTCGCCGAAGGCGAAACGGCGATGCGGCCGTCTCGAAGGGTGGGCCGTCCGCACCCTTTCTCTCGCCCATCCTTCGAGACGCGGCCTGCGGCCGCTCCTCAGGATGAGGCTTTACTGAGGACACATCGATGGACTTCGAACCGAGCGCCGAACAGCAGATGCTGATCGATCAGGTGCGCCGCTACGTACGCGAGGAGATCATCCCGCTGGAAGCCAGGCTCGATCCCGACGCCTCGGAACTGCCGCCGGAGGATTTCAAGCGGCTGACCGAGAAGACCAAGGCGATGGGCCTGTTCGGCATCGACATCCCCAAGGAATTCGGCGGTCCGGACATCGACATCGTCACGCGCGTGCTGCTCGCGATCGAGATGGCGCAGCATCGCGCCGGCCTCTACGTGCCCTGCTACGGCACCTTCGGCGGCGCGGGCCTGGCGCAGATCTTCGAGGCTAACGAGGACCAGAAGGAGCGCTACCTCTATCCGACCCTGCGCGGCGAGAAGAAGGCGTTCTTCGGCCTCACCGAACCGTCCGGCGGCAGCGATCCGGCGCGCGCCATCCAGACTCGCGCCGAGCGCAAGGACAATGGCTGGGTGCTGAACGGCGCCAAGATCTTCATCTCCAACGCCGACCGGGCGCAGTACGGCATCGTCTTCGCCCGCACCGATGCCTCCAAGGGCCGCGCCGGCATCACCTGCTTCATCATCGATTCGGATACGCCGGGATTCCACGTGCGCCGGGTCGTGCACACGCTGCGCTCCTCGCACTACGCCACCGAGCTCGAATTCAAGGATTGCTGGGTGAGCGACCACCAGGTGCTGGGCGAGGTGAACAAGGGCTTCGCCGTCGCCAACGATCGCCTGACGCGCCAGCGCATTCCCTATGCCGCGGGCTGCATCGGCGTCGCCATCGCCGCGCACGAGATGGCGATCGAATGGGCGAAGATGCGCTCGACTTTCGGCGAGAAGCTCGCCAACCGCCAGGCCGTGCAATGGATGCTGGTCGACAACGAGATCGACATCCGCACCGCCAAGCATTTCACGCTGGAGGCCGCCGAGAAGGCGCGCCGCGGCTTGCCGTTCCGCATCGAGGCGTCGATCGCCAAGCTCACCGCTTCGGAAGGCGGCGGACGGGTCGTCGACCGCGCCATGCAGATCCATGGCGGCATGGGCATGACCAAGGACCTGCCGCTCGAGCGCTGGTATCGCGAAATGCGCATCCGCCGGGTCGGCGAGGGCCCGAGCGAAGTGCAGCGCATGGTGATCGCGCGCGAGATCCTGGGCAGCAACCTGCGATGAGCCGCCCGCTCGAAGGCATCAAGGTCGTCGAGTTCGGCCAGAACCTCGCCGGTCCCTATGCCGGCCAGATCCTGGCCTTCCTTGGCGCGGAAGTAGTGAAGATCGAGCGTCCCGAGGGCGACGATGCGCGCAAATGGGGCCCGCCCTTCCTGGAAGGCGATTCGCTCGGCTTCATCGCGCTCAACCGCGGCAAGAAGTCGATCACCTGCGATCTTGCCGACAAGGAGCAGCGCGACGCCCTGATCGAGCGCATCGGCGCCGCCGACATCTTCCTGCACAATCTGCGCGCCGACGTGCCGGCCAAGTTCGGCATCGACGGCCCGACGCTCACCGCGAGGTTCCCGAAGCTGATCTACGCCGACCTGGGCGCCTTCGGCCACAAGGGGCCGTGGCAGCAGCGGCCGGGCTACGAGCCGATCATCCAGGCCGTCGCCGGGCTGTTCTCGATCAACGGCGATCCGTCGGGACCAGAATCGCGCATTGGCGTATCGATCATCGATCTGTCGACCGGCATGTGGACGGCGATCGGCATCCTGGCGGCGCTCTCCCGGCGGCAGGCCACCGGCCGCGGCAGCCTGGTCAACACCTCGCTCTTCGAATCGGGGCTGATGTGGGCGTCCAACCACATCGCCGGCTATTCGGTGACCGGCACGATGCCGGCAAGGCAGGGCAGCGGCCATCCTTCGCTGACGCCCTACCAGGCGTTCGAGTGCAGCGACGGCCTGCTGATGGTGTGCCCGGGCAATGACCGGCTGTGGCGCAAATTCGCCGAGGTGCTGGGCCATCCGGAGTGGCCGGACGAGCCGCGCTTCAAGAAGAACGCCGACCGGCTCAAAGCGCGCGACGTGCTGCTGCCGATGATCGAAAAGATCATGGCCGGGGAAAGCCGCGCCTTCTGGTCGGCGAAGCTCGACGCTGTCGGCGTACCGCACGGTCCGCTCAACTCGATCCCGCAGGTGATGGAGCTGGCGCAGGTCGCGGCCCTCGGCATGTTCGCCAAGCCGTATGACGGCTCGCCGGCGATGTTCCATGGCCTGCCGGTCAGCTTCGACGGCGAGCGCGCCGGCGATCAGCAAAAGGCGCCCAAGATCGGCGAGCACAACGGCAAGGCCTGAAAGCAAAACCATGGGCCGCCTCCTTCTGCCCGTGGTGTGGATCGCCTGGGGCCTGTCCTATCCCCTGATGAGCTGGTCGCTCGAGGCGATCGACCTGTTCTCGGGCCGCCTGGTCATCATGCCGATCTCGGGCCTGATCCTGCTGGCGTTCGGCGTCTGGAGCGGCGCGCCGGCCCTGCCCGACCGCGGCCAATGGGGCCAACTCGCGCTGACCGGCCTGTTCAACATGGGCCTGTTCCAGATCTTCCTGATCTCGGGCATCGCCACACTCGGCCCCAGCCGCACGCCGATCATCATCTACACCATGCCAACGTGGTCCTCGCTGTTCGCGGCGTTCCTGCTGAAGGAGCGCATCACGCCGCGCATCGCACTTTCGCTGGTGCTGAGCCTCGCCGCCGTCGGTATCGTCGTCAGCCAGGAGACCGCGGCGCGAGCGGCGCCGGTCGGAACGTTGTTGACGCTGCTCGCCGCCATCTCGTTCGGCATCGGCACCGTGCTCACCAAGCGCGATTCGCTGAAGGGCGATCCCGCGATCAATGCCGCGTGGCAGCTCATCCTTGGCGCGGTGCCCGTCGTCCCCGTCTGGCTGTTCTTCGCGCACGGCGCCTATTTCCGGCCGGAACACGTCCGGGGGATCGTGGCCCTGGTCTGGCTGATGCTCGTGTCGAACGTGCTCGCCTACTACTGCTGGTTCCGCGTCCTCAGGGTGCTGTCCACGTCAGTGGCGAGCCTGACGACCCTCGTGGTGCCCTGCGTCGGCTTCGGCTCGAGCGCGCTGCTGGTCGGCGGCAAGGTGACGTGGCTCGACGGCGCGGCCCTCGGCCTGATCGTGGCGGCCGTCAGCCTGGCGCTGTTCAACCGGCCGGCGAAGACCTAGCTGGCGAACGACAGGCAGTAGTCGCGCACCCGCTCGAGCGGAATGCGCGCATGGCTCTGCACGACGATGAACTTGCCGACCGGATCGCGGCCGTTGGGCAGCTGCACCATGCGCTCGAACTCGTCGGCGCCCCACACCGACGTGTGCTCGGAGAAGAGCTGGATGTCGGAGAAGTAACAGGGGTCCCAATGGACGTGATAGTCGAACAGGTTGCCCTTCAGTTCGGCGACGCTGGTATAGAGCGAATATTCGGTCCACGGAATCGTGCCGAGCCGGCGGAAAATCCACTTGCCGAGGGCGGAAGTGGCGTCCGCCGACTCGGTCTCGAAATGCTTCAGCACCTGCTCCGCGAGATGGCCGTGCAGCAGGTTCGGCGTCACCGACAAGCCGTGCGCCTTGGCGTCGTAGGGAACGTCGACGATGCTCGACGCGCTCTGCCACCAGGCATGGTCGCGCTTGGGTTCCCAGCGCGACAGCGCGCGGCGATCGGCAATGAACGTCGTGGCGTCGAAATCACCGACGCAACAGACGTCCGAATCGAGCGTCAGGTAGCCTCGGAAACCCAACATGACCGGCACGCGCAGCTTGATCATCTGCTGCCGGAACCAGCCGGTCATCAGGTAGAAGCTGCTGAACGGCGCGAAGAAATCGCCCTCCGGCCGCACCGAGACGTCGATATTGGAGAACCGCGGCAGGCTGGTACGCAGCAGGCCGACGTCGCTCGACGGCGCCACGATCAGGAGCTGGAAGGGCTGGGTGTCCCGCCAATGCCGGGCCAGCGACTCGATCAGGAGCCCCGCGCGCTCCAGATCGCCCCGGCGCTTCAACTTGCGCAGAGCCAGGGGAAGGATTGCTTGGCGAACTTCAGAAAACATCGGCGACGAGCAACTTCAATATACGTAGGGTCACAGGGAATGAATATCAATTAGTAGTCGCAGGGCTGCTTTCGCGCCGCACCTCCCATTGCAACGCCGCCCGGTCAAAAAAAGACGCCGGGCCCGAGGGCCCGGCGAGTCAAACAGGGAGGCTTCACGTCTGGGAGACGTGGGACCCCGAAGGATCCCGAGTTTCGAACGCGATCAGCCGAAACCGTTCGTGTCGAAGACTTGGCGCTAAAATGCTTCCACGGCGTGGGAATTGATACGGCCAGTGTTCGGATACTGGCATGCGGCCGATGCATGCCTTTCATGGACTATGCAATACTGCAGGTCTTGGCTGCTAAAAGCGTGTCTCGGCCACCTTGCGCAGCAGGAAATCGCGGAAAACCGCGATCCGCTTGGAATGGCGCAGCTCCTCCGGGTAGGTGAAGTACACGTCGGTCGTGCGGACATTGAGGTCGGGCAGCACCACCTCGAGCTTGGTCGACTGCTGGGCGAGGTAGTCCGGCAGCGAAGCTATCCCCAGCCCCGATTCGACGGCGCGGAAGATGCCATAGGTGTTGTTGACGCGCAGCACCACGGTGCGCGGGTTCTGGTCGGGATTGCCCTCGCGCAGCAGCCAGTTCACGTCCTGCACCGGCGCCCGGGCGTCCTCGCCGAAGATGATCAGCCGGTGCCGGTCGAGGTCGGCCAGCGTCGCGGGCTTGCCGTATTTCTGGATATAGCTGTGCGAGGCGTAGACGTGACTGCGCACGGTGAGCAAATGGCGCTGCACCAGGCCCGGCTGGCGCGGCATCATCATGCGGATCGCCACGTCGGCCTCGCGCATGCCGAGATCGAGCTCGTTGTCCGAAAGCACCAGACTGACGTCGATCTCCGGATACATGCTGATGAATTCGTGCATCTGCGTGGTCAGCCAGGTCGAGCCGAAGCCCACCGTCGCATGGATCTTGAGCCGGCCGGCGGGCTTGTCCTGGTTGGCGCGCAACAGCGCCTCGGCGGTGTTGACCTTGGCCGCCATGTCGCGCGCCGTGCGGTAAAGCAATTCGCCCTGCTCGGTCAGGATCAGGCCGCGCGCATGACGATGGAACAGCATCACGCCGAGCTGCTCCTCGAGCGCGCCGATCTGGCGCGAGATCGCCGACTGGCTGAGCTTCAGCCCCTCGCCGGCATGGGTGAAGCTGCCGGCATCGGCCACCGCCTGGAAGATGCGCAGCTTGTCCCAGTCCATGCCATTGCCGGCGCGCTCGACGGCGGTGTTCATCGACATCCTCTACTCCGCCGCGAGGGCGGTGCGGGCCTCCTGGCGCGCCAGCCATTTCTCGGCTTCGAGGGCGGCCATGCAGCCGGTGCCGGCGGCGGTGACAGCCTGGCGGAACACCTTGTCCTGCACGTCGCCCGCGGCGTAGACACCCTCGATGTCGGTCGCCGTCGATCCGGGTTTGGTGATCAGGTAGCCCTCGCCGTCCATGGCGAGCTTGCCCTTGAACAGCTCGGTGTTGGGCGAATGGCCGATGGCGATGAACACGCCGTCGGTCGCGAACTCGCTCACCTTGCCGGTCTTGACGTTCTTGACCCGCACGCCCTTGACCAGCGGCGCCGGCGCGAGCTCGCCCTTGATCTCCTCGAGCGTCGTGTCCCACATCACGGTGACCTTGGGGTTCTTGAACAGGCGGTCCTGCAGGATCTTCTCGGCGCGGAAAGTGTCGCGGCGGTGGATGAGCGTGACCTTCGAGGCATGGTGCGTGAGGTAGAGCGCCTCCTCGACCGCGGTGTTGCCGCCGCCCACGACCACGACCTCCTTGTTGCGGAAGAAGAAGCCGTCGCAGGTGGCGCAAGCGGAAACGCCGCCGCCGCGAAATGACTCCTCGGTCGGGATGCCAAGCCATTTGGCAGTGGCGCCGGTCGAGATGATGAGCGCGTCGGACTCGTAGCGATCGCCCGAATCGCCGATGCAGACGAACGGCCGCTGATCGAGCTGGACCTCGACGATGGTATCGAAGAAGAGCTGGGTGCCCACATGCTCGGCCTGCTTCTGCATCTGCTCCATGAGCCACGGCCCCTGGATCACGTCGGCGAAGCCCGGATAGTTCTCGACGTCGGTGGTGATGGTGAGCTGCCCGCCGGGCTGGATGCCCTGTACCAGCATGGGCTTGAGGTTCGCGCGGGCGGCATAGATCGCCGCCGTATATCCGGCAGGACCCGATCCCAGAATCAGCACCTTACTCCGATGGACTGCAGCCATGTCTTACTCGCATCCCGTCTTCCGCATATCTGCCTTCATATATGCAAACCTCTGACCGTATGCACGATCGAAAAGTCCGCGTGGCGCAATTGTTCACAGCACTATGAGGATTTCTCGCAACTTTATTGCGCGCATGGCATGGTTCTGGCATAGACCGCGACCAACGGGAGGAACCTGATGGCGCGCGCAAAGCTCGATCGAATCGATCGGCGCATTCTGACCGACCTGCAGGCCAACGGCAGGATGACCAACGTGGAGCTGGCCGAGCGCGCCGGCATCTCGGCGCCGCCCTGCCTGCGCCGGGTGCGTGCGCTCGAACGCATCGGCATCATCAAGGGCTATCACGCCGAGCTCAGCCCGGAGGCGCTCGGCTACAGCGTCTCGGTGTTCGCCCTGGTCGGTCTCAACAGCCAGGCCGAGGCCGATCTCAAGGCGTTCGAGGAGCTGGTCGCCAAGTGGGGCGAGGTGCGCGAGTGCCACATGCTGGCCGGCGAAGCGGACTTCATGCTGAAGATCGTGGCCGAGACGTGGGACGACTATCAGAAGTTCCTGACCACGCGGCTGACCTCGGCGCCCAACGTCAGCCACGTCAAATCGATGATGGTGTTCCGCTCGGCCAAGCAGCTGCCGGGCGTGCCGATTCCGGGCGAGTGAGAGTGGCCTTGCCGGAAACGCTGTGTATCGATAACCTGCGAAAGATACACGGCGTTACCGCCTTGGAGGATGCATGAAGAACCTGCTCTCCGCCGCGCGCGTATTGCTCATGGACCTGGCATCGACGGTGCTGTTCCTGGCCGTCTACCTCGCGACCGACAATCTCTTCGTGTCGGTCGGGCTCGGCATGGCGCTGGGCGTGGCGCAGATCCTGTGGCAGCTCCATCGCCGGCAACCGATCGGCAGCCTGCAATGGCTGAGCGTGGTGCTGATCCTGGTGTCGGGCACGGCGACGTTCTACACGCGCGATCCGCGTTTCGTGATGCTGAAGCCCTCGATCATCTACTGCATCGTCGGCCTGGTGATGCTGAAGCGCGGCTGGATGAACCGCTATCTGCCGGAACGCGCGGCGCCCGTGGCCGACGTGGCCACCACCTTCGGCTATGTCTGGGCCGGCCTGATGTTCGCGTCGGCGGCGCTCAACATCGCGCTCGCCGTGTCGCTCGAGCCCAAGGTGTGGGCCGCCTTCATGTCGGGCTGGGGGCTGTTCAGCAAGATCGGCCTGTTCCTGATCCAGTACGCGACCATGACCATGATCGGGCGCCGTCGCGCGGCAGCCGGCGCGGCCGCCGCCGCTACTTGAAGGCGACAGCCAGCACTTCGTAGGACTTGGCGCCCTTGGGCGTCTGGACCTCGACCGTGTCGCCCACCGTCTTGCCGATCAGTGCGCGGCCGATCGGCGAGGTCACGGAAATGCGGCCCTTGGCGAGATCGGCCTCGTAGGGACCGACGATCTGGTATTTCACTTTTTCGTCAGTGTCCTCGTCGGCCAGCCGCACGGTGGCGCCGAATTTCACGGTCTTGCCCGACAGGCTCGAGAAATCGATCACTTCGGCCCGCGAGATGATGTCCTCGATCTCGGCGATGCGGCCCTCGATGAAGCTCTGGCGTTCGCGCGCGGCCGTGTACTCGGCGTTCTCCGAAATGTCGCCGTGCTCGCGCGCCGCCGCGATCGCCTTGATGATCGCCGGCCGCTCGACGCTCTTGAGAGTCTTCAGCTCGTCCTCGAGGCTCTTCAGCCCCTCGGCGGTGGTGGGCACCTTTTCCATGATCACAATCGTCCTTAATGATTCGCGCGGCGTCAACGGCCAACGATGCACTGCGGTTGCGTCGTGCGAACGGCTAAGCCTTTGTCACAGGCTCAGAATGCGCCTTTGAAGTAGGATTGCAGGGGGGCCACGTCGAGTGCCCCTTCGCTCACCGCGGCGATGCCTTCGACCGATGCCTTGGCGCCCGCCACGGTTGTGTAGTAGGCGATCTTGTGCATCAGCGCCGTGCGGCGCAGCGTGAAACTGTCGGACAACGCCGACGCGCCGTCCACCGTGTTGAACACGAGGTGGACCTTGCCGTCCTTCATCATGTCGACGATGTGCGGCCGACCCTCGAGCACCTTGTTCACCCGCTGCGCCTCGATGCCGTGGCGGCGCAGGTAGTCGGCGGTGCCGCCGGTCGCCACGACCTTGAAGCCGAGATCGACCAGCCGCTTCACCGGCTTCACCATGGCGTGCTTGTCGGAGTCCTTCACCGAGACGAACACCGCCCCCTCGATCGGCACCCTGGCGCCGCTGCCGAGCTGGCTCTTGGCGAAGGCGCGGCCGAAATTCGAATCGAGGCCCATGACCTCGCCGGTCGAGCGCATCTCGGGCCCGAGCAGGGTATCGACGCCGGGGAAGCGGGCGAACGGGAACACCGCTTCCTTGACGGCGATGTGCTTGCCGGTGGCCTTCCTGATGCCGAGCGACTTCAGCGCCTCGCCGACCATCAGGCGGGCGGCGAACTTGGCGATCGGCTGGCCGGTCGCCTTGGCGACGAACGGCACGGTGCGGCTGGCGCGCGGATTGACCTCGAGCACGTAGACGTCGGAGTCCTTGACAGCGAATTGCACGTTCATCAGCCCGACAACGCCCAGCGCCTTGGCCATCGCCTCGGTCTGGCGCTCGATCTCGGACAAGATCTTGGCCGACAGCGAATAAGGCGGCAGCGAGCAGGCCGAGTCGCCGGAGTGGATCCCCGCCTCCTCGATGTGCTCCATGATGCCCGCGACGAAGACATTGCCGTCCTTGTCGGCCAGCGCATCGACGTCGACTTCGATCGCGTCGCGCAGGTAGGAATCGATCAGCACCGGGTTGGCGCCCGACACCTTGACCGCGTCGCGCATGTAGCGCTCCAGGCCCTCGCGCTCGTAGACGATCTGCATGGCGCGGCCGCCCAGCACGTAGGACGGCCGGATCACCACCGGATAGCCGATCTTCTCGGCGACCGCGATCGCCTGGTCCTGCGACGTCGCCGTGCCGTTCTCGGGCTGGCGCAGCTTCAGCTGATGGATCAGCTTCTGGAAGCGCTCGCGATCCTCGGCGAGGTCGATCGCGTCGGGCGAGGTGCCGAGGATGGGAATGCCGGCGGCCTCGAGCGGCTTGGCGAGCTTGAGCGGCGTCTGGCCGCCGAACTGCACGATCAGGCCCAGCAGCTCGCCGCTGCGGCGCTCGACCTCGACCAGCTCGATCACGTCCTCGGCGGTCAGCGGCTCGAAATAGAGGCGGTCGGCAGTGTCGTAGTCGGTCGACACGGTCTCGGGGTTGCAGTTGACCATGATGGTCTCGTAGCCCGCCTCGCGCAGCGCATAGACCGCGTGCACGCAGCAATAGTCGAACTCGATTCCCTGGCCGATGCGGTTCGGTCCGCCGCCCAGGATGATGACCTTGCGCTTGTCGGTCGGCCGCGCCTCGCAATCGGCCGGCCGCAGCCCGTCGCCCTCGTAGCACGAGTAGAGATAGGGCGTGCGCGATTCGAACTCGGCGGCGCAGGTGTCGATGCGCTTGAACACCGGCCGCACGTCGAGGCTGCGGCGGCGCCTGGCGATCTCGGCCGCACTGTGGCCGGTCAGCTCGCCCAGGCGATCGTCGGAGAAGCCCTTCTTCTTGAGATCGAGCAGGTCCTTGGCGTCCTTGGGCAGGCCGTTCTCGCGCAAGCCGGCCTCGATCTTCACCAGCTGCTCGATCTGGCGCAGGAACCACGGCTCGTACTTCGAGGCCTGCGCCACCTCGTCGACCGACAGGCCGTAGCGGAAGGCCTGCGCGATCACCAGGATGCGGTCGGGCGTCGGCCGCGCCAGCGCGCCCACGATCGCCGATTTGTCGGGCGCACCCTTGATCTCGAGCTCGTTGAGGCCGGTCAGGCCGGTCTCCATCGAGCGCAGCGCCTTCTGCAGCGATTCCTGGAAGGTCCGGCCGATCGACATCGCCTCGCCGACGCTCTTCATCGAGGTGGTGAGGATCGCCTCGGCCCCCGGGAACTTCTCGAAGGCAAAGCGCGGCATCTTGGTGACGACGTAGTCGATGGTCGGCTCGAACGAGGCCGGCGTCGTGCCGGTGATGTCGTTCAGCAGCTCGTCGAGCGTGTAGCCGACGGCGAGCCGCGCCGCGACCTTGGCGATCGGAAAGCCGGTCGCCTTCGATGCCAGCGCCGACGAGCGCGACACGCGCGGGTTCATTTCGATGACGACCATGCGGCCGCTCGCCGGGTCGACCGCGAACTGCACGTTCGACCCGCCGGTGTCGACGCCGATCTCGCGCAGGCACGCGATCGAGGCGTTGCGCATGATCTGGTATTCCTTGTCGGTGAGCGTCAGCGCCGGCGCGACGGTGACGGAATCGCCGGTGTGGATGCCCATCGGATCGACGTTCTCGATCGAGCAGATGATGATACAGTTGTCGTGGCGGTCGCGCACGACCTCCATCTCGTATTCCTTCCAGCCCAGCACCGACTCCTCGACCAGCACCTCGGTGGTCGGCGAGGCGTCGAGACCGCCCTGCACGATGTCGAAATATTCGTCGCGATTGTAGGCGATGCCGCCGCCGGTGCCGCCGAGCGTGAACGACGGCCGGATGATGGCCGGCAGGCCGACATGGTCGAGCGCGCGCGTCGCCTCCTCGCGATTGTGCACGGCCTCGCTCTTGGGGCATTCCAGGCCGATCCTGGTCATGGCCTCGCGGAACAGCAGCCGGTCCTCGGCCTTGTCGATGGCGATCGCATTGGCGCCGATCAGCTCGACGCCGAGCTTCTGCAGGCGGCCGTCGCGATGCAGCGCCATCGCGGTGTTGAGCGCGGTCTGGCCGCCCATCGTCGGCAGGATGGCGTCGGGCCTCTCCTTCTCGATGATCTTGGCGACCATGTCGGGCGTGATCGGCTCGACGTAGGTGGCGTCCGCCAGGCCCGGATCGGTCATGATGGTGGCCGGGTTGGAGTTCACCAGGATGACGCGATAGCCCTCGTCCTTCAGCGCCTTGCAGGCCTGCACGCCCGAATAGTCGAACTCGCAGGCCTGGCCGATGACGATCGGCCCGGCGCCGATCACGAGGATGCTCTTGATGTCGGTGCGCTTGGGCATTCTTTATCTGCCCCGCTTGCTCTTCTCGATCATCTCGACAAAACGGTCGAAGAGATAATGGCTGTCGGTCGGGCCGGGCGATGCCTCGGGATGGTACTGCACCGAGAAGGCGGGCTTATCGGTGACGCGCAGGCCCTCGTTCGAACCGTCGAACAGCGAGACGTGCGTGACCTCGACGTTGGCGGGCAATGTCTCGGGCAGGACGCAGAAGCCGTGGTTCTGCGAAGTGATCTCGACCTTGCCGGTGGTGAGGTCCTTGACCGGCTGGTTGGCGCCGCGATGGCCGCGATCCATCTTCCTGGTCTTGCCGCCCAGCGCCAGCGCCATCATCTGGTGACCGAGGCAGATGCCGAACATCGGCACGCCCTTGTCGAGCACCGCCTTGATCGCGGGCACGGCGTACTTGCCGGTCGCCGCCGGATCGCCCGGCCCGTTCGACAGGAACACGCCGTCGGGCTTGTGGCGCAGGATGTCCTCGGCCGTCGCCGTTGCCGGCACGACCGTCACCTTGCAGCCGGTGTTGGCGAGGCAGCGCAGGATGTTGCGCTTGGCGCCGTAATCGACGGCGACGACGTGATACTTCGCCTTGTCGAGCTTGCCGTAGCCCTTGCCCAGCGTCCAAATGGTCTCGTTCCAGGCGTAGCTCTGCTTGGAACTAACCTCGAGTGCGAGATCCATGCCCTCGAGGCCCGGCCAGTCGGCCGCCATCTTGGTGAGCGCGGGAATGTCGAACGTGCCGTCGGGCGAATGGGCGACCACGCCGTTGGGCGCCCCGCCGTCGCGCACGCGCCGCGTGATCTCGCGCGTGTCGACGCCGCACACGCCCGGCAGATTGTGACTCTTCAGCCAGTCGTCGAGCGGCTTGGCGGCGCGCCAGTTGGCGGGCTCGGTGATGTCGCCGCGCAGCACGACGCCGCGCGCCGCCGGGTTGATGCTCTCGATGTCCTCGATGTTGGTGCCGACATTGCCGATGTGCGGGAAGGTGAAGGTGATGATCTGGCCGGCATAGGAGGGATCGGTGATGATCTCCTGGTAGCCGGTCATCGAGGTGTTGAAGCAGACCTCGCCCACCGCCTTGGTCGGCGCGCCGACGCCCTTGCCCCAAAAGACCGCGCCATCGGCCAGCACCAGCGCGGCCGTGGCCCAACGCGGCGCGGCGATTTCGGCGCCGGCGGTCTTTGTTGCGGTCATACTGTTGTTCCGTTCGTCAGGCTCGGCGGACGTCCGGGGAAGACGGCCTGCGAACCGCGCGGTTTGTAACGAAGCGGTCGCCGATAATCAAGGTGCGGGCGGTGGGTAATTTATAAGCTATTTCAATAACTTATTTGCTTTGCCAAAGCGCCGCGGGATGACTAATTTCCGCTCTTCCAGCCTTTGGGACACAAATCGATGCTGCGCGAGAAATTGAACGATGCGCTGAAGGACGCCATGCGCGCCCGCGACATGGCCACGGTGGGCACCGTCCGCCTGATCCTGGCGAAACTGAAGGAAGTCGATATCGCCAGCCGCACCGAGGCCAACCGCGAGGGCGTCGCCGACGACCGCATCCTGTCGATGATGCAAGGCATGATCAAACAGCGCAACGAATCGATCGCGCTTTACGAGAAAGGCGGCCGCGCCGACCTGGCCGACAAGGAGAAGGCCGAGATCGCCGTGATCGAGCGCTTCCTGCCCAGGCAGATGGACGAGGCTGCGGTCGACGCTGCCGTCAAGGAAGCGATCGCCGGCGCCGGCGCCAAGTCGGTCAAGGACATGGGCGCGGTGATGTCGGCCCTGAAGACCAAGTATGCCGGCCAGATGGACTTCGCCAAGGCCTCGGCTGCGGTGAAGAAGGCGTTGGCCGGCTGACAAATTACTCTGGCTTCAACGGCCAACCGCTTCGCCCTCGTTCAGGCTGAAGTGCAGGCGTCCGCCGGCAAGGCGCACGCGCAGGCCGCGATAGCGCGCGAGATAGAAGATCATCACGATCGTCGCCGAGAGTCCTGCCATGGCGCCGACGCCGAGCGCCCAGCGCGGGCCGAACTGGTCGGCAACCCAGCCGACGAACGGCGCCCCGATCGGCGTGCCGCCGAGTGTAATGGCGATGCGAATGGCCATGACGCGGCCGCGCATGGCGGGCTCGGTCGAAAGCTGCATCAGGCTGTTGGTCGAGTTGGTGATCGTGAGCGCCGAGATGCCGATGACGACGAGCATCGCGCCGAACAGCCAATAGCTCGGCATGATCGCCGCCAGCGCGCAGCCCACTCCGAAGACAACGGCGCCTGACACCAGCAGTTCGATGCGCGGCCTTTCGCGGCCGGCAGCGAGCAGCGCGCCCGATACCGTTCCGACCGCCATCATCGACGCCAGAAGCCCGTATCCGCCGGCATCGGCATGAAAGACCCTGACCGCCATGGTCGAGATGAAGAGCTGGAAATTCATGCCGAACGTGCCGATCAGGAACAGCATGAGCAGGATCGCCCGCAGATCGGGGCGCTGCCAGACATAGCGGAAGCCGGCGACGAAACCGCCCGGGGCGCGGGCGGCCCGTCGGCTGCGATGAAGCTCCCCGACGCGCAAAAAAGTGAGCGAGAAAAGCACGGCGCCAAACGACAAGGCATTCGCGAGGAAAGCCCAGCCCGTTCCCACACCGGCGATCAACAGGCCGGCGAATGCCGGGCCGATCATGCGCGCGGCGTTGAAGGACGTGGAGTTGAGCGCCACCGCATTGGGCAGGTCCTTTTCGCCGACCAGATCCGAAACGAAGGTCTGGCGCGCCGGCGCATCGAACGAGGCCGAGCAGCCGTGCAGGAAGGCGAAGACGTAGACGTGCCAGAGCTGGACCAAACCGGTCACGGTAAGCAGGCCCATCCCTAGCGCGCAGAGCCCCATCGCGGCCTGCGTCGCCATCAGGAGCTTTCGGCGATCGAAGAAGTCCGCGGCGAAGCCGCTCAGCGGCAACATCAGCAGCTGCGGCCCGAACTGCAGCGCCATCACCAGCCCCAGCGCGCTCGCGTTGTTGTGGGTAAGCTGGGTCAGCACCAGCCAGTCCTGGGCGACGCGCTGCATCCAAGTGCCGATGTTCGAGACCAAGGCCCCGCCCGCCCAGAGCCGGTAGTTGTAGTTGGCCAGCGACCGGAAAGTGGCGGCGATCGGAAAGAAACGAGCCATCGGCCCCTCGTTTACCCCGTCGCCGCCGGTTCGCCCACGATTGGTTCGCCCATGACTCGCGCCGGGTGGCGCGCTAAACAGCAGCGGAATTCATGGCCTACGACCTCCACGCCGCCGACGGCATCCGAATCCTGCTCTCGGGCAAGCCGGGCGTGAGTGAGCGCAAGATGATGGGTGGGCTGGTGTTCATGTTGAACGGCAACATGTGCATCACGGCGAGCGGGCGCGGCGGCATCCTGGTCCGCGTCGGAACCGCCACCCAGGCACGCGTGCTCAAGGAGGCTCACGTCAGGCCGGTTTCCATGGCCGGCCGGACCATGGGCGGGTTCGTCAGGGTCATGCCGGAGGGCTATCGCAGCGCCGCCGCGCTGAAAAAGTGGGTGAAGCGCGCGGTCGACTTCGTCGAGACCCTGCCGCCCAAGGCGGGCAAGGCGAAGCGCAGGCGATAGCCGGCGGCAAAGTTCTATACGACAGAATCGGCTTCCTTCTAACAATGAGGTTATCGTGCGGCTCTCGACCCAGCTGCGGAACGATCCATGCCCTTTCCCTGACCTTCCGAAACTCCGGTAACTCCGGTAACTCCGGTAACGCCTCAAGCCGGCGAGACAATTTCCGGTAATTCCGGTAATTCCGGTAATGTCCGCGGGATTCCGCGCTGTCCCCGCTTTCCCCCATGGCGTGACGGCGGCCGCATCGTCATCTTAGGGCATGGCCTTTCCCCCGGGCTTCCTCGACGAACTGCGTGCTCGCCTGATCGTAAGCGACGTCGTCGGCCGCAAGGTCTCGCTCAAGCGCAAGAACGCCTCGGAGTTCGTCGGACTGTGTCCGTTCCATAACGAAAAGACGCCGTCCTTCACGGTCAGCGACAAGAAGGGCTTCTTCTATTGCTTCGGCTGCCACGAGAAGGGCAGCGCCATCGACTTCTTGATGAAGACCGAAGGCCTCGCCTTTCCCGAGGCGGTCGAGAAGCTGGCGCGCGAAGTGGGGCTGCCGGTGCCGCGCGCCACGCCGATGGAGCGCGAGCGCGCCGAGCGGGCTTCGAGCCTGCAGGGCGTCGTCGAACTGGCGGCCAAATGGTTCCAGAAGCAACTGCGCCTGCCGGTCGGTCGCCAGGGCCTCGACTATTTGCGTGGCCGCGGCCTGTCGGACGAGACGATCGACGATTTCCGCCTTGGCTTCGCCGCCGACAGCCGCGACGGGCTGCTGGCGGCGTTGAAGCGTGAGGGTGTGCCGGTCGACAAGATCGTCGAGGCCGGGCTCGCCATCCAGCCCGACGAACGCGGCCGCGAACCGTATGACCGCTTCCGCGGCCGGGTGATGTTCACGATCAACGACCGGCGCGGCCGGGCGATTGCCTTCGGGGGCAGGGTCATGGGCCAGGGCGAGCCCAAGTACCTCAATTCGCCGGAGACGCCCCTCTTTCACAAGGGCGCCAATCTCTATTGCCTCGACCGGGCGCGGGTCGCCGCCACCAAGGACCAGCCGGTGATCGTGGCCGAGGGCTACATGGACGTGATCGCGCTCCACGGCGCGGGCTTCACCGGCGCTGTGGCGCCCCTCGGCACGGCGCTCACCGAGGGCCAGCTGGGCGAATTGTGGAAGCTCGCCGACGAGCCGTTCCTCTGCTTCGACGGCGACAATGCCGGCCGCCGTGCCGCGCAGCGCGCCGCCGAGCGGGCCCTGCCGTTGCTGCGCGCCGGCAAGAGCCTGCGATTTCTCGCCCTGCCAGCCGGCGAGGATCCCGACAGCCTGATCCGCGCGCGCGGGCCGCAGGCCATCGAGAACGCGATCAAGATCGCGCGTCCGTTGTCCGACCTGATCTGGGACATGGAGACCGAGGGCAAGCCGGCGGACACACCCGAGCGCCGCGCCAGCGTGCGGCGCAGCCTGTTGCAGCGCGCCGACCAGATCGTCGATCCGGACGTCCGCGCCTACTACCGCAGCGATTTTCGCGAGCGGCTCGACAAGCTTTACGGCACGCCACGGCGACAATGGGCCCCCGGGCCGCGCCGCCCCTTCACGCCGCGCTTCGGCGAAAAACCGTCGCCCTTCGCCGCCGGCATGGCGGCGCGACAGGCGAGCGGCGCAGGAGACAGTTCGCCAGAGCAACGCGCTCTTCTCGGCGCCCTGATCGAACGGCCGGCCATGCTCCACGTGCTGGCGGAAGATTTGCACCACCTGCCCATCCCGGACGGCGACCTCGACCGGCTGCGTGGCGCCCTGCTCGATGCCCTGGCCCTTTTGCCGGCGGGACTAGACCCGGCGGCCGCCGAGGCGATGGACGGCGACACCCCCCTGGAAGAGCGGCTGATCCTCGACCATCTGCAGCGGGCCGGGCTCGGCCGGACGGCGGCGACGGCGCAGGCCAAGGCCCGGCAGGTTTTCCGCGATACTCCGGGCGAGCCGGAGGGATGGGTCGGCCAGTGGCGGCATGCCGCCCATCGGCTGGTCCAGCGGAAAGCCGACCTGGAGGAGCTGGAACGGGCCCAGGAGGCCCTTGCACAAGATATGAGCGACGAGAATCTGCAATGGTTCAGGACCATCCAGGCCCGTATCCAAAACGGTCCCGATTCCGGCACAAGACAGCCATCTTGAGCATTAATTCATTGCGGCTGGGCTATCGCCGCTTGAACTTAGTTCCCATATAGTAGAAGGGTAATTTCTGCGGGCCGCCCTCCCGCCAAACCCTTCTTGCAGCCACCTAAACGGCCGAAAAGCCGTTGGATTAATATTGTCGCACTCCATAGGAAAGAAATGGCGACCAAGACCGCAACCGTTGCCCAGCCAGAGACCCCTGAGGCCCGTGATGAGGGCCCCGACGCCCCGCTCCTCGACACCCTTGGCGCCGAGCTCAAGAAGCTCGTCCAGAAGGGCAAGGAGCGCGGTTACGTCACCTACGACGAGCTGAACGCTGCCCTGCCGCCCGACGAAGTGTCCTCCGAGCAGATCGAGGACACGATGGCAATGCTGTCCGAGGCCGGCGTCAACGTCGTCGAGGCCGAGGAGCAGGAAGAAGCTCCCGCCGCCAACCCGGCGGAACCCGCCAAGACCGCCGTGGTGGCGGCCGAGGCGACCGGCGAGGACGAGGAACTCGGCCGCACCGACGATCCCGTGCGCATGTACCTGCGTGAGATGGGCTCAGTCGAGTTGCTGAGCCGCGAGGGCGAGATCGAGATCGCCAAGCGCATCGAGGCCGGCCAGGAGAAGATGATCGGCGGCATCTGCGAAAGCCCGATGACCATCACCGCGCTGCTGGCGTGGCGCGACGCGATCAACGAAGGCCGCATCCTGCTGCGCGACGTGATCGATCTCGAGGCGACACAGGGTGGCGCGCCCGGCGAGGGCAAGTCGGCCGACGCGCCGGCCGCGCCTCCGGTGCCGCGTCCGGCGATGCCGACCAAGCCCCTCATCCGCGTCGCGCCGCCGCCGCAGCCGGCGGCCGCCGAAGGTGGCGCCGAAGGCGGCGAAGCGGGCTCCGACGAGGATGACGAGAACGCTCTTTCACTCTCGGCGCTCGAGGAGAAGCTCAAGCCCGAGGTGCTGCGCACCCTCACCAAGATCTACAAGACCTATGTCGAGATGTCGAAGGTGCAGAACCGGCGCCTGTCGACGCTCAGCCGCGGCCAGAAGCCGTCGGCCGAGTTCGAGAAGAGCTACGAGAAGCACCGCAAGAAGATCGTCGAGCTGGTGCGCACCGTGCACATCAACGCGGCCCGCATCGAGCAGCTCAAGCTGTCGCTCTACGACCTGAACCGCAAGCTGATGATGCTGGAGGGCAAGCTGATGCGGACAGCCGAGAGCTTCCGCATCCCGCGCCAGGACTTCCTCGACAACTACCTGAACCACGAGATCGATCCCAACTGGCTCGACAAGGTGGCCAAGCTGCCGGGCAAGGGCTGGAAGGACTTCGCCAAGAAGCGGGCGACCGAGATCGAGAAGATCCGCGAGGAGATCAAGGCGATTTCCGAGCACGCCGGCGCGCCGATCTTCGAGTACCGGCGCATGGTCAAGACCGTGCAGGACGGCGAGCGCGAGATGATGCGCGCCAAAAAGGAGATGATCGAGGCCAACCTGCGCCTCGTGATCTCGATCGCCAAGAAGTACACGAACCGCGGCCTGCAGTTCCTGGACCTCATCCAGGAAGGCAACATCGGCCTGATGAAGGCGGTCGACAAGTTCGAGTACCGCCGCGGCTACAAGTTCTCGACCTACGCCACGTGGTGGATCCGCCAGGCCATCACCCGCTCGATCGCCGACCAGGCGCGGACCATCCGCATCCCGGTGCACATGATCGAGACCATCAACAAGCTGGTCCGCACCAGCCGCCAGATGCTGCACGAGATCGGCCGCGAGCCGCAGCCCGAGGAGCTTGCCGAGAAGCTCGGCATGCCGCTCGAGAAGGTGCGCAAGGTGCTGAAGATCGCCAAGGAGCCGATCTCGCTCGAGACGCCGATCGGCGACGAGGAGGATTCGCACCTCGGCGACTTCATCGAGGACAAGAACGCGGTCATCCCGCTCGAGGCGGCGATCCAGGGCAATTTGCGCGAAAGCACGACGCGCGTACTGGCCACGCTGACGCCGCGCGAGGAGCGCGTCCTGCGCATGCGATTCGGCATCGGCATGAATACCGACCACACACTCGAGGAAGTCGGGCAGCAGTTCTCCGTGACTCGCGAACGTATCCGGCAGATCGAGGCCAAGGCGCTGCGCAAGCTCAAGCACCCGAGCCGCAGCCGCATGCTGCGTTCGTTCCTCGACCAGGGCTGAGCCCTTCGTGCGAAAGGCCCGCCGACGTTTCTTCATCGAGAGATGCAGAAATGTCGGCTCGCGAGGGCCACACGGACAGTGTAATATTCGCCCTTGATCGCCGCGCTCGAGCCGCGAGCGCGTCCGGCAAGGGGCAATATGCGGCCATTGGCTTTGGTGGGCGGCGTGCTAGCCGCCCTTTTGTGTGCGACCGGCATGGCATTCGCGCAGAAGAGCGGCGGGGTGCTCAAGGTCTATCACCGCGACAATCCGCCGAGCGCGTCGATCCATGAGGAGGCGACGATCTCGACGGTCATTCCGTTCATGCCGGTGTTCAACAATCTGGTGATCTTCGACCAGCATGAGCCGCAGAATTCGGAAAAGACCATCCGGCCCGAGCTCGCCAAGTCATGGAACTGGAGCGCCGATGGCAAGGCGCTGACTTTCAAGTTGCAGGAGAACGTGAAGTGGCACGACGGGCGGCCCTTCACCTCGCGCGACGTGATCTGCACCTTCGAGCTCTTGACCGACAGATCCTCGCAGCGGCTGAAGCGCAATCCGCGCGCCTCGTGGTACCGCAACCTCGACTTCGTGAGCGCCGACGGCGAATACGACGTCACCATCCATCTGAAACGGCCGCAGCCCTCGCTGCTGGCCATGCTCGCCTCGGGCCTGTCGCCCGTGTACCCGTGCCATGTCTCGATGCTGCAGATGCGCTCCAAGCCGATCGGCACCGGGCCGTTCAAGGTGAGCTCGTTCAGCGAATTCCAGAACATCCGGCTGGCGCGCAATCCCGACTACTGGAAGACGGGCCGGCCCTACCTCGACGGCATCGACTTCACGATCGTCAACAATCCCTCGACCGCCATCCTGAGCTTCGTCGCCGGCCGCTTCGACATGACCTTCCCGTGGGAAGTGACGCCGCTGCAGTCGAAGTTCGTCAAGAAAGAGGCGCCGTCGGCGATCTGCGAGACGACGTCGATGAACCTCAACGTCAACCTGCTGGTGAACCGCACGGTGCCGCCGTTCGACAAGCCGGAGATGAGGCGGGCGCTGGTGCTGGCGATCGACCGCAAGCCGCTCGTCGAGCAGTTGACCGACGGCCAGGCGGTGGTCGGCGGCACCATGCAGCCGCCGCCCGACGGCGTGTGGGGCCTGCCACCCGACGTGCTGGCGGTCGTGCCGGGCTACGGTCCCGACGTGGCCAAGAACCGGGCCGAGGCGCGCGCCATCATGGCCAAGATGGGCTACGGGCCCAACAACCACCTGCGGCTGCGGCTCGCGACCCGCGGCGTGGCGCTCTACAAGGAGCCGGCCGAGATGCTGCAGAACCAGCTGCGCGACATCTACATCGACGCCGACGTCGAGATCGTCGAGACCTCGCTGTGGTTCTCGCGGCTCAACCGCAAGGAATACACGCTCGCCGTCAACGCCACCGGCAACGGCGTCGACGACCCCGACCAGACCTTCTTCGAGAACTTCGCCTGCCGCTCGTCGCGCAACTACACCGGCTACTGCAATGCCGAGATCGAGAAGCTGTTCGACACGCAGTCGGTCGAGACCGACGCCAAGAAGCGCAAGGAGCTGGTGAACGAGATCGATGTCCGCCTGCTCGCCGACGGCGCCCGACCGGTCCTCTACTGGGCGCGCGACACGACCTGCCGCCAGCCCTACGTCAAGGGCTACGACCAGATGGTCAACAGCATCTACAACGGCTTCCGTTTCGAGGATGTCTGGCTCGACCGCTAAACGGAGTTTAGCGATCGACGGTGGGAAAGAGGCACCCGCCGGACAAACCAGCTGCTTACGCAGCTAGTTTGTACAACTCCGCGACGTTGTCCCTGAGGATGCGCTTGCGGAGTTCGGGCGCGAGATGCGACGCCTGTTCCCTGATCACGTCCTGGCTCCACGGCCAGGTCGAATCGCTGTGCGGGAAGTCGTTGGCCCACATCAGCTGCTTCTCGCCGAGCCGATCGGCGAACTGGAATGCCGTCCAGTCGTCCTGGAAGGTGAGCGAGATGTGCTCGCGGAAATATTCGGACGGCAGCTTCTGAAGCTCCTTGCCCTTCATCCAGTAGCGGTGCCGCTTGTAGGCATGATCCATGCGGTACGAGAAATGTGGCGCCCAGCCGGCGTCGGCCTCGACACAGACGACCCGCAGCTTGGGATGCCGCTCGAACACGCCGCTGAACACCAGCATGCCCATGATGTCCTGGCAGCCGCGGATGATGCTCAGGAAGCCGTTGATCTTGGGGCCGCGCGGCTTGGCCAGCGTATTGTCGCCCGACGTGGTGAGGATGTGCCACGACAGCGGCAGGTCGAGCGCGACCGCCGCCTCCCAGAACGGATCGTAGGCCGGGTCGTCGTAATCCTTCTCGCCCGGATTGCCCGGCATCATGACGCCGCGGAAGCCCATCGCCTTGATGCTCTCGAGGTCGGCGATGCCTTCCTTGATAGTGCGGATCGCGGTCTGGCCAAGCCCGATCAGGCGCTCGGGATCATGGCTGACATAGCCCTGCAGCCAGCGGTTATAGGCGTCGAAGCAGGCCTTCTTGTAGTCGAAGTCCGGATGGTTGCAGATCAGCATGCCGACGGTGGGATAGATCACCTCGGCCGCCACGCCGTCCTTGTCCTGGTCGGCGATGCGATGCTTGGGGTCCCAGCCGCTCTTGTGCAGGTCGTCGAACCTGGCGCCGCCGATGCGGATGTCCTTGGGGTCGACGCCGGCCGCGGCGATGAGCCCGAGCGGCACCGGCGTCTTCATGCCATCGACCAGGAACGTGTCGCCCATTTTCTCCATGGTGACGATGCGCGGCGCGCGTTCGCGGAATGCCGGGTCGATATTGTCGACGTAGCAGTTGGGCGGCTCGGTGATGTGCGAATCGGCCGATATCGGACGCCAGTCCATACGCTGCCTCCGGGCTCCACTTATTTATTTGGAGAATCGTGGCGCAGCCGCCGCCCTCGGGCAAGCGGCATGCGGCATGCGATTTCGGCGGGCGGCAGTGGTTGAACCGCCTGTTCCCCTATGGCATATCCCGCCCGCACTCGATCGAGCCTTCGATCCGGGCTGCCGTAGCTCAGTGGTAGAGCACTCCCTTGGTAAGGGAGAGGTCGACAGTTCAATCCTGTCCGGCAGCACCATCCATCGTCTTCGTCCCGGCCTCGCTACTTCTTCTTTTTCTTCGATCGCCGCGGCACTTTCTTGCCCTTCTTGCGCGCCTCGGAAAGACCGATAGCGATCGCCTGCTTGCGGCTCTTCACCTTGCCGCCCTTGCCGCCTTTGCCCTTCTTGAGCGTGCCCTTCTTGCGGCGGTGCATCGCACTCTTCACGTTCTTGCCGGCACTTCGGGAATAGCGCGCCATGTCGCTTCTCCTGTTGTTGCAAGTCTCTTCGGGCTAACGGACCCGATGGCCGCACGTTGCGTCATGCAAGCGAAGCGGGTGCAACGACCGATGGCAGCGACCGTTGACCCATCATGAAAAAGCAGCCTTCGCCGCGTCCGCTCGGGCTTGATTGCCTGCCGCTGATCGATCCCGAAACCGGGGACATCACGGTCGTGGTCGAGACGCCCAAGGACAGCCACAACAAGTACAAGTTCGACCCGCAATGCGCAGCCATTCGCCTGACCGCGGTTTTGGGGGAAGGGCTCTCCTTCCCCTACGATTTCGGCTTTTTCCCCTCGACATTGGGCGACGACGGCGACCCGCTCGACGCGTTGCTCTTTCTCGATCACGCCGTACCGCCCGGTTGCGTGGCGAGCGTGCGCCTGCTCGGCGTCCTGGAAGCCCAGCAGAGGAAAAAGGATCGGCCGTGGACGCGCAACGACCGCTTCCTGGCCGTCGCCACCCATGCCCACACGCATGGCCGCATTCGCAGGCTTGCCGATCTCAGGCCGCATCTGCTGGACGAGATCGAATCATTCTTCGTGCACTACGACTCGCTGAACGGCAAGCAGCTCCAGTTCCTCGATCGGCGGGGGCCAAACCACGCCCTGAAGCTCCTGAAGGCCGGTCAAAAGGCGTTCAAGAATCGCCGCAAGAAGAAATCGTAGCTCGGCATTCACGCCGCGCCCGGCCGCGCTTTCTTGTCCGAGGAGCGCATGAGAAGCACCAGCGGCAAGGCGGCGAACACCAGGACCATCAGGGTGTGGAAAACGTCTATGTAGGACAGCATGCTCATCTGCTGGACGAGTTGTTGATAGAACTCGGCCACCGCCGCCTTTCCCGCCGTTGCCTGTGAAAGGCCGTGCTGCGGCAGGATCCGGGCCATATGGTCGATCGTCGCGGTGTACGTCGGATGCAGGGGATTGAGCGTTTCGACGTACTGCGACTGGTGCACCTGGAGCCGCTGCGCCAGCATCGTCTGCACCAAGGAAATGCCGAACGTGCCGCCAAGATTGCGCGAGACGTTCATCAAGGCCGATGCCTTGTTGTTATGGCTGGGATCGAGCCCGACATAGGCGACATTGGTGATCGGCACGAACAGGAACGGCAGCCCGATCGACTGCACCAATCGGGCGATCGCGGCGTTCGAGAACGACATCTGCGTATCGAGTCCGCTCATGTTCCACATGGCGATGCCCTGGATCGCCAGCGAGAAACCGATCAGATAGCGGGCGTCGACGCGGCTCGTCAGGAAGCCGCTGAGCGGCATGACCAGCAGCGTGGCAAAGCCGCCGAGGGTGAGCGCCAACCCCGCATTGGTGGCCGTATAGCCCAGCACGTCCTGCAGCAATTGAGGGATGAATTGGGTCGTGCCGAAAACGATCACGCCCATGACCAGCATGAAGACGTTCGCGATCATGAAATTGCGCTGACCGTAGAGCTGGATTCGGACGATCGGATCCCTGCGGCTCAGTTCCCAAGGGATGAACGACAGCAACGCGACGGCGCTCACGACGGCAAATCCGGTGATCATGGGACTCGAGAACCAATCGTCCCGTTGGCCGCGATCGAGCGTGACCTCGAGACAGCCCAGGAAAAGCGCGATGAGAGCGAAACCCTGCCAGTCCACCCGCATGCCCCCGGCGGTCAGGCGCTCGCGCGCCTCGATCAGCGCCGGCGGCTCTTCGACGAAAATGCTCACCAGTACGAGCGACAGCAGGCCGATCGGCAGATTGATCAGGAACACCCAGTGCCAGGAGAGATTGTCCGTGATCCAGCCGCCCAGGGTCGGACCGAAAATCGGGCCGACGACCACGACCACGCCGTAGGCGGCAAACGCCGCCCCGCGCTTGGCCGGCGGAAACGTGTCGACCATCATCGATTGCTCGACGGGCGCCAGGCCGCCGCCGCCAATGCCCTGCAGGACACGGGCGGCGACGAGGACGGAGAGGCTCGGCGCCAAGCCACATAGCAGGGACGCCAACGTGAACAACGCGACCGAAATCATGTAGTAGCGCTTGCGGCCGACCACATCGGCCAGCCAGCCGCTGATCGGCACGACGACGGCATTCGACACCAGGAAACTGGTGACAACCCAAGTCGCCTCGTCGTAGCTCGCGGCCAGACCGCCCGCGATATGCTTCAGGGCGACGTTTGCGATCGAGGTGTCGAGGACCACCATGAAGGTGGCGATCGAGATGACGGCGATGATGGTCCACGGATTGCGGCCGCCGGCGACCGACCGTGCCGGAGTCCAGCCTTGGTCGTCCGCTTCAGGCCCTGCCATCAGCGGACCTTCACGCTGGGTTCGACGCTCATGCCCGGTCCGAGCAAGCAGTCCTTCGGCATGCTGTCGACGACGATCTTGACCGGGACGCGCTGGACGACCTTGACGAAATTGCCGGTCGCATTCTCTGCCGGAAGAATGCCGAACGCCTGGCCGGCGCCGCGCTGAAGGGAATCAACGTGGCCACGGACTTCCACCCCCGGACAGGCGTCGACGTCGATCGTCACCGGCTGGCCCACGCGCATGTGGGCGAGCTGCGTTTCCTTGAAGTTGGCGGTCACCCAGACCTGCAACGGCACGATCGCCATGAGCTGCTGACCCGGCGTCACGTAGTTGCCAACCGCGACGGTGCGCTGGGCCACGTAGCCGTCGACCGGCGCCACGATGCGCGTGTAGCCGAGATTGAGCTTCTCGGCTGCGATGTTCGCCCGGTCGACATCGATCTGCGCCTTGGCGCTGGCGATTTGCGCGCGTGCGGCCTCCACCTGGGCGGCGGTGTTGCGCTCGGTCGCCGTTGCCGTGTCCAGTTGTTGCTGCGAAATGGCTTGCGGCGCGGTATGCGTCAGCGCCTGGTAGCGTGCGACGTCTTTCGCGGCATTCTCGGCCTGCGCTTCCGCCGCGTGCGCGCTGGCGACGCTCTGCTGATACTGCTTCTCGGCCTGGACTGCCTGCGCCTGGAGCTGCGCCAGCTTGGCTTCGATATCGGCAGGGTCGATCTCGACAAGGGCTTGTCCTTTGCGCACCTGCTCGTTGTCGCTCACCAGGATACGGCTCACACGACCGGCGATCTGCGGCGCCAGAAGAACCATGTGCGTGTCGATGAACGCATCGTCGGTAGTCTCGTAGTGCCGTGCATGAAGCCACCAGATCATCGCAGCGCAAATCGCGACCAGGCCGAGCGCCAGTGCGCCGATCTTGAGCGCACGACGGCGAGCGCCACCGATTTCCTTCTTCTCACCTTGTTGTTCGCTTGAGCGGGCGTTCGACGAGCTTTTGTCGACCGCCCCGCTCACGTGAGGGCGTGCGCCTTCGTCCGGTGCCATGGGCTTTTCCGTCGAGTCGGACAGGAACGTCCTGGCGCGTCCGCCAGTTCCGTATCAACGGCAACCGGCAACGGGGTATCCCCCGTTGCCGAATCGCCCTTTAGCGCCCGGAGCCGCCCGAGGTGCCCCCGCTTGCTCCGCCAGCAGCGCCGGACGACCCCGTGCTGCTGTTGGGGCCGGGGCTCACGGTACCGCCGCTCGTCGTGGCGCCCGACCCCGCACTTGGTCCGGGACTCTGTGCCTGGTTCGGGTTGAGCTTCTTGCAGGCGGCAGAGTCCGCGTTTGCTCCAGTGCAATCCTGCGTGCCTGCGCTGGGTCCGGTTCCGTTGAGTCCTGACCCGCCATTCGTGCTCGTCGTCCCAGTCTGTGCGTACCCCGCGCCGGCCAACAATGCGAGGGCAGCGATGGTACTGGCGATGATCCTGACCATCAGGGCCTCCTCGAGTGCCTATTTGTTGAGGTCCTCAGCCATCTTCAGATGGTCCTGGAGGGTGGGCAGCGTCTTGGATGCGAAGGTCTTGAGCTCCGCGTTGTCACCGCCCTTGGCATAGCGCTGGAACAGGGAAACAGCATCCTTGTGCGCTGACACCTGCATCGACTTGTAGTCCTTCACCAAGTCCGCGCCTTTTTCCTTCTTCAACTTGTCCAGCTTGCTTTGGTGCGCCTTGTCCATGGTCGCGGGTATCGGCGCATCTATCTTGCCGTCCGCAACGATCTTCTTGAGCTCCTTCGATGTGGCCGTATGGTCGTCGATCATTTTCTGGGCGAATGACTTGACGCCAGCGTCGTTCGTCGCAAGCACCAGCTTGCTCGAGTCGATCTCCAGCATGTCGCTATTGGCCGCTTCCGTGACGAAGTCCTTGGTGGTGGGCGTCACGCCGAGAGCGCTGTTGACACCGGTCTTTTCCGCAACCGACTGGGCCGAAGCCATCCCAATGGGAAAAGCGACCATCATCGCGATGGCCGCGCCGACGAGCAGAGGCTTGTTCATGGAAAAACTCCTTCTTCTTCAAGAGGAACAACGTTCTGGCCGAATGCGCCGTTGCCGTTCGCAACCGGACGCTCGCCGGCGGTGCAAGCCACCCTCACCGCCGGCCAGGAGGCGCGCGGTGGGCGACGAGCGCCCCGATCAGGACGAGTGTCCCCGCCACCCAGATCAGCAAGGCGATCAGCTTGGCCTCGCCAATGAACGCCAGGGCGACACAAGCCAACGTCAAGGCGATGTGCGCGGCGGCGAAGAGCACCAGGTGCTGGAAGACGAAGAACGACTTTCGATGTTCGATCAGTTCGCGGTCGGTGACGTCAGTGGATACCATGGCATTTCCCTGTGTTCGTGGGGAGAAAGTCCCACTCGAAAACGTCGCCCGAATTGCAGGCGTTCCCCGGCGATGCCCGGTAAGCCGGCCGGGGAAGGTCCGCCATTCGCAAAGGCCGGGAACAGCCCCTTCAGCGCCTCCGTTGTCCGTATATGAACAACGAATCCGACAGTCATCTCACTCGCCGGCTGATGGGTGCCGCGTCGTTCATGATGACCCTGTTCGCGCGAGAGCTGTTCGCACAGACCAAGGAGCAGGCTCAGCGCGGACCCCAGACGGCGTCGGCCGTGCCGCCTGCCCCCGGCGAGGTTGGTGTGCGTCTGACGGTGAATGGCCGGACGCACGACCTTGCGCTCGACCCGCGCACCAGCCTGCTCGACGCGTTGCGGGACCATCTTGGCCTGACCGGCACCAAGAAGGGTTGCGATCATGGCCAATGCGGGGCATGCACCGTGCTGGTGAACGGCGTGCGCATGAACGCCTGCCTGTCGCTGGCGGCCCAGCGCGACGGTGACGAGATCGTGACCATCGAGGGCTTGGCGCCGGACGGCGCGATGGCCGCGCTGCAAGCCGCCTTCGTCCACAATGACGCGTTCCAGTGCGGCTACTGCACGCCGGGGCAAATCATGTCCGCCACCGGCATGTTGAGCGAGCTGCAGCGCGGCCTGCCCTCCGCGGCGACAGGCGATCTTTCGACTGCGCCGGCGGTGAATGTCGAGGAAGTGCGCGAGCGCATGAGCGGCAACATCTGCCGCTGTGCGGCCTATCCCAATATTGTCGCTGCGATCATGTCGACTGCAGCCGGAGTGCGGCGATGAGGAGCTTCACCTACGAACGCCCGACGGACGTCGCCGCCGCCCAGGCCGCCGCACGACGGCCGGGTGCGAAGTTTCTCGCCGGCGGCACTAACCTGCTGGATCTCATGAAGGTCGACGTCGAGCGGCCACAGCACTTGGTCGACATCTCACGCCTGCCTCTGCGCGAGGTTCGCGAGACCCCGGACGGCGGCCTGAGCATCGGCGCTCTCGTGAGCAATGCAGAGCTTTCCGCCGATCCGCGCGTGCGGACGCTCTATCCTCTGTTGAGCCAGGCGCTCGTGAACGGCGCCTCTGCGCAACTTCGTAACCAGGCGACCACGGCCGGAAATCTGCTGCAGCGCACGCGCTGCCCCTACTTCTATGACGTATCCAAACCCTGCAACAAACGCAGTCCGGGCTCGGGCTGCTCGGCCCTGCAGGGCTTCAACCGGATGCATGCCGTGCTGGGCGGTAGCGACGCGTGCATTGCAGTGCACCCATCCGACATGGCGGTGGCACTGACCGCGCTCGATGCCGAAGTCCAGACGGCCTCGCGGAAGATCGCGCTGAAGGATTTCTACCGCCTGCCCGAGCGCACGCCCGCGCACGAGACCAATCTCGAGCCCGGCGAGCTGATCACCGCAGTGAACCTGCCCCGACCGCCCGCCGGACAACAGATCTATCGCAAGGTTCGCGACCGCGCCTCTTTCGCATTTGCCCTTGTTTCGGTGGCGGCCGTGCTCGACAGCGCCAACGGCAGGGTAAAGGCCGCGCGCGTCGCCTTGGGTGGCGTCGGAACGAAGCCGTGGCGCGCCACCGAGGCCGAACAGACGATGAGCGGCGCACAGATCGACCGTCGCGCTTTCGACGCGGCCGGTGATCTCTGCGTGAAGGGCGCGCACGGCCATGGCGGCAACGATTTCAAGATTCCCCTGGCTCGTCGCGTCGTCTCCCGCACTTTTTCCGAACTCGCGCACGTTTGAGGTATCCATGGTCACCCATGTGATCGGCCAGCCCATCGACCGCATCGATGGCCCCGCCAAGGTGACGGGTCATGCCGTCTATGCCGGCGACAGCAAGGACGACAATCTTGCCCATGGCGCGATCGTCGGTGCCACGATCGGGTACGGACGCGTCAAGCACATCGACGCCAACGAAGCCCGGCGCCAACCTGGCGTGCTACTGATCCTGACTCATGAGAATGCGCCACCGCAGGCCCCGTTTGTGGAACACGCCAATGCGCGGCACGCCCGGCCCAAGCCGCAGCTCGCCAGTCCCCGCGTGCAGTACTTCGGCCAACCGGTCGCGCTCGTCGTAGCCACGACGCCGGAAGCTGCCCGAGCCGCCGCTGCGTTGATCGACGTCGCCTATGAGCAGGGCAAGGGCACCTTTGACATCCAGCAACCCGACAGTGCCAAAAAGGTCGATGAGGACAGCGTCGGACGGCCGACGGCAAGCCACCACGGAGATGTCGAGAAGGCGGCGCAGGAGGCCGAGGTCAGTGTCGATGCGACCTACAAGACGCCCTATCAGAACCACAGCATGATGGAGCCGCATGCGGCCGTGGCACGATGGGACGACGATCGGCTGACGGTGCGCTCGTCACTGCAGCTTGTCGAGGCGGCGCGCGAGTCTATCGCCAGCACGTTCAAGATGCCGCCCGACAAGGTCGAGGTGATCTCCGAATATGTCGGCGGCGGTTTCGGCGGCAAGCTGCCGGTCAATCCTGAGGCCATCCTGGCGGCCATGGCGGCGCGCGAGCTGCGGCGGCCGGTCAAGATCGTGATGACCCGCCAGCAGATGTTCCACATGACGCCGCATCGCGGCGCATCGATCCAGAGGGTACGTCTCGCGGCCCGCCGCGACGGTACGCTCACCGCTATCGCCCACGAATCTCTCGTGCAAAGCGCGCGCGCCGATTCCTTCATCGAGCCGATCGTCAGCTCGACGCGCTCGCTCTACGCGGCGGCTAATCGGCTGACCCAGATGCATATCGCCGTGCTCGATCTGCCGGTTGCCGATTCCATGCGCGCCCCCGGCGAAGCGATCGGATTGCTGGCGGTCGAGCAGGCCGTCGACGAACTGGCCGAGAAGCTCGGCATCGACCCGATCGAACTCCGCCTGAAGAACGAGCCTAGCGAGGATCCCGAGAAGCACGTGCCGTTCTCGACTCGCAATCTGGTGCAATGCCTGAAGGAAGGTGCCGATCGATTCGGCTGGAACAAGCGCAATCCACGGCCGGGCGCCGTCCGTCAGGACCGCTGGCTGGTCGGGATGGGTGTGGCCGCGGCCATCCGCGGCAACTTCCTGATGCCCGCCACCGCCAAAGTCACTCTGGCGAGCGGACGCAAAGCCGTGGTCGAGATGGACATGACCGACATCGGCACCGGCTCGTATACGATCTTCGCCCAGATCGCCGCCGAGCTGCTTGAGCTTCCGGTCGAGAACATCACCGTGAAGCTCGGCCACGCCTCGTATCCCGATACCCCGGGATCGGGCGGCTCGTTCGGTGCCTCGAGCTGCGGGGCGGCGCTGTACGACGCCTGCACCAAGCTCAAGGCCAAGATGAAGCAGGGAGATGCTGGGCAAGGCCTGTCCGCGGTCGGCTCGCACAAGCCCGGCGATGAATACAAGAAATTCTCGCAATTCTCCTACGGTGCCCATTTCGCCGAGGTGGGTGTCGACGTCGATACGGGCGAGGTGCGCCTGCGGCGCATGCTTGGCGTGTTCGATGCCGGCCGTATCCTCAACGCCAAGACCGCGCGCTCACAGTTGATCGGCGGCATGATCTGGGGCGTGAGCTCGGCGCTGCACGAAGAGCAGCCGCTCGACTTGCGCTTCGGCGCCTTCGTCAATATCGATCTCGCCAACTACCACGTGCCCGTGCACGCCGACGTGCCCGATGTCGATGCCATCCTGCTGAACGAATTCGACAGCCATGCCAACGCGCTCGGCTCCAAGGGCGTGGGTGAGCTCGGCATTTGTGGCGCGGGGGCCGCTGTCGCCAACGCCGTCTTCAACGCTTGCGGGGCGCGCGTGCGCGACTACCCGATCACCGTGGACAAGGTGCTCCCGCACCTCGTCTGACGCCCTATCGATAGGGCGCGTCCGCCTCCAACATGGCGGAGATGATGCCTTCCCAACGATCGCCGTTATCGAGCAGCTTCTCCTTGTTGTACATCAGCTCCTCGCGCGTTTCCGTCGCGAATTCGAGACTGGGCCCTTCCACGATGGCATCGACCGGGCAGGATTCCTGGCAGTAACCACAGTAGATGCACTTGGTCATGTCGATGTCATAGCGCGTGGTGCGCCGGCTGCCATCCTCGCGCGGCTCGGCCTCGATCGTGATGGCCTGCGCGGGGCAGATCGCTTCGCAAAGCTTGCAGGCGATGCAACGCTCTTCGCCGCTCGGATAGCGGCGCAACGCGTGCTCGCCGCGAAAGCGCGGACTCTGCGGGCTCCGTTCATAGGGATAGTTGATCGTTGCCTTCGGCTTGAACATGTATCTGAAGGTTAGCGCGAACCCGGACATGATCTCGGCGAGAAGGAAAGACCGCGCCACACGATCGAGACCAGCCATTGGCTCCTCCAGCGCGACTGGATTGGCTGTGGAGGTAATGACCCCAATGGCTGGCGAGTTGCCGCGTTCCAGACCTCCCGGATCATTGGGTTGGCGGCTTCAATGTCTCGCGCACCTTTTCGACGTCACTCGCACTCACCGGCGATGCCTCGTTTCCCCAGCTATTGCGGACATAAGTCAGAACGTCGGCGATTTCCTGGTCGCTCAGCTTCCAGCCGTAGCTCGGCATGGCCGCCGTCGTCGGCTGCTGGGGCGTAGCGACCGTCCTTGCGCCCTCAAGCACGATCCTGGTCAGCGTGGTGGTGTCGGTAGATTGTACGGCGGCGCTGCCGGCCAACGGCGAGAACAGGTGAGGCACGCCCTTGCCATCGCTCTTGTGGCAGCCGGAACAACTGTCGGCAAAGATGGCACCGCCCGCTTTGATCGCCGCTACCGATGCCCTCTCGGAGGCCCCAGGTTCATGTCCTGGTAGAGACTGAAGATAGGTAGCAATGGCCTTGAGGTCGTCGTCCTTCAGATGAGATGTCGAATCGGCGACCACCTCGGCCATCAACCCGGTGGCGCCGCTATGCGCGTTCCGGCCGGTCTTCAGATATTCGACGATGTCGTCCTGGCTCCACGAGCCGATGCCGTGCTGGTGGTTGCCCGTGATGTCCGGAGCGAACCAACCCTGGATCACGCCACCTTCCAGGGCGTGGTCGTTTTCGTCGCCGCCGGCCATGTTCTTTGGCGTATGGCATGCCCCGCAATGTTCGAGGCCCTCGGCCAGGTAGGCACCCCTCTTCCACACCGCGTCCTTGTTGTCGCCCAATGGGCGACCGCCCTTGTCGAAGAACAGCCAATTCCATCCCGCCATCAAGAATCGATGACCCAAGGGCCATGTCAACCGCAGGCCCGGCCGTTGGCTGCGAACGGGCGGCAAGCTGTCGAGATAGGCATGGATCGCCGACACGTCCTCGCGCGTCAGGCGCGAGAAGTAAGGGTACGGAAATGCGGGATAGAGATGCGAACCGTCGGGGGCGATGCCCGAATGCATGGCTCTGTAAAGATCGGCGTCGCTCCACGCGCCGATCCCCGTCTCGCGGTCGGGCGTGATGTTGGGGCTGTAGATCGTGCCGAATGGCGTTTCGATCGGCCGGCCTCCGGCGAACGGTTTGCCGTCAGGAGCCGTATGACACGCCACGCAATCGCCGGCGGTGGCAAGGTAGCGTCCGCGCTCGGCTTTGCTGAAATTGGGATCGGCAGCCATCGAGGCTGCTGAGAATCCCGCCACCAGCAGCAGCACACACAGCAGGAGCAGCATCGCGACCTCCTATGTCTGCACCAGCGGCCCGGGATTCTTCAGGTATTTGTTCTTGATCGCGTCGGCCGCCCAATAGGTGAGCGCACCGACCGTGCCAGTCGGATTGTATCCGGCATTTTGCGGAAACACCGTCGTACCCATCACGAACAGGTTGGGCATGTCCCAGCTCTGCAGATAGCGGTTCACGAAGCTGGTCTTGGGGTCCGACCCCATCGCGGCGCCGCCTGTGTTATGCGTCGTCTGATAGGGCACCAGCGAATAGTGCTCCGAGAGCTTGGTTTCCTTGATCTCACGGCCCTTCATCGCCTTAGCGATGTCGGCAGCACGCGCCGTCAAGTAGTCCGACATCTTGTGTTCGTTGTCGCCGAAATCGAAAGTCATGCGCAGCAGTGGACGGCCATGGCGATCCTTGTATGTCGGATCGAGATCGAGATAGTTGGTGCGGTAGCTCATCACCGCGCCATGCGTCGAGATGGTGGCCGTACGGAGATAGTTCTTCGCCACGGCCCGCTTCCACTTGGAGCCCCATTTCGGCGTTCCCTTGGGCGTAGGATGCAGCTCGATCGGCCGACCGTGGGTGTTCCAGCAGGCGAGGTAACCCCCGCCGACGAAGCCCAGGCCGGCGTGGTCGAAATTGTCGCCGTTATACTCGTCGATGCCGACGCCGAGAGCGCCTGCACCGACGAATGGATTGATCAGCTTGTCGTCGAAGAAAATGTCGACCGATGAGACGGCTTGGTAGGCGTAGTTGCGGCCGACCACGCCTTCACCCGACTGGGGATCGTAAGGCTTGCCGATGCCGGACAGGAGGAGCAGTCGTGTATTGTGGTATGCGAACGTGCTCAGGACGACGATCTCGGCAGGCTGTTCAAGTTCGTCGCCCAGGGCGTCGATGTAGGTGACGCCCGTCGCGCGCTTGCCCTGCCGGTCAGTATTGACCTTCAACACCTCCGACTCGGTGCGCAACTCGAAGTTCGGCTGCCGCATCAACACGGGCAGCACCGTCGTCTGGGGACTGGCCTTCGAATTGTTGCCGCAGCCGAACTTTTCGCAAAAGCCGCAATAGCTGCAGGGCGCAAGCGTCACGCCGAGCGGATTGGTGTACTGGCGCGACATGTTGGCGGACGGGCACGGGAACGGCTTGTGTCCGGTTTCCTTCGCCGCCGCCGCGAACAGCGTCGGCCCGTAGACCATATCCATCGGCGGATTGGGAAAGTCCCGGCGTCGCGCGCCCTCGAAGGGATTGCCGCCCTCCTGGATCTTTCCATTCAAATTGCCGGCCTTGCCCGAGATGCCGCACAGGTATTCGAACTTGTCGTAATACGGCTCGAGCTCGTCATAGGTCACGCCCCAATCCTGCACCGTCATGCCTTCCGGCAGCGGCCCGTAGCGCTGCTCGTTGTGGCTGCGCGCCACAAAGTCCGTCGGCAGGAAACGCCATACCTGGCCGTTCCAGTGAATGCCGGCACCGCCCACTCCCGTCGCCGGCAGGAACGAGCCGAGATTGCGCATCGGCAAGGCGGTCTCGTTCATGTTGTTGCGGAAGGTGATCGTTTCGCGCGCCGGCTGCTGGAAGAGTGCACGACGCCACATGTAGCGGAGCTCATCCTGCGCGAATGTCACGGCAAAATCGGTCGAGGTATCCCGCCAGGCGCCGCGTTCGAGAGCGACCATCTTCAGGCCGCTGTCGGCAAGCTCCTGCGCCATCATCGACGCCGTCCAACCGAAACCCACGAACACAATGTCGACTGCCGGAAGCTTTTTCGGCATTTCGCGTCTCCCGCTTCAGCTGTTGTCGGAGTGCCAGTCCGGCCGACCGAGGATTCCGACCGGCGCGAGGTCGATCTTCTCGCCATGACGCTTGACGTAGGGCCGGTAATCGTAGCGCGCGCCCGGGAAACCGATCAGCTTCCAGCCGATCATGTCGCGGTTGCCGCCGTAAATCGGGTCGCAGAAAAACCCTTCAGCCGTGTTTTGCAGCAAGGTGGCGAAAAACGTGTCGCCCTTGGTGCCTTCGACACCGAGCGAGTGTTCACCCACGCCCTGCAGCTTGAGATGCCCCTTCTCGAGATCGGTCAGCACCGCATCCTGCTGATCCGTCGACAGTTCGCGGAACGCCTTGCCCGAATATTTCTCGCGGCAGTGCGCATCGATGCTCTTGATGGCGGCGCGATACAACTGCGCCGGCGTCAGGTGGCTTTGATACCCCTGGCTCTTGCTGCCATCGTGCCAAGGGCCATCCATATACCACGTGTCGCCACGACCGTAGGACCCGGCAAGCTGGCGATCGAGGAACACCGTCACCCCAGCCTCGCGCGCGCCGGGTCCCAGATCGTCGGCCGGAATCAGACGCGCCAAGACGGCGTCCATGAACGCCGCCTCTTCGCGTGTGAAGAACTTGAGCTCGCCTTGCGCGAACAGGCTCGGTGCGTCCGCAGTACCGGGGCTCCACGGCACCTCGCCGCTGATCGTTCGCCCTTCGCCGATATGAGGCTCGCTTGCGATGCCAGCGAGAGCGGTGCTGGCAAGCAGCAACGCGCGACGACTGAGCGCCCGCGGCATATATCACCTCCCAGTGGCGTCGCACCTCGGCGGAGCGCCGGATTTATTCTCGATCAACGGGATCGAACTCGTGACCGTTGCATCGACGCTCGAACCTCGCGACCGGATGACGCGGTTGGGAAAGCATTTGCCGGCCGGCCGTTGACTTGGAGGAGGTCCCGATGTCCCCGTTTGTCAAAGCCCTGGTTGCGACGTCCGCTGTAGTTCTTGTTCCGGTCGCATCTCACGCGCGTGAATTCACGCCGGAGGCCGCACGTGCGTACTGCACCCATCTCACGAGCGCCTACACGCGCTACGCCGGCAGCCCTGAATTCGCGGCCTATTTCGGCAAGGACGTCTATGGCGGCGTAGCCGTCGCCGAGTGCAAGGAAGGCCATCCCGAAGTCGGCATTCCCATCCTGGAGTGGAAGCTTCGTGGCGCCGACATTCCCATTCCGCCGCCCGCCCCGCCCGGCACCTCCTGACGACAAGGCGGAGGTGAGCCTGAAGCGGCAGGCAACCTGACGCTCTTGCGCGCGTTGCCGAACGGGAGGCGGAGGGTGCTTCAGGAACATGCCGCAAATCTTCACTGCGTCGGCCGACACTCGCCTACGCACCGGCATGCTCCTGATCGTGCTCACCTTCGCCGTGTGCCTGCTGTTCCTAGGCGGCTTCATGGACTCGACCTACGGCACGATGGTCGGCTGGGTACGCGACCAGCCGGTGCCGTTCAGTCACGCCCACCATGTCGGCGGGCTGGGAATCGACTGCCGCTACTGCCACACGACGGTCGAGGTGAGTGCACAAGCAAGTCTGCCTCCGACTCACGTCTGCATGACCTGCCATTCGCAGCTGTGGACCGGGGCGCCGATGCTGGCGCCCATCCGGCAAAGCCTGGCGGACGACAAGCCGATCGCGTGGCGCCGCGTCGCGCGCCTGCCGGATTACGTCTATTTCAACCATTCGATCCATATCTCTCGCGGCGTGCCGTGCGCCGCCTGTCATGGCCGCGTCGACCGCATGCCGCTGATGACACGGGCCGAGCCATTCCACATGAGCTTCTGCCTCGACTGCCATCGCGATCCCGGACCGCATCTCAGGCCGGTTGACCAGGTGACGCGCATGGATTGGACGGATTGGGACAACCATCCGGAACGTCATGAGGCGTTCGGCCGGCAGGCGATGCAGCACTTCCACATCGAACCTGCCAAGCTCGTCAACTGCAGCATCTGTCATCGGTGACCGATGGAGCGCGCCGTTCCACCTCGCGGCGATTTCGACCGCCGTTCGCTTCTCAAGGCGATGGCGGCATCGCTGGCGATGAGTGGGACGGCGGGCAGAGCGCGGGCCGACGAGCGCGCGCTACCCTACGTCAACGCGCCCGAGTTCGTCGTCCCCGGCAAGCCGAAATGGTACGCCACTTCGGTCTTCTTTGCCGGCTACATCCAGCCGGTGCTCGGCAAGAGCTATGTCGGTCGGCCGGTAAAGCTCGAAGGCAATCCTGACCATCCTGCGAGCGGTGGCGCCACGGACATTTTCATGCAGGCCGCATTGCTCGGGCTCTACGATCCGGCGCGGTCGCAGACGCCACTGCAGAACGGCCAACCAACCTCCTGGGCCGCCGTGGAAAGAATGATGGCCGAGCAGCACGCCAAGCTCGACGAAAGGCAGGGCGACGGCTTGCGGCTGCTGACGGGCACGGTGACCTCTCCTACCCTTGCGCGACAGATCGGCACGCTCCTCAAGCAATGGCCAAAGGCACGCTGGAGCATGTGCGAGCCCGTCAACGACGACAACCGTGCGGCCGCGGTCAGCAAGGTCATGGGCCGGACGCTGGACATGCGACTTCACCTCGACCGCGCCGATGTCGTGATCAGCTTCGACGATGATCTGCTTGGCCCCGGCCCGCGCCAACTCGTGCAGGCGAAGGCGTGGGGCGACCGACGGCGCGCTTGGCACCAGGGCGGTACTCCATCGCGGCTGTTTGTCGCCGAACCGAGCCTGACGGCGACAGGAACCACCGCAAGCGACCGCCTGATCGCCTCACCGCTGCGCATGGCTCCTTTGCTCCAAGCCCTCCTGGCCCGGTTTGGTCTTTCTCCGATTGCGGCACCGGGCCTGACCGAAGCCGAGCAGAACTGGCTGTCGGACGTCGTCGCCGCTCTCGATAAGGCATCCGGCCGGGCGTTGATCTCGCTCGGTGCGCACCATCCGCCGCAACTTCACGCCGCGACGTTGCTCTTGAACGACCGCCTCGGCGCCGTCGGAACGGCTCTCGATTTCATCGACCCCATCGTTGCGCAGGGCGCGGCTTCGATCGGCGAGCTGATGGACGACATGGCTGCGGGTCAGGTCACTGACCTCATCACGCTCGACACCAACCCAGCCTACAGCGTGGGCGGATTCTCGCCGCTGCTGGAAAAGGTGCCGTTTCGGCTTCACGCGGGCATGTATGTCGACGAGACGGCCCAGACGAGCCATTGGCACGTTCCGCTGCTGCACGAGCTCGAAAGCTGGAGCGATGGGCGCGCCGTCGACGGCACGACCGGAATCGTGCAGCCCTTGGTGCGTCCCCTGTATGAAGGACGGCCTCTGCACGTCGTGCTCGATCGCTGGCTAGGCGGCACGAACAAC
>Ga0070741_10002921_pt1 | contig 44128 bp, 37 predicted proteins | sample Coa_R1_4_FD_66440 | JGI IMG/M metagenome (GOLD analysis project Ga0070741, IMG submission 66440) | Surface soil microbial communities from Centralia Pennsylvania, which are recovering from an underground coalmine fire - Coalmine... | ecosystem: Environmental > Terrestrial > Soil > Unclassified ... | reverse complement strand
GGGCGGCGGCACACAGACGTTCCTGCTAACGGCTGTGGATGAGCGCGTGAAGTGGTCTGCGCCGGTCAATATGATCTCCGCGATTATGCAGGGCGGCTCGCCGTGCGAGAACGCGCCAGGGCTGCGCATCGGAGCTTTCAACGTGGAGTTCGGCGCGATGATGGCACCGCGCCCGCTCCTGATGGTCTCGGCTACCGGAGACTGGACGCGCAACACGCCCAATGAAGAGTTCCCCGCCATACAGTCGATCTACAAGCTCTATGGCAAGCCTGAGAACGTGGAGACGATCCAGATTCAGGCGCCGCATAATTACAATCGCCAGAGCCGCGAAGCGGTCTATCGCTTCTTCGGCCAGCGCATCCTGGCGGATGCCGACGCCGGACGCTTCGTCGAAAAAGGTTTTCACGTTGAGCCGCTGCCGCGCGTGCTTGCTTTACACAATCGCCCGCTGCCCGACAACGCCTTGAAGTACGAGCAGATCTTCGACCAGTGGGTGCGCGAAGCAAAACGGCAGAATGACGCCGTGAGCGATGCGGCTCAATTACGGGAACGGCTCACGCTGGCGCTCGCAGCCGAGTGGCCGGCGGAAGTGGTCACGCAGACTGAGAGCGGAGGGATTCTCCTCGGCCGGCCCGGGAGAGGAGACCGCATTCCGGCCAAATGGAAGCCGGGTAAAGGACCGGGCACGCTTATCGTAAATCCCGAAGGGTCTGCGGCCGCCGCTTCAACCATGCTTGAAGCGGCGAAAGGCGGCGGATCAGTGCTCGCCATCGATGCCTATCAGACCGGCTCGGCGGTTGCTCCGCGCGCTAAGTTCGATCGCCACTATCTCACCTTTAATCGCAGCGATGATGCGAACCGGGTACAGGATATCGTGACGGCGCTCGCGTTTCTGAAACGCTCAGGTGCCTCCGAAATACGCCTGGCCGGTACAGGGAAAGCTGCTGTGTGGTGCCTCTTCGCCGCGGCGATAGCTCCCGTCCGAGTAACACTCAATGCCGATCTCTCCGGATTTGGCGGCTCGGATCAGGAGTTCACTGAGCAGTTCTTCGTTCCGGGTATACAAAGAGCCGGCGGTCTGACTGCGGCCAAACGCCTCACCAACTCGCGCTAAGCATTCTCAAGCGAGGATTCAGGCGATCGCGTGCGCCGCGCGGCGCCACGCGCTCTCGTAACCCTTCACGAGGTGCACAATCAACACGTCGAAGAAGCGGCTTAGCCGATGTTCCAGCTCCTCCTCGGCGTACAGTTGCAGCGAGGTCTTCGTGGGAGCCTGCTCCTTCATGAAATCGATGATCTTCTCTTTCAAGATCGCGATTGCGTACACGGCTTCGTGCAGGGGAACGCTTTCATCGAATCGCAGACGCCCAAGTTCCTCGTACTTCTGGCCCAGATCCTCTTCGTTTGCTCCCGAAAGCCAGTGTCCCAGGTTTTCGAGCGTCTCCTGACCCCATTCCCGCAGCTCCAACTCAGGCAGTCGTCCGATGTGGGCCAATCGTGAGTCTCCGTGAATCTGACGCAGGGCGCGAGCAGTGATCTCATCCCAGTGGGATTCGATTAAGTGAATCAGCCTTCCAGATAACATCTTCCTACTTCCATGGTACCGCCCGAATCATATAACGACAATGGTCGTGAAAGAACGAAGTGTAAAAAGCGGGACCTCTTACCGCTCCATTATCAAACTTGAACCTGGCTCGATTGCGTATGTGGCCGCCAGGCGTGCAATACGAATTTTGCCGTAGAGTATAAGGGAACCATGCTGCGCATTCTGCTGCTTGTCGTGACGGTGCTGCCGCTCGCCGGCCAGGCGGTACATCCGGTGACCGGACGGCGCATCGCCGATGTGATGGGATTCAGCGGGGCGCCCTGGCTGATCCGTTCCGAACGCGAAGCTGAAGAGGCGCCGGATCGGGCGCTCGATGCGATCGGAATCGGCCCGGGCGCTGTTCTCGCTGATATCGGCGCGGGCGTTGGCTATTTCACATGGCGCATGGCAGAGCGGACCGGTCCGGCGGGCAAAGTCTATGCGGTTGATATTCAGCCGCGGATGCTCGAAGAGCTCCGCAAGAATCTGGAGAAGCGCCACATCACGAACGTCGAGCGCGTGCTCGGCGCGATAGACGACCCGCGGCTTCCGGCGTCTGCCATCGATATGGCCCTGCTCGTTGATGTGTACCACGAGTTTTCCGAGCCGCTGAAAATGCTCCAGGGTATTCGCGCGGCCCTCAAGCCGGATGGACGGCTGGTGCTTCTCGAGTACCGGAAAGAAGATCCCTCGATACCAATCCGGCCGGAGCACAAGATGAGCGTTGCAGAAGTTACTGCGGAGATCGAGCCGGAAGGCTTTCGCTTGGAGCGGACCTCGGAGGTTCTGCCCCGCCAGCACATCTTCATTTTCCGGAAAAGCTCCCCGCCTGCCGCGCTAAAGCGGAATTGAGGCGGCAAGCGTAATCTGTTTGCCGGCCTTGCGGTCCACAATAATCAGCTTGCCGCCTTCAAGCCGTACATCGTCCACTTTTCGAAAGCCGTCGGGTGTTTCCGTGTAGAAAAACAGAAAGCGGCTGCCGATTTTCGACGCGGCGGGCAGCCAGCGATAAGTGGGCGCCTCGAACATGCTATTGGTCTGGATCACCTGCCGGCGCGGGAGATCGTAAGGCTGGGTGGAGAATTCCAGCCCGCGCGCCCATTTCATGTTGGCCGGGTAATACTCCCAGCTTTGTGTCCAGGGATACTGCTCGCGATGGAACACATAACCAAGCAGCAGGCGCCGCGAGGGATTCAACGCAGTGACGAAAACCAGATCGCGCGCCGGGTCCATCAGAGACGTAGTGTGATCGCTCGTGCCGCCCTCCTTGGGTGCGATGCGCACATCGATCTTGCCCCGGCGCACGCTGGGCGCCATCGGCCAGGTGAAGTCTTTTCCCGAAGGCAGGCGGTGTACAAGCGGACCCGGATTCGGTTCGTATGGACGCGTCTGGGCGCGGTGCGCCGACATGTCCACGACCGTCACGCCCGGCTCCAGGAATGGCGATCCGATCGTGGCGTGTTCGGCCCAGCATGCAGGGCGGTCAAATCCCAGGCGGCTTTCCAGTTCGCTCTCCACATACACCACGTTTTCGCCGTCCACCAACCGGATGTTGCGCGTGAACCGCTCCTGCACAATAGGCAGTTCGGTTTCAAAGCTCGCCGTCGCCGTGTTGCCTTCCTTCCGCGAGTAGCGTAGCCGCCATTGCCGCAAATAAGCTTCGCCATGGCCGGGCAGCCCCGCCGCCTTTTCCTCGCTCGAAACCGGCCCGAAACCATCTACGCACACGAAGTGGCCCATCGCTCCGCCGAACGTTTCCTTTTCACCGGCTTCCCGCGCCAAGCGCATCGGATTCCAGAACGGACTCATTTTCGACGGATCGCCGTGCAGGATCAGGTTTGTGAACGCGCCACCCTCGGTCATGATCGTGAGCTCCAGCTTGTCATTCGAAAGGGCTACGGCGGGCCGTTTTTCGAATTCGATCTTTCGCAGGAAACCGCGGTTTTCACTCTGAGCGAAGAGGCCCGCGGCAACCGCGATTGCGACGCAGGCCCGGATTGAAAGGCGTATGTTCGGGTTCGGCACTCCAACAGACTATCACCGGAACGACGCTTCGGGATTGAGCACATTGGGCGATGCCTGCGGTACCATTCGAACAGCGCCGAGGCGCATCCGGGACGTGGAACGGGACGAAATTCTCGCAAAGCTGCGTGAAAGGATCGTCGCGTTCGCGGCATCTCATATGACGGGGGATGCCGCCGAGGACCTGGCGCAGGAGGTCCTGATCCTGCTCCACGAAAAGTACAGCCATGTGGAGCAGCTGGAAGACCTGGTTCCTTTATCGCTCCAGATTGTGCGCTTCAAGATCATCAGTTTGCGGCGAAAAGCGCAGAGGCGTGGAGAGTACAACCAGGTTTCCCTGGCCGATATTCAAGTGCCGGATCTCGAACCGGGTCCAGGAGTCATGCTCGAGCGCAAGGCGATGCTAGAGCGGCTGGAGCGGGCGGTGGCGCAGCTTGGCGAGCGCTGCCGCGAGCTGATTCGGCTCAAACTGGAGGGCGCAAGCTTCAGCGAGATTCAAAAGCGCATGGGCGCCGCCTCTATCAATACGATCTACACCTGGGACCATCGCTGCCGGAAGCATTTGCTTGAGCTGATGGGCGGTGATTGGGAGCCGGAGAAATGAAGCGGGAGGACCTGGAAAAACTGCTGGGCGGCTACGCCACGAACACGCTCAGCGACGCGGAGCAGCGCGAGCTGTTTGCAGCGGCGCTTTCCGACCAGGATCTGTTTGACAAGCTCGCCCGTGAACAGCCGTTGCGTGAGCTTCTTCAGGACCCGGGAGCGCGGAGCCGGATTCTGGAGGCGCTCGGACCGGCACGCGGCGGTTCCGAACGTCCCAGAAGAGCGCCGCTATGGAGGCCGTGGCTGCTGGGGTTTGCCGCCGCGGCGGCCGCTGTGCTGGTCATAGCCGTGGTGGTCCCGCGGCCGAAGAAGTTCGTGCCTGCGCCGCGCACCGTAGCGGAGCTGCGGCTTCCGCCGCCCCCCGTGCTGCAGCGTGAGCCGGTGAAAGTTTTACCGCCCACCGGGATATCGAAGAGCCGCCCGCAAGAGCCGCGGCGCACAGCTCCTCGGCAGCTCGATCAGAACGCACAATTGAAGCTTGAAAGAAGGCCGCCGAGCGCCACCGCGCAACTTCCATCCGCTCCCGCTCTGGAGCCTTCTGCCGTAGCGCAGCCCGCCGCTCCACTGCCGTCGCCGGCTGTCTCCGCGATGCAGAGTTCCGCGCCAGCTCAAGGAGTGCTCGGCGGCGTTGCGGGGGGCGCGTTCGCACCGCGCGCCGCATTGGGCCGGGTACGGCCTCCCGCCGATGGGGTCTTGCTCGGACTCAATCTCGCGCTGCACTACCGCCTGCTGGCGCGAAAACCGGACGGTAGAGAAGCGGAGATCGCGCCTGCCACTCCGCTGGCCACCGGCACGCCTGTGCGCCTGAGCCTCGAGGCCAGCGATCGCGGCTTTCTCTATGTGCTGGAGCGGACTTCCGGGAACTCCTGGCGGACACTGTTCAGCACTCCTGCTGAAGCGCAGCGGATCTACCTGGTTCCGAGCGAGGGCACGTTGCGTTACTACGAGCCGGGGCCCAGAGAGTTTCTGGTTTTACTTACACGCCAGCCGCAACCCCAGGTAGCGGCAGCCGACCCCGACCGCCTGCAAGCGCTCGTTGCGCAAGCGAAGCAGGAAAACGCCAAGCGCCGCCAAACCATGTATGCCGTTAGCGTAGACGCGGTGACTCCTTCGCAGCAGGTGGCGGCTGACATCGTTTTGAATTTCCGTTAAACAAAAATCAGTTCGCGTCTGAAAGGATTGCGCGGCTCAGGGCATTTCGTATGCGAGCGCCTGGAGGATGCGCACGATGCGAACGATTCGGAAGAGCTGGAAGTTTTATACATTTACGCTAGCCGCGTCGCTGACGGCGGCCGCGGCCCCGGGGCGGATCACGGAAGGCTCACTGGTCACCGCCGATGGGCGCAATCTCTGCCCTCTCAAACATACGGACGTGAACGCGGAGATTTCAGGTCCGCTTTCACGCGTCCGCGTCACGCAGGAATTCGAAAATCCGTTTCCGGACAATATCGAGGCGGTATACGTATTTCCGCTGCCGGCCGACTCGGCGGTAGACGAGATGACCATGACGATTGGGGATCGCACCGTCCGCGGCACGATTAAAGAGCGCAGCGAAGCGCGCGCGATCTACGAGAAAGCCCGCCGCTCCGGCCAGACCGCTTCCCTCCTCGATCAGGAGCGGCCCAACGTTTTTACGCAGGCTGTGGCGAATATCGCTCCCGGCGCGAAGGTGAAGATCACGATCGGGTACGTGGAAACGCTGCCGTACGAAGCGGGCAGATACGAATTCGTTTTTCCCATGGTGGTCGGTCCGCGCTACATCCCCGGGCACGAACGTGTGCTGGACGCGGCCCGTATTACGCCGCCGATCACGCCCGAAGGTACGCGAGCCGGTCACGACATCTCCGTTCAGGTGAAGGTCGATGCGGGCATGGCGATTGATGCGGTTGACTCTCCCACACATGAAATCGCGACGGAACGGCCGAGCCCGAGGCAGGTCGTCGTGCGCCTCAAAGAGAAGGCCACGATTCCGAACAAGGATTTTATTCTGCGTTACAGTGCCGCCGGGCGGCGCATCCAGGATGCCGTATTGGCGCACCGCGATGCCCGTGGAGGCTTCTTTACTCTTTTGCTGGAGCCACCCGCGCGTGCCGCGGCGGCCGAGGTGACGCCGAAAGAACTGGTCTTCGTGCTGGACACGTCGGGCTCCATGATGGGATTTCCCATCGAGAAAGCCAAGGAGACGATGCATCTTGCACTTCAGGCCATGAATCCTCGCGATACGTTCAACCTGATAACGTTTTCGGGCGACACCGAGATTCTGTTTCCGCGGCCAGTGCCTGCGACAGCGGAAAATGTGCAGCGGGCGCAGGAATTTCTGGCCTCCCGCTTCGGGCGCGGCGGCACGGAAATGATGAAAGCCATTCGAGCCGCGCTCGATCCTTCGGGCGCCGAGGACCATGTGCGTGTGGTCTGCTTTATGACCGATGGCGAAGTCGGCAACGACCTCGAAATTCTCGCGGAAATCCGCAAGCATCCGCAGGCGCGCGTGTTCGCGTTCGGCATCGGCAGCTCCGTGAATCGTTTTCTGCTGGACAACATGGCGCTCTACGGACGTGGCGAAGTCGAGTACGTCGGATTGAACGACGATGGCTCAGCGGCGGCGCGGCGTTTTCACGAACGGGTGCGCAGTCCGCTGCTCACCGACATTTCGCTCGAGTGGCAGGGAGTGACTGTCACCGACGTCTACCCGCAGCGCATTCCGGACTTGTTCTCGGCCAAGCCCGTGGTGATCAGCGGGCGTTACGAGAAGCCCGGGAAGGGGATCGTGCGGCTGCGCGGCAGAATGGCCGGGCTTGACTTCGTCCGGGAGATAGCGCTGGAACTGCCGGCATCCGAGCCGCGGCACGACGTGCTCGCGACGCTGTGGGCGCGGCGCCGGGTGGCGGAGCTGATGTCCGCGGATCTGGCGGGCTTGCAGTCCGGCAATCTTGATCCGGCGCTGCGGAGCCAGATCGTCGATACCGGGCTCCGCTTTAAACTGATGACGCAGTTCACGTCATTTGTGGCAGTGGAAGAGACCGTGGTCACGGAAGGCGGCGCGCCGAGGCGCGTAGAGGTGCCCGTCGAAATGCCGGAGGGCGTCAGCTATACAGGAATTTTCGGAGAGCCCAGGATGCGGCTCGCGCGGGCCGGTGTCACAGGGCACGGTGCATCGGGGAGGGGAATTTTTGGCGGCCTGGCGGGCGCGGCGCCGGCCGCGCCGGCTGTCGATTCAGTCTCGGTCGTCCCTCTCAAACGCAGGCCTGCGCCGGACTGGCGCGCCAAGCTTGATCCGGGGCTCCTCGCGACGGCGGCCCGAAGCGGCAGTTCCGAGCTCACCGTGCAAGTCTATCTGCGGGATACCAGTCCGGCTACCGTCCAGGCCCTGAGCCGTATCGGCTTTCAGATTGTCTCGCAGCCCAAGACCGGAACGCTGTGGACTGGGAGAATTCGAGCAGACAAGCTCGAAATGCTGGCGCGCATTGAAGCCGTGCGTTACGTTGCTTTGCAGCGATGATCAACTTGGAGCCGCCGCGCGTGATTGGATGCGCTGTGACAAAATCGTGGGTTGCGCCTAACCATTCTCTTGCTCACGATTTCACTTGCGCTGGCGCAGGAGCCCCGCAAGGAGACCCTTGTAGTGACAGGCACGGCCGAGCCCGTGCCGCTCGATGAAGTGGACCGGTCGGTCAGCGTCTTGCCGGTGGCCGGGCAGGCGCTCGTGGTCAATACGCTGGTCGACCTTCTGCGCCTCGATCCGTCGCTCGACTTACGAGAGCGCGCTCCCAACGGAGTGCAGACGGACCTTTCGATACGCGGCGGCAGTTTCGGCCAGACTCTTGTGCTGCTCAACGGACAGCGGCTGAATGATGCGCAGTCGGGACACCACAACATGGACATTCCAGTGCCGCTCGAATCGGTTTCACGAATCGAAGTGCTGCGCGGCTCCGGCTCCGCTCTCTACGGCTCCGACGCAGTCGGCGGCGTGATCAATATTGTGACCGAGCCGCCGGAGCGCACCGAAGTGCGGCTACGAACTGCCGTGGGAAACTTCGGCGTAAATCAGCAGCGCGGCACAATCGCCGGAGCGTGGAAGCGCATCAGCGAGCAACTGGTCTTTTCGCGTGATTTCTCTTCCGGCTTCCGTCCGGACCGCGATTATCGGAATCTCTCCCTGGCCTCCAGCACCCACCTGGCTTCACCGCTTGGTGCGACCGACATCACAGCCGCATGGAGCGACCGCTCCTTTGGCGCCGACCAGTTCTATGGGCCGGCGAATTCCTGGGAGAATACCAAAGCCTGGTTTGCTTCCATCCGGCAGGCGCTCGGCGCCCGCACGTCCGCCGCGTTCACCTATCGCCGCCATAGCGACCTGTTCGTGTACTATCGAGACCGGCCGTGGATCTCCACGAATCATCACGAAGATGAGAGCTATCAGGCTTCGCTCCGCCGCACGGACTCGCTATGGCGGAGCGCGAGTCTCTTCTATGGGATCGAGGGATTACGCGAATCGGTTAGGAGCACGAATCTCGGGGTGCGCGCACGGAACCGGGGGGCCGCGTATGCGTCGCTCGATGTGCGTGCGCTGCGGCGGTTTTCTTTTTCGCTCGCCGCGCGCGAAGAGGTCTACGGCGGCCTTTCCAGCGTGCTCAGCCCGAGCGTGAGCGGCGCTGTCTGGCTCAACTCGCGGCTCAAGCTGCGGGCCGCCGTGAGCAAGGCGTTCCGAATCCCGAGTTATACGGACCTCTATTATCACGACCCCAGTAACCTGGGGAACCCGAACCTGCGGCCGGAACGCGCCTGGAGTTACGAAGCCGGCCTCGACTGGAATTCGGGCGGAAAGGTCCGGCTGGATCTGACGGTATTCCAGCGGCGGGAGCGCGACGGCATCGACTACATTCGCCGGAGCGCCCAGGACATCTGGCAAGCTGCAAACATTCAGAACTTCCGGTTCACGGGAGTCGAGGCGGGAGTGTCGCTCAGGCCCGCTCGCGCTCAGCAGATCGATATGCGATACACCGGCCTGCGCGGCGCTCAGCGGGAGCTTGAGGGCCTGATGTCGAAGTACGTCTTCAACTATCCTTCGGACTCGGCTGTGGTCGGATGGCAAGCCGCGCTGCCCGCAGGATTGCTGTTGCGGACGCGCCTCGGAGCGCTGAACCGCCGGGCGCGCGATCCATACGCAGTCTGGGATTTGTATCTCGCTTCCACGCATGGGCGCCTGCATCCGTTCCTGCAACTCACGAATATCTCGAACACGAATTACCAGGAAGTCGTCGGGATCGTCATGCCCGGCCGCGCTGCGGTGGCAGGGATAGAGATTGCGTGGGCCAGGCGGTGACCGGATGGGCGATTAGGGTAAACTGGGGGTGTTCGAGGCAAGGCCGCTTTTGAAGCAATTCGTACTCCCAGCCATGCTCCTGCTGGCCATAGCGGCGCGCGGCGCAACGCCGGAGCGGGGCCAGTTGGACGCAAGCCCGACCTTATTCACCGTAATGGCTGCTCTCAATGCCGCCGGTTACGACGCCGAGGTCGACTCTCCAAATAACTCCGTGCTGCGCGATGCCGCGCGCAAATATATAGCCGGCAGAAAACTGTCCTGCCTGGCGGATCTCAAAGCGTATTTCGCGGCACACCCAGGGCCGGGTGGACCGGCAGATCTTAGTCCTTATATTTCGTTTGCGTTGACCGCCGGTGATCCGCCTGAGTTCGCGATTAAGATGCGGAGCGTAGAGATTCCTCCGGACGTCACGCAGTTGCAGGATCTTGCGCCGCTGCTCACGCGTTTCTATTATGAAGCCGGGATCGAAGATCTATGGGCGCGCTCGCAGCCGGTGATCGAGCGGATGCTCGAAGCCTATCATGAACCGGTTGCGCAGACCGTGCTCCAGGTGAACAGCTATCTGCGCCAGACCACCTCGGGCTTCAAGGGGCGGCGATTTCAGATCTATGTCGATCTGTTGGCCGCCCCCAACCAGGTGCATACCCGCAGCTACGGCGACAACTATTATGTAGTTGCGACGCCCGCACCGCAGCCTCAAATCGATCAGATCCGGCACGCGTATCTGCATTACCTGCTTGATCCGCTTGCCACCCGCTATTCCGAGATCCTGATGCGGAAGCGCGGCCTCGCAGATCACGCCCAGCGCGCTCCGGCGCTTGCCGAGTCTTATAAGTCCGATTTTCTATTGTTGGCTACGGAGTCGCTCATCAAGGCCGTCGAGAGCCGCTTGGATAAAAAGCCTGCCGCGATTGAGCAGGCGCTGCGGGAAGGATTCGTTCTGGCTCCGTATTTTGCAGAGCAGCTCCCCGTCTACGAGAAGGAGCAGCAGGCGATGCTGCTGTATTTCCCGGAGATGGTCAAAGCCATCGATTTAAAGCGGGAAGACGCGCGCCTTTCGAAGGCGGAGTTTGTTGCTTCCGTACCGGTGAAGACGGTCAAAGTGTCTGCTCCCGAGCGCCCGCCTGAGCCGGTAGGAGTTGCTAAGACCCTCGAGGAAGCCGAGCAGCTTTACACCAGCCGCGATCTCGACAAAGCCAAGCAGACTTATTTGAGATCACTCCAGGAAACCGACCAAAAGCCGCTTCATGCCAAGGCCTATTATGGTCTGGCGCGTATCGCCGTCCTGCAAAAGGACCCGGAAAGCGCCACTCAGTTATTTCAGAAGACACTCGACTCCTCGCCCGAGCCGCAGATTCGGGCGTGGACGTTAGTATATCTGGGACGCCTCTCGGATGCCTCCGGCGACCGGGAGCAGGCTACCCGACATTACCAGAGCGCCCTGGCGGTGGAAGGCGGCTCCGTTGCTGCTCGCCGCGCTGCCGAGCAGGGGCTTAAACAGAGTTTCCAAAAATGAAAAATCACAAGGAGCTTTTCATGAAGCGATTTTCTATGACCGGTTTTCTGGTCATTGCGGCCGGTTTGTGCCGCCTGATGGCGCAGGAGCAGCCCAAGCAGCCGCAGCCGAAGTCCAAGGGCGAGCTCGAAGCCCTACAGGCCATGCTGAACGCACAAGACCCGGACAGCCGGATCAAAGCTGCCGATAATGTGCTCACGAAATATGCCGATACTGACTTCAAGCCGCTAGCGCTGTATCTTATGGCGGCATCCTACGAGCAGAAAGGCGATTACGAGAAGACAGTGATCTATTCGGAGCGGACGCTGGAGGCCGATCCCAAAAACTACAGCGCCATGCTCATTCTGGCCCGCAATCTGGCGCAGCGCACACGGGAAAACGATCTGGATAAGGAAGAAAAGCTGGCGCGCGCGGAGAAGTATGCGAAATCGGCTGAGGATGTGCTCAAGGATGCGCCCAAGCCCAATCCCCAGCTCACTGATGATCAATGGAACGCGGCGAAGAAGGATTTTTCCGCGCAGGCGCACGAGGCTCTGGGGCTGACCGCGATGGTTCGCAAGAAGTACGATGTGGCGGCTACCGAATTTAAGACGGCGATGGAGCAGTCGAGCCAGCCCGATCCGGCGACGATGGTACGGCTAGGCGCGGCTTACAATCAAAGCGGCAAATATGACGATGCCGTAGCCATACTTGACAAAGTGATGGCGATGCCGGATGCGAATCCGCGCATTAAGCAGTTCGCACAGGCTGAGCGCGTGCGCGCGATACAGGCAAAGAATGGAGGCGCTGCGAAACCTGCAGCCCCTGCGCCGCCTCAGGTCGAAGTCAAGAAGCCCTGACACAGGTTGATGTGCGCGGCGGTCGACGCTCTGGAGGCCACGATCGGCTACAGCTTTGCGGATCGCGAGCTGCTCCGCCGCGCGCTAACGCACAGCTCGCATGTTCATGAGAGCACCGGCAAGCCCGGCTTCACAGCCGATAACGAGCAGATGGAATTTCTGGGCGATGCGGTGCTCGGTTTCCTCATCAGCGAAGAACTAGTCAAGCGCCTGCCGGAGTGGCCCGAAGGCGATCTTTCAAAGGTCAAGGCACACCTGGTAAGCTCCACGCATCTTTTCGAAGTAGCGCAGACACTGGAGCTCGGACGCTATTTGCAGTTGGGCCGCGGAGAGGAATTGAGCGGCGGCCGCGCCAAGAAGACACTGCTTGCGAACGCACTGGAGGCGGTGATTGCGGCATTGTACCTGGATGGCGGCATGCCGGCGGCCCGGGCGTTCGTAGTGCAATTCCTCATTGGGCCGTCGCCTGGCGAACAGCGATTACTGGAGCAGAATCGCACGCTGAAGCTTCTGGATTTTAAAAGCGCCCTGCAGGAGCTGATGCAGGCCCGCCGTCTTCCGCAGCCGCGCTATAACGTGGTCCGCGAGGAAGGACCGGAGCACGCTAAAGTATTCACGGTCGAAGTGCGGGCCGGCCGCGATTGGGCGGACCAGGCGCAAGGTTTGTCAAAAAAGAGCGCAGCACAGAAAGCTGCCCGGAAATTATATGAGCGAATGCTGAGCGCCGGCGAATCCGAATGAAAGCATTGATGGCGCTTCACTCGATCGTATAAAGGGGATCGAACTCCGGAACACCCGCGCGCCTTCCGGCCATCCATCGAAGTACATACACGGTTCGAGGATCCGTGATGCCTCCGGTAACTCGGTTAGGAACTACTTCGAGCAGCGTGTGGGCCAGCGGGTCGCGGTAATAATCCATATCCGGTTCCACCAACACGCAGGATACGCCGTCGATCTCCTTCCGGTCCGCCGGATTCTCATGAAAGGTGAGTTGTACGTTCGCCTCACCGAACTGCACCTGTTTAAAACTTCGCGTCGCGCCCGGATGAAGGATCGCGGGATCATGCTCGGGTGTGAACAGACCTTGTGCTGTCGCCAGTACTACCTGGTCCACCAGCGCCGGATCGACAAATCCGAAGAACCTGTCCGGCGCGAGCGAATCCCAGATAATCTCCTTGAAGTACTGCAGCACATTTCGTTGTGGCAGCAGGATTTGCTCCATCGCCGCCGCAAGATTTAGAGCGCATGCCAGAGAGGGCGGTCGGTTTTCCAGCAGATCCGTATAACGATTTTGTGCCGCATCATCGCTCACGCCATGGCTCAAAACGCGAAACAGCTCTGGTCGCGCCTGCTGCAGCCGGTCCCATCGCGCTTGGGCGAAGTTATACGCACCATCGGAGGGCAGCAGCATCAGATCCACGGATTGCACCACGTTGAGGGCGGCCTTGACGGGTGTGAATCCTACCTGACGGTATCCGTTCGCCGATGCGATTACGGCATACTGATCGCCGAAGTTATTAAAGATCGGTACGGAGAACATCACGCTTGGCTGCGTATGGAAATCGCGCGAAATCACATTCTGATTTCCGTCGCGAACTGTTATTAATACGCTGGTTCCGGCCGGCATCAGGCGGCGCGTGCCGTCGAAAATGTTGACCATCAGCCGCCCACTCGACTGTGCGGCGGAAATCGGAGAAGCCATCGAAGTCTCCTAAGGAAGACGATCAAACCCCGGGCGCGGAAGAGCGGTCAGCACTACACTGACATTGTCCTCCTCTTCTTCCTCGTCGGCAGGCTCGTACAAGTGATAGTAATACGTAACTGCGGCGCATGCCAGAGCCAAAGCGAGCAGCACGCCAAGCCACCGGAGCACGCGGCTGTTCCAGGCCCTTTCCTGCTCAGCGGCTGAGATGGTTGCTCGCACGATCGCATACGCAATGCAGGCGCTGAGGCCGAGTTTCCAATACCAGGCCATCAAGTCCAGGTGTCCTTGGCCCCCTACCTGGCTCCAAACCGTGAATGTGGCGATGAGGGCGATCAGGTATTCGATCGCATACGCTACCCGCAGGATCGGCATTCAGAGTGAATCTACTCATCTTACGTTATCCTGAAAGCTGATGCCGCGCTTGAGGCCGCGTGATGTTCGTCTCATCTACGACGTTCAGAACGCCTGCGGCCTGGCTTTTGATTCGATCCGCGCTCACAAGCTGCGAAGCTTCCTGACTCTGTTGGGAGTGATCATCGGCGTCGCCAGTGTGATCCTGGTGGGTGCCGCGATCAGCGGACTCGGCGCTTACGCCGCGCAGAGCACGGCCAAGGCATTCGGCAGTGACTCGTATTTCATTGCGCAAATTGCCGCGGCAGGGCGCATGAGCCGTCGCGATTATTTCAATAAACTTCGTCAAAACAAGCAGATCCGAAGAGAAGATGCAGCGTTTCTCGAAGACGTGAACGGAGACGCAACCCTGTACAGCCCGTATAAGCAGAAACTAGCTGACGTCAAGCGCGAGCAGGCTACCTGCGAGGATACGTCGATACTTGGCGTAGGCGCCGCCATGGCCGCGATTCGCGATATCACCGTCGCTGACGGCCGCTTCTTTACAGAGCAGGAGGAACGGTGGCGATCTTATGTGGCGGTGATCGGCGAAGAGGTCAAGACACTACTGTTCCCGGCAGGTATGTCTCCGCTGGGGCACACGGTTAAGATCAACGGCATCGATTTCACCGTGATCGGAGTTTTGGAAAAGCTGGGCTCTGCATTTGGCCGAAGCCTGGACCGCTCGATCTACATTCCGGTGAAAGCCTTTGACCGGCTTTATGGACCGGGCGATTCGATGGCCATATTTGCGCGGCCCCGGCCGCAATCGGGTCTGTCCATGCAGGAGTCTCTGGACGAAACGCGGGGAGCGCTCCGCGCTCGCTTTCATACACGTCCGGGAAAGCCGGATAACTTCGACACGCTTACGCCCGACGCGATTCGCGGTTTTATCGACTCAGTCTTATCAGTGATCGCGGCCGTGGTCATTCCAGTGACGTGTATTTCGCTCGTAGTAGGCGGCATCGTCATCATGAACATCATGCTGGTGAGCGTAACGGAACGGACGCATGAGATTGGAATACGCAAGTCGCTGGGCGCCAGGCACTTCGATGTAATGCTACAGATCCTGATTGAGGCCATAATGATGGCGGTGATCGGCGGGATGGCGGGAGTCCTGCTGGGCGCGGCACTTACGGAGATTGTGTCGCGGATCTTCGAGATTCGCCTCGAGATCACGGCCACATACGTGGTGCTGGCGCTGGCAGTATCGAGCATTGTGGGCATCGCATCGGGCTGGTATCCCGCATCGCGTGCGGCAAGGCTCGACCCGGTGGCGGCCCTGCGGGCGGAATGAGCGTGAACATCAGCGGGGCTCAGAACATACGAATGGCTCTTGCCGGATTGTGGGCCCACCGCTTCCGGTCGCTGCTAACTATTCTTGGCATCGTCATTGGCATCACGACCGTGGTCACGGTGGCGTCCCTGCTGACCGGGGTAAGAAAAGGCATCGTCACATTCTTTCAGGAGCTCGGACCGGATAACATTTTCGTTTATAAAACCAGCGGCGATCCCAACGGCTTCGGTTCGCCGAAAGAACGAAAGCGGCGTCCGATCAAGCGGGAATACGCAGAGATTGTCAAGCGCTGGTGCAGTTCGGTGGAAGATACTGGCATTCAGCTCTACGTTCCCTCGATCGTCGAGAACCGTCCGCTCACGGCCCGCGTTCCCGGATTCGAGTCGGACAATGTCTCGCTGATGGGCGCCTCGTTCAACATGAGCGAGCTTTCGCCGCGTGAGATTGCCACCGGGCGCAGCTTCACGCGCGAAGAAGAGATGCGCGGCGCTCATGTGGCGGTGATAGGCGCGAGTCTGGCCGAGGCTCTGTTCCCGTCCGGCAATGCACTGGGCAACACCTTCCTGACCGATGGCGCTCACTACATCGTGATCGGCGTGTATGCCAAGGCCAAGGGCGGCTTTTTCGGCGAGAACGGGCTGGACAACCAGATCGTAATCCCGCTGGTAACAGCGCAGAGCCGGTATCCACAAATCGACCGGTTCATGATTATTGCTAAGGCGCGATCCGGCGTGCGCAAGCAGGCCTACGATGAGGTGCAAGGCGTGCTTCGCAAGGTCCGGCACGTTCCTGCCGGAGCTGAAAACGATTTCAGCCTCTCTACTCCGGACCAGATCGTACAGCAGTTCGATAGCATCACGGGGCTGATCGGCATGGTCGCGATCGCGATTTCGGCTCTCGGTCTGCTGGTGGGTGGAATCGGGGTGATGAACATCATGCTGGTCAGCGTCACCGAACGGACTCGGGAGATCGGAGTTCGTAAAGCTGTTGGCGCGCGAAGCCGCGACATTGTAGGACAGTTTCTGGTGGAAGCAATGGCGCTGACTGGATCGGGCGGCGTGGTCGGAATCGTGATCGCAATCGCCGTGACGCTCATTGTCGGCAAGCTGGTGCCCTCGCTTCCATCGGAAGTTCCAGGTTGGGCATTGATCACCGGGTTTGTCGTCTCTGTCGCGATCGGCCTCTTTTTCGGCACATGGCCGGCAGTGAAAGCCGCGCGCCTGGATCCGGTCGAGGCTCTCCGCTACGAGTAGCGAATGGCGCTTCTGGTGAGCTGCCAGGGAGTCGGGAAGTCGTTCGGTTCCACTCCGCTCTTCACCAATCTCTCTCTGAATATTGCCGACGGGGACCGGCTGGGCCTGATCGGTCCGAACGGTTCCGGAAAATCGACGCTGCTCAAAATTTTGGCCGGCATAGAGCCGCCGGATTCCGGGACGCGCTCGGTCCGCAAGCAGGCCCGCATCGGCTATGTCCCGCAGGAGTCCGCCTTTCCGCCCGCAGCCACGGTAGCGGACGTCCTCACGCGTGCGCTCGAGCAATCGAGCGCCGATCTTTCGGAGCGCGACTCGCTGCTTCACACCACGCTCGGCAAGGCCGGCTTCAAGCGGTCCGGCGATCCGGTCGAGTCGCTCTCCGGCGGCTGGAAGCGACGGCTATCGATTGCCCGCGAGCTGCTCGCCGCCCCAGACCTGCTGCTGCTCGATGAGCCTACGAATCACCTCGATCTGGAGGGCATTCTTTGGCTCGAGTCTCTGCTGAAAACAGCCCCGTTCGCGAGCGTGGTGGTCAGCCATGACCGGTACTTTCTGGAAAACGTTGCGAACCAAATGGCTGAAATCAGCCGCGCTTACCCCGACGGCCTTTTTCAGATAACCGGTAACTACAGCGTATTTCTCGAAAAGCGGGACGAATTCTTGGCGGCTCAAGCGCGGCATCAGGAAGCGCTTTCTAACCGAGTGCGGCGCGAGATCGAATGGCTGCGCCGCGGCCCCAAGGCGCGGACGGGCAAGTCCCACGCCCGCATCGAGTCGGCCGGAGCGTTAGTCGCGGAGCTGGAAGAGGTGACTTCGCGGAATACGTCCGCGGCCGTCCGCATCAACTTTACGGCTTCAGGCCGCAAAACCAGAAAGCTGATTGCGGCGAGCGGACTCGAAAAGACACTCGGCGGCCGCCGCCTGTTTACAGCACTCGATTTCGCCCTTGCTCCGGGTACCCGATTGGGCCTGGTGGGCCCGAACGGCAGCGGCAAGACCACGCTGCTGCGCATTCTGAACGGCGAAGAGCAGCCGGATGCGGGCACGCTGGAGCGAGCCGACAATCTGCAAATCGTATACTTCGATCAGGGCAGGGAACAACTCGACCCCGGGGTGCGGCTGCGCGAGGCACTCGGCGCGGAAGGCGATTCGGTTGTTTACCGCGGACGAGTGATTCACATCGCCGGCTGGGCCAGGAGATTTCTGTTCAGCGCCGAGCAGCTTGACGCCCCGGTCGGGCGGTTCTCGGGAGGCGAGCGCGCCCGCATCCTGATTGCGCGCCTGATGCTCCAGCCTGCCGACGTGCTGCTCTTGGATGAGCCGACCAACGATCTCGATATCCCAACGCTCGAAGTGCTGGAGGACAGTCTGCTGGACTTTTCCGGCGCCATCGTTCTGGTGACGCATGATCGCTATTTGCTGGACCGCCTCTCAACCGTAGTAATCGGGCTTGATGGACAGGGCGGCGCCGGCGTATTCGCGGACTATTCGCAATGGGAGCAGGCGCGGCTGGATATGCGGCAGAGTGCGGCGGTAGAGCGCCAGCGCGTTGCGAAACCGGCGCCCTCATCCGGGAAAAAACGGCTGTCATATTTGGAAGCCCGCGAGTGGGACGGAATGGAGGAGCGGATTCTGGAGGCTGAGCAAGAGGCGGAGAAGTGGAAGACGGCCTTGCAAGATCCGGATGTCGTCACCAACCCCGAGCGGCTGCGGAAAACGTATGAACGGCTGAAAGAGGCTGAGCAGGCGATAGAGCGGCTCTACAGCCGTTGGGCCGAGCTGGAAGCGAAGTTGCAGTGAAGGCCGGTTTGGCGGCCGCCCGCGGTGTCAGCCTTGTACCGCAGCTTCGGCCTGGGGTTCCAGCACCTTTCGGCTCCGCGGTCTCTTGCGCGAGAAGAGATCGCGGAACTTTTCCATGTACACATAAGTTACCGGCGTGATGTAGAGCGTTAGCAACTGAGAAACCACCAGCCCGCCCACCACCGCCAGGCCCAAAGGACGCCTGGATTCGGCGCCGGCCCCAACGCCCAGCGCGATCGGAAGCGTGCCGAACAGCGCCGCCATCGTGGTCATCATGATCGGGCGGAAGCGCAGCAGACAGCCTTCGTAAATGGCGTCCAGCGGCTGCTTGCCTTCCGTCCGCTGCGCTTCGAGAGCAAAGTCAATCATCATGATCGCGTTCTTCTTCACGATCCCGAACAGCATGATCAGGCCGACGAATGCGTACAAGTCCAGGTCAAGATGGAATACGTGGAGCGTGAGCAGCGCGCCGAACACCGCCGAAGGTAGGCCGGAGAGAATTGTCAGCGGATGGATGAAGCTTTCATAGAGCACGCCCAGCACGATATAAATCACCAGCACCGCCACGATCAGCAGTACCGACAGGCCTTGGAATGAATTTTGAAACGCCTGTACCGTTCCCTGAAAGTTTGTGCTGATGGTCGCCGGCATGCGCATCTCGCGAATGATGTTATTCACGGCGTTCGCGGCATCGCCGAGCGACACTCCCGGCCTAAGATTAAACGAAATGGTGACCGAGGGAAGCTGCCCGGAGTGCGCGATTGTCAGCGGCCCTACGGTTCGCTGCAATCGCGAAACAGTGTCGAGGGGAACCAGCCTGCCGGAATTCGAGCGTACGTAGAGCTTGGAAAGCGCATCGGGCGAGCGCTGGTACTGCGGCTGGAGCTCCGTGACGACCTGGTATTCGTTTGCCGGGGTATAGATTGTAGAAATCTGGCGGTTCCCGTAGGCGGTGTAGAGCGCGTTCTGGATCTGTTCGGGTGTAACGCCGAGCGAGAGCGCACGGTCGCGGTTGACGTCCACGACAATCTGCGGGCTGTTGAGTTGCAGGTCGGTGTTGACGTCCTGAAATCCGTCCAGATCGCGCATCTGTCCTATGATGCGTGGAACCCAATGATACAGCTCCTTCGGATCGCTGCCTTGCAGAGTCAATTGGTAGAGGCTTCGTGTGAGCTGTCCACCGATCCGGATGGGCGGTGGATTCTGCATGTACACGTTGATACCCGGGACCTGGGCCAGCTTGGGCCGCAGCGATTGAATCACCTCATCGACGGAGAGGCTCCGCTCCTCGCGCGGCTTGAGCCGTAGAAAGAAGCGCCCGCTATTGCCCGCGCCGCCGTAGCCGGCTCCGACGAACGACATCATATTCGCAATATTCGGATCGCTGCGGATGATTGCAGTCACGGCCTTCTGATGCGCCACCATGGATTCAAACGAGACATCCTGCGCCGCTTCCGTAATGCCGAAGATCTGGCCGTTGTCCTGGCTCGGAATGAAACCCTTGGGCATGATCAGGAACAGATACACGCTCGCGAAAAAAAGAGCGATCGAGAGGGCCATGGTTGCCAGCCGATGGCGCAAAACGATCTTGAGCGTCCAGTCGTAAACGGCGGCCATTCCATCGAAGAAGCGTTCCAGGAACAGGTAAATCCGGCCGTGCCGCGCGTGCGCGCCGGCGACACGCATAAAGCGGCTGGACAGCATTGGGGTCAGGCTCAGCGACACGAATCCCGATACGAGAATCGCCACGCTGATGGTAACGGCGAATTCATGAAGCAGCCGGCCCACAATGCCGCCCATGAACAGCACAGGGATGAACACTGCCACCAGCGACATCGTCATGGAGACGATCGTGAAGCCGATCTCGCGAGAGCCGACAAGCGCGGCTTCCATGCGGCTCTTGCCCAGCTCGACATGCCGCACGATATTCTCGAGCATCACGATGGCATCGTCGACCACAAAGCCCACCGAGAGTGTGAGGGCCATCATGGACAAGTTGTCGAGACTATAACCCAGCAGATACATGACGGCGAACGTGCCCACAATGGCCAGGGGCACGGCAAGGCTCGGAATGAGCGTGGCCGAGAGGTTCCGCAGGAACAGAAAGATCACCAGAATGACCAAGCAGACCGTGAGGAACAGCGTGAACTTCACGTCCTCGATCGATTCCCGAATCGATTGGGACCGGTCGTAAAGAATATTGAGATTGACCGAGGCCGGGATCTGGCTTTTGAATTGCGGCAGCAGGCGCTTGATTCCATCCACGACCTCGACGGTATTGGTTCCTGGCTGGCGTTGAATGGCCAGGACTACCGAGCGCACATCGTTGAACCAGCTCGCCACCTTATCGTTTTCTACGCTGTCGTATACGCGGGCCACTTCGTCGAGCCGCACCGGATTGCCATTACGGTACGCCACGATGATGGGCCGGTACTGCGCCGCGTTGAACAACTGCCCGTTGGATTGAACGGTGAAAGCCTGCTTGGAGCCCCACAAAGTTCCCGTCGGAAGATTAACGTTGCTCTGCTGAATAGCGCGCTGCGCTTCGTCGATGCCGATCCCCCGCGAGGCGAGGGCGTCAGGATCGAACTGCACTCGCACGGCGTATTTCTGAGCGCCGAAGACCTGCACCTGCGCCACGCCGCTCACCATCGAGATCCGCTGCGCCATGAGAGTCTCGGCGTACTCATCCACCTGGTACAGCGGCAGCGTCGGCGAGCTGACGGAGATGTACAGGATCGGTTGATCGGCCGGATTCACTTTCTGATATGTTGGAGGGCTCGGCATGTTGGGCGGCAACTGCTGAGCCGCCTTAGCAATCGCTGCCTGAATATCCTGGGCCGCCGCGTCGATGTTCCGCTCGAGTGTGAATTGGACGGTGATCGATGTCGAACCGAGTACGCTCGTCGAATTCATCGAGTCGATGCCGGCGATGGTTGAGAACTGCCGTTCGAGCGGCGTCGCGACCGAAGAAGCCATTGTCTCCGGGCTCGCGCCGGGCAACACCGCCATGACCTGGATCGTCGGGTAGTCGACATTCGGCAGGTCGCTGACCGGAAGAGCCCGATAGCCTACAATTCCGAACAGGAGAATGCCGGCTGTCACCAGGGTTGTGGTGACCGGGCGCTGAATGAAAAATCCGGGAATATTCAAGCTTAGGAGCCCTCCGCTGCCTGGCTCGCCGCGGCGGGGGAAGAGACCACACGGACCTTTGCTCCCGGCACGATGCGCAACTGGCCATCGGTGACGACCGTGTCACCCGGCTGGATTCCCTGCTCGATGATGATCTCCGACCCTACGGTGCGGCCGACCTTCACGGTACGGCTCTCGACCGTTTGGTCCGATTTGACCACGAACGCGTACTGTCCTTCCTGGCCTGGCTGCACGGCTTCGGATGGCACCAGCGTCACGTTGGACTCGGTCGCTAGCGTTAGCACCACGTTTACGAACTGACCGGGCCAAAGACGCCGTTTCGGGTTCGGAAACGTTGCCTTGAGTTTAATTGTGCCCGTCGCTTCATCTACGGCGTTGTCCACAAAAGAAAGCAACCCCCGCTCGGCCTCGCCTGAAGATTCGCTGAGATAGGCTTCAACGGTAAGCGGTTTCTGCGCCATGAAGGATCGGATCTCGCCGAGCCGCTGCTGGGGAACGGAAAAGCTGACGTAGATCGGCTGGATCTGGTTGATGTTGACCATCGCCGTGTCCGCATTCGCCTTCACCAGGTTGCCTTCTTTGACCAGAAGGTTTCCCGTGCGTCCGCGAATCGGCGACCGGATCGCGCAATATTCCAGGTCGATCTTGGCCCTCTCGATCGCTGCACGGTCGGCGTTCACCGCAGCGCGCGCGCTTTCTATCGCCGCCCGGTCGGCGTTGGCGGCCGCTTCGAGCGCGTGGGCGTTCGTCTGCGAGTCTTCGTTCTGCTCCTTGGAAATGATCCCTTGGCCCGCTAACTGCGCGTACCGCGTTGCCTGCGCCCGAGCATTCCGCGCCTGTGCCAGGTCACGAGTCAGGTTGGCTTCCGCCTGCTGCATCTGGGCCAGGTCCCGCGCCAGATTGGCCTCGGCTTGCCGCAGCGCCTGCTCATAGGGCCGGGGATCGATCTGGAACAGCATCTGGTCCTTTTCGACCTCCTGCCCTTCCTGGAAGAACACCTTGGTCAAATATCCCCCGATCTGGGCTTTTACGGCGATGGTCGAATACGCCTCGACAGCGCCGATGCGATTCAGTTGCAGCGGCACGGAACGCCGCACCGCAGTAGCTACCGTGACAGGCACGGCGGGTGCGTGCGGTGGCGGAGCGGCCGGCTTGCTGCATGCAACCAGCAGGCACACTGAAACACTGAGCGCGAGATGGGGAGCGAACCGAGTGTGCACTGAACCGTACTTCCCTGGACTGGCTACCAGTGTATCGGGTTGCGGGCCTCCGCCGCTACCGGGCGATCCAGACGCGGCGATTCGTGCGCACCGGGAATCCGACGCTACAATGGTGGACCGTGCCCGCGCTGACGATCTTTCCCTGCTACGCGCCGTGCGATCGGGATATCGCCCGAGAGCTTGCCCGATTCCTCACATCCGGGGCTGATGTGGAAGTGTTCCTGGAGGATGGTGTATTGCGTGAGGGCGAAAGCGTAATCACCAGGGCAGCCGACGGTCTGTCGGCGGACCTGATGCTGATATTTCTTTCGCCCGAGTCGGCGCCCTCGCGATGGCTGCTTTCGGAATGGCGGGCTGCCTTTTGGGACCTTCCCGCGGAAGCCGGAGTCCCGGTGGCGTTTGTATTATTGCGGGAATGCCGTTTTCCCGAGTTGCTTTCGCGGCGAACGTTTTTCGATCTCAGAGACGATGTGAAGGGCGGCTTCCGGGCAATCAAGCGTTGGATTCTGTCGCTCCGTCCGCCCGCAGCAGAGCCGTTCTTCGAACCTGCCAGGCAGCCGCATTTTCGAGGCCGGGAAAACGAGTTCGCCGCGTTGCGCGAAATGCTGGCCGACGCCTCGGGCCAGGCGGTAGTGCTCGTCGGGCCTGAGGGCAGCGGAAAGACGAGCCTCGCACTGGAATTCGCGTCGCGCTTCCGCGAAGAGTTTGCCGCCATCCTGTGGCTGGGAGTCGGCGACAGAAGCCTCACTGCGCTGGTTGGCGATCTAGCGTTTCAGTTCGGACTGAAAGCTTTGGGCGACACGGAGGAGAACCTTCAACTCTGCGCCGACTTTGCCTCGCGACATCGCTGCCTGATTGTGCTCGACGATTTCCGCGGCCGCAACGCTCGCCTGTTGTTCGGGGGCCTGAGCTCCATATTGCTCACTTCCCAGGGACCGGTTGCCGACTTGCCCGTGACGACCTTGCGGATCGAGCCGATGGACCGCTCGTCGACAACGTTGGAAAACGTTGACGAAGTTGTGAGGCAGCTAGGTGCGGTGGAGCAATGCTTGCTTGAAGCGTTGTGCCTCTGTCCGCCTGCCGGCTCCCGGCTGTCGCTTGTCGCCAGAATTGCCGGTATCGATCCGGCGCGGGCACTGGAAGCAGTCGGAGCTCTCGCTTCGGCTGGCTTGGTTCTCATGCTCAATGAAAACGGTGCGCGCTGCCAGGTCGCGTCAGAGGTTCGAAGGCGCATCGCGGAAAACCAGTCTCCGCAGCGCATGGTGCTGGCTGTCGCACGCCAATTCACCGGCCGATCCTGGGGACATCGCGATCCGGAAATCGATCTCTCTGATATTCAATACGCGCTTTCCCGTTCTGTCATCTCGGGCGAAATCTCCTGGGAGGATCTGGTGCTATTGTGCCGCCGCGGCGTCGCTCTGGCAAAAGACCAAGGCAGGCTTGCAGAGGCTCTGGAAATACTACGCGTTTTGGAGCCCTTCGCCGAAAGCCGAGGAGATCGCCGGTTCCTTGATGAGTGCGCGACGGAGCGGATCTGGATACTGGAGGAGTGGGGGCGCACGGAGGAGGCTGCGAAGCTCGCTCTTCGCCGTCAAACCTGCTACGCAGATCAAATGTCATTCGAGTTTTGACGCAATGCACGGAGTGATGCGCCATATCTTTGCGGCTTTGGCCCACATGGGCGGCTTCGGGCTGCTGACTATGGGCATCCTGGATTCCTCATTCCTTTTCATGCCGCTGGGCAATGATCTACTGATGGTCGCCTTGACCGTTCGCAATAAAGCCAACATACTTTTCTACGCCGCGATGGCAGCCGCGGGTTCGGTACTGGGATGCCTGCTGGTCGATATCATATTGCGGAAAGGAGGCGAAGAAGGTCTTTCGCGATATGTCTCGCAGCGGCGCCTGGAGCACGTCAAAGTCAGGGTGAAAAAGAGCGCCGGCTGGGCTCTTGCTGTGGCGTCTCTGATGCCGCCTCCCTTTCCGTTTACGCCCTTCGTCATGGCGGCGGCCGCGTTGCAGTTCCCGCGCAAGCGCCTTCTGGTTGTAATCGGCGCAACGCGCATGGTCCGCTTCACGGCAGAAGGGCTACTCGCAGTCCAATTCGGCCCTCGCATTCTCCGCTGGGCCAGAGCGCCCGAGGTCACCTATATAATCGGAGCCCTCATAGTTGTATCGGTCGTTGGTAGTGCGTTGTCGATCTACCGCTGGCTGCGAAGCAGTCGTCATGTCGAGCCTCGCACCGCATAGATGCAAAGTATTAGAGTACACGGACAAAAGTACCAGCGAGTTAGGAGACTCACATTTTTACCGTGTAAAATCGACCAGTTTGCCGATGATGATCCGCTTTGAGGGCGCAATAAGAGTTCTAATACGTCTGTACCGCACCCATCCAAACTATTAAGTGGAAAGAAGTTCGGTCATAGACCGTATAAATGGCTGCGATCGTGCTAAGAATGCCACTTACCAAATTCTAAAAGCAGTCCCCTGGCGAGGAAGAGTAGGACTAGACTGTCCGACTCATAAACCACAGAACCTCGGCGCGGCGCGCCGAAGTATTAACACAAAGGAGATTGGTGTTGCACGGATGCTGACGCTCAAGGTTTCTTCTTATCCAGTAGTCTTGATGCCCAGAAACTGTGCCCGATGCGGCCGTAATTTCGGGGCAAGCGGAAGAGAATATACGTGCCCCACTTGCCGGAAACCCAAAACCCGACAGCTACGACCCGCGAGCCGCGATCTCTCTTTCCGGGAAAGGCAAATCGTTCACTTGATCCAGCAGGCGAAAGCGAACAAAGAAATCGCGGGTGAGCTGTGCCTCACGACAGGTACAGTCAAGGAGTACATACACCGGATTTTTCAAAAACTGGGTGTAAAGAACCGCACTCAGCTTGCGCTCTGGGCGCGAGAGCATCCAGGATCGCTCTCGCTTAAGCGCAAAACGCGGTTCACTTGACTATCTGGCGCTGTGCCTCTGCGGCATGCGGCCCGCACTAGCTTAGCCAATGCTCGGATAAACGAAGGGGAGTCGTTTAAGCCGGGCATCATTCGGTAATGAGATACGCCTAGGGTACGAGCCTGCTCTCGATGCTCTATGCCAATTTCGTGAAGTGTCTCCACGTGATCGGAGACAAAGGATATCGGCACCACAAGAACGTGCTGCCGCGCATGCTGGGCAAGGCTATGAATTGTCTGGTGCATGGATGGCTGCAGCCACTTAGAAGCGCCAACTTTGCTCTGATAACACACGTGACGTCTGCCTTGCCAGCCACCTCGCTTCCAGACGAGGTCGACCGTGCGTTCAATCTGCATCTGGTATGGATCGCCGCCTTCCACCACGGAAACCGGCAGGCTGTGCGCGCTGAACACAAAGTCGACATCGGACGGATCGGCGAAATCGGCTAGAGAGCCGTTGATTGCCTCAACCACAGCGGAAATATAATCGGGATCGTCGTGGAAATCTTGCACGAAGTGGATGCGCGGCCGCCAGCCGTTGGGTCGGAATTGCCGTCGCCACTCGTTCAAGCTGCTGCCCGTGGTCGTGCGGGAATACTGGGGATATAACGGCAGCAGCACAACGTCATCCGGCGCATGGCGCTCCAGCTCGCGGATTGCGGCCTCGGTCATGGGGTGCCAGTACCGCATTGCAATGACAACTCGAGCTTCCATGTTTTTGCTCAGCTCCCGTTCGAGCGCCTCGGCCTGAGATCTTGTGAACTCCAGGATCGGTGACTTGCCGCCAATCTCGCGGTAATGGCGCTCGACATGCCGCGCGCGCCTCGCGGCGATCAGACGCGCAAGCGGCTGGCGGGCAATACGCGCGAACGGAAAATCGATAATGTCCGGATCGCAAAACAGATTGTAGAGGAAAGGTTCTATGGCCTCGATCGAATCGGGCCCCCCAAGCTGAAACAGCACCACGCCGACCCGCTGCATACTTTTGGTTTCAAGAGACATCCCAGTCAGGTAGAGTTTACACTATCTGCATGGCAGTCAAAGGCGCCCTCGTCATGTCGCTGGCGGCGTGCCTCCAGCTGTTGAGCCAGGAGCCCTGCGCCAACGCGCCAGTCTACTCGCCATGCGAATTTGTATTCGAGCTGTCGGATCAGGACGCCGCGGCGAATCCTAATCCATATAAAACCGTAGAGCTTCGCGGAGAGTTTCGGTCCCCGGGCTTCGATACCCTGGCGATGCCAGCGTTCTGGGATGGAGGACGTCGCATCGTGCTGCGCTTTACTCCGACCGAGGCGGGCAACTGGACCTACCGTCTCACTAGTAACCTTCGATCCTTGGATGGGAAAATAGGCAACTTTACAGCGGTTGCTTCCGGAGCGCCCGGTTTCGTCGAGCCCCGAAACGTGCATCATTGGGCCTACGCGGTCCGATATACACAGGAGGTGAAGCCCCACCTCTGGATGGGTGATACAAGCTACCGCTTCGCATTCATGGACCAGAGCCTGTTTCAAAGGGTCGTTGATACGCGGGCGGCGCAGAAATTCAACCATATCCGGGGTCTCGTGCTCGGATCCGCGCAGGAAGCCGCGCGCATCGTGCCGGCGCCCGATCGTGTCGACCCGGCTCACTTTCGAGAGTTGGATGAGCGCATCCGATACATGAACGGAAAAGGTATCACTGTCGATCTTATCCTCGGCGGAGCGGATAACCAGCTCGCTAAATTGCTACCCCAGCCCGCGGACCGGGAAAGTTATATCCGCTATCTGGTCGCGCGATACGCGCCGATGAATATAACCTGGCAGGGCGTTGATGGCTTTGAAACATATGACAACGGGCGGGCCCTGCTCAAAGAAGTGGGTGCATTGCTGACGAAGATGGATCCGTATCGGCATCCGCGAACCAGCGCAACACGCGCTACCAGCGGATCGCTGCTCGATGATGGCTGGATGAATTTTGTAGCACACGAATCACCGGAAAATTCGCTGGGAGCGATTGAGCACCAGTTATTCGCCGTTCCGTTCGTGAACCTGAATTTCGGCGCGGAAGAAAGCGGCGCGGGCCGCGCAGCTCATGGCGCAGTCGATAGCGATACATTTCGGCGTCGGTTGTGGAACGCCGCGATGAATGGCCAATATGTCACTTATGCAAATACCGGGACGGACGGGCGCGGAGCCGCGGTGGATGCCGCCTTTCTCGATGCGCCGGCTGCTAAACAGATGACGGTCTGGTACAACTTCTTCGACGCGACCCGCCATTGGGAGCTCGAGCCCTATTTCGATGTCGATGGCGGCCGCGCCCTGGCTCTGGAGGGCGTCGAGTACGTTGTCTATGTCGAAAGGCCCGGACCAGTGGAGGTTCTGGTGGAGAAGCACGGCTACGACGTCGCCTGGTTCAATCCAATCAGCGGAGAAACAATCCGGCAAAAGGGATTTAAAGGCGAGCATTACACGGGCGAACCGCCCGACAGGTCGCACGATTGGGTTCTGCACATTTCACGCGAAGGGCACAAGGAAGGCATGCTGCGTTCGTACAAATTCGAATCACGCCGCATTGAGATGCAGGTGATCGATCAGAATTCGGCGAAGGTGCCCTTCGAAATCGCGCAGCCGTCCCAGTCTCCCCTGCCCATTGGCAAGACAATCCCGCTTGAGGCCCGGATCACGCGGCCTACCCACGCCACACGATCCATGATGTGGCTCTGGATTGGTGACGTAACGGCGACCGGCAAGGGGTACCGTGTCATCGGCACGGAAGCTAAGGGCAGCTTCACGGTTCCGCCGCTACTTGTCGAAAATTTTCCCGCAGTGTTCAGCATCCGCCTTTACGGTATGAACGCGGTCGGCAAAGTATACAGTCTGGACAAGCCGTACCAGCTTGCAAAGTGACCGGACGCACTCTGGCGATCGACACGACCCACGAATTCGGAAGCATTGCTCTATTGGAACGTTCGGCCGTCCTCGACGAAGTGCTCGTGCACGCACCCGAAGGGTTTGGCCGCATGTTGTTCGAACGGATAGGCGCCCTTCTCGAACGCTGGCAGCTTGAGCTGGCTGATATCGAGTGCTTTGCCGCCGCATCGGGTCCGGGCTCGTTCACCGGCATACGAGTTGGGCTGGCTTCTATGAAAGGGCTCGCCGAAGCAAGCGGCAGGCCCGCCTATGGCATCTCCACGCTGCGCGCGATCGCCAGCTTCGGTTCTGGACCAATGCGAGCGGCAGTGCTGGATGCTCGCCGGGGTGAAGTCTATGCAGCACTCTATGACAGCGAGGGCCGGCTTCTCTCGCCCGAAGTCGTAACTCGATTCGGAAACTGGTTGGAGGCGCTGCCGGGCGGTGACGTGGAGTTTGTTTGCGCCGAGCCGTTCCGTACAGCGCTTGCCGGCACACGTTTCGCCAATTCCCAAATTACTGCGCCGCCACGCGCTCTAGCCGCGGCGGTGGGCAGGCTCGCGTCTACGGACTGGCTTTCGGGCCGCCCTGGCGATCCCGCTTTTCTCGATGCCAACTATGTGCGCCGCTCCGACGCGGAACTATTTTGGAAGGATTCTTTGTAACTAGTGCTAAGTGACTAATCCGGCGCGCTCGATGTTGACGCTGTGCGCTTCCAAGTTACTCCGAATCGATTTTAACAATCGCATAAGTGAACTGCTTGCCGGAATCAACCAGTACCTGGTGTGGCAGCTTAGCCGGAATATGGACCACATCGCCGGGTCCAAGAGGTTGCTTCTCGCCGCCGCGGATTGAGGCGCCGCGAATCTCGTGAGGGGCCGTTGTTTTTCCGCCGACCACTTCGCCTCCGACGACAAGCGTGGCCTGACCCGTTTGGACGATGAATACATCCGCCTGTGTTTCGTGCAGCTCCGCCTCTCCTGGACCTTCCCGATGCGCGACCATTACCAAGTGATTGCCAAACTTGGCTAACTGCTCCGTCGCCACTTTTTGGGCGTTGACCTTGGGAGCGAGCTTCTTTTCGAATCCCTTCAACTGGCTTCCCTTCCATATTTCGAAACCAGCCGGATTGCCGGCAGCAAGCGCCATTGCCGCGCCGATCAGTGCGGTTTTCAATATCTTCATTCCTGCCCTCCTGTTAACTTTGCTCCGCCGCACCAGGCCCGCGCACCGCCTTCATTACTGGAATCCGCTGGTCTACTGCGGGCAGTGCCGGAAAATCCGTGTACGGCTCGGTCTGATACCAATAACAAACCGAATAGAAATTATCGGCCCGATGATTTGCATGGCCGTGCTCCATGGTGTGCTTCATGTAGCGCTGAAAGGTCACCGGGTTGTCGGCATGCCAGCGATACAGGCAGTAGCGGCCGCCGGTGCGTTCGGCCGAAGAAATCAGGTGCGCTCCGTTGTAGAGGTGCGCGAACGGAATGGCGCCATCCCGGCCGCCGAAATCCCAGGCGCCATTGAAGTAATCCTCGGAACCGGTGCCGATGATCAGAGGTTTGCTCTCGTCGTCAATGAAGATCATGTCATCGCCTTCGCCCATCCAGAACTCCTGGTTCTGAAGAACGCCGAGCGTGACTCCCATCAGATGGCCGCGACCCCGTGTTTCCGCGTAAACATAGTTGCTCTTGCCGTCCGGATTCTTCAGCCGGTTGGCGTCGCCGTTGGTCCGCCAGTCATTGCTTGTGGCTGTGGGAGGAGCGGCTTGGCGATACTGCGCGTGAAAATAAAGCACATCGCCGGGCAGAGACGGCATCAACTGGTAATCGATATTCGAATAAAATGCGCCGACCTCCTGTTTGCCCTCATTGGTCGCTGTAATCCGGGCAGATTTCCGGAAAGGCATCGCGAAATAGCAATTTAGCGCTTTGATCGGTGAACAGTTGAGAAATGCCGATTCGTAGATGACGTACTGTCCGAGATTGAGTCCGAAGAAATCGCCGACTGGGACTTCGACGCTTGGTTTACTGTTTCCATCCCAGTACATCCGGATGACGATTTCTTTGAGATGATTCATTCCCTGCGCGGCAATGGTAAACCAGATATGCGTAATCACGCCTGGCCCTTCCGACTGGAACAGATCCTGCGTTCCGCCAGGATGGATCGGCCAGCGGTCCGCATTGCCTCCAGTGCGGTCATAGCTGGACTGCTTGAGAGACCGGTAATTTTGAGTGCGGACATAGGCCGGCAAGAAGCCGGCGGCACTTTCGGAGCGACTGCTCTGCGCTTGTGATGATGAGGCGGCTGCGGAGAAGCCCGCCAATCCCGCAAGCCGCCGCAGAAACCCACGCCGAGCCGGCGTTTCAAACATTCGGGTAGTCTCCTTCTTCAAGGCAGGTGTAGATGCTCAAGACGCGGATTATACTACGGCAGCGTCGCGAGTTGACAGGCACTGATTCGGGGAATCGTGACTCGGAACTTCCCGGCATTGGCGGTGTCCAATTCGGTAGTGCGGGCCCTCACTCCAGACTTTTTCTAAAAGGAGATGCGAGGCTGAATTATGTTCGATTGTGCCGAAGTGTGCCCGAAAGCGCAACGACTCTGGACAATGCTGCTGTCATTGATCGGCCAATTAGTCTTGCTATGTGTAATGCTGCTCATTCCGCTGATAACAACGAACGCACTTCCGGGCTGGAACCGCGTTGGCGTATTGCATGCGCCAGCACCGCAGACTAACCGTGTTTCGGCGAGCGCGGCTGCAAGAACCGCCAGAACACCGGCCGAAGTACGCCCGGCGCGCCTGCTTGCGCCTGTTGCTATCCCTGACAGAATCGCAGTGATCACGGAAACGCTTGCCGGAGTACCAGCTCCGGCAATCGCCGAAGACGGTGTCGTCAGTAGTAACGGCATTTTAAACTTGGCTGGAGCGGGTGCAGGAGGCGCTATGATCCTCGACCTGCTGCGAACCCCGCCTGCGCCCCCTCCGCTGTCCGTCGAAATAGCGGCAAATAAGACCAGTAGTAAGCCTGTAGTACAACGGCTCAAGGTGGGCGGTTTAGTGCAGATGCCCAAGTTAGTGAGCAGCCCTCCACCGGTTTACCCGCAATTAGCCAGGCAGGCTCGCATTTCCGGCGTAGTCCGGCTGGAGGCAACGATCTCGCGCAAAGGGAGCATCGAAAATCTGCGGGTTCTCAGCGGCCACCCACTGCTCATTGCTGCCGCGGTTACAGCCGTCCGCCAGTGGAGCTACCAGCCAACTTTACTCAATGGCGAACCGGTTGAAGTGATCGCCGAAATTGCCGTGAACTTTACGATGGAATGATTTCGTCTTTGTAACGGCCGCGCGCCAAACTGCGGTGCGTGGTCAGAACATGCCGCCGCGGCATCCACGGACGCTAGAATACCATCGTGCCGGATATACAGATCAGAGGCGCCATGCCCGCCGATCTCGAGCCCCTTGCGAAGCTGCGCACTGCGCTTTGGCCTTCCTCCAGCGATCAGGAGCACGCACGCGAACTTGCGGCCATCCTCGCGGGCGACCTTCCGGGGCCGATGCCACTCGTTATTTTCGTTGCCGAGTCGAGCGGCGCCGAAATCGTTGGCTTCCTCGAAGCGACCCTGCGGTCGCATGCCGACGGCTGCGACCCATCCATTCCAGTTGGATATGTGGAAGGATGGTATGTTGTCCCCGGACACCGAAGGCGAGGTATCGGTGCGAAGCTGCTTGCCACGGCAGAAGACTGGGCTCGGCGATTGGGATGCGCCGAGATGGCGTCGGACACCTGGATTGATAATGAGGTGTCGCAGTGCGCTCACGAGGCCTTGGGCTTTGAAGTGGTGGACCGTTGCGTGCATTATCGAAAGGCCTTGAACGGCCCGAAGTAATCCGGGGCTTCTGCTAGAATACAGGACCATGATCGGGCTGATTGTGTTTCTCTTGACGGCATGTTTGCCGGCCGGCCTGCTGCCGGCGCAGGGCAGTTCCCCACGATTAAGCGACAAAGACGTCCGGAACCTGATGAAGAATCTCTCCCAGGATTCGAAAACCTTTGCCAACAATTTCAAGAAAGCCGTGGAGCGGAGTACGATCCGAAAGACCAGTAGAGAAAAAGAAGCCAAGCAGCTCGCCGATCGTTTTGTGCAGCAGACCGAGGGCTTGGGCAGGCAGTTTGAGCGGACCAAAAAAGCAGATGCCGAGCTGCCCGTGATCTACAAGAGCGTCAAGCAACTCGATGCTCTAATGCAGGAGCTTTCGATTCAGGGAGTGGCAGCGTCGAATTTTACAAAGGTAAAAACCGAACTGGACGAAATCGCGAAGCAATTCTCCTTTACGCCGTCGAGCTGATTGCCTGGCATGACTCGCCGCCAATTATTCTATGCCCTCCCTGTGCATGGCTATGCCGCGCGGCGCGCATTGGCCCAAGCGCGATTTCCGGGCGTCGCCTACCGCGAATATGCCAGGTGCCTGCCGGACTTCCTCCGCGACCTGGCCGAACGCGCGTACGAGCTGCGCAATCAAGAGCTGGCGAAGCTGACCACGACGGAAGCGATCCGGCGCCGGCAGCAATGGGTCCGAAAGACCTTTTGGGGGTTAATCGGCGGCGAACTGGAACGAACACCACTCAACGCGCGTACTCTCGGGTCGTTCGAGCGCCCGGGATACAGGGTGGAGAAGGTGCTGTACGAGAGCCGTCCTAACCTGCACATTCCCGCCAACCTGTATATCCCCACCGCCACCAAGCCGCCATTTCCCGGCGTTTTGTTTCAGATGGGCCACACGCTGAACGGCAAAGCAGGCGATACATATCAACGCTGTTGCCAAGGGCTGGCAAAGCTTGGATATCTCGTGCTGGCATTCGATCCCATGGGGCAAGGCGAGCGAACGTACTATCCCAGTACGTCGCTCACGCGAACACGCCTGCCTTCCGCCGATGATGAGCATACTCTTCCCGGCAAACAGATGCTCCTGTTCGGTGATACTAGCACCCGGCTGCAAGTGTGGGATGCGGTGCGGAGCCTGGATTACCTCGCCTCACATCCGATGGTGGATGCCAAGCGCCTGGCCTCCACGGGACAATCGGGCGGAGGCACGCTAACCATGCTGCTCCTCGCGGTTGATGACCGCCTTGCAACAGCAGTGGTCTGCAGCGGGAACACCGAGAACGTTGCCTGCGCCAATTTCAACCCGCCCGGCTCCACCGACGATGCGGAACAGAATCTCCTGGATTCCGGGCCCGCCGGCTTCGACCGCTGGGACGTGCTATACCCGTTTGCGCCCAAGCCGCTCCTGATCAGTGTCAGCGATAAGGACTTCTTTGGCACGTATTCTTCCAACTACATTGCAAATGGCTGGGAGGAGTTTCAAAAGCTTCGGCGCGTTTACGAAGTGCTGGGCCATGGCGATCGCCTCGCCTGGACCGACACTCCGTTGCCGCACGGCCTCTCCTATGACAGCCGGCTCCAGATCTACAACTGGTTCGACCGGTGGCTGCAAGGCGGCAATGGGCAGCTCCGGGAAGAGCCGCCCGTCTCGCCGGAGCCGGAGAAGCTTCTGTTTGTCTCCGAAAGCGGTAATGTGGTGCAGTTTTTTCACGGCGAGACCCCGTTCACGCTGAACCGAAAGCGGCAGTCGGGACTTCAGCCCGATAAACTTGAAAGGCTATTACGAGTGGATCTCCCCCGCGCGGGCATTGGCGCGGCTGTGCTGCGCCGTGCCCCCTCACACGGAATTGCAATCGAAGCCATCGAGGTACCTTCCGCTCCTCACGTCTGGCTCCCGGCGTGGCTTTACCTGCCTGCTAATCCTGACTCCAAACGGCCCTTGCTGTTGTGTCTGGAGCCTGGAGGCCGCAACGTACGCTGGCATGAAGGTGAGATGTATCAGGAACTGGCGTTCAAAGGCTATGCGGTCTGCGTGCCGGATGTGCGCGGCGTCGGCGATCTTAGCCCCGAGATGGGCTGCGGCGCGGCACTTTATGCCCGCTCGCATGAGGATGAAGAGAATTATGCGTGGGCATCCATGATTTTAGGGAAGCCGCTCCTAGGCCAGCGCGTCACCGACATTCTGGCGCTGGCAGCCGCGCTGCGAGCCCATCCGTCGCCTGCCGTGGCGCGGCAGGCCGCTTCGCTGAAAATCGCCGCCTGGGGCAAGATGACCGTTCCGGCTTTGTTCGCGGCGGCCCTGGACCCGGCGATCGCCGCAGTCTATCTTTCCGGCGGCCTGATTTCTTATCGCAGCATTGTGGACAGCGAGGACTACGCTGTTTCGTTCGCAAACTTCTCGCCGGGATTGCTACGTGTCACGGATCTGCCGGGGGTAGCGGCATCCCTGGCGCCGCGCCAGGTCGTGCTTGCAGGCATGCTGGATGCGGCGGGAAACACGATGGCCGCGAGTGCCGTCGAAGCCGTTTACGGTGAGGCCAAACGCGCAGGGAATCTCGTGGCGCGCTCAGATGCGCAATGGAACCTGGAAGCACTGGCCCAATTGTGAGCGCGGATTTCTGCAGGATCTGAAAATGATCAGAAGATGAAGCTCAGGCCGCCACGGAATACACGGGGTGTCTGCATCAGAAGGATGCGCCGTCCACCGACGGCCGAGAGCGGTAAATAGCCCTGTGCGAGTAGATTCCGAAAATCCGCCGTCACCTCCATACGCCACGGAAGCCCGGATACGGGAATCGGCTGGCGGATGTAGAGGTTGAAGCCCGGTTCAGGGCGCATGCTCTGCGTGGAATAGAAGTGTCCCGGTGTGGCCCAGCGGTGATCGCTCCACTGATAGCTCGCGATGATGTGCGTGCCTGTCCATGGCGCTGTGGCTGCGATGCGCGCCGTAGCGGCATGCCGGCGCCCCGAGCGGATCATCGAGCGCAATTCGTCCGGGCTCGAAGAGGTAATTTCCCTGTCCTGGCTTGCGGTAAGCGCTCCCAGTGAACCGTACATCAACGTTGCGGTCAGATTCTCGCCGATATCTTGTGCGACCGCGAGCGTGTACCCCAGTGTCTGGTAATCCCCGCCATTGAAAACCGAAGCGCCCGAAAGCAGATCCGGCAGGACGTCGCTCGTAGAATAGAAGCCCTCCGGGGCCGAGATCGTGAGCGCGGCATTGGTCACTGCTTCGCGGTATCCGCTCAGGCTGTAAGTTCGAGAGCCGATCTTCCGGGAATAGCTGAGTTCGAACTCCTCCCCCCGCTGCACGCGGGCGCGCCGGTCGCGCAGCGAAACGCGGGGGAATAAAGCCAGGGATCCGAGATCCCGCTGAAGCTCCATGCCCTCTTGCGCGGAGAGAACGGACTCGCCCGCACCCGCAAACGCCAGATCGGGGCGTGCATTTCCAGATGAATACGTGAACTCGATATCTCCCTGGTCTCCCAGCGAATAGGTGATTCGTGCGTACGGACTGAAATAGTTCAGACGGTCCAGGAATGAGACGGAGTCGAGGGAGAAGCCGTATTGCAGCGAGAGCGCCTCAGAAAGACGGGCGCGGTCATCGAAACTCACCGACATGCTTCGCAGCGTCGGCAATCCTACATCCGGGCTCACAAGCCCCTGGGCAATGCGGCCAGGGAGGAACAACTGGCGCATGGTGAGCGAGACTTCCGGACTGCCCGGCCCGGTATTCCGGCTGAAGCTGGTGCGGAAGGCCGCCGAAGGAACTCCGGATTGAGAGCCCGAACCGACATTGCCGCTGAATTGCAGGGAGTTGGAGCCGAACAGGGAAGTCGCCAACGCGAACGCCGTACCCAGATCGGCGGTGCCGCCGAGCGCCGGTTCTAGTCCATCTCCTCCTGCGGCCAGACGCAGGACTCCCCGGGTGTCGGAGAAGATGGCTCTGCGCGTATGCGCGGGTTGGCGGCTCAATTCCGGAAGAAGGCGCAGCGCCGGACGCGTATCACTGGCTGTCCGCAGCACCCATTTCCATTCATCCGTCATAATCGTGGCCTGCTCGGGAGGAGGAAAGACCAACTGAATGGAACTGAACAAGGTTGCGAGATTGACATTCAGAACGCTGCGGCCGCCGGGTTCAACAACGATATTTTGCCGGATAGCCGGTACGAAGCTTGCCAGCGTCACTCGGATCGAATACAGATCGGGCACCAGGCCGGCGAAGGAGAACGTCCCTTTTGCGTCCGTCATGCCCTTCTGGTACAGGCGGTCGTGCCGATTAAATAGATAAACTGTGGCACCCATCTGCGGGATGCCACGGGAATCCGTTACCAATCCGGAGATTGCGCCGGAGAGGCGAATGGGAGAAACGGCTGAAGCAGTGTGGGGAAGAGACAGAAAGACAAGACCACTCAAAAGAAAAGCGGCCGATCTCTGCGTCTTTGTCCCCGTCATTCTGTGGGCGCTCTCACGCTCCAGCCACAAACTCTATTCTAGGTTACCGTAAATTGCGCGGACGGGGTCAGAGTCTGGTTCCGGTTCTTATCGGTAACCTTCAGCCGGAGCATATATTGACCGGGCGACAGCGATTGTAGAGGCAGCAGTTTCTCAATGGTGACCTGAGAAGCTGAAGCGTTCGGCAACCCCGCAAGGTCTTCGGTGAAGTCGAAGATCTTTTCGTTAGACCCGTTGCGGACAACCTCGTACTCAATCTGCCCGTTGAACTTGCGCGTCGCTTCGTCTGCCTGAAAGTTATACAGCTTCAGGTAGATCCCCATCTTCTCGTCGCGCCTGAAACTTTCGCTCACCCGCGGCCGGACCTTGGAAGACCCGATGACGAACTGGCCGCTTCCGATGCTTCGTGTTGGAACTTTCTCGATCAGATCGGCCAGAATGAGACTGCTTGAAGCCAGTTTGTCTTCGTCCAGGCGCGGTACATGCAGGGCCAACTCGTAATTATTCATATTGCCGCCCACGATATCTTTGGCGACAACATTTAAGCGATAGGTCCCCGGAGCCAAGGGCAGCGATTTCTGGTAGATCGAGGAGCGGGTGCTCATGGTTTGCAGGAGTTCCGCCGGGCTGTCCACCGTCACCGTGTCTTCAAAGACGTTCACCACACGACGAGTCATGGTGGTGATGCGGCCGTAGATATTCACCACAGCCTTCTGCACGCCTTCCTTGGCCTGGAATTGCAAATCCTTGTTTTCGAACTGGAGCGTGACATTGGTCAGGACCGAGGAATCGGTGATCGGCACGTAGTCGCACCGCACCTTCATCGGCAGGATGTTGAACGTAATCTTCGAGTTCACTACCGCTTCCAGGTCCTTGAACTTCACAGCGGGCGGTTTTTGCAGCTTGGCGTACTGCTCCAGGCGCTCGAACTGGTTCATTCGCATCGGAGTGCCGCCAAAAGCCTGGCCGAGCCGTGTGCCGTCGGTTCGCGTGAACCGATCCGTCTTTGAAGCCAGACCCATCTGCTCCATCAGGGTGAGTCCGGCGTTCGGCACCATGAGCAGAGCGTCCTTCTCGGAAGGATCCATTGTCATCCGGTACTCGCCCGTCATGGTTGGATCGACGAACTCGATGATGATGTCGCTGCCGATGCCTTCGATCCAGCGGTATCGCCATTGCTCGAAGGGATACGTCGAAGTGGTTCCGCCGCCTTCTTCCGGAGGCCGCTCATAGGTACCGCCCGAAGGGTGCGATTCAATCTCGTCTGGAGGGCCGAATGTGATATAGATACGCCCGCGGTCCGTCTTCCATCCCGGGATTCCGGAAGCGTAGCGCTCGTTGGCGTAAGCAATGCGCCGGTAGTGCTCTTCTTTGAACTCATTTTCCGCGGTGTCCGGAGTGGGATCGCGCCGCAGCCAGAAATTTTCGATGAACTGCTCGCGCTCCTCGTCGTTCTGGAGCCGCTTGAAGGCCGCTCGCTCTTCGTCAGTGATGATATAGGTGACGTCCTCGTTCAGCCACTTGCGATACGGTGTTTCCAGCTCTTTGCGGAGTTTGGCTTCGCGCTTCCGCTTTTCCTTCTCGCTGAGGGGCTTCGCGATTGTTTCCCGGCTTCCCGATGACGGATCCTTTTTTTCCGCTGCAACCAGACAGGCTACGCCCAAACAGCCGAGCGTCGCGCCGGCAATCCAAAGGCGACGTGCTCTCATAAAACTCACCATCTCCCGACTGCGATAGTAAGGCTAATCTATTCTATGGCTGAATGTTAGACGCAGTCAAGCGGGCCGCTCCGGCGACACCGTGACGTTCCGGAGACACGGCGTTCCCCCTTGTTGGGGCAAAACCGGTTGGCGTCACTGCCAAACCGATCTGCGTCACGTCTGTATCGAAATGGCACGCGCTGTTCACTAGCGACCCACAGTCGGTGGGGAAGAAACCATTGAAAGCAGAAGGCAAAATACCACCAAAATGGCGAGACCGCTGGCAACCCACATATCCCTCGAAGCTCCTCAATACTGCTACCAGCAATTTGTTTGCCGGAGCACCAACTGTGCTACGTTGGCCCTATGCGGCAGGAATTCGCGTTCGGAAAGACCGGCCTCTCCCTGGAATTGCCGCGCGGCTTTGACTACCGGCTTTTGGAGGCCCGCTCCGCCCAGCCGCTGGCCAACCCAGCCGCGGCGATTGAGCGCGCGTTAGACTCTCCCATTGACTCGCCGCCGCTGCTGGAGTTGTCCCGGGGCAGGCGTAGCGCTGCCATCTCTGTCTGCGACATCACGCGCCCGGCGCCGAACCGCCAGGTGCTGCCGCCGCTCCTCGAACGCCTGGAGCAAGCTGGTATCGCGCGAGATGCAATCACGATTCTTATCGCCACCGGTCTGCACCGGCCTGCGTCGGCCGCCGAGATCGCAGAGATCTGTGGGAATGAGATTGCTTCCACATACCGGGTCGTCAACCACAACGCCCGGGACCTTTCCGAACACCGCCACCTAGGCGCCACCGCCTCCGGAACGCCGGTCTATATCGACAAGCGCTTCATCGAAGCAGATCTGCACATCACGCTTGGATTTATTGAGCCGCACCTCATGCTGGGCTTTTCAGGGGGCCGAAAATTGATAGCCCCGGGTCTGGCTGCCCAGGAGACGATCAAGGTTTTGCACAGCCCGAAATTTATGCGCGAACCCAGGGCCGTCGAGGGCTCGATTGAAGAAAATCCCTTGCACCGCGAGCTGCTGGAGATCTCACGGATGGCGCGGCATGACTTTCTTGTGGATGCGGCGTTGGCCCGCAACCGTGCCATTGCCGGCTTGTTCGCGGGCGAGCCTGTCAATGCGCACCGGCGCGGCGTAGGATTCGTTTCCCGGGTGATGCTGGAGCGCATCGATCAGCCGATGGACGCCGTGATTACCACCGCGGCCGGGTACCCGTTGGATCTCACGTTCTATCAGGCCATCAAAGGAATAACGGCTGCCGCGCATATCGTAAAGCCGGGCGGAAGCATTCTTCTTCTTGCCGCGTGTTCGGAAGGGGCGGGCGCTCCAGAATTCTGTCGCATGCTCCGGGAGAATCCGTCTGACCGCGAGTTTCTCGACAAGATTCATAATGCCCCGGTGGTTATCGACCAATGGCAGCTCGAAAAACTGGCGCTGGTTACGACCGGCAAGCAGGTATTGTTCTACGTTCCAGGGCTGGCGCCGGAATATCATGCCGCACTCTGGGGCCGCTGCTATGGTACGCCGGAGGAAGCACTCAACGGCCTAGTCCAGGACCTTGCGCCAGGCTCAAAGATTGCCGTTATTCCGGAAGGCCCGTACGTGCTAGCTAAGTGCGGCTCCGCGGAACGGGAACCGGCATTGGTGTGATGGGGAACCTGGCGCACGCCGGTAGACGTGCGCCAGACGCTGGTTTCCTGCTATTTTCCGGAATTGAAGCGCTTCTCGACCTCGGGCCAGTTCACCACGTTCCACCACGCGGCAATATACTCCGGCCGCCTGTTCTGATACTTCAAATAGTAAGCGTGCTCCCACACGTCCAGGCCCATAACGGGAAACTTGCCCTCCATAACCGGGCTGTCCTGGTTAGCGGTCGAGTAGATATCGAGCTTGCCCGAACTATCCTTCACCAGCCAGGCCCAGCCGGAGCCGAAACGCGTGGTGGCGGCGTTGTTGAACTTCTCCTTGAACTGCTCAAACCCGCCAAACGTGCTGTTGATGGCCTGCGCGATATTACCCGACGGATTGCCGCCGCCCTTTGGGGCAAGGATCTGCCAAAACATCGAATGATTGATGTGCCCGCCGCCGTTATTGCGTACGGCCGTGCGAATATTCTCCGGAACTACGGCGCAGTTATTGGCCAGTAATTCTTCGATCGTCTTGTTGGCCAGATCGGGCGCCGATTCGAGCGCTTTGTTCAGGTTCGTCACATATGCGCCGTGATGCTTGCCATGATGGATCTCCATGGTCATCTTGTCGATGTGGGGCTCCAGCGCATCCGGCGCGTAGGGCAGAGGGGGAAGTGTGAACGGCATTTCGATCTCCTTTCAAGTCTCCTCGAACAAAATCCGCAGCCCTTACGGACTGCGGCGCAAAGCGATTCAGGCATCGACTCCGCCGGCTGCCTCAAATGCATCTGCCAGCCGGAACATTGTCGGTTCATTAAAATGTTTTGCAAGAATCTGAAGCCCGACTGGCAAGCCGCCGGCTGTCCTGCCGCACGGCACGCTCATGCAGGGAATCCCCGCCAGGTCGCCCGTGATGGTATAGATATCCGACAAATACATTGCGAGCGGATCATCGATCTTCTCGCCCAGCTTGAAGGCCGGAAACGGCGACACAGGCGCGACGATCGCATCCACTTCGGAGAAGGCGCGCGTAAAATCCGCCGCAATGAGCGCCCGCACCTTTTGAGCCTTCAGATAGTACGCATCATAATATCCGGCGCTGAGCACATAGGTGCCAAGCATAATGCGCCGCTTGCATTCCGCTCCAAAGCCCTCGCCTCGTGTTCCTCGATACATGTCGATCAACGTATCGGAGCCGGTGTTTCGAAATGTGTACCGTACACCGTCGTAGCGAGCCAGATTCGAGCTGGCCTCCGCCGTGGCGATGATGTAGTAGCACGCGACGGCGTAATCCGTTGAAGGAAGGCTGATTTCGCGCACATCGCACCCGAGTTTCCGCAGGGTCTCCACACCGCGTGCAATCAGGTCGCCGGTCTCGCTCGTCAAATCCTTTAGATACTCGCGGGGCACCCCGAGCTTCAGCCCTTTCACTTTGCGGTCGAGCAGCGAGGCATAGTCAGGGACTGGAGCATCGGCTGAAGTTGCATCCATCGGGTCCCGTCCGGCGATAACTGAAAGGACCCGTGCTGCGTCGCGCACGCTGCGGCCGAACGGTCCTATGTGATCGAGCGAACTGGCGAACGCGGTGAGGCCGTAGCGGGACACACGGCCATACGTGGGTGTGACGCCGACGACGCCGCAAAACGAAGCGGGCTGCCGGATCGAGCCGCCGGTGTCGGAGCCGAGCGAGACTACCGCAGTGCCCTGCGCGACGACCGCAGCCGACCCCCCGCTCGAGCCGCCGGGCACGCGGTCGGGTGCAACAGGATTGCGAACCGGGCCGAACGCGGAGTTCTCGTTCGACGAACCCATTGCGAACTCATCACAATTGGTTTTGCCAAGAATTACGCCTCCGGCAGCCTCCAGCCGCGCGATGGCTGTGGCATCGTACGGCGGGATATAGTTGGCCAGAAGCCTGGATCCACACGTGGTGCGCAGGCCCTTGGTGACGATGACGTCCTTCACTGCAACCGGAACGCCTGCCAGGGCACCCGGGTCCTCGCCGCGCGCGATCGCCTCGTCCACGCGGCGCGCCGTGCCCAACGCGCGCTCCGGCGAGAAGTGCAGGTACGCGTTCGTTTTCGGGTTCTCCGCCTCGGCGAAGCGCAGAGCTTCCGAGGTTAGCTCGACCGCGCTGAACCGGCGCGCCAGCAGCCCTTCCCGGATGCTGTCTATATGCAACGTGGCTATATCCATGGATCAGCGTTCGATGATCTTCGGGACTTTGAAATAACCCGCGCCCGCGAGCGGTGCATTCTCCAGGGCAGCCTTTTGCCCTAAGCACGGAAGTTCGCGATCCTCACGAAGCGTCGCGGTATCTTCAGCCTGATACAGCACCTGGGCCATAGCCTGTATACTTGTCGTATCGATCTCGTTGAGCTTGTCTATGTGGGCCAGGATCTCGTCCAGCTCGGCGCGCATCCTGCTTACCTCGGTGTCCGTCAGTTTCAGATTCGCCAGGTCAGCGACGTAGCGTACTTCTTCCTCTGTCATCTTCACGCCAGTGCCTTCATTCGCGCTTTCTTATAGATCGTTCGCAGCACAGGATCGGAAATTTGATCGGCGTCATCGGCGGTCTCCGGCCGGACTTCACTCTGTTCGGCGCGTTGGGGCCCGCGCCGCAAGGGCACGATGCGGAACTCGATGTCGCCCACGACGCCCTGCCCCAGGTCCCGCTCCAGGTTGCGCAGAATCTGACCGGTCAAAACGAACAACTGCCGCTGCCAGGTGGCGTCTTCCACCTCGATAATCAAGCGGTTCCGCACCATGCGCGCTACTCTCGTGCGCGCGGCAATCTTCTGGCCCACTGCGGCCGGCCACGCCGCACGCACCAGCTCTTCAACGCTGATTGTGTCGCCGGGAATCGGAAGTCTGCCGATGAACCTGCTGGCGCGTTCCATCTTTTGGCCGGAATTTACGATTGTAGCACCGGCGCGGGAGAGGCTCTGTGCGATCGTGCGCGGAGGAACCGAATCGCCCGAACCCATGTGTAGCATGGAGGTATGGTTGTGCTCGTTTCACGCTCGCCGCGCCGCATAGAGATTCTTACGCGCGCCGGTATCCCGTTTATTGTGCGGCCGGCTGATGTGGATGAAACTCCGCATCCGGACGAAAACCCGCTGAGTTATTCCCTGAGAGTGGCTGAGGACAAGGCCCTTGCGGTAGAAGCGGCCCCTGAGGAGATTGTGCTCGGCGCTGATACCATCGTGGCCATCGGTAATGAGATTTTGGGAAAACCGGCGGACGACACGGATGCCGCTCGCATGCTACGGCGTATTTCCGGACGGCGGCATGACGTCATCACCGGCCTGTGCATTCGATTCGGTGATCGCATCATTCGCGACTCCGCGCGCACGTCGGTCTGGTTCGCGGAACTTTCCCCGCAAGAGATCACCGAATATGTCGCCAGTGGTGAGCCTAGTGACAAGGCCGGGGCTTATGCGATCCAGGGGCTGGCCTCCAAGTTCGTTGAGCGAATCGATGGGTGTTACTCCAACGTGGTGGGCCTACCCATCGCGCTGGTTTACCGGTATCTCCGCGATCTAGCAGGTCCAGCCGCAGTTCATTTGTAAAACCGGCGGGAACGGGGCGCCGCCGTAACGGCTCTGATATATACTCTGGCCATGTCCAGGCAGACAGATGCTTTTCGGGGTTTATTTCTTTCCATCTTGTTATCGGCGCCGTTGACCGCGCAGGTCAGCACCGGCGAACTCAGCGGGTCCGTGCTGGACCCGAGCGGGGCCGGAATTGCCAACGCTAAGGTTACCGCCGTCAATGCGGAAACCAGCGTCTCGCGAGAAGTTGTAACGGATGCAACGGGCGGCTACATCATCACGCTGCTGCCGCCGGGAAACTACAACCTTTCAGCCGAAGCACCGGGCTTTCGGAAGCTCGTCCAG
>Ga0070741_10002920_pt1 | contig 44131 bp, 43 predicted proteins | sample Coa_R1_4_FD_66440 | JGI IMG/M metagenome (GOLD analysis project Ga0070741, IMG submission 66440) | Surface soil microbial communities from Centralia Pennsylvania, which are recovering from an underground coalmine fire - Coalmine... | ecosystem: Environmental > Terrestrial > Soil > Unclassified ... | reverse complement strand
AACAACAACATTCTGGTCATCGGCACCCCGTTGCTGGGCCTGAATGTTTCGACAGCCGGTTCGCAGTTCAGCGGCTCCTCCAAATTTCCGTTTATTGCGCAACAGTGCGTGACCACGTTGTTGAATAGCGACGGCACCGTTCCGTCCAGCGTGACCAGCGCCCTAGCTGCGGTGAGCGGAGCTTCGGGCGGCAGCACGCCTGCCTTTGCCCAGGCTGTAGTCCGAATCTCGGAAGGTTTTGCCACCGCGTTTAAGACGCTTGGCGTGCCTACCGATTTTCCAGGCCTGACGCAAGTGGAAGACGGGTTCCTAACGCCGGGTTCTCCGCCTTCGAGCGGCAACAACGGCGGCGCCACGCAGGGCACGCGGTTCATCCTCCGCTTCTACAATGTGCCCTCCGGCGTGCGGGTGTTCACTCCGCTGGTTGTCACTGGCACTGTCAGCAACATCGGCGGTTCCAGCCACATCCTGACGCTCCAGAAGCTGACGGGGACTGACGCGAATGGAGCCGGCACTCTGACGGCTGCCAGCAGCGCCGAAGTCACCATCACCAATGGGTTCGGCTTCGCGGTCTATGAGGTCGTGGACGACAACCCGTTTGTCATCGAGAACGTGTACGTGCCTGTGGCGTTCGGCTTTGTGGCCAATACGCCGAATAACAGTCCGGCCATAGGCTCTATGCAAATGAGCGTCGCCTTCGCGCCGCTGAGCACGGTAACCACAGCGAGCGCGACCGAACCGATTCCGCGCTTCTGCGACACAGGCTCGCCGGTAACAGTGTTCGGCGTCGCGCGTTGTATTACGAATCTGCTGTTCCCGTTCGTAACCAACCAAGCCGGGTTTGACACCGGGTTCGCGATCGCCAACACTTCCGCCGACGATAAGGGCACGATCAACCAGGCCGGCCCCTGCACGTTGTACTACTTCGGTGCAACCGCGGGCGGCGGCGCTAATCCGCCAAATGCCACGTCTACGACGGTGGCCGCAGGCAGCGTCCTGACGTTCACGCTGTCGGGCGGCAATTCGGCGGCTAACATTCCCGGAGCGCCTGGGTTCCAAGGCTACCTCTTCGCCCAGTGCCAGTTCCAGTTCGCCCACGGCTTTGCGTTCATCACCAATGGTTTCGGTGGTGTGCCGACGATCGCCGAAGGTTATCTGGCTCTGACGGTTCCGTGGGATGGAACGCCTGGCTCCCGAGTTGCCGGAGGCGGCGAGTCCCTGGGTCACTAGAGTGGTTTTTCCGAGGGGAGAGAGAAATCTCTCCCCTCTTTTTATTTAGGCGGCATTTACTTGCGCTGAACCGAGAATTTCCCGCTTTGTTTCCCCGCACAATCCTGTTATTATCGACTCTCCGCGTCCCCAACATCTGGAAGCTTGGTGCGGCGTCCCCGGCACAAGCTCTGACAAACGCTGCTCCTTACGGCGGCGGCTCTGGAAGTTCCGCTGAGCCGCGACCGTAGGGAGCCGTGAGCTGTCCGCCCTCGACCGGGACGGCACACCCGGCTTCGAGAAATCAGCCAAAGTTGAAAAGTCAGCTAGGAAAGGGTATCAGCATGTTCGGTCTACGACCGCTCGTTCGTTCGCTCATCGCTTCTTGCCTGATCGCCGGAAGTCTTTCCGCGCAGGCTGACAAGGTCTTTCTGTTTCCCTCGGCCGGCAACCCCAATGTGACTGTTTTGGACGCCGCCACACTCAGCGCAGCGGGGACGATCGTGGCCTCTCAGTTCGCCTTTCAGGGAGCTGTGACCCCCGACGGGTCGAAATACTACGTCTTTGCCAGGGATACTACACGGACCATTACCAGCGTGAGCTCGTCGAATCTCGCCGCGCCCGCTTATATCAACCTCAGCGCCGCCGCGAGCGCCGGCGTAGTCACTCCCGACGGCAAAAGGCTTTTGGTAACCGCCGGCCAGCTTCATATTTTCGATACAGCAACCAATAACGAGCTTTTTGCCCCTGGGCTGAACGTCGGCCCCGGACCGACCGACATTGAAGTCACCAACGATTCGAGGACTGCCTATATCCTCTCCACCAACGGAAGCGTCATTTCCGCCGTAGATCTGACGCAGAGCCCCCCCGCCGTGACGCAGATTTCGGTATCCGGCGCTCTTTCTATCGCTTTGACTCCCGATAACAAGAGCCTCGCCGTATTGTTGCCGGGCGCTCTAGATCTTATCAATACCAAGAACAACGCAGTTGCGACATCCATTCCGATTCCGGCCCTCATCAGCGGCAAAGTGCTCATCACGCCCGACAGCACGCGGGCGATAGTGGTGAACCAGGCCGGCGGCCCGCTGAATGCCTCGCAGATTGTGGATCTCGGGTCGAGCACGTTGAAGGCGATCGGAACCGGGAATCAAGGATTCGATCAGATCGTGATCGCTGATAATGCGACCGCGTTCGGACTCGTCACCGGCGATCACACGGTGGCGAAGATCGTCATCGATTTATCGAGCCCCAACGCGGGACAAGCAACGGTGCAATCCTACGGGCAAAATACGCGCTCGATGGACATTTCCCCCAACGGGAAGGCTTTGTATTTGATGTCATCGCAAAACAGCAGTGTGACGCGGGTGGATGTCGCGCTGAACCTGCCGTCGCCCGCCGCCGTTACGCTCCCCGCCGTGCCCACCGGCATCACTGCAATTTTCCCGCCCCCAACCACCGGCGCGGTCTCGATCGCGCTCAATGGCGGAGACCAGCAATTTGTCAATGCCGGGCAGACCAGCTTCATTCCGCTGTCCGTGAAGGTAACGGATTCCACCGGCGCGCCGGTATTCAATGTTCCGGTGACGTTTTCGACCACTGCCTCGGATGTGACGTTTACGCCGGCGCAACCCAGCCTCACCAACAGCCGGGGCATTGCCGAAGCGTTTGTTTCGATTGCCGCTGCGAGCGCCCTCAAACAGGAGGCCAGTTCCTCTACAACGGCGGAGGCCGCCTCGGGGCCCGCGGTGGCCGACGGAGTAACCACAATCAACATCACGGCAAGCTCGCCGGGAGTCGGCGCGGTCACTTTTACCGTTACCATCGGATCGGGCACCGGCATCATCATCATCTCGGGCGATTTTCAGATGACCAGGCCCAATCAGCCCTTCCCACAGCCGCTCGTGGTTCGTGTTACGGATCAAAACGGCATTCCAGTTCCCGCCGGAACCGTAGTGAATTTTCAAGGGGGACTGGGCTTCGTAACGACTGCGACGGACAATAATGGTTTTGCGCAAGCGACCTTCAATGGAAGACAGCTTCCTCCGGGGTCGTTCTTCCTGGCTGATACGATCAACGCCTATGCGGCCGACGGCAATCCGAGCGGATCGGCGACCTTCACTTTGACGACTGCCTTCACTTTGCCCACGATTGGGCAGATCTTTAACGACCAGCAGAGCGGTCCCGTGGGCTCGACCCTTCCGCTGCCCTTGGTTGTGCAGCTTACGAACACTCTCGGGCCGGTCGGTCCCGTGACCGTGTATTGGAGCGTTTTAAGCGGGCCTTCGGGCGCCGCTTCGGCGACTTTCAATCCGCCGGCTTCGGTGGCGGTAGGAGCTGCGCAAACCACTGTGACCCTTGGGCCGAAAGCCGGAACAGTGCAAGTGCAAGCGCGAATACCCGAGACCGGCGGAGACGCCGTCGCCGTCTTTACCCTGTTCGCCACCCAGCCGCCCCCGGCTCAAGTGACGATTCTGCAAGGAAACAACCAGCAGGGCAATCCCGGCGCCACCTTACCGACGGCGCTCGTAATCAAGGTGACCGACCAGTTCGGGAATCCGTTCCCACTGCCGAATGCCACTTTCCCGCTGAGCTTCAATGTGAATCCCGTCAATGCGGCCACGCTCACGAATATCACGCAGCTCTCGAACGGGCAGGCTTCAGTGCAGGTCAAGCTCGGCAACACACCGGGACCGTTTACGATCACCGCCAGCATCGGCAGCGCCAGCGCTACCTTTAACCTCCGCGTGCTGGCGCTTCCTTCCTCTCTGGTTATCATCTCCGGCAACAATCAACAGGTGTCTGTAGGCAGTACGACGTCCGCCTCGATCGTCCTGCGGGTGAATGACTCGCTAGGCAACGGCGTGGCGGGAGTCCCGGTGACGATCACCGCTCCGTCGGGAATCACGCTGACTCCGGCCCAAGGTACGGCTGGAAATCCCGTAACGATTAACAGCGGCGCTGACGGCAGTGTCTCATTTACGGCCAAGGCCTCCGCGGGCGCGACGTTGGGGCAGAATGCGATCACGGCCGGGTTTTCCCAGAATGGCGCCACCGGCACGGTGACCGTTAACCTGATGGTGGCCGGCGCTTTGCCTGCGTTCACCGCTGCGAGCATTGTGAATGCCGCGAGCTTTACGCCCGGGATGGCGCCGTACGGGCTGGCCACGCTGTTCGGCGCCGGGCTCTCGCAGGTCTCCGGCACGGAGTTTCCGGGTGGGGCGACTAGCTGGAAGGGCGTGCAGGTGAAGATCGACGGGGTCGCCGTGCCTCTGTTCGCGATCAGCAATCAGAACGGGCAGGAACAAATCAACTTCCAGGTCCGCGCAGATCTGGGAGCGCCCGCCGTTGTGCATGTGACCGTGGAAAACAACGGCTCTTCGACGACTGTGAGCGGCGTTCCCGTGCTGCCGGCGCAGCCGGGCGTATTCGAGTACACGCCGCAGGGCGGCGCCACCAAATACGCAGCGGCCCTGAAGGTGGACAACTCGACGATGGGGCCCGGCAATCCCGTGGCGCGCGGCAGCTACTTGCAGCTTTATCTTACCGGGCTGGGGCCGGTGCTGCCCAATTTGCAGACGGGCCAGGCCGGGCTTTCTACGCCGCCCTTCTCGACCACTTTCTACACGCCCACTGTGATGATCGGCGGCGCAACCGCTCCCGTTCTTTTCAGCGGCGTTGCTCCAGGTTTCGTCGGTTTGTATCAGATCAATATCCAGATACCGGCGAGCATTCAGGCGGGGACAGTGCCGCTGGTGGTCACCGTCAACGGCGTCTCCAGCCAGACCACGCAGGTGGCGGTGCAGTAAGCTGCGCAGCACAGATCCCCACAAGCGCAGGAGCCAAGCGCATCGGCCTGGCTCCTGCGTCTGCCTTCCCTTTCCTGGTTTCTACGTCAGGTTTTTGGCGGTTTCTTGGCCGTGAGCTCGGCCACGATGCTGTCGGCGCGGTAAATCTTTCGTAGCGCTTCCAGGATGCCCGCAGAGTGTACCGCCACTGCGCGCGCTTGCTCGTCGGTGTAGATGAAATCGAGCGCCAGCGAATGGATATTCCCGTCAAAGATAATCCCTACCAATTCGCCTTGGCGGTTGACAACCGGGCTGCCGGAGTTTCCGCCGATAATGTCGGCCGTGCTGACAAAGTTAAAGGGGGTTTCCAGATTCAGCCGGTTCTTGCGCTCGATCCAGCTCTTTGGCAAAGCGAAGGGCTCACGGTTGCCATGCGCCTCGGCGTGTTTGTAAGTCCCGCCGAGGGTGGTTGCCCAGGGAATTTTTTCTCCCTTCTCCTGGTAGCCTTTCACCTCGCCAAAAGCCAGACGCAAGGTAAAGGTAGCATCGGGATACAAGTCGGAGCCGTACACAGCAAAGCGAGCCTGTGCAATCTTGCCGTACGCCTGGCGCTGTGGCTCGTCCACTTGCTCTTCGTAGATTTTTCTAACCCGCCGCGCGGGCTCATCCACCAGCCGCGCGAGCTGGATCATGGAATCGGTCGATTCCGCTATGGCCTGGCGGCCGCCCTCCGCAAGTTTCTTCCGGAAAGCAACGTCACTCAAATGCGATCCGTGCACGAGTTCGGCGGCCCTTTGCTGCGGAGATTTGCCGGCAAGCGCTTTTTGCACCAATTCGTTGTTGGCGCCCATCATCTCCATCAGCATGCTCAGTGAATCTTCGAGCTTGACGGTTTCGAGATCGTCGTAAATGGGCGCTTCTGAGAACAGTTGCTGCCGTAGAGATTCCAAAGCGGCTTCCGAATATTCCCGCAAGCGTTCTGCGTTCGGCTTGCTGGTTTCCTCCGCCAGCCGCACCAAGCGGCGCGCGATAGTGAACAAGTCGCTGTTGAAGGCGTTGCCTCGTTCCAGCAGATAGTACTCATCATAGATTCCGTTCCACGTCTTGATGGAAGCCGCCACCTGATCCCAAGCGTCGCCATAGGCTTCTCGAAGCCTGGGATTCTTCGCCACAGCCTCCCGCAGCGCCTTCTCCTCGGCCCGCTTTTTATTCAGCGCGGCGGGATCCTGGAGGCCGGCCAGCATTCCCAGGCGGGCTTTGCGGCTGTTCTGGTAAGCAAACAGTTCGTCTTGAGCCCGTCGGGCGTTTTCCAAGCTGCGGTCGGCGTAGGTTTTAAGCAGCACTTCCCGCCGGCGAATCACGTTGAGCGAAAGAGGATTCACGCGATCCCGCAGAAATTCCAGGTGAGCGACGGTATCGAGCCGGTCAGTCCGGCCCGGGTGCCCGGAAACGAATATCAAGTCGCCCTCTCTGGCCCCCACTTCGCTCCAGGCCAGATAATTTTCGATCTTGGCCGGCTTGCCGTTTTCGTAAACGCGAAAGAAGGCGATGTCCAGATCGTAACGGGGAAATTCGAAGTTGTCCGGATCGCCTCCGAAAAACGCGGCATCGCGTTCCGGCGCGAAAACCAGGCGAACATCCGTGTATTTCTTAAACCGGTATAGGTGATACTGGCCGCCGTTGTAAAGGGTGACGACATCGCTGCGCAGGCCCGTCTGGTCCAATGATTCTTTCTCAATCGTGTTGATAACGGCGCGCCGCGCCTTTTGCGCTTCCGCGGAGTCCATCCCAGGCTTAACGGCGGCGTTTACCCGCTCGGTGACGTCCTGGATGCTCATCAGGACGTTCAACTCCTCGTCGACGCATTTCACCTCTTCCGCGCGCGTTCTCGCATAGAAGCCGTTTTTTATCAAGTCCCGGTCTTTCGTGCTCAGCTTCTGTAGCGCGTCTGCGGCCACATGATGGTTAGTCATGACCAGGCCGTCGGGCGAAACGAACGAGCCCGAGCCGCCGGAGTTGAATCGGACGGAAGCCTTTTGCAAGTGCTCCAGCCACTCGGCTGTGGGCCGGAAATTATATCGCTGCTGCAAGATTTTGGTCGGCGGGTTGTTAAAAAGCCACATACCTTCGTCAGCCTTTGTGCGAATCGCTGGAACCGCAGCCAGAGCCACGGCAAGTGCTACCGTGCTCCTGCGCGTCAGACGTCGTCTCATACTGCGCTCCTGGGTTCTATTGTAATCTGCGAGAGCTTCAGGGCCGGCGGAGCCACAGGGCACACGTTTTATGGGAGACAGCTCCCTGTAATGCGCCGGCCTAGGGCGCCGATCAGCAGTCTATGTGATCCCGGAACTTGTGATCGAGCGCCGCTTTGTTGGCGCCGGCCAATCGGCGGGAAAACTCGTTCATCTCGCCGGCAGGCATCGGCTGAAACGCTTTGGCCCAGGCGGCGTTTTGGCGGATGTATTCCGGCTTGGGCATCCCGACCACCGCCGCTGCCACGGGCAGGCTTAGCGTGTATTGCAGCAGCCTGGCGGGATCGCTTTTATGGGGACCCGCGCCGAGCAGTTCTTCCTGTCCCATGATCTTCATCGCGAGAATGCCGAGGTTCTTCTTGCGGGCCGCGGGCAGAGCGATTTGCTCGAAGCTGGTCTTCATGGCGGGATTTAGCGTCATCTTGCCAGCTCCGCTGGTCATGCCTTGCCTGGCGGCGTTGAGGGCCATTTGGACGCAATCGATGTCGTGGCGCTCGATGGCGGTCTTCAGCACCACGGGATCGTAATGACTCGTGATGCCGACGAACCGCGTTACCTTCTGCTCGCGGAGCTTGAACAGCACATTCAGCACTCCGTTTTTGGCCTCGGCTCGCGCCAAGTCCTGCTCGTCTCCTAAGGCGTGCACATGAATCAGGTCTACCTGATCGGTTTGCAGGCGCTTCAAGGTTCCGTCCAGGATCCGCTGCGCTTCATCGCCGTCTCGAGGCTCGATCTTTGTGGCAAGGAAAAAATCCTTTCGCCGCACTTTCGCCACCTTGCCGATCCAGGTCTCGCTGCGGCCGCGGCCATACCCGTACGCTGTATCGAGATAACGAATTCCCTGATCGAGGGCGAGATTAACGGCGGCAATCGCTGCGTCTTCGTTGCCGTAGCTAAGCAGCCGGCTGCCACAGCCGAGCGCCAGAATGGACACCGGCACTCCCGTCTTACCCAAAATGCGTGTAGGCATGGGCTGCGAGCTGTTTTCCGCTTCGGCGCCGAAAGCAGCAGCGGCTGCCCCGGCCAAAACCGATTTTTCGAGGAACTCACGCCGTGAGAAGCGATCCGCCATGGTGAACCTCCGGTGATGTTCGTTCACTTCTGATCTTGCCGCTAGTAAGCATTGTCAGCCCAAGCCGCGCCAAAGTAAAGCAGCCATAGGCCGAAAAGCAAAGGGCGTTGTACGGCTTGAAGCGCCCGTTGTCGGGCTCATGCGGCGTGGCGGCAGTCGTGTACAATGGGCGGTTCTGCGCGGAGGCTGAGGTGGAGGAATCCTTCCGAGTGGGCGTCACTGCGGATTTTCAGACGCAGGCCAAAGGAGTGATCGAGCCGGCGGTGGAAAGCGTCCTGGCCGGTTTCGAGTGGGAGTTCCTGCCGGACACCGGGGAGACGGCGCGCGGCGACGTGCTCGACCGCTACGACGCCGTGATCGCGCTGGCTCTCCGCTTTCCCGCCGAGAGCGTCAGATGGCGCCGCCGTCTGGCTGTGATCGCGCGCTGGGGCGTCGGCTACGATCGCATAGACGTCGCCGCCTGCACCGAAGGCGGGGTAATACTAGCTATCACGCCGGAAGCCGTCCGCCGCCCCGTGGCGGAAGGCATTTTCACGTTCGTATTCGCACTGGCGAAAAACCTCCGGCCCCTTGACCAGCTTTGCCGCGCGGGCCGCTGGCGCGGCGGGGCGCCTCGCACCAGCCAGAACATCGAGGGCAAGACCCTGGGGTCCATCGGCGCCGGCAATATCGCAGGCGAAGTGTTTCGCATGGCGCGGGCGCTGGGCTTCGGCAGGCTTCTCGCCTACGATCCGCTGGCGGCCGCCGCGCCCGAAGGGGTGGAAATGGCGGACCTTCCCACAGTCTTGCGCGAAAGCGATTTCGTGACCGTGAATTGCCCGCTCACGGCCCAGACCCGGCATATGCTCGGCGCCCCGGAGCTGGCGTTGATGAAGCCGTCGGCCTACCTGATCAATACCGCGCGGGGCCCAATCGTCGATAACGATGCGTTATACGAAGCGCTGCGCAGCGGCCGGATCGCGGGCGCCGGGCTCGATGTTTTCGAGACGGAACCCGTGCCCGCTGACAACCCGCTGCTGCGTCTGGAAAATGTGATCGTCACGCCGCATTCCATCGCCTGGACTCAGGAAGTTTTCCGCGACAACAGCATCCAGGCATGCCGGAACGTGCTCGAAGTCTCAAAGGGACGTGCTCCGAAATATGTGGTGAATCGCGAGGTGCTCGACCGGCCGGAGTGCCAGGCAAAGCTGGCGCGGTGGAAGACGGCGTAGACCAGATCTCAAGCGGAAGGAGGGAACTTGAAGCCCAATCTCGTGCGGCAGCGGCTCCACGAGGGACGCGTGGCGGTCGGCCACATGGTCATGGAGTTTACAACGCGGGGCATTGCCAAAATCCTGGAGGCGGCCGACGCGGACTTTGCGCTGATCGATATGGAACACGCGGCCAACGATCTGCCTCGTATCGCCGATCTGGCGGCATGGTTCAAGGCCACCCCGGTCGCTCCGCTTGTGCGGGTGCCGGCGGCGGACTATCATTTCATCGCCCGATGCCTCGATGCGGGGGTTTTGGGCGTCATGGTTCCCAACGTGGAGACAGCGGAGCAGGCTTGCGCCATTGTCAACGCGGTGAAATACGCGCCCGGCGGCCATCGGGGCCTCGGCCTGGGCTCGGCTCATAACGACTACGTTCCGCCTAAGCCGGCCGAGTATTTGCACGAGGCCAACGCGAACACCTCAGTCATTTGCCAGATCGAGAGCACCCGCGGCCTTGAAAATCTCGAAGCCATCGCCGCGACTCCAGGGGTAGATATTCTCTGGGTCGGGCACTTCGATTTGACGCAGTCGATGGGCATTGTGGCGCAATTCGACGATCCCCGATTCCTGGACGCTCTGGCGCGCGTGGCCCAGGTAGCGAAGCGATACGGCAAGGCAGCCGGCGTGCAGCCGCACAATGCTGCCCAGGCGGAACAGTGGATGAGGCTTGGTTACAACGTGATTTCCTGGAGCTCCGATTTTGCTGTGTATCGCAATGCCTTGGCCGAGCACATCGCCACGGTGCGGCGTCTCGAAGCGGCAAAATGACCGGCCGGCGCTCCCGCGCGGGGCAGCGTTCCCCCAGCGAAACGCCGTTTCTTTTTCCGGGGTTATGATGAAAGACAATGCCATCCATCGGCCTCGCCTCTTCGGCTTTGCGGGTTCCCTATTCGCGTATCCGGGAACTGGCGGAAATCGCCATGACCATGGATGGCGTCCTGAAGCTCTACTTTGGAGAATCCAATCTTCCCACCCCGCAATTCATCAAAGACGCCGCGGCTGAGGCCCTGCGGGAGGGCCATACGTTCTATACCTCTAATGCCGGCTACGCGAGCCTCCGGCAGGCGATTGCCGAAAAATATGGGGAGCTGCATGGCGTGGAAATCGATGGGCTCCGGCAGATTGTAATTACAGCGTCTGGCGTACAGGCGCTCAACGTGGCGCTCCGCTGCCTGCTCGATCCGGGCGATGAAGCCATTATCCTGACGCCTGCATGGCCGAACTCTTCCTCGATCGTCCAGATGTGCTCGGCTGTGCCGCGCCAGGTTCCCCTTTGCCTTGAAGGCGGCCGTTACCACATCGATTTCGGCGCGGTGGAAGCGGCTATCGGCCCCCGAACCAGGCTGCTCCTCTATACCTCGCCCTCCAACCCGCTCGGCTGGGTGGCGGCCGAAGGCGAGCAGCAATCTCTGCTCGATCTTTGCCGCCGGCGGGGTCTTTGGCTTATTGCGGATGAAGTATACGAACGCCTGTACTACAACGGTCCGGTCGCGCCGTCGATTTTACGCAAAACCACGCCGGATGACGCAGTCGTCGTGCCTCAGTCCTTCTCTAAAAGCTATTGTATGACCGGATGGCGGCTCGGCTGGCTGGTCTCGCGTCCGGATCTGGCCAAGAAAGCCGCGGAGCTGAACGAATTCATCGTCTCGCACGCCTCGGCGATGACGCAAAAAGCCGGCGAGGCCGCGCTCCGCGAAGGAGAGGCGAGCGTCGCGGAAATGGTCCGACGGCTCCGCGAAAATCGCGATCTGGCCCTGGCTGCTTTGAAGAACATGCCGCGCATTACGGTCCCCAGCCCGGATGGCGCGTTTTATTTGTTCCCGCGCATCGATGGACTCCGGGATTCCTTCGAGTTTTGCCGGCGGTTGCTGATGGAGAAGAGAGTAGGTCTCGCTCCGGGGGTGGCCTTCGGCGCGGGCGGCGAGGGATCCGTCCGCCTATGCTACGCCGCTGACCGGACCGTGCTGGAGCCGGCCCTTGAACGGCTGGACGAGTTCGTCCGTTCCGCTTGATCGCCCCCGGCGCCGGCCGGCGGTTGCATGCTCCGCCTTCACGTTTTGTGCTGCGGCGGCTGTTCCCGCAGCTTCCGCTTCTTTTCGTCGATCTCTTTCAACCGCTCAGCAAGGCTTGCCTCGAAGCCGCGGTCCGTCGGATGGTAATACCGCCTGCCGCGCAGCGATTCGGGCAGGCACTCCATTGCTGTCACGGCGTCGGGAAATTCGTGGGCGTGCTCGTAGCCCTTGCCGTAGCCGATGCCGTGCATCAGTCCGGTTGTGGGGTTTCTCAGTTGCAAGGGAACCGGCTCGGCTACGGTCTTCTCCACGTCCTCCCGAACTCTGTTGGATGCTGCATAAACAGCGTCAGATTTGGGGGCGGTTGCAAGATACACAGCGAGCTGCGCCAGGGCCAGATCGCCTTCCGGCTGTCCCAGAAAGTGAACGGCTTGCGCGGCAGCCGCAGCCTGCTCAAGAGCGTGCGGATCGGCCAGACCGATATCCTCGACCGCCATCCGCATCAGCCGGCGCGCCGCGTACAAGCGGTCCTCGCCGGCTTCCAGCATGCGGGTCAGCCAGTACAGCGCGGCGTCGGGATCGGAGGCGCGAACCGACTTATGGAGCGCCGAGATCAGGTTGTAGTGCTCTTCTCCCGCCTTGTCGTACAGCAGGATCTTGCGCTGGATGGCGTCTTCGACGGCAGAGGCTGTGATCTCGGGACCTTGGGACGCGGCTGCCGCCGCTTCCAGGGTGTTGTATGCCACCCGGGCGTCTCCGCTGGAAAAGATCGCAATCTGACGGTTCAGCTCGTCGGAAATGTTGACGCCCAGCTTGCGGGCGCCGCGCCGCAACAGTTCCTCGATCTCCTCTGTGGTCAGAGGGCGCAGCACATACACCTTGCAGCGGGAAAGCAGGGCGGCATTGATCTCGAACGACGGATTTTCGGTCGTAGCTCCAATCAGGATGATGTCGCCTCGCTCTACGTAGGGCAGAAATGCGTCCTGCTGGGCTTTGTTGAAGCGATGAATTTCGTCTACGAAAAGAATGGTCCGGCGGCCGTAATGCCGCAATTTTTCAGCTTCCGCCATTACCGCTTTGATTTCCTTGATGCCGCTGAGAACCGCGCTGAAGGGCACAAACTCGCTGCGAGTCATGCGGGCGATGATGCGGGCGAGCGTCGTTTTGCCCGCGCCGGGTGGACCCCACAGGATAAGGGAAGAGATCTCGTCGCGCTCGATCTGAACCCGTAAGGGCTTGCCAGGGCCGAGAATTTGCTCCTGGCCGAGAAAATCCTCCAGCGTCTCGGGCCGCATAAGCTCGGCCAGCGGCGGCCGCCCCGCCGGACGCTGTGGTTTGAGCGGCTGTGTATCGAAAAGACTCATGGTCCGGCTTTCGGCGAGCGTCTGGGCGGTCCTGGGCCACGTGTTCCGGGGCGGTAATGAAATCGAGCCCGCCTGAGATAAACGGGTTCTATCTTATTTCGCGCCCTAGGACGCGGGCCGACCCTTTTGGCGCATCGCGGCCCTCTGCTCCGATCACCCGCGCGGTCCCTGCCTTAACCAACGCGCCTGCGGCCGAAGAGGAGCGCACCCTGGGGGGCTATGGCACGCCTCTTTGCCGCGCCGCTTCATAGAGAACCACCGTGGCCGCCTGAGCGGCGTTCAAAGATTCCACAATCATCGTGGGGATCGACAAGAGCGTCGCTTCGCGCAAGAACACGTCCCGCACTCCGTGGCCTTCCGAGCCGATGACGATCGCCGTCGGGGCCCGAAAGCTCGCTCGCGTCAGCGGCAGGTTTCCGCGGGGATGAGCGGCGTAAACCGAGACCTGATGCTTGCGCAGGCAGGCCTGAACCGCGTCCACCTCGATTCCCGCGACAAATGGCAGCCGGAACAGCGAGCCGGCAGAGGCGCGAATTGTCTTCACGTTGAACGGGCTTACCGAGCCCTTCAAAAAGACGGCTCCTGTGGCCCCGAAGGCTTCACCCGCCCGCAGGATGGCCCCGGCATTGCCAGGGTCCTGCACTCCGTCGAGCACCACTACGAGAGGGGCCGCGCCGAAAACGTCCTCCAGATTCCAGGCCGGAAGCCGCACCAGGGCTATCACGCCCTGGGCATTCTCGGTGCTGGCAAGTCTTCGGAAAATCGCGTCAGGAAGCACGATGAGCCGCGATCCAGGCAGGCCGTTCTCGCGGGATATCAGTTCTTGCTGCACCTGCCCGGTCGAAAGGACCACCGGGATTTCCAGGCCGCTGCGCCGTGCTTCTTCGAGTAGATGGAAGGTTTCCGCTACCGCCCAACCGGAGGAGGTGAGGTCTCCCCGCATGATGGCCTTGCGCACGTCCTTCAATAGAGGATTGGACAGGCTCGAAATGGCTGCGCGCTTTGCCACGATCATTTGTCCAGCCGGTTCCGGAAGAGGCCGCAAGAATGCGCCGAAGTCTAGCTGAGCTACGGCGAAGTCCCTTGCCCTGAAGTCCGGAGCCGCCACAGAGCATCCCCGCAAGGCGCCGGGCGACTTACCGGCGACAGGACGCCTCAATAAGAATCGTAATAGAATTGCGGCGTGACTGTCACATTCCGAGTCAATCCGGCGCAATTAAACAGGCGAGCGATCCAACAAGCCGCTGCTGCTATCCGCGACGGAAAAGTAATTGCGATCCCCACAGATACCGTGTACGGATTGGCGGCAGATCCGTTCCAACCCGCCGCCGTCCGAGAGGTATTCCGTTTGAAAGGCAGGCCGGAGAACAAGCCGATTCTCTTGCTGGTGAATTCCCTCCAGCAAGTGGAGCTGCTCGCCGCCAGGCTGCCGGAAGCATTTCACTCGCTCGCCGCACGCTTCTGGCCCGGGCCGCTGACTCTCATTTTGCCGGCCGCCCCGAGCGTCCCGGACAGCATCACCGCAGGCGCCGGTACCGTAGCCGTGCGGCTGCCTGGGTCGATACTTGTGCGGGAACTGATCGGTGCTGCGCATGTGCCCCTGACCGGAACCAGCGCCAACCGGTCGGGCCGCCCGCCCTCGCGTTCGGCAGCCGAGGTGAAGCAGCAATTTCCCTCTGGCCTGCCATTGATCCTCGACGGAGGTCCTGCGCCAAGCGGCCTGCCCTCCACGCTGGTAGACCTCACCGGGGAGCCGCGGATCGTCCGGGAAGGCGCCATTCCCGCAATGGATGTGCTATCTGTTGTTTAGCGGCCACAGTGGGCCGAGACGCGCCGGCAGAGCCGCATAAAACCTGGCCGGAAAACGGCAGGTCATGTTTTTTATGTTGCAGGGACAGCAGGAGGCCTGGCAGGCGTTCCCGACGCAGGCCTCCTGCCTGGCATGGCAAACCGGTATTCCACAACGTTCGATCAAGTGGCGGTGGTTTTGCCTGCGTATGATCGCGGTGGATTCCCGGCGAAGCGGCGCTGACCGTTGGCCCTGGGATGCTGGCGCTTGCTGCTCGGGCTGGCAAGGCTGGCGGATGGGAAACTGGAGAACGCTCAGAGAGGATTGGTCCGAGAGACATTCATGAAGATGCGGACGCTCACCGCCGCGCGCAGGGCAGAGTCTGCCCCCTGGCCGCGTCCCGCTCCCGTTCGAGCCCGCTGGCTGGCCTTCATTGTGTTGTTGTGCGCAGGCGTCTTCGTGGCGTGTTTTTTGCTGGTATACGTCCAGGTCTGGCAGCAGGCCGGCCGGGATGAAGCGGGCCCGGCCGATGCAATCGTGGTATTCGGCGCCGCCGAATATCGCGGCCATCCCTCGCCTGTGTTGAAGGCCCGGCTGGATCATGCTTTGGATCTTTACCGGCGCGGCCTCGCCCCCCGCATCATCACCACCGGGGGGCACGGCGGCGAATGGCGATTCACCGAAGGAGAGGTCGGGCGCAGCTACTTGGCCCAGCACAACGTGCCTTCAGAGATGATTCTGGTGGAAACAGAGGGCGAGACGACTATGGAAAGCGCGGCGGCGGTCGCCGAAATTATGGACCGGATGCGCATGAGCTCGTGCATTGTAGTGAGCGACGGCTATCACATCTACCGCGTGAAGAAAATGATCCAGGCGCACGGCATCCGCGTGCTGGGGTCACCGCGAAGCCCGGGCGCCGATCCCCCGGAGCGGCGCGCCTGGTATTACGCGCGGCAGGCGCTCGGATACATGCTGTGGCGGGTCGGCATCCGCGTCTGACGTTGGAATGGCCAGCTCAGGCCCCACCGAAGACCGGGCTGCGGGGCAGCTCGTCAAGGTTCACAGGCTGGCGGAGATGAGAGGCGCGCCGGTGGGAGCCGCGGCGCCCGTCGCCTGCTCCAGCGTCACCGCGATTGCCGAGGTTGCCGCGACATTGACCGGCCGCGGCCATACGTGCGCGGCGAAACCCTGTTGGTCGGAGTTGAACAATCCGGCGGGTAAAGGCGGAGCGCCTTTAGGCACGACCCACATCTCATAAGCTTTGCCGGCCGGCGCGGGAGGCAAGTCGGAGGCGAGCAATAGAACGCCGCGATCGGGATGGACCCATATGCGTCCGCGCGGGGGCTGTTGCCGGTCAGAGCGGCCGAAAACAAGCTGGCGCGCCTCCGGGAGGATAACCAGCGCCAAAGCGGACGTAAGGACTTGGTTGCGGGACGCGAGTTCCGCATTCACCGTTTTTGCCTCGGCCACGCTCCGGTTCAGCCGCGCAATTTCCATCTCCAGCCTCTGATTGGCGAAAACAAACCAAATGACAGCCGCCAGCATCAAGACCGCGAGTGTGGCCCAGGCATGCGTAAGCCAAGTCACGCTGGTCGGCTTTTCCGGCAGAGGCACGACTGAATCCATGACGCGCTCGCGGAGCAGCTTGGGCGGATCGACGGGCAGCGCCGCCAGGGCGAGAGAACTGACCAGGCCGCGGGCTTGCTTCACTGCCGGGGTACAAACCGGGCAGGAGCGCGCCAAATGCTCGTCGATCTCGCGCTTTTCCGCCGGATCCACAGCGCCCATGGCGTAGAGCTCGTAAAGGTCTCTCAGTTCCTCGCAGTTCATGGCGTCGCCAGCTCTTCTCGCAGGTTCTTCAGCGCGGAACGAACCCACGTCTTCACGGTGCCGAGCGGCTGGCCCATCCGTTCGGCCATTTCCGATTGGGATAAACCTTCAAAATAGGCCAATTCGATAACCGACCGCTGATTCTCGTTCAATTTGGCCATGGCTTCGCGAACCCTCCGGGCTTGATCGGAGTTGATGATCGCCTTCTCTACATCGACGAAATTCCCCGGGCGCTCCGTCTCGTAGCTCTCCCAGAGATTTCGGCCCTCTTTGCCGGCGGCGGAGCGCAGCCAGTCGATGGCGCGATTCCGGGCCACCGTGAGCACCCAGGCGGCCGCAGAGCCGCGGCTGGGGTCGATCGCGTGAGCCTGATTCCACACCCGCAAGAAGGTCTCTTGGACCAAGTCTTCGGCCACGCCGGCGTCCTGCACGATCCGGTATATCAGGGAGTAGACGAACTTGCCGAATGCATCGTACAGCTTGGCCATCGCCTGGGGGTCGCGCCGCCGCAGCCCGTCAAACAATCCCGCGTCGGGAAGGTCCGGAGAGACGATAGTCAAGATCATAGCGGACTCAACGCTGCGGCTCCGTTCATAACACTATACGTCTCTCATGGCGTTTAGGATGTGATACGGAGTTAATATTCTATCGGATCGTTCCCGCTCAGCTGATAGGCACAATCGACCGGATGGCCCAGTAAGCCACGCCGGCGATGGCTGCGGCCGCCGGTATCGTGAAAATCCAGGCCCAGATAATGCTCGTCGCCAGACCCCAGCGCACCGCGCGGACGCGATGGATGGTTCCCACTCCCACAATGGCTCCGGTGATCGTGTGCGTGGTTGAGACCAGGCCGCCGAAAGATGCGGCGGTCAGAATCGTGATCGCCCCGGCCGTTTCTGCGCAGAAACCGCCCATGGGTTTTAATTTCGTGAGCCGGGCCCCCATGGTCTTGACGATGCGCCAGCCGCCGGTGAAGGTGCCCAGCGCAATGGCGGCGTGAGCGGCCAGGATGACCCAGGTGGGGATATAGAAGACCTTCACGTAGCCGGCGGTAAATAAGGCTCCGGCGATGATGCCCATTGTTTTCTGCGCGTCGTTGGTCCCGTGCGCGAAACTGTAAATCGCCGCGGAAAAGAGCTGGAACCGGCGGAAGTGGTGATCCAGCACCCGCGGCTGCATCTTGTGGAAGGCCCAGGTCACGACAAACATCAGCACTACGGCGCAGAGCATCCCCATTACCGGGGCCACGACGATTCCCAGCAGCGTTTTGGTCCAGCCCGCGGGGATCAGCGCCGACCATATCTTGCGCCACCCCTCCTGCACCGCGACGCGCGCCATCGCGGCGCCCGCGTAGCCCCCGACCAGCGCATGAGAAGAGCTGGTTGGCAGCCCGAAATACCAGGTCAGAACGTCCCAGATAATCGCTCCGGCCAAGCCACCCAGAATGACGTGTTCATTGACCACGCCCGGCCGGATCAAACCGTTTCCCACGGTCTGCGCCACGGCGGTGCCGAATCCGAAAGCGGCGATGAAATTGAAGAAAGCCGCCCACGCGACGGCGCGGGCGGGTGAAAGGACGCGAGTGGCTACAATCGTCGCGATGGAATTGGCTGCATCGTGGAATCCATTGACATAGTCAAAGGCCAGCGCGACGAAAACAATCGTGAAAACCAGGGCGGCTGTCGGATTCATCAGCGCGAGGCAAGGGCTTCAGGCATTCTTGACCACCACGCCCTCAATCACATTCGCGACATCCTCGCACAGGTCCGTCGCCGCTTCCAGGATTTCATAAATCTCCTTCAGCTTGATAAGTTCAATCGCGTTGGTTTCTCTTTCGAACAGGTCGGCCAGAGCCTGCCGGTTCACGCGGTCGGCTTCGTTTTCCAGGCGGTTGACCTCGATCAGGTGGTCGTTGACCGGCTCGTCGTGAGCCATAGCCCCGATCGCTTTGACGATGGCCCGTGTGCACGCTTCCACGATCTGCGCCAGCGCCGCGACCTCGGGCGGCAGACTCTTGAGCTTGAACAGCAGCAGCCTGCCCACCGCGGCATCGATCATGTCGAGCACGTCGTCCAGGCAGGATGCCAGGCGGTGTATGTCTTCCGGGTCGATCGGGGTAAGAAACGTTTGATTCAGGCGGGTCATGATCTCGTGGGTAACCTCGTCCCCTTTATGCTCCACGTCACGTATCTGCGCCACGTAAGAACCAAGTTGGGAAAGGTCGCCCACCACAGCCGCAGTCAGCAGTTGCGCCGCCTCGGCCGCGAATTGAGCCTGCTGCTCAAACAAGGTGTAGAACTTTTCTTCCTTTGGGAGAACTCTCATGAACTGACTTGAGCGGTTCGGAAATTCATCTTCTCAGATCCACGACATCGGGTCAACGGCAGGTTAAGATGGATCTCTTCTATCATTGCCAGGGGGGCGTGGAATGTTACAGATTGGTGACAATGCGCCGGACTTTACCGCCACGGCCGATTCCGGCGAGAAGATCCGTCTTAAGGATCTGCGCGGGAAAAAAGTAATCCTCTACTTTTACCCCAAGGATGACACTCCGGGCTGTACCCGGGAGGCTTGCAATTTTCGGGATTTGTACGCCCGGTTCAAAAAGAAAAACGTCGTCGTGCTGGGGGTTAGCGTGGATAGTGCAGCCTCTCACGCTAAGTTCAAATCGAAGTACGGACTGCCGTTCCCCTTGATCAGCGATGAGGATCACAAGATTGTCGAAGCCTACGGCGTGTGGAAGGAGAAATCGATGTACGGGAAAAAATATATGGGCACGGAGCGCACCACGTTCCTCATTGACGAAAAGGGGAAGATTGCCCGGATTTATGAAAAAGTCAAGGTTGACGGGCACGCCGATGCGCTGCTGGAAGCGGTTTCTGAAAAATGAGCAGGTACTCGTGAACCTTGTTGATGCGGAAGACGTGCGGATAGCCAAGCGGCCGAAGATTGTTGTACTCCATACGCCGGTCCCAGATAATGAGATCGTCGAAAACATATCCGAGCGCCTGCATCCGCACGGCCAGGTCCGCGTGTAGAGGATAGAAGCGGCTGGCTTTTCTCAGGTCCATCACATTCACCACGCAATACTTTCCCGGGCGGAGCGCCGTATACACTGCGGCGAAGACTTTGCCCAGTTCATCGAGGAACTGGCCGTACTCGGCAATCTTCCCGAGATCGTTCTCCGCTGCGCCGTAGTGCCGCGTCCGCTTATGGTCCGCCGTGCGCTTCTGTTGCAGTATGTTCCAGTAGGGAGGCGAGGTCACGCAAAAATCCACGGAACCGGCCGCCACGTATTCGCCCAAATGGCGCGCATCGGCGCGAATAATTTGAAAATCGCCGCCGGCTCTTTGACGCGCTGCGCGGATGAATTTTTCGCAAACTTCGAAGCCGGCGCCGACTTTTCCTTGGTTCCGCGCCGCGGCCAGGGTTGAGCCGCTGCCGAGGAACGGATCGAGGATGAAGCGGTCCGCCTCGCGCATAAAGCACTGGATGAGGCGTTCCACCAGCGTGGTGGGGAACATTGCCGGGTGGCCCAAACGCCTCTCCTCCGCAGTCAGCCGGATATCGGCCCACACACTGAGGGAGCAGCGGGTCCACTCCCGCCCGTCAAGCTCGTTGGCGCGCCCGGCAGCGCTCATTAACGGAAAAGATAGCAAAATTAGAGGCCTCCGCCGCGCCGGAAAAGCGTTCCTTCGCGCGCTGCGGAGGGCGCCGGGCCGCCCGCGGGGTTGACACGAAGCGCGTGTGGCGATATATTTAGGAGTCCTAATATATTATGAACCGTCTCGAGCAGAGCAGCGGGCCCGTCTCCCAACGGCTCGCCGCCGGCCTCGCCAAAATCGGGTTGGCGATTCGAAACCGCTCCTGGAAGCAGGCGGCCGGGAGCGGGCTTACCCCGACGCAAGGTCAGATCCTGGCGGTGCTGGGGCTGCGCCGCCAGCCTTCTACTCTGGCGGAGGTCGCCGGCGCGCTGGGAATTACCGCGCCGACGGCCAGCGACGCGTTGCAGGCCCTACAGCGCAAGCGGCTTGTGCGAAGAGTCCGGTCGCGCGTGGACGGGCGTTCTCTGGCCCTCACCCTGACGGCCAGAGGGAGAAAGCAGGCCGATCGCTGCGCCGGCTGGCCTAATTTCCTGGCGGAGGCTGTGGATGCCCTTCCGCTCGCCGAACAGCAAGCGCTCCTGCGGGCGGTGATTCAGATCATCAAGTCCTTGCAAGACCGGCGCGAGATTCCCGTTTCACGTATGTGCGTCACGTGCCGCTATTTTCGGCCGAATGTTCACACGGATTCCCAACGGCCGCACCACTGCGATTTTGTCGATGCCCCTTTCGGCGAGCGGCTTCTGCGCCTGGAATGTCCCGATCACCAGCCCGCAGCCCCGGATTTAGAGGCGCGCAACTGGCAGCGGTTTTTACTAACTGGCAAGGCCATTTCATCACAGGAGGAAAGTATTTTATGAGTCAGACGGCTATACCTGGTTATACCTATGGCACCGCGACAGTGCCCCACTCGCCCCTGACTATCCAGGAATTCGATCTGTTGAAACAGGCGGTTCTCTTCACCGACGAAGATGTGAAATATCTGCGCATGTCGCGAGACGTGCTCGCCGATCAAACCAGCGCCATCCTGGATGTATGGTATGGATTCGTCGCCTCCCACCCGCATCTGGTGTATTTTTTCGGAAGAAAGTCTGACGGCCAGCCGGATGCCCACTACTTGCAGGCCGTTCGCAAACGCTTCGAGCAGTGGGTCCTCGATACTGCGGCGGCGGAGTACGATCAGAAGTGGCTGGATTATCAATATGAGATCGGCCGGAGGCACCACCGGAGCGGCAAGAACAAAACGGACGGCGTGGCCGCGGCCGATAACGTGAGCTACCGCTACATCCCGGCCCTCATTTACCCGATTACGGCCACGTTGAAACCATTTCTGGCAAAAAAGGGCCACAGCCCCGAAGATGTCGAGAAAATGCACCAGGCTTGGCTCAAATCGGTGATTCTTCAGGTGATTCTCTGGAGCCAGCCTTACGTCAAAGAAGGCGATTTCTAGTTCTCCCGCGCTGTGGAGGCGTCCGAGCTGGCGGTTCGCCTCCGCGGCTGTTCGACTTTTCGCTGAAAAACCTCACAATCAGATATTTTTTCTCCCCGTGCGCGCTCCGCTTCTGCAACGGCATCCATAAACAGCTCGCAGGCCGCTGGAAATCTTGCGTGGAATCCGGCGATCTTCCCGGCAGAGCTTGAATAGCCTGCCGGCTGGCGTTATCATCTCGACAGTCAATTTTTGAGCCGCTGGCTCTCCGAGGAGGCGCCATGAGAGATCTCGTACAACGCTATCTGGATTCCAAGCTTTCCCGGCGGGGTTTTCTGTCGAGCATGACGGGATTGGGCTTCACCGCCGCTGCCGCACAAGCCGTTCTGGCGCCGCTCGAGGCGTCAGAACGGGCGGCTGCACGAACTGATATTCACGGAGCCTCGATGATGGAGGGTACGGGCGGCGATCTAGTAATCGCCCAGGCTAAGGCGGCCGGCGCCGAGTACATGTTCTGCAATCCCGGCTCGTTCGAGGTTGGCCTGTATGATGCGTTCACCGACACGCCGGGCATGCACCTCATCATGGGTCTCCATGAAGGAGTCGTCATCTCGATGGCCGATGGCTACCATCGCGTGACGGGCCGTCCTGCTTTCGTAAACGTTCACGTCATAGCCGGAACGGCGCAAGCCGGGGGCCAGATTTACAATGCCAGCCGCGACGGCTCGGCGCTGGTGATCACGGCCGGCCTCAACGATAACGAGAACTGGAGCGATGAGGCGGGTCTTGCGCCGCGCCCGGGCTTCGATCAGAAGGAAGTAAACCGGCAGTTCACCAAGATCTCCTGGGAGGCGCGCAACCCGGAAGCGCTGGCCTTGATGACGCGCCGCGCTTTCAAAGTCGCTGCGACAGAGCCGGGCGGCCCGGTCTATCTTGCTATGGCCCATTACGCTCTGGAAGCCAAGGGCGTAAAGGCGCAAATCTTGCCGGCCGAGCGCTTCATGATCCGCGGGCGTATCAGGGCAAGCGCCGGAGCCGTGCAGGATGCGGCGCGGATGCTCATTGAGGCCCGCCGCCCCCTGGTTGTTGTGGGCGATGAGGTCTGGAAGTCGGGGGCGCAGGCTAATTTGCTCGACTTTGCCGAGAAGCTGGGGCTCCCCGTGGCGGCCGGCGTCCAGGGATATGCGAATTTCCCCGTTATGCATCCTCTTTACCTCGGCGGTTTCAGTATGTCGTCTGAGTACATGAGGAACGCCGATTTGCTTTTGGTCATCGGCGCTCGGGATTTCGGCGGCCGGGTTACGCCGCACTCGCCCGAGGTTCCACTGGAGGCCCGGATCATCCGCGTCGGCGTGAACACTTCCGACATGAGCCGCAATTACGCCACTGATCTGGCGCTCGTTTCCGACGTGAAGGAATCTCTGAACGACCTGCGGGAGGCGATGGGAAGTATGCTGACCCGGGAACGAATGGCGGCGGCCGCTGCGTCACGCTCCGGGCAGGTGCGCGCCCTCACTGCGGCCATGCGCGCCAGAACGGAAGCCGAAATTCGCGGCAACTTCGGCCGAAACCCGATGCATCCCGATGAAATGGGCGCCATCCTGGCCCGCACCATCGACCGCGACGCGATCGTGGTTACCGAAAACCTGACCGGCAAATACGATTCGTTCCTCTTCGGGTTCCGGCCCAATGAGCAGATGAGACTGGCTAATACCGGCAACTCGCTCGGCTGGGGCATCGGCGCGGCTACCGGCGCCAAGCTGGGCGCGCCCGACCGTCAGGTCGTGTGCTCCATCGGCGATGGCTCGGTTATGTATAGCGCTTCCGGATTTTGGACTCAGGCGCGCTACGGCGCGCCCGTTCTCACGGTGGTCTGGAACAATCATAATTACCAGACGGTGCGGTTTGCCTATTATAACTACAAAGGAAAGATGGCCAGCACGGGCCATTATAGCGGCATGTATTTGGGCGACCCGGACATCGATTTCGTGAAGCTTGCCCAGAGTCAGGGGGTCGCCGGTGAAAGAGTGGCTACAGCGCGGGATCTGGAGCCGGCGCTGAAGCGCGGCATCGCCGCCACCCGCGACGGGAAACCCTATCTGCTGGATGTCATAATTTCGCGTTATGGCGGCGGCGCGGAATCCACCTGGTATCAGAAGTTCAATCTGGCGGAGCGGAGGAAGCGGAAGGTGTGAACGCCATTCCGCCGGGCGCACCACGGCCTGCCACAAGAAGACGCAACACGAAGATGGCCGGAAAAGGGCAGGGCGCCTGCGCAGATCGGCCCCCGTCACGGTTATGACCCGGCGTAAGTTTCTGGTTTCGGCAAGCGCAGGGGTTGGATCGCGGCTGATCGCCGCTCCCGCGAAGACTCCGAATATTGTCTTTATCCTTTGCGATGATCTAGGCTACGGCGATCTGGGGTGCTATGGCTCCAAAATTCGGACGCCCAATGTGGATCGCCTGGCTCGGGAGGGCGTCCGATTTACAAATTTCTGTTCGGCCGATCCCGTGTGTTCTCCGTCGCGCGCGGCCCTGCTCACCGGCCGCTATCCCACGAGAGTCGGCGTCCCGCGTGTATTGTTTCCACAAGACACAGGCGGTCTGAACCTGGATGAGACAACCTTGGCGGACGTGCTGAAGGCTCGCGGATACAAGACTATGTGCATCGGGAAATGGCACCTGGGCCGTCCGCCGCAGTTCCTGCCCACCAGCCGCGGATTCGACGAATACTTCGGCATACCGTATAGCAACGACATGAATCCCCGGGTGTTGATGCATAACACTGAGGTCATTGAGCAGACCGCCGATCTCGCATCACTTACCGCGCGATACACCGAACGGGCAGAGAGATTCATAGCGCAGTCCAATCGATCGCCGTTCTTTCTTTATATGCCGCACACGTTTCCGCACATCCCGCTGGCGGCGTCGCCGCGGTTCCGCGGCAAGTCGCAAGAAGGCCTCTACGGTGATGTTGTCGAGGAACTAGACTGGAGCGTCGGTGAAGTGCTGCAAAGCCTGAGGCAGAAAGGGTTAGAGAAGGACACGCTGGTGATGTTCTCCAGCGATAACGGCCCCTGGTATCAGGGAAGTCCTGGCAAACTAAGAGGCCGCAAAAACACGGCCTATGAAGGCGGCGTCAGAGAACCTTTCATCGCCCGGTGGCCGGGCCAGATTCCGGCTGGACACGTCTGCGATGCACTGGCTTCCATGATGGACGTCTTTCCAACCGTCACGCGGCTGTGCGGCGGAATCCTCCCGCCCAAACCGCTCGATGGCATCGACATATGGCCGCTCCTGACAGGCCGAAAAAAGTCAATCGAGCGGCCTCCGCTGCTGTACTTTGATGGCTGGGACCTGCAATGCGCGCGCTGGATGAACTGGAAGCTGCATATTGCGCGGCACAACACGGCTCCTTATACGCCCGCGCCGCCCGGCGGGCGCCATAGTTATTTGTTGTCTCGCCCCGAGCTGTACGATCTTTCCAGCGATCCGGATGAGAGCTATGACGTCGCGCCGGAGAATCCGCAGATCATTGCGCAGCTTCAAGTGAAACTTGCGGAGATGCTGAAGGGGTTTCCGGAACCTGTCCAGAAGGCCTATGCGGAAGCGCAGGCGCGCAAGGTGAATCCGGCAACCCCGGCCGCCGCGTACCCAAAGCCGGCCGAGCCATAACATGCGGTTAGAGCAGGCGCCGCCCCTTGACCGGCCGGAGCCGGTTCGGAGCGCTCCCGGCGCCACGGCTACATGAACTTGATGCGCTGGTGGCGCGCAGAGTAATCAATCAGTTTTGCCAGCCGTTTGAGCTGCGTCTCTTCCTTTTTGGCGCTGGCTATCCATCCGATGGTCAGGCGCCGGTAATACGGCGGAAACCGCTGGAAGTTTTCCCAGGCGTCCTTCTGCAACTCAAAGCGGTTCTGGAGCGGCTGCGGCAATCGCGTCGGCAGGCGCGGCGACTCTCGGCGCCGCCCGGAACGGAAGGCCTTCCGCCCGGCCGCCGTCATCCGGCCCTGGGCGATCATGCGCTCCGCGCGCCGGATGTTGATGGCCGACCATCTGCTGCCGGGTCTTCGCGGGGTGAACCTTTGCGCATAAGACGCTTCGTCGATGCGCTTGATCTTTCCGTCGATCCAGCCAAAGCAGAGGGCTTCTTCCACCGCATCCTCGTATCCGATGCTGGGCTGCCCCGATTTGTTCTTGTAGTAAAGGAGCCAGATTTCGTCGCGCTTGCCGCCATTCTTGCGCAGCCAGGCGCGCCAGACGCTTCGATTTTTGCAAGAGAGCATTCCCATAAGGCGGCTCCGATTAACGCCAAATGATACAGCAAACGCTGAGGCCGCGCAGCGATCTCTGCGTGTATAATTCAAGCCATGGGATCTGCACGTCCTTTTCCCAAAGCTCGTCCCGAGCCGATCGCCCTCGAAGTGCGGGCGATGGACAATCTGCGCTACATCCGGGAGACTATGGAATCGGCGGCATCCTTCACTGCCGTTCCGGGCCTGGGCGGCGTGGTCATGGGCGTTACCGCCCTGCTGGCGGCGGCCATCGCGGTCCGCGAACCGGGCGCCGTGACTTGGCTTGCAACCTGGCTAGGCGAGGCGACCCTTGCGTTTCTAATTGGCGCTCTGGCGATGGTGCGCAAGGCTCGGGCGGCGAAGATGCCGGTGCTTCGAGGCCCGGCGCGAAAATTCGCTCTCAGCCTGTGCCCGCCGATTGTGGTGGCGGCTTTACTTACCATTGTGCTTTATCGGGCGGGCCTGGCTGGCGTCATCCCCGCCATGTGGCTGCTGCTGTACGGAACGGGAGTCGTCACGGGAGGCGCCTTTTCCGTACCCATCGTCCCTGTAATGGGCCTCTGCTTCATGCTCGAGGGCGCCATCGGACTATTCTGCCCGGCCGCTTGGGGCAACTGGCTCATGGCCGCCGGATTTGGCGGTTTCCATATTATTTTCGGCATCATCATTGCGAGGAGGTACGGTGGCTAGAGCGGGGGCACTTGCCGAGGATCGTCATAAGAGCCGCGCCGAGCCGCCGGATGGCCGCCCCGCCCGCGGCAAAGCCGGAGAAGGCCGTCCCCTGGAGCTTGATCGGCTGATTCACGAGCGGATGCGGCTGGGTATCGTGAGCGCCCTGGCGGTCAACGACGCCCTGAGCTTCAACGACTTGAAGAGACTGCTGAAAACCACCGACGGCAATCTGAGCGTGCATGCCCGCAAGCTGGAAGAAGCGCGCTATATTACCTGCGCCAAATATTTTGCAGGGCGTCTTCCCAAGACCGAGTACCGGCTCACTTCCGCCGGGCGGCGCGCCCTGGAGAGATACCTCGATCACATGGAAGCCCTGATCCGGGCGACCCGAGAGAAATAAGCCCAGGGAAGGCAAATACCGATACCGAGACACAGCAGGGCACAGGACCGCATTCCCCGTGCGCTCGCGCCTAAACGCCTTTCAAGAACGGTGCGAAAGCCGGCGGGCGATCATGCCGCAGTGGGATGGTCCTTGAGCCAGCGAATGACTTGAGCGGCGTTCTCATCCGGCGGAAAGACAGGATAGAAGACATGCTCGATTCGCCCGCCGGAAATGATCATCGTGAGGCGCCTGAGGAGCCGCATGCCGTCCACCTCGAAAGTCGGCAGACGCAGGGCGTCACAGAGTTGAAATTGAGCGTCGCTCAAGATTTCGAATGGGACGCGGAGGCGGCCGGCCATCTCGCCCTGGTATTGGGTGGTTTGCGTGCTCAGGCCAAACACATCGGCGCGAAGCTGCAAGAGGTCCTGATAGTGATCACGAAAGCCGCACGTTTGGGGAGTGCAACCGCGCGCCCCAGCAATCAGATCCCACCCTTCAGGCAAGGGCTTCCCTGGAACTCCGGTCATCGGATAGCAGTAGATCACGGTTCTGGACGCGGTCAAACCGGAAAGATCCACCATTCTGCCCGCGGTGGAAGCGAGAGAGATGGAGGGCATCGGCGCGCCCGGAAGGTGGTCGGCCGCGCCGTCATCGAGCGGCCGGGGCAGATCAGGCGGCAGTGGGAAATCGATGGGTTCTGGCATGACTAGCGTGACGCCTCTCCGCGAATTATATAAGAATTCCAGCGAGCGCGGCCGCACGGACGCAAGGGCTGACTCAGGGAAGGCATAGCGCTCCTATCGGCCGTCGGAATAGATCTTCCGTAGCCGCGCCTGGTCTGACGCTGAAATGCCGGAGTTTCGCCGAATGTGTTCCCGGACCGATATCTTCCTCCGGTATCGGGAAAAGTACTCGAGAATGTCGCCTCCATAGGCGAAACTGTACATGATGTCGTTGTAGTCGGCAGTGTGGGGCAACCCGATGGCATGGCCAGTTTCATGCAGGCAGGTCAGGTAGACGACCGCCTGCCGGAACAGAGCATCCTCGCGGCCGGCGGCGGCGATCGCGGGCCCAAGCTGGGAAACGTCGGGCAAGACGTATACAGCCGCGCCGGGCTTCCCATCGACCCGGATGGGCATCGCTTCGCCATACAATCCCGCGCGGCCGGAAGCCCAATAAATCCGGATCCTCGCCCTTTTCTCTTCCGCGGCCTTCTCGAACCGGATTCCGCCGCCCGCGGCGGCTTGCCAGGCATGCAGGGCCCATTCCGCCAGTTCGGAATCGGCGGCTTGGCAGCGTGAGTCTTCGGCCACCTGCCCGGAACACGGCTGAATCCAAAAGGAAAGGTCTTCGCCGGCGGCGCAGCTCGCAGCGAGACAGACCAGCAGCAGGTATTTCACGTCCTGCGGTAGGGAATCGCGTCGGGCACGCCTGCCTGAGCGAAGGCGCGAAGGCGCAGCGCACAGCTATCACAAACGCCGCAGGCGGCTTCGCTTGACTGATAGCAGGACCACGTAAGGCTCAGCGGCGCGCCGAGCTCGAGGCCGAGACGGATTATGTCGGCCTTTTTCATGTGTATCAGCGGTGCGCAGATCTCGATGTGTGTTTCCGGCTTCACTCCGAGCCGGATTACCTCATTGAAGGCCCGGTAATATTCCGGCCGGCAATCCGGATATCCCGAGCTATCCTGCTCGACCGCTCCGATGAAAATGCGGCGCGCGCCCAGAACTTCAGCCCAAGAAACGGCGGCTGCGAGGAAATGGGCGTTGCGAAACGGGACATAAGTGATGGGAATCGGCCCGCTCTGGGGCGGACGCAGTTCCCCTTCAGGAATTGGCAACGAGGGATCAGTGAGCGCCGAGCCGCCGATGCTGCCGATGTAGTGCTGCTCGATGGCCAGGCGGAAGGCGGCGCGGTAATAGTCGGCAATCTGCTGGAAAGCTTGCTTTTCCCTGGCCTCGGTCCTCTGGCCGTAGCTCGAATGCAATAGGGCCAGCCGATGCTCTCGCGCAGCAACCGCGGCGGTCACGCAGCTATCCATCCCGCCGCTCAGCAGCACGACCGCGACTGGCTTTTCCTCTGTGCCTTCGGCCCCGCTCACGTCTCCTCCATCATAACGCTGGGAGCGGGTTCGGAAATAACCCGGGAGTCAGGCAGCCGCAGCACGACGCGCAATCCGGGATGGGTATTCGAGGCCGTGATTGTGCCGCCGTGCATTTCGATCGCCCGGCGGGCGATGGAAAGTCCCAGGCCAACGCCGCCAGTCGAACGATCGCGGTCGCGATCCACTCGGTAGAACGCGTCGAAGATGCGGGTCAGGGCCGCTTCGGGCACCCCTGGGCCAGCGTCTTGCACGGTGATTTCCACGCCCCCATTGCGCCGTTGGGCCGCCACGTGAACATCGGTTCCCGGAGCTGTGTAGTAAACGGCATTGCGCGTTACGTTCTCCACCGCCCGCTGGAGCAGCCTGGAGTCGGCCGATACAATCAGCGCGGGCGCGCCGTCCAGGACTACGCGGCATTGCCGCGCCTGCGCCTCGATTTGCACATCTTCGACCACCTCCTCGAGCAGCCCAGCCAGATTCACCTCCGTCGGCCGCAGCTCCTCGCGCGTCATGGCGAGCAGCTCGCTAACCAGTTCGTTGAGGCGGGCGGCCTCCCGCTCGACGCGATCGAGCGCTTCGCTCGGATTGGAGCTCGACCGGGCCAGCTCCACCGCCACAGCCAGTCGGCTAAGGGGCGACCGCAACTCGTGAGATACGTCTTGCAGCAATTGCCGCTGCGCGGTTACCGCATGCTCGATTTGCTCGGCCATTTTGTCAAAGGTCCGGGCAAGCTCGCCGAGTTCATCCTGGCGGCTGGAGTTGACGCGGGCGGTGAAGTCTCCAAGGCCCAGCCTCTCCGCGGCCAGCCGCAGTTGCTGAACCGGCTTGCTGATGTGCCTGGCCAGCGCATAACTGAGCAGCAAAATACAGAGCAGCAGCCATAAGTGGGGCGCCGTCAGCGTCTGCCGGAACCGGAACCAGAAGCCGAAACGCTCGCTGGGCACCAGCAGCAGAAACCAGTAGGCGCCGCGCCGTCCCTGTACCTCGGATGCAAACACCAACACCCGCCGCAAAGGAGCGCGGAACACACGCCTCTTTTTCGCCTGCTCCACCAGGGGGCCGAAATCCTCGGGGGGCCCGGTCAATGCCGTTCCCTTTGCATCAGTCAGCACGCCGTTGAAATCGTAGGTCGTGTCAATGCGACGGAGCATATCAGCCAGAGCCGGCTCGCCGCCTTCTTCGTAAGCGTGGACCGCCTCGCCGGCGAGGAACCGGACGGCCCGTACGACAGGTTCGCGTGCGCGAGGAGAAAACGAGCCCAAGATAGCCGAAATCGCCACGAATCCGGCGACAGCCACAAACGCAGTGGCCAGAAGCAGCAGCAGAATCTTCGAGAACAGGGACGATTTCATGTGCCCGCCTCCCGTGTGAACACATAGCCCACGCCGCGAATGGTTTTGATTAGAGGACGGTCTCCGAACTGCGGCGCCTCGAGTTTCCGCCGCAAATGACTGATGTGCATGTCGATGGACCGGTCAAACGGCGTGGCGGGGCGTTCGTAGAGGGCGTCCATCAACTGATCGCGCGAGAGGACGCGCCCAGCGGATTTCATCAACTGCTCGAGAATGTCGAATTCGAGAGTAGTCAGCTCGATTGGGATGCCTTTCCGAGTCACTTTGCGCGCTCCGGGATCGAGCTCGACATCCTGCACGCGCAGCACGCCCTGCGGCCGTGCCGCCGCCTCGCCGCGGCGAAGAATGGCCCGGATCCGCGCCAGCAATTCCCGGGGATTGAACGGCTTGGGTAAATAGTCGTCAGCGCCGATCTCCAGCCCTACGATGCGGTCGATATCCTCGCCGCGCGCCGTGAGCATCAGTACGGGGACGTGCGATTTGGCCCGCAGGCGGCGCAGCACCTCCAGGCCGTCAAATCCGGGCAGCATCACATCGAGTACCACCAGATCCACCGAGGGCTCCAGCGCGGCCTCCAGTCCTTCCGGGCCCGTGTGCGCCGCCTGTACTTCAAACCCTTGCCCGCGCAGATACTGGTCGAGCAGCGTGCACAGCTCTGTGTCATCGTCAACCAGGAGAATTTTGGGCACGGCTGCGTCCCTCTTTTTTCACTTCTAGCACGATCAAACCGGGGATTCGAGCCCTTTACAAATCTTTACAGCGCGCACAAATGGAGCTCAATCAGGCCGGGTTAACTGGCAGTAGGAGGAAATAGGCTATGTTTCAGAAAATATTTCGCAAGCGAAACTCGCTGGGCGCCGGGGCGGCTGTCTTGGCGCTCGCGGGCTTACTGGCCCTGGGAGGCGCCGCGTATGCCCAACAAGCGCCCGCTCCACAGCCGGCGCGGCGAATCGACCGGGTCGTGGACCACATGAAGACAGTTCTGGATCTTTCCGATGCGCAAGCATCTCAGATTCGCGGTATTCTCCAGCAGCAGATGCAAGCCGCCCAACCCCTCGTGGACCAGCAACGCCAGGCTCGCCTGGCTCTCCGGCAAGCCGTGGTGAGCGGCCACACCGACACGGCGACCTTGCAGCCCCTGGCCAACCAGATCGGCCAGACGGCCTCTGAGCTAGCCCTCTTGCGTGCGCAAACCGCCGGGCAGATCCTGCCGATTCTCACGCCGGACCAGCAAGCGAAAGCAAAGAAGCTGTTCCAGGCCAGAGGCCGGTTTGCCCGCCATCGAGGCATGATCCGCCAGCAGTCTGTGGCCCCCAGCCAGCCGTAAGCACAATCGCCGCCGGGTGCGCGTTGGTTTCAGAACCGCGCGCGCCCGCACCGCCCGGTTTTCCCGTTTCGGCAGCAGCCTTTGCTTTGCCCGGCTGGTACCTGAACCTCCCACCGTCTGCGATCGCCGGAATTGGGTTGCTGGAGCTGCCAAAGCACGGGCTCCCGGCGCCCCCGAATTCGGGCCACAAAGTTCGATGATGGTTCAATCCGAAGTTCCCTTGACTTCGTAGAACTTCAGGCTCTATCATGCGCCGGGGGCAGGGAATGCGCCGCTCTATGCTTTGGTTTACGTAGGGGACGCAGATCGGCTGGGGTTCGGAAAGCCGGGCGGGACTCGGCGCATCGCCGGCTGGAGATCCCCTGTTCCATTTCTTCAGGCACATCTATGGTGATTTTTAAGATTGGCGATCTGGAAGTGCGTTCCGAGTGGAATCAATCGCAGACCGCGCGCAGTATTCTCGCCGCTCTGCCGCTGGAGTCAACGGGCAATTACTGGGGAGGCGAATTCTATTTTGAAATTCCGGTGAAAGCGCCCGCAGAAAAAGATGCACAAGATGTCGTGGAGAGAGGTACCGTGGCCTACTGGCCTGCCGGGCGCTGTTTATGCATATTCTGGGGGCCTACGCCCGCCAGCCAGGGCGATGAGTGCCGGGCCGCCAGCAAAGTGAATGTCGTGGGCCGCGTGGTAAATGTCGAAGCGCTGCCAAAGCTGAAGGGGCGCAAGGTCCGCGTAGAATCGAAGTAGCTTCTGTAACGCCCGCCGAATCAACGTTTTTTCCGCAGAAGAATATTACGAATCCAGTTCCGGTTGTGAGTCATCTCATGTTTGTGGTAAGCTAAATAACTGCATCTCTATAGGGATTAGGACCATTGCACAAGCCTTCGAACTCCAATTTTGGGGAATCTCTTGCGCCGGGAAGCCCGGTTCTCCCCGGCACTTTCAAGCAACTAAGCGATCTGTTTCTCCTCGGGGAGGGCGGCTACCGGCCGGTTTCGCGGTTTCTGACGGCCCATGAAGTCCGCGAGGTGGCCGAGACGATGCACCTTCCGAGCGGCGAGCCGTGGAGCATCCCGATCATCTTTCCCCTCAGCGCCGAGCAGGCCGAAGCACTGAAGAAAGCGGATCGTGTGGTGATTTTGGACGGCAGCAGCCCCGCCGGCGTAATTCAAATCCAGGAAATCTTTCCATTGGACAAGGGTCATTACGCCCGTCACGTTTTTCGGACCGAGGATACATCGCATCCTGGCGTAGCCTGGCTGCACGGCGCTGGGGAGTTTAGTATTGCGGGTCCTGTCGAACTGTTCCCCGGTTGGAAGCTGCAATTGCCCGGAGGATTGCCTTTCGCCCCGCGCGACGTACGGGCGCTGATCGAGCAACGCGGCTGGAAGAAGGTTGTGGGATTCCAGACGCGGAATCCGATTCATCGCGCTCATGAGTTTGTGAGCAAGGTGGCGCTCGAGACGGCCGACGGTCTGGTGATTCATCCTTTGCTCGGGGAAACTAAGGCGGATGATATTCCGGCCGAAGTACGGCTTGCCTGTTATCGGGCGCTCGTTGAAAATTACTACTCGCCCCAGCACACCTTCATCGCCGGCTTTCCGGCTTGGATGCGCTACGCGGGGCCCCGAGAAGCCATTTTTCACGCGCAGGTGCGGCGCAATTATGGAATCACGCACCTGGTTATCGGCCGCGACCACGCCGGCGTCGGAAAATTTTACGGGCCGTTTGATGCGCAGCGGATTTTCTCGGAGTTCAAGCCCGGGGAACTGGGCGTCGAGCCTATTTTCTTCGATACCGTTCACTATTGCCGCAAGTGCGGCGGGATGACTTCGCCCAAAACGTGTCCGCACGGACCGGAACACCACGTTTCCCTGAGCGGCACGGCTGTGCGCAAGATGCTGAGCGAGGGGCAAACGCTGCCGCCCGAGTTTTCCCGTCCGGAAGTGGCCCGAATCCTGATCGAGGCAGGAGCCCGCGCGTGATCGCAACAGCAGAACTGTCGCGCCTTGAAAACGCCACGGCTACGGACGTGCTCGCCTGGGGCATCGAGACGTTCGGCGACCGGCTGGCGGTCTGCACAAGCTTTCAGGCCGAGGGCATGGTGATCCTGGATATGGCCGTACGGCTCAATCCTGCCGTGCGGGTGTTTACAATCGACACGGGAAGGCTGCCCCAACAGACCTACGATCTGATGACGGAGGTCCGCCAGCGGTACGGCGTTCGCGTGGAAGTCGTTTTTCCCGACTTCCGGGAACTCGAGGCAATGGTCGGCCGGCATGGGCCGAACCTGTTTTACGAAGGCGTGCCGCGGCGAATGCTTTGTTGCGAGATCCGCAAAGTCAGGCCCCTCGACCGGAAGCTAAGAACGCTCAGCGCCTGGGTCACCGGGATCCGGAAAGGGCATAGCGAGAGCCGGGCTGGGGTGCGGAAAGTGGAAGTCGATGCAGCGCACGGAGGAATTTTAAAACTGAATCCCTTGGCCGACTGGACGGCCGGCCAAGTGGAGGCCTATACGCGCGAACACCAGGTGCCCCGCCATAAACTTTACTCTCAAGGCTACACGAGTATCGGCTGCGAGCCATGCACACGCGCCACCCAGCCTGGGGAGGACTTGCGCGCTGGGCGCTGGTGGTGGGAAACCGACGCGCGGAAGGAATGCGGCATCCATTTTTCGGCTCAGGGGAAGGCGCAGCGCGAGGTTGATGTGCTCCTGGAGGATATTCTCAGTGCAATCTAAATTTCATCACGAGGGTTTTACGATCTGGTTCACGGGCCTGTCCGGCGCGGGCAAGAGTACGGTCGCGGGAATCCTCGAGCGCCGCCTCCGCCATCTCGGCGCGCGAGTTGAAGTGCTGGACGGCGATGTCGTCCGGACGAACCTTTCGAAGGGCTTGGGCTTCAGCAAGGAAGACCGGGACACGAATATCAAGCGGATCGGGTTTGTCTGCCAGTTGCTGTCGCGCAACGGCGTGATCGCCATCGCCGCCGCGATTTCTCCGTACCGTGAAACCCGTGATTTCGTCCGATCCCAAGTCCAACACTTCGTAGAGGTTTTCGCGCGGTGCCCGCTGGACAAACTGGTGGAGCGAGACGTCAAAGGTTTGTACAAGAAAGCCTTGGCCGGGGAAATTAAAGAGTTTACAGGAATTTCAGACCCTTACGAAGAACCGCTTCATCCGGAAGTCATCATTGACACTCACCTGGAGACACCCGAGCAGAGCGCAGATAAAATCTGGGCCAAGCTCGAAGCGCTCGGCCTTATAACGAGCTATCCGGCCTCGACGCTTCCCTTCGCGCAATCGGGTGTGCAGCCTCGCGGGACCGCTGTAGATAACTAATTTCCAATCCCGCTTCCCGCATTTGGGATAGCGGCGCTTGGCCGCCGGCGCCAGGGCCAGAAAAGCGGACCGCCGGCCCCCGTACACACAAACAGATCTGCGCGGAAATGATCGACGATCGTTTATTCTAGGAACTCCTGCTCCCAATAGGCGGGAGCGGCTATGATCGATCTCCACTCACATACCAACAAGTCGGACGGAACTCTCTCTGCCGTGGAATTGATTGATCTTGCCCGCGTCAAAGGCTTGCGGACTTTGGCCATCACGGACCACGACACGCTCGAGGGCTACAAGGAGGGCGCTTCCTACGCCCGGCAACAAGGCCTGGACCTGGTTTGCGGGGTCGAGTTGAGCACGAAATTTCACGGGCAGACGATCCATATCTTGGGCTATTTTTTTCATCAGCAGCCCGGAGAAGCCTTTTGCGAGCGCCTGGATTCTCTGCAAAAAGCGCGTAAAGATAGAAATCGCCGGCTCGCTGCCAGGCTGCGCGATTTGCATATCCCGATAGACCTGGAAGAGGCGGAAAAGTTGGGACGGTCGCAGACGGGACGTCCGCATTTCGCGCAGCTTCTCGTCCAGAAAGGCTACGCCGGGAGCATTAAGGAGGCGTTTGACCGCTATCTGGACGAGAGCGCACCCGGGTACGTGGAGCGCCGTGAGGTGGCTCTCGAAGATGTGATCCGCTGGATCCATGAAGCCGGAGGGCTGGTTTCCTGGGCGCACCCCGCTCGCATGTTGACGCGCAGCGGATTGTCCGTGGAGGCCGCTTTTCGCGAAATGGCGGGGAAAACGATCGACGCCGTAGAAGCCTATCACAGCGATCATGGCCCCGAACAGCAGGCCGTCTATCAGGCCATTGCGACCAAGTTGGGCCTGGCAGTAACCGGAGGATCGGATTTTCACGGAGCGGCGAAGCCTCACATTGAGCTCGGGCAGGTGACGTTGCCTGCGCCAGCGCTGGACGTCCTCCGCCGCCTCCGGCCTGCCCGCCCCCAAAACGCCCTTCCTTAGGGCTGCCGGACTTGCCGCCCGGTCGAAACCCAATTTCCTCCTTATCTGACTCGGAGATAGCCCTATCCCGCGCCGGCCCGATCCTCTTTATAGTGTATAATGCTTAAAAATTTGCTCTTAGGAGAGATGCCGTGAGTATCAGCCCGGGATCGTCAGGAAACTTCGGTGGAGATGCGGGACCGGCATGGAGGCCGGAGCCAATCTCCGAGCCGCGGCCGAAATGGTTCAGCCTGTTCGTCATCATTGCGGTGGCCGCCCTTGCCGGCGCAAACATCTATCTATTCACCCAACTGGCGTCCGCCCGCCAGAGTCTGGCACAAGCGAACCAGAAGATTCAGGCCCATGATGAGCAGATCGCAAAGCTCGAAGGTTCTGTCTCGCGGACCTACAAAGAGGCCGAGCAGGGGCTGATGGCTCTGAAAGGCGAGGTCTCATCGACTCGCGGCCAGATCAGCCAGGCCACCAAGCAGGTCCAGACAGAAGTCCTCTCCAAGACCCAGCAGATCGCGGAACGTCTCGCCGCGGAGCAGAAAGCTGAAGTTGCGAAGGTGGGCGGGGAAGTGGAGCAACTTAAAACCGTGGCTTCCACAACGGAATCCAAGGTGGGCGCTCTGAGCGGCGAGGTTTCGGGAGTGAAAACCGACGTTTCCTCGACCAAGGCGGAATTGCAGCGAACCATTGCCGAGCTAAAATCGGTTCGCGGCGATTTGGGCGTGCAGAGCGGGCTGGTGGCCACCAACGCCCAGGAACTGGCTGCCCTGAAGCGCCTCGGCGAGCGCAACTATTTTGAATTCAATATCCAAAAGAGCAAGCAGCCCCAGCGCATCGGGACGATCTCGGTAAAATTGCGCAGCACCGATACGAAACGAAATCGCTATACGCTGGACGTAATCGCTGACGACAAGCTGACCGAGAAGAAGGACCGCACCATCAACGAGCCGGTGCAGTTTTACGTAGCCAAGGCGAAAATCCCCTACGAGATCGTCGTCAACCAGGTACAGAAGGATCGAATCGTGGGCTACCTGGCTACGCCCAAAGATCAAGGGCGCTGACGTCGACTGGAAGGCTCGTTGAAAAGGCATTGACAGCGCCAGCCTCCTGGTCTATTCCGCGGCCCTGCTTTACACCGCCAAAGAAAGCGAATCAGCGAATCCGCGGCCGCCGGGCTCGCTGCGGTGGGACACCCACAATGGCCATCACAGAAGAATCAAGCCGCGCCGTACTCCGATAGTGACCGCCTCGGTGCGGCTGGCTGCATTCAGCTTGCCGAGTATCGAAGTTACGTGAAATTTCACGGTGTGTTCGGAAATGCCGAGCCTCCCTGCGATCTGCTTGTTGCCCAAGCCCTCACCCAACAGATTCAGCACTTCAATCTCACGAGAAGTGAGCGGCTCTAAGCCGCCGGCCTCGGATAGCGGCTCCGGCTCCTCAGAGGCTTGCGAAGCCGCTCCGGCGTCTCCGGATAAGAGAGTTTTGACAATCCGCGGATCGATTACGATAAGACCGCTGGCTGCGGCTTGTATCACCGCTTCGAGACTTGGCGGAGCGATGTCGAACGTGATAACAGCCCGCGCTCCCGAACGCAGCGCGTCGATGGTCCGTTGCGGCTGGGGGTCGTCTGCCATCAAGGCTATTACGGCCGGTTTAAACGGAGCGGCCGCAAGCTGGGGCCAGGCTTTTTCGTAGCTGGCCAGGTCGGCGATGATAACTTCAGGTTGCCGATCTTCCATGAGCTGCAAGAACGCATCTACATCGGAGGCGGCGCCGACGACCTCTACCGCCGAACTCGAGCGCAGCAAGGACTGAAAGCCGGCGCTCAATACGGGCGAAGCAGCCAGGATCGCCGCACGGATCAAATCGCCTCCACCCGCTTCGTTTCCAGGCTCACGCTGACCTCTCGCTCCCAGCGCCGGCCGCCTCGGAAGAAATGCAATCGCAGCGCGCCGCCATGGGCTTGTTCGATGGCCCGCGGCAGGTCGTCCAACGAGCGAAACGGCCGGCCGTCTGCGCCGGTCAGCACGTCGCCCGCCAGGAGCGAGGCTTGGGCGGCGGGGCCGTGACGATCCACCTCCAGCACGAGCAATCCTATGCTATCGTTATCCACCCTGACAGGACGCACGATCACGCCAAGAGAGGCCCCGGATGAACCGCGCCGCAAAAAACGCTCCACTGTGTTGCTGGGGATGGCCAGGGCCAGTCCTCCGGCAACCATAGTGTTAATACCAACGAGGGAGCCGCTCGCGTCCGCCAGCGGGCCGCCGGAGTTTCCGGGCGCCAGGCGAACATCCGCTTGCACCCAGTCGCGCCCCGTCAAAACGTGAAGCGGTCCGGCGATCGTCAAAGGCCCGACCGCGTGGACTACGCCTGTGCTGACAGCTCCTATGAAGCCAAACGGGTTGCCTACGGCGATGACCAGTTCGCCGACTCGAACCGTCTTGGTATCCCGGCTGGCCACAGCCGGCAGCGCCCCGGCCTCGATTTGGAGCGCGGCCAGATCCAGCCTGGCGTCTTTGGAAACCACCGCTGCCCGATGGACACTCCCGTTCCACAGTTGCACGGTGACCTGGGGTTCTGGCAGCACGTGAGCGTTGGTGATAATGAGTCCCTCGGGCTTCCAGATGACGCCGGAGCCGGCGCTCGGAGATTGCGCGGCTCGAATCACTACGGTCGAGCGCCGCACCGTTTCGGCTACTTCCCCCAATCGCTCCATGGGCATCTTAGCCTCTCCGGTACAGACGTTCGGCCACGGTAATCGGGATTTCCTTCAGAACGCCGCCTCGCAGGATTTTCGCGGGAATTGTATTGCCGACAGTCTCGGCGCCGAGCGCCGCTTGCAAGTCGCCGGCTTCGTTTAGGCGCTTTCCGCCGAGGGCCAGCAAAATATCGCCGATCAGGACGCCGGCACGGTCCGCAGGGCCGTTGCGCTCAACAGTCAAAACTATCAGACCAGCATTGGATCCTGGCCACTGCGGGACGTTTGTCAGACGATCGGGCAGTGCGACGCGCTGTAAACCCAACCCGAGGTATCCGCGCACGATATGGCCTTTAGCGAGCAGCTCCTCGGCCACGCGGCTTACGGTCGAAGCCGGAATCGCCAATCCAGCCATCCGCGAGAGGCCTGATGTAGCCATGCCGAGCAGGCGGCCTTGCACATCCACCACGGCGCCTCCGGACGCGCCTGGATAGAGGGCGACATCCAAACGGATCAATTGATCGACCATCCCGCCGCGCCACGTCTGCCATCGCCCGCTCACCGAGCTGACCACGCCCATCGTGGCGTTGACGCCGGCTTCTGCGGATCTGCCCACCGCCAGCACCAGAATTCCCGGCTTCACCGATTCACTTGGGGCGATCTCAACCGAAGCGAATTGTGCGCCTTCCACCGTCACAACGGCCAAGTCGGTTCCAGGATCGCGTCCGGCCAGCTTGGCCGGGGCCGAGCGCCCGTCCGGCAGCGTGACAGCGATCTCTTCCTCCCGCTTGATCGCGTGGTCAGCCGTGACGATCACGCCCTGCTTCCAATGCACGCCGCTGGACGAAAGGTGCCGCCTGGCGTTTACCGCCGCCACATAACGGCTGGCCCGCTCCACGGCCTCGGCCAAGGTGTTGGAAAGCGCCACTAGTGTATCTTCCATGCTTCCTCCTGCATTCAGTATGCAGAAGAGCCGAGCGGAAGCACATCGCTCAATTGGGCAGGCAGGGGCCTGGAAAAAAGTCCAGGCGGCGATCGGGCTGCGGGCCAGTAAACTTACTTCAGTTCCCGAATCTGGATGCTGCGGAAGTAAATGGTTTGATCCCGGTCATGGGATTGTACGCCGATGGCTCCTCGCAGCGACCGGGTGGCGTCGTTTTTCTCAACGACTTTTTCGCCGTTTAGAATTACGGAAATCAGCGGCCCGCGCGCCGTGATCTCGAACATATTCCAGCCTTCGTCATTCAAGGGCAGATATTTGGCCCTGAGCTCGCCGAAAATACTGCCGGTCGGCCAGGGAACCTCCGGGTTGTCATGAATTTGAATTTCATAGCCAGAGTAGGTTGGGTTTTGAGCGCCGTGAAGCGGGTCGCGGACAGCGACGCCGCTGTTTGTCTGTTTGGGATCTCCGCGAAATTCGACGCGCAAAATGAAGTCGGAAAAGTCCCGCTCGGTGAGCAGCCAGCCGCCGCCGTGCTCGCGGGCTCCCCAGTGGCCAGTGAGAATTCCGTTTTCCACCTTCCAGACGGCGTTACGAGTTGGCTTCCAGCCGCTAAGGTCTTTGCCGTTGAACAGGGGAACCCATTGCGCCTGCAAAAATCCGGCGGCCATCAAGGCCATTGCGAGTGTTTTCATGTTTCCCCCCACTTCATCTTGCTTCGAAGCACTTCAAAGAAGCGCAGGCGCTGCGGTTCGATCAGGTGCACGCGGTGCTTGGATTCCGAGCAGCGCACGCGGTCGTGACTGCGCAAGGCGACGCCGACCTGGCCGTCGATGGTCAAATAGGATGCGTCATCGGCGCCTTTCACGACCACTTCGATCTGCGCAGTTTCGGAAAGCACCAGCGGGCGGTTGGTCAGCGTGTGGGGGCAAATCGGAGTAATGCACAGAGCGCGTACGGAAGGGAAAATCACCGGTCCTCCGGCGGAAAGCGAGTACGCAGTCGAGCCGGTGGGAGTAGAAATGATCAACCCGTCGGCCCGATAGCTGCATACGAACTCATCATCGACATAGGCGTCCATGTCGATGACGCGCGCCATGGCGGCTTTGTTCACCACGACATCGTTCAACGCGTCATAAGAGCCGATCAACTCTGCGCCCCGCAGCAATTCGCCGTGCACCATCGTCCGGCACTGAATATGAAACTGGCCGGCGAGCACGCAATCCAGCACCGAGTAGAGCTCATGCGGGCTAGTGGTCATCAAAAACCCCAGTCCACCCAAATTGACGGCGAGCAACGGGATTTCACGAGCTCCGGCCGCCCTGGCGGCGGAAAGCAAGGTTCCGTCGCCCCCAAGCACGACGAGCAGGTCTACGGTCGCCGCCAGCTCTTCGCGCGTCACGCCGCCGCTGGCGCCGATGGCCTGGGCCGTCTCCAGGTCGTACCCATAGGTAAGATGGCGCGCCTCAATCCATTGCATCAACGCAGGGGCGATTTCCCGGATGTCGGGGCGGCGCGGCTTCGAGATGATGCCTATTCGCCGGAATGGAACTGCTGGCTGAATTGCCATCCGTATACTAGAAATTCCCGATTTCCCTCCGCTCCCGTTATCGGGCTTTCCAGCCACTCGACTCTCTGAAATCCCAAATCGCGCACGGCCCGGCGCACCTTTTCAACGACCTCGGCGTGGATCGCCGGATCCCGCACGATGCCGCCCTTTCCTACCTGTTCGCGGCCCGCCTCGAACTGCGGCTTGGCCAGAACGATAATGCGGCTCTCCCGCCGCAAAAACTGCCGGATGGCCGGCAAAATTAACGTTACGGAAATAAAGCTGACATCACAGGTTACCAGATCTACCGGCTCCCCGATGGTCTGCCATTGCAGGCAGCGTGCGTTTATGCCCTCGCGGATCACCACGCGGGGGTCTTGCCGCAGCTTCCAGGCAAGCTGCCCCTTACCCACATCGACGGCGTAAACCCTCCTGGCCCCGCGCTGGAGCAGGCAATCGGTGAAGCCGCCCGTGGAGGAACCAATATCCAGGCAGGTCTTACCCTGAACGTCGATGGAAAAGTGATCGAGAGCGGCTTCCAGCTTGAACCCGGCCCTGCTGGCGTACTTCAGAGCAGCGCCTTCCATGATCCTTAGCGCTGCATCGCCGTTCACCAGCGCGCCCGGCTTCGCGGCTTTTTGCCCCGCGACCAGTACTTGGCCGGCCAGAATCAGGGCTTGTGCCTTCTCGCGCGATTCCGCCAGGCCGCGCTCCACCAGCAGGCGGTCGAGGCGGACCTTCTGCTTCATGCACTCCGTTCGACAATCAGCCGGGCGAGCCCGCGCAGCCCGTCCGCGCGGTCGCCGAACAGGGCGAGGGCGTTTACCGCCGTTTGCTGCGCTTCGAGGGCCATCGCGCGCGAGCGCTCTATGCCGTAGAGGGCCGGAAAAGTCGCCTTTTGCTGCCGGGCGTCTTTCCCTGCCGTTTTGCCCAGACCTTCCGTAGAGGCGACCACATCCAGCACGTCATCGACAATCTGGAACGCCAGGCCAATCTGGGCGCCAAAGCAGCTCAGAGCGTCGAGCTGAGCGTCGGCGGCGCCGGCATAGATGCCGCCCACCCGCACAGCGGCGCGGATCAGGGCTGCGGTCTTGGCGCGGTGAATGTAGTGCAGATGAGCTTCTTCTACGGGCTTGCCTTCGGCCTCCAGATCCGCGACCTGGCCGCCGATCATGCCGTCCACCGTCCCAGCGGCGCGCGCCAGTTCACAGGCAATGCGGACGCATCGCTCGGCGGGAACCGTTTCCATTTCGGCGACGATCTGGAAAGCCCGGGTCAGCAGCGCATCGCCGGCAAGAATCGCAATGGCTTCTCCAAAGGCCTTGTGACAGCTCGGCTGGCCGCGCCGGTAGTCGTCATTGTCCAGGGCCGGCAGATCGTCGTGAATCAACGAATAGGTGTGGATCATTTCCAGCGCCGAAGCGGCTGTCTCGATACCCGGCGTCGAATCGGAAACGGCTGCGGCGGCCTCAAGGCAGAGGATGGGCCGGATGCGCTTGCCGCCCGCAAACAGGCTGTAGCGCATCGCCTTGTGGATCGAAACCGGGTATTCGGTTTCGGCAGGAGTCAGGCGTTCGAGAGCCTCCTCGATGCGGCGTTGCTGCCGGTTAAGATGCTCTTGTATAAGCGCGGGAGCAGTCACAAATTTCTTAGCAGTCTGGAACGGCCGCCATATGCTCCGGCAGTTGGCCGGCCTGCCGCCCTGAGAACGAGCCCACGGTTGCGCCCGGGAAAGCGCCGCAGCCGGTGCTAACGCTCGCCGCCCTCGCTGTTTTCAAGTTGGAACGGCACAGCTTCCACTTTGCCTTGCTTTTTGAGCAGCATCTCGACCCGTGTTTCGGCGGCGCTGAGCTGTTTGCGGCAGTTCTCGCTCAATTCCATGCCCCTTTCAAACAGCTCCAGCGATTTTTCGAGGGGCAGATCGCCGTTTTCGAGTTCTTTGACTATTTTCTCCAGCTGCTCGAGGGCGCTCTCAAACGACTCGAGTTTCTGTTGTGCTTCGGGCACGCAGTCTCCATCGTTATTGTAATCGAAAGCGGGCCCTAACCTGTGGGCAAAAACACTTTGCGATTGGCGCCTCTCGGATTATTATCTGGCACAGGCGCTACGCTGAAATCAGACGGAAAAAGGTACCTTCCCACGTGCAGGAGGCCTTAAGATGCTGCCGCTCCGCTTTGCTTCCGATGCTCCGCCCATACAAGTGGAATTGTGGAACGGAGAGCTGCTTGCGTCGGCCCGTGACGCGATCGGCCGGGTGCTAATCAAGACACGCCGTGCTTTCGCCGAGATCAGGCGAGATCCATCTCTCGGATTTGCAAGAGGTTACGCTCAGGGGGAAATCGAGATTCAGGGCGATCTGGTAGGGACGCTCTGCGCGGTTCTCAAGAGCTATCTGGCATGGAAGACTCCTCGCCTGGTGTCGAAACTGGCTCGGTCTTTCTCGCCCAACACGATACGCCGGGCGCGCGAAAACGCGATAGCCCACTACGACCTGGGAAACGATTTCTTCGGTCTGTGGCTGGATGAAACTATGCTCTACTCGGGAGCGATCTTTACGGCCGAAGGGGTTCCGTTGAGTCAGGCGCAAGAGGCCAAGTGTGACTTAATCTGCCGCAAGCTCGACTTGCAGGCGGGCCAGCGCTTTCTCGACATCGGCTGTGGGTGGGGCTATTTGTGCCTTTACGCGGCTAAGAAGTACGGTGTTAACAGCGTCGGCATCACGCTGAGCCCTCGGCAGCACAGTTATGGGAACGCCCGGGCGGCTCGTCTCGGCCTCGGGGATCGCTGCCGGATCGAATTGCTGGATTACCGTCAGATAGCCGGTTCCTATGACGCCATCGCCTCCGTAGGCATGCTGGAGCACGTC
>Ga0070741_10002919_pt1 | contig 44134 bp, 44 predicted proteins | sample Coa_R1_4_FD_66440 | JGI IMG/M metagenome (GOLD analysis project Ga0070741, IMG submission 66440) | Surface soil microbial communities from Centralia Pennsylvania, which are recovering from an underground coalmine fire - Coalmine... | ecosystem: Environmental > Terrestrial > Soil > Unclassified ... | reverse complement strand
ATTTCTGGGAACGCGAAACCAGCCGCCAGACTGAGATCACCGGCCGCATCGCGCATGTATTGAGCAAGTACGAATCGCTGCGCGACCCAAAAGAGCCGGCTTTCGAACACGATGCCAACAGCATTCAATTATTTTTCGACGACTCGCGCTGGTGGGTCGTCAGCGTCATGTGGAACACCTCGCGCAGCTCATAGCCGTGTTTTAGAGCCGGCTTGGATAAATATGGCACAGACACTCCTGTCTGTGCCTACATCCTTCTCGATCCGCACCGCGACTACTCCGAGCGCAGCGCTTCCGCGGGATCAACCCGGGCAGCGCGAGCCGCCGGCAAGGCCGAAGCAATCACCGCCGCAGCCAAAATTACCGCAGCGGACACAAGCAAGGGCAATGCTCCCGGCAATCTCAGCTCGGCAAAGCGCTGGCCAATCGTGCGTTCAAGAACAAAGCCAACCACAAAGCCCGCAGCCACACCCACAGTCGCAATCACCAAGCCTTCCGAGAGCACCTTGGCAAGAATGCTGCGCGGCTGAGCCCCCAGGGCCTGGCGAATGCCAAACTCGCGCGTGCGTCCGCTTACAGAAAACGCCAGCACGCCCGCAACTCCCACCACGGAGATCAGCAGCGCAAGCGTGGCAAAGCCGCCAAATACGATCGCGTTAAGGCGGTCAGGAGTGAGCACCTCCGCGCGCACATCTTCCAGCGTGCTGGCCCGCTCCACCGGCTGATCTGCCGAGAGATCATGGATAGTTTTTGTGATGGCGGGCACCAGCGCATAAGGATCATTCTGTGCACGCACGAACAGGCGTCCAGTCCAGCCTTCCTGGGTCGCGGGCTGATACACGGTCATGGCCGGCGCTGGGATGATATTTTCGTCGTCGATGTCAGGCACCACGCCGACGATGCGTCGCGGTTCCGGGCTGATGCCGATAAACTTGATCACTCCGTCAGTCCATTGCAGATGGCGGTCCACAGCTTCACGTCCAGGAAAGAGCTTCCGCGCAAGGCTCTGGCTGATGATCACCACGCGTTCTGCGCCATTGCGGTCACTGTCTCTAAAGTCGCGGCCTTCCAGAATCGGCATGCCCATGGTTTCAAAAAAGCCAGGCGAAATTGAACGAAAGCGCGCACGGTAATCGTCCTGGCCCGGTTCGCGCTTGGCGCCCTCAGCGGCAAAGGTGAAGCTGATGCTCAGGAAGCGGCCATCGCGCCAGGGGACGCCGAAGCTGGAAGAGACATGTTCCACTCCCGGTAACTCACTCACGCGCCGTTGCACTTCACGATCAAAATCGCGTATCTGATCCGGCGTTTTTCCATCGGACATCACAGGCAGGTTTACTGCCAGCACGTGCGCTGTTGCGAACGGCGGCTGCGTTCTCTCCAGTTCCAGCAGAGTTTTCAGCAGCGCGCCTGCTCCGGCAAGCAAAAGAAATGACGCGGTAATCTGTGTCACGGCAAAAATGCCAAGCCGACGGCTGCTGCCTCCGCTCACGCGCACGCCGCTGCTGGAGAGACCGAAACCTGATGATGGCCCCTGCGCTGGCAATCGCGGCACAAAGGCCAGGAAGACCGCCGCCACCAGCGCAAGCGCAACGCCGATCCAAAGCAAGCTGGGGTCGAGCGTGAGATCAAGCGCACGCACGGAAAACCGCGAGGCATAGCGGCCCAGCACAGACACCATGGGAGCAGCTATGGCAACTCCCAGCAGCGCGCCACTGCCGCAAAGGATAAGCCCTTCAGCCAGGAGCGAACGACGGAATGCGCTCGTAGTCGCTCCCAAGGCTGCGCGGATGGCCATCTCCGGCTCGCGGCGCACGGCTCGCGCCAGAATCAGGTTAGCGACGTTAGAGCACGCAATCACAAACAGCAATCCCGACGCAGCAAACAGCACCCACAAAATCGTGCGCGCACGCGAATTGATCTGGTCATGCATGCGCGTGACATCGATCTTGTAATGGTCGTTGGGCTTGTAAACCTCAGGATGGGCGGAAACCATGCCCGCATACACAGTGCGCAACTCGGCGCGGGCGGCGTTAAGATCGGCGTTAGGAGCAAGCCTCGCGAAAACCTCGGTCATGCGATGTTCGCGGCCGGTCACCATGGTCGCCGAGAGGTGGTGTGGGCTGGTAACGATGTTTGCAATCAGCTCAGTCTCCACCGGATAAGGAACCGAAGGCTCAAGTACCCCAACAATGGTTGCGGAACGTGCTCCATCGAAACTTCCCAGGCGAATCACCTTGCCGATCACGCCACGATCAGAGTGCATCGAGTTGACCCAGAAACGGTATGTCAAAACCACCGCGCCAGGGGCATTTGGCCCATCGTCCTTCGGAGTGAGCAAACGCCCAAGCACAGGACGCAGTCCCATCACTTCAAAGTAGTTGCCATCAACCACGCCAGCGCTCATTTCATGCGGATCGCCCAGACCCACGACTGTGAAGTTGATCGCGGAAAAAGTTCCAAACTCCGAAATGGTCTTTAGACCGGAGTCCATGTCTTTGATCTCCGGAACGGAGAACGTTGTATTCTCCGCGCCAATGCCCGGAGCGCTCTGCCGGAGGTAGAGCAGGCGGTCTTCATCGCGATTGGCCAGCGGCCGCAGCAGCACCCCGCGCACCACGCTAAAGATGGCTGCATTTGCGCCGATTCCCAGGGCCAGAGTGACAGCCACGGTAATCCACAGGGCGCGGGCGCGCGCCAGGGAACGTACGGCAATCTTCAAATCGCGAAAGAAAGACATCTGCATTCTCCAATCAAACGGTTTGGATCCGGAAATTTAGGGCCAGAATCTTCCCCATGCTAAGCCTTAGGCCAAAAGACACGCAATGACTTTAGGCCGCCCGTCACAGGTTAGACGTGTGAGCCAACACAAATCGACACAATCGAGCAAAAATTTTTGCATGATCGCTTAATTTTGTTAATGGCTTATCAAAGTATCACGCCAAAAGCATATTCAGCGCCACTCTCTACCCAATGCCCCTGGTGCAGTGGTGGGGATAGCGGATGAAAGCTTCAGTTTTGGTAGATACATACAAACTTTTTCTGCGTTATATGGGTTTCTGAAGGATAGCCGTAAGCGTTATTAATATAGTGAACTCCGTCCAGTACCACTGATCGGTTAAGGTGGCTGTGCCCGTAGACGTGAATGTTGGAATGTAGCCGCCGGATATGCCCCTCTATGGCATTTGATCCGAACACAGGAAAAAGCATTCGGGTGGATGGAGAGACATAGTCCGGAATCAAATCGATGCGCGGCAAAAAATGGGAAATGGATATCCGAAATTCTCCCAGGCTGAGCGGATCAATGGTGTTTTTCGAATCGAAGTACCTGGCGATCTCGCCAATTTGAAAGCCGTCTGGCCAGGAACAGGCATAGTAATCCATCCACGCCGCCTGCAGTTCGGGAGTTGGACGACCAAAAGAATAGTCATACCATCCTAATAATGGAACCAGTGATACATGGTCCAGATGCAGTGGTTCAGTAGCAACACCGTGATCGTTAGCCATGTTAGAGATCAGCCTGAACTTATCGATGGAGGTTCTGCTGCTGCCATCCTTTTTCTGCCAGAGATCATGATTGCCGGGCACAAAAAGCACTCTATGAAAGCATTTAGTCAAGCGACTGAAGCACCACTGGACATCCGCCAATTCAGAAGAAATATCGCCCGCAAGAAGCAGCACATCAGACTTGTATTCCTGCTCTGAGATACTGGAGCACCATTCAGCATTCTGTGCATAGTCGACATGAATATCTGAAATCGCAAAAATTCTCATAGGTCTTCTTCAGGCGCGTGAAACACATCACACAGTTCATAGTCTAACCGCTATTTCTTGAACACCACGCCACCCTTCATCACAAAGCTGATCTTCTGCATCAGCGAAATATCGTTCAGCGGATTGCCCTGCACCGCTATGATGTCGGCATACTTCCCTGCTTCAACCGTGCCAATGTCGTTCTGCATCTGCATCAGCTCCGCACCGCGGATCGTGATAGCGTGGAGTGCCTGCGCCGGCGTCATGCCCCACTTGACCATCGTCACAAGCTGCCGGGCGGGGCTCATGTCCCACTCGAACGCGCCTACGTCCGTACCAAATGCCATCTTCGCGCCTGCCTGCAGCGCGCGGCGGAAGGTGTCCTCCTCAATCTTCAGGCCCGGCGATTCCTTCGGCTGAGTGCCGGCGCGTTCAGCTCGCCATTGGGCGTCGTACACGGCGACGTATGGCGTAGGTACAAACCAGATGCCTTTGGCAACCATGGTCTTCATGTCTTCCGGCGCAATGTAGTTGCCGTGCTCCAGAGTATCGACGCCTGCTTCCACCGCATCATGCACGCCCATCATCCCGGTAGCATGCGCCGCCACACGGTGGTGCTCACGATGTGCTTCGTCAACGATGGCGCGGAGTTCGTCCAGGGTAAATGTTGGAATCGTGTCGTTGATATTGTCATGAATCTTGCCGCCACGGTCGGCATAGACCTTCACCCAATCGGTGCCGTGCGAAAGCTGTTCCCGCACTGCCTTGCGGGCACCCTCCACGCCATCCACTGTCTGCACGCCAATCGGCACCGTCACATCCCACGCATACGCCGGTTGCAGCGGATAAGCGCCGGTTACGTCCATGGCCCGCCCCACCACTTGCATGCGCGGCCCCCAGACTAATCTGTTGTTGATGGCATTGCGAACGTCAACATCGGCGTAGCCTGCGCCTTCCGTTTCCAGATCGCGGATAGTAGTGAAGCCCCAATCCAGGGCTGCATGTGCTGCGGTCGTTGCCTCAATCGCGCGATAAGCAACCGACTGCTTCAGCAGTTGCGCATCATACTGGCCCGGCTTGCGATCACCCTGAAGAAAAACATGCGTGTGTGACTCCACCATGCCCGGTAGGCATGTCAGGCTTGAGAGATCGATGACCTGCGCCCCTGCCGGCGGCGAAATCTTTCCTACCTGCTTAATTCGGTCTCGCTCGACGGCGATGACTACATTTTGCTCGAGTTGGTCGGACTTGCCATCAAACAGCGCCCCGCAACGGATGTACACCGGGCCAGCCGGTGGCGGGGGCACAAGTTTTACCGGCCGCGGAGCATTGTCTGTGTCTTCGGCAATGTTTTGGGCAAGCGCAAATCCAGACAGCAGCGCAAATAAACAAATTGGGACGAAAATTTTTTTCAGCATGGCGGCAGCTCCTAACCAATTATGTAAGCAGCCGACTATGATAAACCGCCGCTCGGCTATGCAGTTTTCTGCGAGCCCATTCCCATGCATCTGAGGGATTGCAGCCCGTGAGCGTCGTTTGAATGTGTGCTTGTACGATTAAGGGCTGCCGGAGATAGCTGTCAGAAACCAGAATGCAGTTTAGATCCTTAACGAGCCACGAAACCCTCTGGCGGCATAGTAAGATTCCGCGCCGTTGTGATACACAAAAACAGTGTTGTAGCGGCGATCACAAAAGATTGCGCCGCCGAGTTTTCTGATGTCAGAAGGTGTTTTCACCCAACTCGATGTCTTCGTATCGAAGCTTCCAAGCTTCTGCAACTCTCGATATTGTTCTTCCGTTAAAAGCTCAACGCCCATGGCCATTGCCATATTCATAGCGCTATCTTTTGGCTTATGTTCTTTTCTTGACTCCAACGCTTCACGGTCGTAGCAAAGACTTCTGCGGCCAGTAGGGCTTTCCGCGGAACAATCATAAAAAACGTATTCGCCCAATTTCTTATCATGGCCAACCACATCTGGTTCTCCGCCAGTCCTTTCCATCTCATCGAGCGACCACAGCTTTTCAGCATTAGCTTCCAGCTTTGCTTGTACGTTGGCCCATTCAAGACTTTTATGGCGGTCCATGTTTTTCTCAAAACGTGCTTTCAATGCTCTGAGTAATTCTTCACGTTGTGCTGGTGATAAATCTTTATTATTGTGAATGTTCCGCTCTTTTGTTGCTCTCATAGTCGTTTCCGCTTCTTATCTTTACTCAGCGCTGCGCCACCTGATTTTTTTCGGCTGGTCTTTGCGTTCATATCAACTCGCAGCTTCCACGCCGTTTGGAGTGCACCCGTCAGCATATCCTTGTTCGCTGCTGCCAGGCGGATATGCGTGTGCCCCATCTTTCCCCAGCCGCCAGGGATTGGCAGAAAAATCTCGGGCGCCTCCTCCACAAATGCTGTCTGCTGCTCCAGCGTAAGCATCAGATTTCCGTAGCCTTCTGCTTGTGAAGCAAGCGAAGCAAATTTTCTGCCTCCTACGCGAAAAGCCGGCAATCCCGCGTGCGAGTACTCTTCCACGCCCTCCAGGCTCAGCGCAATCCTGCGAAAATCTGCTGCGGTCATCGGGAACTCCGTAATTTAAGGATATTTACCTTTTCATTTTCTTTTAATCATACTTGGGTAAAGTGGTAGCTGAGAGCCAGGAGGTATCTATGAGCACAGTCTTTTCAGCCGCAACTCCCATTCAGCTCAACTGGATTAAATCTCGGATCAAGGGCCGATACGAGCTTATTGCTAATGGCCCCATCCTCGGATCTTTGCAGCGCGTCGGTTTTTGGAAGTCGATTACCCAGGCCGAATTTAAAGGCTAGGCATGGTCATTTCAGCGTTGCGGCAACTCTGCCACTGAAATTATGGAAGAACCCGGTGCGCGTCTGGTCGCGCAGTTCAAGCCCAACTGGCTCGGCGGGGGATGGTTGAGCTTTAACGATGGCGAGCGCTTTCAACTCATCGCCAAAGGATTCTGTCGGCCAGTCTGGTCATGGTTGAATATACGTGGGCAAAAACTGCTTGAGGTCGCGCCGAATGAGAAGTGCGTTCGCCTGATGGAAATGACCGGCTCAGCCCCATTGAACTCTAGTCAAAATCGGCTGCCGGTGCTGATCATGTTCTCCTGGCATCAGATACTCCAAACCAACGACAACGCAGCCGCCGTTGCGGCTATCTCTGTCGCGGCTGGATAAATTATCTGATGTTTTAATCCGTGAGATCCGTGTTCATCCGTGGTGAGGTCTTTCTTTTCGCTTCTTTTATAGCGGCACTCACCCGATTGGAATCACCTGGTGCTTGCCGCAGCCGATCTGTGCTGAAGTCTTAATCTGCTCCAGCACGCCTCGCCCGTATTTCAGCAAGAAATAAAGAGCGCCCGCTTCTCTTTCCTGCAGTCCTTTGTTCGGATATAGAGCGCTCAGCAATTCATCCGCATGGCGCAAGACCTCGGTGTTCTTTCGTGCTTCGGCCCGTGCAGCTTTATCGCGAATGCCTTGTAATTGATAGCGCATCTTTGAGCCTGCATTCTCCGCTGCATCCACCAGTGTCTTGTCTAGTTTTTCCAGCGGTGACTGAATTACCGCCAGTGCCTGCTCCAGATGCTGCGCTGCAGAATCAAAGCTCTTCAAGATGCTCTCTGGCAGGGCGCGGGCACCTACCAACTCGCGAAACTTCTCCGGGCCGGCAAACAGGTCTGTGAGTTCCAGTTGGTAGCGGTCCATCAGTTTGGCTTGGCGAGGTTCAAGGAGCGTGGCAAAAAGGCGAGGAAGCACCGGGGTAACACGCCCGGCCAGCTTACGGTAAACCACTTCAATCTGGGCGAAATAGGCAACTTCAGCAGGTCCGCCGATGTAACACAGCGTGGGCAGCAGATGGTCCTGCACTATGGGCCGCAACAAGACGTTTGCGCTGAAGCGCTCTGGACATCGCTCCGTCTCCTGCAATAACTCTGCCGCAGCAATCTTCCGTTCTCCAATAAAGAAATCTCCGCCCTGGTGGCGCACCGGCGTTCGCACTTCATTTTGAAGATAGAAACAAAGAGTATGTGAAGGTGTGACCTTGACCTGAGCGTGATAACTAGCCGATTCCAACTCCTGGTTACGATCCAGCAGCGCCTGATTTATCTCATCAGCCTTCTCCAGCGCCGCGCGATAAACCGGCCGCGCGATCTGATGCAGTTCAGGATCAAGCGGGTCTAAAAAGACCACTCCAAGCTCAGCGAAGATGCGGGTATAAAACTTTGCAAAGGCAGTGCCGAATGTCTCACCCTTGTGATAGCTCTCAACCAAAAAATCGCTGATCTCAGATCGTCCAAACAGCGCTTCCACCTGTGCTACTGCTGCCGTGATTTCATCGGTAAAGGTGATCATTCCCACCGGCGCGCCTTCTGTGTGCTGTACCTTCACGGTGAACTTCTGCACGTGGTCGCCTGCCGGCAAGCTGATTGAGTTGATCTCTTCCAGATCGTGGTCTTCGGTCGCCAGCCAGAAAACGGGCACAGCGCCGTTTTTTTCCGCCATCAATACAGCGGTCAGTGCTTTCAAAACGCAGAACAGCGGCCCGCCAAACAAGCCTACCTGCTGCCCAGTCACAACTGCCGGAGCACCTTCGCGCAGTCGATCAATATTAGCTAGCGTTTTGGCGCTTGCGCCAAAGCCACGGTTTTGGCGCTCCAGAACAGCAGCTACCTGTTTGCGCCGGTCCGCCGGATACTGGATTTTTGCTATCTCGTCCCGCCACCAATCCTGGCTCAGCGGAGACCGCGCATAAAACTGCTTGACCCGGTCAAAGTGGTGGAGATAGTCACTAAAAAGCTGTGAAGTGTGGGGGATGCTTGAGAACGGGATACACAAGGATTGCAAGATCGGGCTCTCCGCAGTCTGCATAGTGAGATTGGACGCGCTCGGCTACATCCGGTTGCATAAAATTCGTGCGTTAACCGCCTATTTGATTGTAAAGGAAGGCTCTGCCAGGCGTTTTGATATGTCTAAAAAAACGGTCTGAATCGCCCGCGGCGAGTTTACATCTAATTCATTGACTACCTTTCCAATCGTAGCTTAAGGTTAAGGCAGTTCTTTGACAACTAGGACTGGCAACAAGTCCTGTTTCCGCAGCTTCGATCGCAAGATCGAGCCCTAATTCACACCGGTTTGGCGTGAATCGTAAGAAATGGGGGCGTCACGGCTTCGACGGAAATGCTTGCGGCCAGGAGGCATACCGGGGCGCATTCCCCCGTAAGTGGTGCAAAAACAATAATTGCCAACTCTAACCAGTTTGCATACGCTGCTTAATTAACTAAGTAGCCGCTCTCCACGGCTTCGCCTATGGGCTGTGAAAGGGCGTCACACAGTAGGCTCATCTGTTGGCCCTACGTCCGGGGGCCTCCGGAAAAATCAACGGGCTAGCGATTTGCGTTTCTTGTCCGTTCTAAGCGCAGAACGCGAATCTGGCGGGGTAACTCCCGTCGGGTGAACTGGACTAAGTATGTAGGCTCTTGACCAGTAACATTTTCGGACGTGGGTTCAACTCCCACCGCCTCCACCATATCCTACTCAACTTGCCAGCCTTGTCACCCACGAATACCCTAATCGGAATCACGGAGTTCTTATGTCCGTAAATCAAATGTTTTTGCAGGCTGTCCTTACGTTTGTAGCAGCAGCATTGGGCGCGATTTTTGGTGCATTCCTTACCCGCTGGACCGAGAGGTTTAAGCAACTTCAGTCGCTTCGTGCAACCGCTTACGTGGATTTCCTGCGCGGGGTTGCGAAGCTGGCGATTGTGCAGAAGGATGCGATTAGAGACAAGGAAAGTTTTTTGGAAGAGCGGGACGCAAGCATTACGGTGGCCGATGCAAAGGCGAGAATCGCGATTTACGGCGGACCAAACGTCGTTAAGGCGTTGTCTACTTTCATCAAAGGCGGGGCAGTGCTGAATAGCCCGGAACGGATGGATTCGTTTGCAAAAATGTGCACACTCATGAGAAATGACAGTGCCAATGAACAAGTTGCAATCGAGGACGTGCGAAGACTGCTCTTCAGTTGACCACTCATTTCCACGGCCTAAACTCTCGCTTCTCAGTCGGCCTCATTCTCCATCATATCTTCATGAAACTCCCGAGTGCAGCGAGGGATCGCTGCTTTAAGTTACTACGGCTGCGCTTTCAATTGGTCAATTTTGGCAATGACCCCCACAAGCCCGATTTTGGCTTGGTGGGTAGAATTCCAACGATTGGCAATTCCTTTAGTCCCGGTCCAGATACTCTTCCGGCACGTCATCCTCCGGAACCTCGCGCGTCCTGACCTCACCTTCATCGGCGTCAGGAGCATCTTCTACGCCGCCTACGGCTTCGGCTTCCAGGTACTGCCCTTCTTCCATGAGTTCTTCAACGCTCTCTGAATCGCTGTGTTCACGGCGGAAAAGACCTTGCGTGTCTCCGGATTGCCCGCCGGATTCAGCGCCCAGGCCTCTGCGGCTCTCAAGACTGGCGGTTTCTCGCGTGCGAGACGTAGCGCGACCGGTGCGGCGCGATGAGGACTTCTTTTTTGCCGATTTTGCCGGCTTCGCCGTCTTCTTCCTGGCCAGCGCGCGCTTCTTCAGCGCAGCTTTCTTCTTCGCAGGCTTCTTCTTTGCGACAAGCTTCTTTTTCTGGGTTGGTTTCTTTTTGCTGACACTCTTCTTTTTGCGAGCTGCTTTTTTCCTGGCCATGCCGCAAGTCTATCAAACCTGAATCAGGCAAAGCATCCTGGAGCAAAAAACCTAATTCAAAAAGCGAGGGTCGCCTACCAATCAATGCCACTCGACCGATTAGAAGCCGGTTAATTTCGCCATCGTTTCCAAATAATCTGTATAGCTCTGGTCCTGGAACCGCTTGTGCGTGTCTGCTTTGGATCTCATCAGGAATAGTTGGATTTTTTCAACAGTTCTCGCGATCCATGGTCTTGAAGGTTCCCTGCTGATTATGGCGCGAACTTCAACAACTTTGGTGGCCGTGTTCATATGCTTTTCTCCTTAGCACGGTTGTGACCTGCATTTATTCCGGCTTGCGCTTTGGAAATCCGGTTAAAAAAGCGGTCTCATTTGTTTAAGCGTTTTTCTGGTTTTTATTTCGTGAATTTCTGGAAGAACCCGGAAATCCGTCTGATCCGGTTTAGTAATGCGGTATCGGGGCGTAAATCGTTCGATTTGTCCCGATACCGGAAGGTCATCAAAACAACAGGTATTGCGACCTCAAAAACCCATCACAATCCCATCCCGCTCATAATCCGCAAAGGTGCTGCACCAGCCGCGTTTTCTTTCTGACGTGCCCGTTCCCTTCTTTCCGGCAGCCGATCTCCGCTTGGCCCTGGCCCAGCGAAAGGAAGCAATTGGTGAACTTAAAAGTAGCCTGATACGTTCCAGGGTTCTCTGAAATCTGATCCATTCTCCTTGCTGCAAGTCTTCATGCGTCTTGCCAGCAGAGATCACAAACGGGCCGCTATAGGACCGTACAGCTTTTTTCATCCGCGCATTCATCTGGGTACCCATACTCCTTTTGAACAAGAAATCCCATCTTTAAGACCACTGCAAAGCCGCGCCTGATAAAAGCCTTCAGCTCAGCAGGGTCTTACTTCATTAAGCTGATTGATAGTGTTTTATTTCGCCGGATAGTTTCGTGAATGGGTGGATTTTCTTGAAAAAAGTTGGGGGAGAGTCTGTATTTCGCTGGAAAAAAGCTGCTGCCGAAGTTACGCTTTCGTATCCACGATCACTACCAGTCGAATAGGTCCGTGCGCGCCCTGTACCAGGATTTTTTCGATGTCGGCCGTCCGGCTGGAACCGCTGATAACGCACGCGTATGAATTGTTCTCCAGGCGTTGTTCCGCTGTAGCATTGCGCAATGCCGTTTCCAGGTCAGGCACAAGCTGTGAAACCAGTCCAACCACAATGTGGCACGGCGCAACCACTGATGCTCCACGTCCGCCGCATGACGCGCTTACAAAAACCGATCCAGTCTGCGCAATAAGAGCATCAGCCAGGGTAACAGTCGCTTGTGAGCTTTCCTTGGGCGCGCCTTCGCTTGACCAGCGTACCGCCCGCTTTGTTCCTGCTGCATCAATTATCCGCCGCAAACCGGGCGAGTCCTGTACGTAGATCTCTCCTTGCGGCAGGCTTTGCAGCACCTGGGCCAATGTTTGCGCGCTGGCGGCCTGGCCCTCAACCAATAGGCACTCCATTAGGTTCGCTTTGCACTCTTGCTGGAAGCGCTCCAGTGGGTTTTGTATCGTCTCAAAAATCTGGGCTTCAGAGTTTTGGTCAGCATGTTCCAGCGCGGGCACCTGCAATCCGGCGCGTATGCGCTCCAATATCTGTTCCCGGCTTGGATTGCTTGTTGGCATTTTCTCTTCTATCTCTTTACTGCGTTCTTCTGCGTCAGGCCCTTCTTCCACATTTTGCGGAATGACTGCGATGGCAGCGGTATCGGCGTGCGTTTTCTGCTCCAGGCTCGCAACGGATCAGCTGCTGTCCCCGCCAAGCCAAGCCCGTAAAGCACATGTAGGCCTCGCCGCATCATCCATCCGCCAAGAACATACAGACGAGAATTCAGCATGGCTCTGCGCCATAATTTGAATTGTGTACGCCCCTTGGCGTTATCCCCGGACGCATAGCTGAAATCGCGGCGGTTATGCAGCAAATGGTGGTGCAGGTTGATGTTCACCGGACAAACGCTGGTGCAAGCGCCGCACAATGACGACGCATAAGAAAGATGCTGAAACTCGCTACCGCGCAGGTGTGGCGTAAGCACGCTGCCGATTGGCCCCTGATACGTGGTGTTATATGTATGCCCGCCAATGTTCCGGTACACCGGGCAAATATTCAGGCACGCTCCACAGCGGATGCAGTGCAGCACTTCGCGCTCTTCAGCATTGCCCAACAAGCCGCTGCGTCCGTTGTCCAGAAGAACAACGTGAAACTCTTCCGGGCCATCAGCTTCACCCGGTTTGCGCGGCCCGGAAACCAGAGTGCTGTAAGTGGTAATCGGCTGGCCGGTGCCGGAGGTCGCAAGGGTCGGCCAGAGCGTAGCAAGATCAACCAACCGCGGAATTACTTTCTCAATTCCCGTAATCGCCACATGAATTCGCGGCAGGCTGGTACTCAGCCGTCCATTGCCTTCATTGGTTGAGATCGCCACCGCACCGGAATCGGCGATGATAAAGTTTGCGCCAGAGATCCCCATCTCCGCGGCAAAGAACGCTTCCCGCAGCTTGCGGCGAGCCAACGCCACCAGCTTTTGCGGATCGGCATCAGGAATGTCTTCTCCCAAATGATCACGAAAGAGCTCACGAATCTGCTGCCGGTTCAGATGCATGGCCGGGGTCACAATGTGGTAGGGCGGCTCATTGCGAAGCTGCACAATAAACTCGCCCAGGTCGGTCTCCCAGACTTTGATTCCCTTCTCTTCCAGCGCAGGCCCAAGGTGAATCTCTTCTGTCACCATTGATTTTGATTTCACAATGGTGCGCACGCCACGGCTCACCGCCAGGTCTCTGATGTAAGCGCATGCCTCATCGCCATTGGCCGCCCAAAAAACATGGCCGCCATGTGCAATGACTTTTTCTTCAAACTGCAACAAGTAGCGGTCCAGATGATTGATGGCTTCGCGCTTAATCTCCTGGCAGCGCCGCCGCGCAGCTTCCCAATCTTTAAAGCGGCTGCGGCCGCGAAGGTGCGCGGCATCGTAGCTCTCCATGTTCTTGCGGATAATTTCGCGATGGACAAGATCTGCCGACTTGACGGCTGCATCCTGCAAAAATTTCTGCGCGGCTGAACTCATCGAATAACACCCGCGACAGCAGTGGTCCTTATGCCGGATACACGCTGCTTTTCCGTTCTCCGATCACCCGATTTCCCAATCACCAGATCACCCGATTTCACGCCTCGCTCGCCAGAATACTTGCCAGATGAATCGTCTTGGCCCGATCTTTCCGCCTTCCCAGAATTCCCTGCACGTGCATCAGGCAGCTTGGATCAATTGCCGTCACGTATTCAGCGCCGGTTACGGCCACGTTGTCAGCTTTTTGCTCACCCATGGCCACTGAGATGCTTTCAAACTTGGTGGCAAACGTTCCGCCAAAGCCGCAACATTCGTCAAAGCGCAGCATATCCACCAGCTTTAAACCCTTTACACCGCGCAGCAGCTTCAGCGGCTCTTCACGGAGTTTTAATTCGCGCAGCCCGTGGCAGGAGGCATGGTAAGTAACCGTATGCGGGAATGTAGCGCCCACATCTGTCACACCTAGTACTTTCACCAAAAATTCTGAAAGCTCAAACGTGCGCTTGCCCAATAAGACCGCTTCTTCATGCGCAGAGCCTGAAGCGATCAGCTCAGGATAAAAAACCCGCACCATGGTGGTGCATGAGCCGGAAGGACATACGATAACTTCAGCATCTTTAAACACGCGCAGAAAACGCTCTGCACAGGGCCGGGCTTCATTCCAGAAACCGGAGTTGAACGCGGGCTGGCCGCAGCAGGTCTGTTCCGGCAGATAGTCCACTTCACAGCCTACACGTTGCAGGACTTTCACCGTATCAACGGCCACTTCCGGTTGCAGTTGATCGACAAAGCACGGCACGAAGAGTGAGACTTTGCGGGCCATCAAGTAAACTCGCGCGATTGTAGCAAACATCCAGCGCTGATGAACACTGATGCCCCGGATTGCAGCCTTTCGCCGACGGCCAGCGTTTTCTCGGAAACCCCGTTGATGTCTATCGGCTCGCCGGCGGCACAATGCCGTTCATACGCAAATACTCCACCAGTTGCCCATAATGATCAGAGATGTGCCACACTGTTGCCGTCAGCGCAGAAAGCCGGTTTGTGCCCCAATACTGTCCAGGGTTTGGATGCAGCAGGTTCTCAGAACTCGTCTCGCCAATGACCTTATCGATCTGCGTAAACGAATCGCGCAAATAGGCCATGATTTCTGCCTTGCTCTTGGCCGGATTCGGACCGCCAAGATCGCAGCGCTTCGGCGGCTTCTCACCGGATATCTGCTTGGCCCAGGCCTCATTGCTGCAAGCTACGTGCTTTACCTGCTCAGCGAAGGTGCGCACGTTCTTGAACTCGCCTTGCGTCGGTTTAAAGCTCCATTTCTCTTCCGGCATGGCATCTGCCAGGGCTGTGAAGTCATGCTCAACGTCTTTCCAGATGAAATTGATTGAGTCTGGAATGGTTTTGGGCTCAGGCGGGCGTTGCTGGGCAAATCCTGCCATCGAACTCATCAGCATTGCGCCCACCATAAATGTTAATATGCGAATCTGCATACGTTCCCCCATCGCTCTTTTCGCTAACATCTATTCAGAACGATAAAGGGTAACGCTTTTGCACATTACAGGCGTCATATTGGCCTATTTCGCGTAATGTGCTCCAATCATCATTGCCACCATCACAATGATCAATACGACAATGCTGAATTCCAGAAAGACACGTTCGACATTCTGTTCCAGTTGCGCCACTCTTTTTTTCTTCGTCATTTCTAGGCTCCCAACGCAGATCCGTTACAACGCAGAGACAAGCCTGTAATGGCTATTGCGGGTACGGATCGTCTGGCTCATCCGCTAAGGCATCCCATCAAGGAACCCGACCAAGCGCTTTGAAAGCTTCCTGGAAGCTGCACGGCACTCATATTGGCGCCGTTGCGCGGTGTTATCAGCCTCTGGTGCAAGCAAGCGCAGACAGACTTTGCGGGTTCCTTGAGGGGAACTGGTAAAGGCGGAGCTTGGGAATCAACAACGAAGACTGGAAAGCGGACCTATGGGCGCAAATGCTTCTCTCGTGAGCGAATTGCTCACCAGCAAGGCAGGTTCGGAGGGCATGAAATAATGGATTGTCAGGGTTAAAGCGGCTGCAATCGTCACATGGGGCTCGACGGTTTGCGTCGTAGCGCCAAAGTGCCCTGCGCACTTATGCTCAATCCAAATGATGGGGTGGTTAGCGTCGTGTCCGGCATCATCCACTACCGCCTTGACCACAACGTCCGCTGTGACCGCAAACGTGTAGATCAAAGCAGCCAACAGACAGTGCACCCATTTGGAACGTAGCTTGAGCACGATAGATACCATATTTTCTTTTAATTGTTAAAATACTGTGAAAATAAAATTAGAAATTTTAATCTTTATATTGATATAACTCTTTCATTATCAATATAAACAACCGCAACCCCCTTGGAAATTTATAAAGAAATAGGCGATTTCCACAGCCTGATCTTAGAATTCCCGCCCTTCTGTCATTGCTCTGGCTTAGGAGATCAAAGAAAGCAGAGCTTTAAAGTTGAAGCCAACGCTTTAACACGTTCCTATGCACAATCAATCGCAGTATAGGGGAAACTGCTGAGTCTGTTCGTTGTGACTTCCGCGAAGTTCGCAGTGTCTAAGCACTCCACGGTTCATGCGCTGAATAAGCCATCTCATCGATTACCTACGTACTCTTGTCGCTCCGCTCATCTCCTGCGATGATCACTATGCATTAACAATCTGGTTGGTGGTTTCGGGGGAAAGCACCCAACCAGAAAGGGCTATTAAAAACAGGCCTCGGTAAACGCCGAGGCCTGTAGTGTTTTTAGCGGGAATTTTCTGAGCTTACATGTTCCCTTCATCCGCAGATGGCCCATAGATGGAAGGCACAGGAACATCGTTCAAACGCAGGTAAACGCCCAGTTGCGCGCGATGATGAATGGTGTGGCTCATGATAAAGCTGCGCAGCACGCCAATGCGGGGGAGGGTGAAGATGGTCTGGCCATTCGCCTGTAAAGTCCAGGGCTTCAAAAGCTGTGCGTCAGTAGCGCCGGCAATATTTTTGCGCGCAGTGGCCACGTTCTTGTCAAATTCCGCCAGGATCGCGGAGCGGGACTTAAGCTCTTCGTTTGGCGGCGCAGTGCTCACGTCAAATGACTCCACCCCAAGGATCGCGTCAGTCCAGTGATTGATGGTGGCCAGGTGCGTGGCCAGGGCTCCCAAGCTCGATGATTTTGGGTGCGGCTTGAAGGCCAGCTTGTTATCGGGAACACGTTCCAGTGATTTGCGGGTATTCGCCATCTCATGGTCGAACTCGGGGAGCAGCGCCTGGCTCAAATTCTTGCTATCTGGGAGGAAAGAATGGGGCTGTGCAGCCATAATATTCTCCTTTAACGTTGAACATTCGCTAATCAGATGATTGTAACCATTCAGCGGCGCAAAATGTTTTACTCGCTTGGCAAATTTGGCGGCGGTGCGAGACAAGCTGCGAGCTTGATTAAAAAACCAAGCAGGTCTCTGCCGGCAGGCTTTCCGTACTCGCATTCTTGAGCGCCTTCTGCTACCGTAAACGGATTTGGAGGTGTTTTCTTGTCCACTGCCACGCATAGCTCCAAATCGCCGCGCCAGCTTTATTCCATGGCTAAAAGCTTGGGCATCTGGGACCCGGCCAAGATCGACCTGATGGAAGACAAAGGCCACTGGCAGATGCTCAACCCGGAGCAACGTGAGCAACTCATCAAGGTCTGTGCGCTGTTTTATGAGGGCGAGGTCAGCGTCTCAGACACGCTGGCATGGTTCATGCTCGCAGTGCCGGAATTGGAGCGGCGCATGTTCCTCTCCACACAAATCTTTGAAGAAGTAAAACATGCTGAGTTCTTTGAGCGCTACTTTCAGGAAGTCTGTGGAACCGTTGATACTACAGCCTATTTAGTACCTGAATATAAGGGTGTGTTACTCGACGAATTACGCCATCGCGGCGAAGCAATAGGCACAGCGCTCACCAACGGCAAGAATGACGATTTGAGCTTGTCTCTGACTCTCTTTGCGGCCCATTACATGGGCGTGGTGGAAGGCGTGATGGCGCTTACCGGCTATGAATTCTTCGAGGATCTGCTGGCTAAAACCGGGATGTTCCCCCGCCTGCTGGAAGGGATCAAACTCATCCGCGCCGATGAAGGCCGTCACCTGGTGCATGGCATGGATTACCTACGCGAACAACTTGAGCAGCACCCGGAATATGCAGCTCCTGTCCGTGAGCTGTTTCAGCGTGAAGCAGCAAGCATTCCTCGCCGCACCGATATTATTTTCACGCCCAATCCGCTTGGCCTGGATCGCGACCGCATTCAGGCGCTTTCTTACTCCAACCATGCGCAGCGTATGCGAGAGGCGGGACTGGACCCAATCCAGTAGCTTATGGTGCAAAGTTGCGTGGATCGCCCAGCAACTCACGAACCAGACGCAACAGTTGTTCCGGCTCATGGCTTGAGACATGGTGGTTCGCGGCAGCGCATCGATATCCCACCCGCGCCGATAGCGCAATTGCGGGAATCTTGGGCGCCGCGTCTTTTATCGCCGTAGTGATAACTTCACAATTAATATCCTCGGCATCAACCGCGATCACCGCGGAAATATTGGGAAAAGATTGGAAAATGTCGATCGCTTCCCGCGTGCTATGGGCAGTCAGGACATTGAATTTGGCGGTCTCCAGAACCAGCTTTCGTACGGACAAGGCTTCTGCAGGTTCTGGCTCCGCTACAAGAAGTGTTGGTCTTTTTGGCACTCACATTTGGATGCCTGTTACAACTTCAATGAACGCGTCGATTTCGACAATGTGGCGTAAAGGCGGGTCGGAGCGAAGCGACAAGAATATCTCTTATCCTAATAAGCAGCGAGCCCGGCTTGCGCGGCGAGTTGCTTGCATCAGGAGCAGAACGACTTCACCACGACTATTCTTCGTAAGCGGGTCGGAGCGAAGCGACAGAAAAATTAGATGCTCAGCGCAGTTTTTAAAGCCTGCACCGAGCCTGGAGCTTTGCTCAGCCTGGCCGTAACCGTGCAGTTGCGGCCCTTAGCCTTGGCTTTATAAAGCGCCTGGTCCGCCATCCGCAGCACTTCTGCCGGAGTCAGGTGCTCACCGCTGCGGGCTGCAAGGCCGACACTCACCGTCACATTGATCTCTTTCTTGCTGCCGCGTCCAATGCCGGTCTTCCCTTTGCGACGACGATCCTTGCCCCGTACGGTGAAAGCTGATTGCTCAATGATTTTGCGCATCCTGTCCAAATAGACAAACACCTCGTCCGTCGCTTTGCCGGGAAATACAACGGCAAACTCCTCGCCGCCATAACGGTAGGCGCGTCCCCCACCGGCGATGCGTGCCAGCCTGGATGAAACCAGCCGCAAAGCCTGATCGCCCGCTTCATGGCCGTAGCTGTCATTAAATTTTTTGAAGTGGTCAACATCCATCATGGCAATGCTGTATGTGTCGCCCAATTTAAGCAGCGCTTCATTCAGTGCGCGACGGCTAGGCAGTTGCGTCAACTCGTCCAGATACGCCATGGCATACGAAGTTTCAATCAGGGCAACAATCAGCGCCAAGCCTCCAGCAGCAAAGTAAATACCTTCAAGATGGCTGTTGCGCGCGGCACTTAAAGCCACAAATGCTGCTACCAGACTCCATAACAAGCTGCTTTCAACCGCTTTATATCGCCGAACCAGCGGAATCATGATCACCGCTGCGGCCAGTACAAAGGCCGCCAGCGCAGGTTGAGCAAGTCCGCTCCAGTTTGACAATGCAGGGGGAACAAAAGCGCGTTCAGTCTGCTGAGCAGCTTGTCCAAATGACGGCAGGCACAGTAACCAAACAGCAACTATCTGCAGGGCGACAATCGCCAGCCGCTTGCGCCCGGTGGGCGAGACGATGCCGCGTTCTTTCACAAAGGCCAATATCAGCAGATTCAAGGGCAGCAAAAGTGCGACCGCGTTTGCCGTGATGTGCGCCGTCCCTGGAGCCAGGTGCGGAATCACCCAGGTAAAGGTCACTTGCGCCAAGGTAAGCACCAGCAGAGCAAAAAACAGGCGGCTACGCCGAAAAAACGAGCTCAAAGCCAGCCCGGAACCAAAAATGGCCACCGGAAAGAATTGCACAATGCTGGATTTTGGGTCCGCCAGAACGCCCACACGAATCAATAAAGCCGAGATGATGAGCAAAAGACTGCCGGGGAGAGTAAGGCGATAAAGAATTTTGAAAATCTTCGTGTTTACCTTGATCACTGGCCAAACTCCAAGAGGGCTGAGATTCCAGCGCTTGTGGCGTAAGCTGTTTATTTAGAGTAGCTTACGATTTACTGAGTTGCGCGTGATTTAAGCAATATATAAAGCCGGCCAAGAGCAGGAATAGATGCCTTTGGTTCCATGGCCTGGCTCTGGTACGTAGTAAAACTCTTGGGTTTTCTGGGCCTGAAAACTTACTGTTTATTTGCCGGAGACGCCTACCATCGATTAACTGAATTGTGCGTGTCAAAACAAAAGCTGACATGTAAAATTGCCCGCTGAACTTATCAACCCAAAACTGGTACAAGTTCTGCGAGGTTTTGCAACTATCGCATCTTGCCAGTTTTGAGGGATATACAACTATTTCAAGACTTTGAGGAGCACGCGCAAATGAAATATGCTGCAGAGCTATTGGGCACATTTGTTCTGGTCTTTGCTGGGCTAACCACGGCCGTGATCGCCGGCGGACAGGTAGGTAACGTCGGCGTTGCGCTGGCGTTTGGCATCTCCCTTTTGGCCATGGTTTATACTCTGGGGCCCATTTCCGGATGCCACATTAACCCCGCCGTAACTCTGGGTATGTTGCTGGCGCGCCGCATAAGCGGCAAAGACGCCGTAGGCTACTGGATCTCGCAAATTATCGGCGGTATTATTGCTTCCGGCCTCGTGCTCTTTCTTGCGAAAGGCGCTCCTGGAGGAAGCCTGGCTTCGCTGGCTGGAGCTGCTAACGGCTTTGCTGATCACTCGCCGGGCCATTACGGTATGTGGGCTTGCTTTGTGGCTGAGATGTTCTTAACCATGCTGCTGGTCCTGACTGTTCTGGGATCTACAGATGATCGCGCACCCGCAGGCTTTGCCGGACTTCCTATCGGATTGATTCTTACCGTCATCATTTTGGCGGGCATTCCCATTACCAATGGCTCATTCAATCCTGCGCGCAGCATTGGGCCTGCTGTCTGGGTTGGCGGATGGGCCTTATCACAGCTCTGGCTCTTTATTGTCGCGCCGCTGCTCGGCGGCGTAATAGCCGCAGGACTTTATCTTGGAATCCGCATGCCTGCTCCGATGATTACCGCTCGCCAGGCAGAAACCGCGCTTCCCAGCCATCAGGCAGAGCGCCGGCAAACGATGAAATGAAGGTTTCAATAAGTTTCAGGCAAATGAGAAGGCGCGGCCTGCGGGTCGCGCTTTTGTTGCCGATATCCAAGTCGCTGCAATGGACGCGGGATGAATGCAGATACCCACAATCGCCAGCCCTCTTTGTCAAAGAACCAATTCTTCCTAGCCGCCTGAACGGCCTCCCAATCAGCGCAATCCCGCGTTAATCCGCGGTAGGATTTTCCTCTAACTCCACCCGCTTCACGTTGCTCAACGCCAGTTGCAGGTAATACCCAAATATTGACGCTTGTTTGTAATCCAGCTTTCCATCCACCACCGCCTGCGCGCCTTTGGCAATCGCCCCATGGATACCTCTCGCATCCGCCAGGTTCGGTAAGCTGATCTTCTCCGGACGCGCCTCTTCCAGCATCAGGTGCATGTGGCAAAACTTCTTCCCTCGCACCCGTGGCGCGCGGCACGTCACCCCATTCCCCTTCGGATACTGGCATCTCGGCGCGCCATTCGCCCGGTCGATCGTGCTCTTCATCTTGTTAAAAATCTTCTGGTTTACCTCGTCAAACTCCAGCGCCTTCTCCTGCAATCGCGGATCTTCCATCACGCATTGCCGGTACGCTTCAAAACATTCTCCCAACTGCTTCAGCAACTGCCCTGCCCGTGTCGCTGGCCATGCCTGCTTCTCGCGCTCCTTGGCTTCTCTCAGCCGGCGCTCATCCCGTTGTCGTTCGATCTCTGCTTTTTCCTCCGGCGTCCGCGCCTTGTACCACGCTTTACTCTCTTCTTCGATCATTCCAGCCGCATTCTCGCCTCTTCGATAACCAAAATCATCCGTCACTCCGCCCACAACGTACGTAGGTACCAATTTCCGCGCCATAAAATGATCTCCTTCTACTGCTGATTCCGTTCAAACTCCACTGAATCGACTGCTAATCGAGTGAATCGACTGCTAATCGAGGCCAAACAAGATTTGTTTTTTATTTCCGGCGATTCCAGCGATTTTGGCAAATTCCGGCGATTTTCTTAGCCCACCCGGCTTACCCTTTTGTTGAAAACAAAGGAGAAATCCAATTCGATCGAACGGTGACCGACCGGTCGAATCCCGTTTTCTGCCCTATAGCGACCTCGAATCACGTTGTTACTTCCTTGGCCTTTGCTAACTACCATTTGTCATTTGCTAATTGCCCCATTTTCAATGGAGAATGTATGGCGAAACAGTCGCTCAATCGTAACGCCAACCAATGCGAATGTAAAGCGAATTTAATGAACGCGAAATCGCCAACGAGGATGAATAGGGAAACGACATTTGCCAAGAAATCCCCATTTTTGGGTGCAAGAGAGGAAGAACCAGTCGCTTCGCGCTCACAGTGGTTCACAACAAAATGCACGGGACAGCTTTAACTTTGACATCCCTATCCGATCAGTGTACCGTTGAAATTGAGCGAGCATCCTTCCTCACTTTTCAGAAGCTCTGAAATCTAAGTCAGTCCCATCTGAAGTTGTCCTTTCTTAGCCCCCACAATAACCGGGAGGTTAATCATGTTTGCACGCAAAATTTCCATCCGTTTGAAACCGAATACACTCGCTGAATTCATCCAGAAATTCGAACACGACGTGATTCCATTGCTTCGCCAGCAGTCAGGATTCAAAGATGAAATCACTTTTGCAACTCCCGGCAGCCCAGACGTGCTGGCAATCAGCCTTTGGGACACCAAACAAAGCATGGAAGCCTGGGACAGCAATGCATACAAAGACGTCCTGAAGATGCTGGCAAATGTGATTGAAGGAACGCCGAAGGTCAGCACCACGAATGTCCTCTATTCCACACTCTACGCGGTCTCCACTGATGTACCTGTCGCTCAGCCGGTTGCTGTATCGGCTTGATTCCGGTACCGCCTTTCCCTTTTGCCTGGGAGAGGCGGTTCACGCGGGCCGAAAGGATGAGGACCTCTGGCCTGCGCCGCCGTTGTCTCCTGATTTCTGTTAAACGTTTCGTGGCTGGCACTTGACAGACCACAGGACTGATTCAATTCACACCGAGTAAGTTCTCAGTTCGCAGAAAACCAAATAAGTCAGCCAGCTTACCTTTTGCCACGACTCAACTGGGTGATAGAAAGAAGAATCATATGCGTGTCTTTTGGGAGCAAACCGGAATCCTACTCCCAGTGTACCGGCTTGCAGGCGCGGGATTAGATGATCGCGACATCGCTATTAAGCTGAACGTCACGGAAGAGAGGGTCCAAACCTGTATGACATGGCTGTTACACTTCCTGGAACTGGCCACCCGGAACCAATTGGTTCAGTATGCTTCAGGTGGATCCTTATCACTTTGATTGAAATAGTGTAAGAGCATTTCGCGTCGTCACAATCGTCTCCGCACTATCGCAGGAATAGAGTTTAGCAATGAAGATGATGAGGAAATTTACATGAAACTTACTCACCAACCCCTCCTGCACGCGTTGACCAAGCGTGGCATTTTCGCTCGGCAGGCCCAATACTGTGATGAATCGCCGGAAGATCATTGTCGCGAGGAAGAACAGCCTGAAGATCATGGCCGTAATGCGGAAGCCTCTCGCAGTTGTACGATGAGGGCTGAACGCATCGCCACTCCACGAAGCCGCTAAGGACGGCTAAGAAAGGGACAGTTCAACAATGGATATATCCGAAGCAGCGGCAATACCGCAGAACACACCCAGGGAAACGGAAGCGCATACTTCTGCTAAACCCACGATCGATAAATACGCCGACGTCAGAATCGCCAAAAAGAAGCAAAAGCGCAAAGCGCACAGAGCCAGATTGAGAAGGTCAAATACAAAAGGTTGAGTGGCAGAAGGCTATGGAACAGAGAAGCGCACAACTTGATCGGCTTCATGAGGCGTAGGCCCTTATTGCGTTTCATCGTCTGCAGAGATTTGTGGAAAAAGTGTTGGTAGCTCTAAACAGGCGCTTGAGCACCGGACTGGTCATAGTGCGGACACAGGCAACACTCGAAGCGCACGAACTCAATCAAACAGCCATTCTGGTACGGCTAGGCTTAACCGGCAAGAATGACATTCACTTCAGCCGGTTCATCACGCAACCGGGAGACGGAATTCGGCACGATTTACGTCCGCGCGGGCCGTGACGGGGTCCCCGGCGCTTATGTTTCCAGACTTCCCGCACCCGAATGTCCCATGTGAGTTATCGAGATGTCAAAACTTTTGTTAGATTCTCCTTTTGATACAACATGCCTGATGTCCATGTCTTGACATGACTGGGCAATGAGCGTAGGGTCGAATTAAGCGAGTATCCTTCCTCACTTTTCAGGTCCTCTGAACTAAGTCAGATCATCTGATTCGCACTTTCATCTTAGCCTTGCCACGAGGCAACCGTCTGAATGGATCGGTTCAAATGTATCTCAAGATCATGATTGCGATTTCGCTCGCTGCTCGCTGCTCGCTGTCTTGCACTATTTCTACCGGCTAATGAACAGTACGAGTTCCTGGTGTACGCATCTGCTGCTTTGATCGTTTTGCATGCTCTGCGCGCCAAGCCCGATTATTTGTGGGCCGGAACATTCGGCAGCATCGCTGTTCCGTTCAACCCGATTATTCCAGTCCCGCTTGCCAGTCGGGCCTCAATCGCGGAGCAGAGTGGACCACTAACGATGTGAGCAGCGCGGGAAAGGCTGTTCGCGAGGGAGTTTATATGACGACATATCTAGCTCAGGAAACCCCAACCCAAATCAAGGACCTGTTAGAAAGTGCCATCGTTGTGAGTTGGAAGGAACTGCTACAGAGCTCACTCACAGCTGTGGTCCAAATTGAATACGGAACCGCTCCTGAGCCTTCCCTTCAGTATGTGAAAGTGTGGCTGTCAACTGTGCGAGGAATCTGGGACCTGGTTTGTGAATACTGGATGTCAGCGGGAGCCCAGCAGACTCCAGCAATTGGACTCACGTTTAGTAATGGCTTTTATTCCGAGTGTCTGGCGCGGATGCTGCAAGATGTGTTGCAACATCGGAACGGCATTCCCAGCTGCCTGTCCGGGGATACGGCTGTGGATCTGATCGTAATTAACTCTCCTACGCAACAAGACAGCCGCAATGCTCGTAAGTGTATGGCCCAGGCCTACCAGAGACTTGGCATCACGTTTGTGGGAGCGCATGCCGCAGCCTGATAATGACAATCCAAATAAAAGACGGAACAATGATGGTGCGCGAAGGACTTCTTTTGCCCGATTCTGCCCGGATTGAAAGCGCCAGCTATTCCAAGACTTGGCGCACTCTGGTGGGGTTGGACAGCTTTGCCTTTGATCGTAAGCTGCGCGATGCTGCCTTCCATTTATTTTTCATTGCCGGTGAATTAAAGGTGATTGCGCTTGGCAGTGGGCCGAGTGCGGTTCGCAGAGGAATGAAGCGGATGCTAGGCCGCGGTCGCAAAAGCAATCTGAACTGCATGGAGATAACGCAAGTCAGACCTGCCCATTTCCTTGGCTTACCTTGTATTACTATTCACGCTTACTCGTTCCATATCCAGGAGAATGCAATGCTCCAAAGCAAAGCCCAACGTAAGTCAGAACAGAGCGATAGAGACTGGGCCTCCGGCTAGCAAACTACGAGAAACAGACCAAGGCTTCCCAAGATCCAAGATCAAGCAGGTTTAATTCAGGTTTGCGGGTTTGCGGGTATGCGGGGCCATGCAGCTTAAGTAAGCTAAAATCAACATAGCAGGGGATAGAACACGCAAGTGCGCCCTTGATGGAGGCCCAATGTCACTTTATGTTTTGCGCTTGCGAGACGGTAATTGCATCGTGGTGGATGCCCCAAATGAAGAGAAAGCCCGAGAGAGAGCCCGGCCCCTGGCCGCAAGTGAAGTGGCAACTACCCGGAAGCTGGATTCGTTTGTCGCCCAGTTCGCATTGAGGGACGATGGCGAACTCACCGCTACTCTGCTCGACAAGAACACCATCTCCGACCTTCATCAGCACGAGTATCCCTTGTTGCAATCCGCCCATGCACAGTCTTACATGGATTTTGACCATTCAGAGACGGACAGCAAGACTGATGCAATCCTCTATGATTCGAAATCCAGTGTTCACGCAAAAGAGTGGGGTAAACGAGATAAGGATATCGTGCAATTTGCGGTACAGCAAGAACGCCTCCGTTTTGCCAATTAGAGGCTAAATGCAACGCCGTACTGTTTAATTCAGCATTGAAGAGCGCGACCGGGAGCGATTCTCGCAACCACCCACTGAGCAAACTTCTTAGACCCAATAGGAGCAAACGGAACCCCGCCTCAAAAAGAGCGGCCAGTTCCATCCTCTGCCTGCATTGAGAAACTTTCAATACTTCTATTAAATGACAACCCCACCTGCAATGGTGGGGTTTGTCAACAATCTGAGGCGCGCTGTGCGGGCGCGCCTTTGTTATTCGTGCTGCACAAAGTTTTACAGGCAGCCGCTGCAAACAACAAATTGTGTAGTAACACCGCCTGTTGAAGAAATTGTGTGAACGGTGTACCCCACCTGTGCCCCAGTCCCGATCGCGTACGCTACGGCCGGCGCCATACGTAAATCCAGGGTGAAAGAACCGGATGTGGCGGTGAAATTTCGCTGGTTGTGCCAATGTCCCGCGAACATGGTGTGAATGTTAAGCGCCGTCAGAGCATTGATCTCTTCCGTGCGGTACTGATGATGGATATTGGAGTCATTTTCCACGTCGTAAACCGCCCAATAAGGATTCGTGGAAGGATAAGTTCCGCCGCCTGAGAGGGACTGCGGGAACAGCGGAACATGCTGCACGGCAATTTCATCGGAAACGGCTGTCTGGCGACCCAGCCAAGCCAGCATGTTGTCTGACTCGGTCTGAACCGATGCCGGCAGTGGCTGCACATCAGCCGGGGTTTTTCCGCTGGTGAAGGTGTCATAGTCGCCCAGGAGCTGCGAATCGATCGCCATAAAAGTAATGTTGTTAATTTTGAAACTGTAGTAATCGTTGCCAAAATACTGGCGGTAGGTGGAGATGTTCGTTGTATGAATATCGTGGTTGCCGGGGACGAAATAGACAGGAGCATTTAAATTAGCGAGCGCGCTTTTGGCCGTACTCCAGGCGCTCGCGGTCTCACCGATGTCTCCGCTCACGATCACTGCATCTGGCTGCGGTGACATGGCATTGATCTGGGTTACAACCGTTTGAAGATGTTGCAGTGCATTGGGCGCGGTGCTCAGGCCTATGTGCGTATCACTGATCTGAACAATCGTCGCCTGTGCAAAGGCGAGTGGGGAGCTTAGCAGGACCGCAAGAATGATTCTTACTGCACGTTGACATAGATAATTGTGTTCCATGATCTGCTCCCTATGGATGAATTTGCGGTCATAATGAAGGTGAATCTGTGTTTCCCGCTTGTAAGCGTTACCGGAAGCGCTCCACTGAGGTTGCCGGTAGTGCTGTTCATGTACTTTTTGCCGTCAACCCAGAGTTGCAGACTGGTGATGGTGCCTTGAGGGGGCGTTGAGCTCGCCGAAACCTGGATTGGATTAGTTACTGATGTTTCCTGAAATGGTGAGCAGATATTGAACATCGCGAGCACGGGTGCTGTGCACGCGGCTTGTGCCGAGCCAGTAGTCAGCCCGGCAAGTAAAACCGCAATGAGAAGAATGGTTCGAAGTGGCATAGAACCCTCCTGAATTGCTGAATATGAATCCAGCTCTGAAGCAGGGGCTGCCTTGAAATGGGCTTGCACAAAACAAAAAGGCGGCCGAAGCCGCCTTTTGTTTATAAAAAAACTTTTAGACTAGAGAGGACGAACGTTCTCTGCCTGCCAGCCTTTCTTTCCCTTAGTTACAGTGAATTCAACAGCCTGGCCGTCTTGCAGGCTGCGGTATCCGTCAGACTGAATCGCGGAGAAATGCACGAAGACATCTTCTCCGTTTTGACGTGAAATAAAACCAAATCCTTTAGCGGCGTTGAACCACTTAACTGTTCCTTGTTCCATTTTGCTTTTCCTGATGTATTGATTTTTTTGACGCTGGAAAGATTTATCGATATTCGGCAGGTAGCAGAGCTTCTTGCAGAAGTTCAACAATTCAATTCTAACGCAACTTAAAAGTACCATACCGGCCAGCAGAATGCACGTAAATAGTAGATTTGGATAAGTTGGGATTTTATGGAAAATCAAAATGGGCCGATGCTGGGAGCGCGTCATTTTCGATAACCGTTCGGTGGGCTTGCCATCGCGAACGCACACATTCATTGTTTGATCTTACCTGTAATATCCCTGTCTAGCCTCTACAATCACTCCCCCAAGCTGCTTTTTGATCTCTGGCGCCAGTCTCACCTTGATGGTGCAAAATTTGCCTTTAGGTTTTTGTGCTGATGGATGATAGCCCAGACTGTAGCGCATCCGCAGATCATCGATCAGCGCAGCCAGCTTATCTTTCAACTCTTTCTTTTTGTATTCGATCACCTGCCCGCCGGTGGCGGCAGCATATTTATCAACCTCGCCCGGCGGATACAGCATGCGGTCGGCAGGGTGGGCCCAGAGTCCTGGCGCATCTGCCACAGAAATATCGCTCTGCTTCATCAGCGAGCAGACAACCGTGCCGCTCTGGAACAACGCCAGCATTGCTTCTTTTTGGGAATGTGGCATAGCGCCCTTCAAGCTGCGGCGATAGCGCAATGGGGTCGAGCTTTCGGAAGGTATGTTCGGGACATCATCCGTGAACCAGATAATCACCCGCCGGCTGGATGGGTTCTGCCCCTTCGCTAATTCCTCAGTGGCTTGATAGATCCCTTCATTGAAAAAGGCGGCCTCCTCGCTCTCCATGCGGCTGGCCTTTTCGATTGCCGCAGCTGCCAGCGCTCGATCTGTGGTAGCCGGCTGCAAGACCTCGGCTGTGGCGGCATAGACCATCACCGTGACTTCGTCTTCTGGCTTCAGGTGCTGAAGTGCCTCCAGTGCGCCTTCTGCCAACGATTTCAGCACCGGCCGCACGCTTTCAGTCAGGTCAAACAGAAGCACGATTGAGAGCGGCAATTTGTCCTGGCTAAACGAGCTGATTTTTTGGGGTACATTGTCTTCAAGAATCTGGAAATCATCTTGCGTCAGGGATGGGGTGACGCGCCGCGTCTTTTTATTCAGCACCTGCGCGTCCACCTGCACTACGTGAACGTCCACGCGGAAAACAGACTGGTCTGCTGCCGGACTTTGCGCATGGAGAACACTGGCGACCGCCAACTCCAACGCCAGCAACAGCAAAGCCCTGGTTCCCATAATTCACAAGATAGGCCGGTTTTTCTGGATAGTCCAGAGCCTTCTACCAGAATGCACCATTGACCGAATATAGTTGTACCCATTCCGCAAAACAGTACACAATGCTTTTGTTCGTACGCCGATTTCCCCGGGAGGTTTTCAATGCATCCGCAGATGGAGGCAGAACAACAGCGCGGAATGGTAGCCAGCACAGTGGCGCCAGAAGCAAAGGCCAGTTGGAGTACGACGCTGAAAATCGCTTTCCGGTTCGGTTTAAGTTATTTCGTTCTTTATTGTCTTCCTTATCCTCTGAATTATTTGCCCTGGGAAAAGCTAACGGCATGGTACGACGCAATGTGGCTGAAAATCGTTCCCTGGGTCGGACTCCATTTGTTACATCTATCCCAGCCCATTGTTTCACTGTCAAACGGCAGCGGTGATACTCCTTATGGCTACGTGAGGTCTCTGTGTTTCATAGCCTTTGCGGCGCTAATCACGATCATATGGTCTCTACTTGACCGCAAGCGTGAGAACTATCGCACGCTACATCAGTGGGGCAGGTTATATCTGCGGATTTTTCTCGGCAGCATGTTACTGATTTACGGCGCGTTTAAGGTTATTCCAGGCCAGTTTCCGCCAATCTGGCAATGGCGCTACCTTGAAACCTTTGGCGAGTCCTCCCCCATGGGTCTTTTATGGACCTTTATGAGCGCATCCACCAGTTACACCGTTTTTGCCGGCTCTGTTGAGATGCTGGGAGGAATTCTGCTGTTTGTGCCGCGGCTGGTAACGCTGGGAGCGCTCATCTCCATCGCAGCCATGACCAACGTTTTTATCGTGAATATGAGCTATGACGTTCCGGTCAAGCTTTTCTCGTTTCACCTGCTATTGTTGGGGATTTTCCTCACTCTTCCTGAAGTGCAACGCTTAGCACGTTTCTTTGTTCTTAATCGCCCAACGGAGCCTTCCGTTCCAGAGTTACATTTCCGTAGCCGCTGGCTCAATCGTGGCTTTCTGATCGGGCAAATTGCGTTGGGGCTAATTTTTGCCGGTTATAACCTTCATGCTGCAAACCTTCAGTTTAAAAGGTTCACAACAGAATATTCTGCCGCTCAGCTACCACTTCACGGGACCTGGGCTGTGGACGAGTTCACATTGGATGGGCAAGTGCGCCCTCCACTTCTAACAGACAGCACGCGCTGGCAAAAGGCGATCATTGACACACCAGGCGGAATCATAGTGCAAGGCATGGACGGTAAACTTCTTCGCCTGCCCGGCAAAACGGACCCTGATAAAAAGACTTTAGAGTTAACCAGACGCGATGATGCACATTGGAAGGCCAATTTAAGCTATGCCTTCCCTGCAACCGGCATTATGACCATGGATGGCCAAATTAATAATCAACGTGCTCACATAACGCTGCACCAGTTGGATGGAAAATACCTGCTGAATACCCGCGGATTTCATTGGATCAACATGGCTCCATTTAATCGCTGAGACAGGGCGATGAACGCATAATGTTTGCGTGCCCGTCGGTCATGAAATCGCGATTCGTATGTGCATCAAGAGATTAAGGGAGCTTAAAGATGACCAAGCATTTTGATCGCTGGTCGATTGTAGTAATTATTCTTACCCTTTTGTTGTTCGGCGTTGCTCTGTTTGAAAAAGGCTTTACGCACGATATGCTGCTTGAGGCCGGCGTGTTTCTGGTCTCAGTCAAGCTGATCCTCATGAGCCACAAGAACAGCGTACTGGCTTACAAGACTGAAGAGCATCTGCAGCAAATCCAGGAAATGCTTCGCCAAAGAAGTTAATACCTGCTTGCAAGCTTTTTATTACTTTTCTTCCGGTGGCCGCACATGCCGGAAGGCCCGCCACAGCAGGCCATCATAGATAATTTTTAATCCGCCGCCCAGCAACAAAGGAGCAGAAAATGCCACCTGCTGCATAAAGACTCCAGCCACGGCTGAAGCCACAGCCCATGCCGTATTGCGCGTGAGGTTGGTGACACCGGCTGCAAATGTCCGCTCTTCCGGCTTGACCACCGCAGCCACATAAGATTGCCGGGTCGGCACGTCCATCTCCACCAATGATTCACGCAACAGAAATAGCACCACGGCCCAACGCGCCGAAGGCATAAACGCTGCCAGGATCAGAAACACGCTGGAAGGCAAATGCGTAAAAACCATTGTCTTGATGAGCCCAATCCTGCGCGCCAGCCACGCTGCTCCCAGATGTGAGAGCGCATTTAAGACGTGGACGGTGAAGAAGAGCAAAGCCAACTTGTTCTCAGCGATGCCGAAGCGCTTGAAAAACCAGTAAGACACCAGCGCATCCGTAAGGAACCCGCCGCCAAGTGAGTCAAGAGCAAACAGGCTGGAGAGTTTGCCAACAGTTGATTTGGTTTCCTGAGATACCTTCGCAATCGCCTGGCCCGGCAAACTGATGCGTGAAACTTCTACATCTGGCGTGACCATCAGGTAAACCAGAGCACTGATCAAATGTAAGGCTGCATAGCCAACGAATAAGGCTCGATATCCATTTCCCAACCCGACGTTCCATATTCGCAGCGCCAGCAATGGAATTCCAGCCGCAAGCGCTCCAATGGCTCCGCTTGCATCCAGTACCACGCTGTACCATGCCAGCGCCCAGGTGCGCTTTTGATCGCTGACCAAGCCGGGGATCATCGCCTGTTCTAGTGCGAACGATGGGCTACGATCAGCCCCCATCCCGTTAATCATTCCCAAAAATGCAAGCACCAGAAGCCCTGCGAGTCCTGTATGGAAGATGAGAGGAATTCCGCCCAGGGCATTGAGCAGTGCAAGGCACACAAGCGTCCGTCTGCGTCCCAGATAGTCCGCCTTCAACGTTATGAAAACTGTGCCGGCAGCCGCACCCGCCAGCCCGGCGGCAATCACCAAGCCTATCGATGTCGCTGAAAAGCCTTCACGCGAGAGATAGACGCCCAATACAACGCCCATCAAGCCGATGTTGAATGAGCGCAGCCACGCAGCGGCGTAGATGACCAGAAGGTTTCGGGTGGGTTTGCGCTCCATGGCTTGCGTAAAGATTACACCGCAGCGGGCCTAGGCTGCTGCGCGATAACGCGTCTCGCTCAGGTCCAGTTCGCGCAAGAGCTGCCTTAAAACTTCGTCGTTGATGCGGCCATTGTTTCTGAGTTGCACGGCAGTTTCACGTTCTACCCGCAGCAGATTGAGCGAAAGTTCAAGATATTCCTTGTAAGCCTCGGCATCGGCCTCATTCTGCTCTTCGCCCTCTCTGGGCAATGATGTGAGCCTGCGTCGGTAGTGTTCCTTTAGATCATCGAACAGCGTCGCAGCTTCAGGCTTGGCTTCTCTGCCCGTTCTCTCCAGATGTTTAAGAGCAGCTTCCGCCATGATCCTGCGTGCCTCCATCTCTTCATAGTTCGGCCCGGAAACTCCTGCCAGTCCCAGAGCGCGTATTAACATCGGCAAAGTCAGTCCTTGCAGTACCAAAGTCGCCAGAATCACGCTGAAGGTCAAAAAGATGATCATGTTGCGCTATGGGAAGGCCTTGCCATCTTGCAGCACCTGCGGCAGCGATAATGCTGCCGCCAGCGCAATCACGCCTCGCATACCTGTCCAGCCTGTCACAAAGATCTGGCGCATCTCAGGGCGGGCTTCTTTCTGGCGCTGGAAGCGCTTTCGTATCCAATAGGCGAGCGATGCGCCGGGAAACACCCACAACAGCCGCAGCACAATCACCAGCACGCTGAACAACGTGCCCAGCAGCAAGAGCGTGCTTGTCTTGTAACCTTTGATCCCTTCCCGCACCAACGGCAGTTGCAGGCCGATCAACACAAAAACAAATCCATTCAAAATAAAGGTGAACACATTCCAGACTGATTCCGCCTGGATTCGCACCGCTGGCGAAAAGAAATGCGCGCTTCCTCTGCCCAGGTACAGCCCGCACGCCACCACCGCAAGTATGCCGGAAGCATGGATCGATTCAGCCGCAAGATAGACCGCATACGGCACGAGGATGCTAAGGGTAATCTCAATGGGACCGTCGTCAATCAGATGTTCCAGCCAATGAACCACCACGCCAATCAGCAATCCAACCGCGACTCCGGCGACGATGAGGTAAATCAGGCGCAAAAAGCCAGAAGAAATAGTTGGCACCTGCTCACCGACTACAAGCGCCAGCCCAAACTCCAGCGCTAGCAATCCGGTTGCATCATTCACCAGGCTCTCGCCTTCCAGCACATCAACAATGCGTTGTGGCAGGCCAAGCCGCTTGGCAATGGAAGTTGCGGCAATGGCATCTGTGGTGGCGATTACCGCTCCCAGCACCACGCCCACCCGCCAATCGAAGCCGGGAAAGGTCAGGTGCGCAGTGAAAGCAACGCTGAGGACTGTGAATCCCACCAGCCCGAATGCCAGCAAGCAGATGCTGACGATGTTGTAAGTGAAGTCGCGCCAGGAAGTAAGCCATGCGGCGGAGTAAAGAAGCGGTGGCAGCACCAGCAGAAAAATAACGTCAGGGTTCAGAGCAATGCGCGGAATACCCGGCACAAAGCTCAGGAGTAATCCTGCAATGACGAGGACAATGGGATAGGGCGTCTGCAGCTTACGCTCCAGGGCGGTAAATCCGGCGACAAACAACAGCAGAAGCAGAACAACAATTTCGAGTGATTGAACGCCGCCCTCGTGCATTCATCTCTCCTCGGAGCCTATTATCTTTTACCTTGGGCCGCTCAGATTTGGCACTTGCCATACCACAATCGCTAAACCTACTAATACGGCTACAAAATAAGCAGTGATAAAGTTGCTGGGCTCTTCGGGTTCGTCATGGGTAAATAGCCGCCACGCTAAGCCTGCTGAAACAATCCAAAACACTACATCGTGCAGCGCATAGCCAAGCACAGCGCTGATCACTAAAATTGTGCCGCGTTGTATTTTGCTTAAAGCATACGCAGCGCTGCCGCCATCAAGTATCCAGATGGGAGTCAGGTTAATTATGTTCAGCCATGCACCGGTTGCGGCCAGCGCGCCCCAGATGCCATCGCCGGTCTGGCGCCAGATTAACCAACACGCAGCCGAAGAAAGAAGCCCCGCGAACGGCCCTGCAAGGCTCACCGCAGCACGTGTCTCCAGGCTTACATTAAGCGCTTTCCATCGCACATACGCGCCAAGCCCCGGCAAGAACACAGGCATGTCTGCCGGCAAGCCGCGACGCTTGACATCAATAAAATGACCCATTTCATGGATCAGAATCAACACAGCGAAACCGATGCCGAATTTCGGCCCCCACTTGGCCCAATAAAGCCCGATAAAAGCGGCAAAGCTGAACAAAAACTTAAGCTTAAAAATGGCAAGAAAGAATGCTTTGAATTTCGCTATAAAAATTGCAATGGGAGCCAGCGGCCCCAGCCATTTGGCCCACTTCGGCTTCGCGGCAGTGGCAGGTTTTTTGGATTGCGGCGCGACGCTTGTCTCCAACTCACGCACATGATCGCGGATCCACACAGCCTGCTTTGATTGCGGAGGCAACAGCGGCAAGCAAGCCAGCCAGCGTTCACGGGCTGCTTGCAAGTCATTGTGTGATTCCAGCACCCTGGCATGCGCAGCCAGTTGCTCCATCTGGTCAGCATGGACCAGCGTGAAGCACTGCGGGCATTCCAGTGCTCCATAAGCAAGCGGAAGGCCGCAACGCGCACATTTAAGATCTATTTGCGAAGGTGATTGAGGCACAAGTTTGAAAATTCTCTCACTCGATCATCTCATACCGACGCTGCGGTTGCATTGTCATATGGCCCATGAATGGCGGCGGATCTGCCTTGCGTCGATTGATTGAATCTGGCATTTGGCCCAAGAAGATAGCATGACAACGATTCACCAGAAAGATAATTCTGTGCGAACCCGTCACTCCAGTTCCGCGCTGATTATGTACTCCTGAGAGGAGTTGTCCCAGCATAATTCGCAGGATATTCGGCTTGCAGCAAACCTGACAGTCTTCCACATAGTTTTGGCGTGAGCCAGCGGAAGAATCCACCTGGGTCTCATTCCATTCACCACAACCAGCGCACTGGAAACCGGAAAGCATTTGATCTGCAATTTATCGTAAAACAAAAACAGCGGCCAGCATTTAAGCTGACCGCTCTAGTTTTCATCCCTACCATTTGAAGCGTTAGTTACACGATCTTGAAATTACCACGGTTTTAAACATTTGCTCCGGCAGTTACAGCTTCCGCTTGGGTAGCAGCCATTACCTTTGCTGCAGGAACAATCACAGCAAAGTAACGACGATAGGAATAGAACACTCCAAACATCACCAGTAGCAGTGCCACAAAAACCTGCCACCCGATATCAGATCCTAAAGTCAAAGCCAGGCCGGCAACTCCTGCACTTGCCACAAGGTAGGCATATGACAATTGGAACATCTCTTTCCAGACGCGGACCACGCTCACCTGTTCCGTGAGTGAAATCACCAGGGCCATTGTGACCGTATTTACCAGGAAATAAACTGCTGCGGCAAGCGCCAGCCGCAAAGCCTGTGATGCAATCCGTGACTCAACCATGGGCGAAACATAAATGAGCCGTGTCGCCGCAACGGTCAACACAATTGAGAAGCAGTTAAATGCAAGCTGCACCAGATTAAGTTTTTGCCTCTCCCGTGGCAGGCATTGGGCCAGGGTGCTGATAAAGCCTACAACCATTGCTTCAGCTGTCCCCAGCAGCGCAACCGCCAGCAGAAGAAAGGGCAGATTAACTGACATGGTGCCGGTCAACCCAGGCAGCTTTACTTTAAGCCTCGCTGCCATTGTCGCCAGTACCAGGAGCGTAACAAAGCGCACTGTTGCCACAGAGTGGACGTTGAGTACAGCGTCTCCCATGAGCAGGAAACCCGAAACAATGATCAACGCCACGAATATTCGCGCTGATAATGACTTCGGCATGATTAGTCTTCTCCGTCTTCCCCATCGCTCAGGGCGCTGATGCCATTTGCTCCCCAGGTAACAGAGTTGCTCCAGATAATGCTGTTTCCGGTAATGCCGGTTTGTCCCCAGACAATTGAATTGCCCCAGACAACGGAGTCTGAGATCACTGCATTTCCGCCCCAAACAATCGAGTTGCTCCAAACAATAGAGCTGCCCCAGGTGATGCTGTTTCCCCAGGTGACTGATTGGCTATTGGCAAGCGTAGCCGTTCCGGTTGCCGGATTGAACTTCACAATGGGTGAAGGCGCTCCGCCATTTACTATGTCAGTGCTTTTCAGAGCGGCGTCAACATCCACATACCCGGCGCCGATGGTAAACACGTCATATTGTGAGAAATAACCGCGTCCCTTGGTGTCATATCCCCAACTGTTGCCGGGATATCCCTTCCACGCGGTCTTCATCATTCTCGCTTTAATGCTGTCAGGTGTGAGCGTGGGATCTTTTTGAACCATCAGCGCCGCTGCACCGGCGACTATGGGCGTGGCCATGCTTGTGCCGCTGAGTCGGACATATTTTCCGCTAGCTCCCGTAGCGCAATTATTCCCCAGCAGACCAAGGATGCAGGTCGTGATGGGCTGAATATCAAGGTTCAGCAATGAAGAAATCAGTGTGCTCCCAGGTGAGGCAAGTGAGACAACGCGATTGCCGGGGGCAACCAGGTCAGGTTTAGCCACATGATCGAGCAGCGTTGGTCCTTTGGAACTGTAGCTGGCCACTGTGTCATCAAGGCGGCTGGGAGTGCCGTTGGTCTTGGTAGCGCCCACGGTAATCACGTTTGGATCATTACCCGGAGCGTTGATGGTGGCATAACCTTGAGTTCCATAGGAATTGTCGCGACCGGAGTTGCCGGCAGCCACAACCACAACGATTCCGGAGTTCCATGCGGCTTCCACTGCCTGGCATATAGGATCAAGAGTGTAAGACTCAAAAATTGGACGGCCCAACGAGAGATTGATGACGCGAATGTTATAGGTGTTCTTCAACTGGATCGCGCGCTGAATGGCCGCGATTACCTGGCTGTCCGTCCCCATCCCCTTAGCATCAAGCACTCGCAGGTTAATGATGTTCGCGTTAGGAGCGATGCCGGTATATTGCGAAGGATAGCCGCTCTGTGAATCGTGGCCATTCCCTGCCAGAATTCCGGCCACGTGCGTGCCATGTCCATAAGCGTCGTTTGTGCTGGGATCGCCAGGAACAAAGCTTTCGCTGTAAACAATCCGCGAGCCAACGCCATTCGCCTTCTGCAGATCGTCATGATTGAAGACGCCGCTGTCGATGACCGCAATGCCAACGCCCGTGCCATCCAGGCCATATTGCTGGCGGGCAACATCATCCATGACCGCGGGAATATCGTCATCAGACGCAACTTTGTTCGGGCGGTCCGGGCTTACATACGCAACGTCAGGATGGTTCTGGAGCCACGCAAGCACTTTGACAGGAATGCGATAAGCCACGGCATTAATGCGATCCAAAGAGAACTTCATTCGCCCGCCACGCGCCGCCAAGTCGGCGAAATGCTGCGCTTTAGGCGTCTGATTGAACTGAATGATCACATTTACTGTTCCGTCAGGATTGACTGGAAAATTAGACAGATCGGCTGAAAGCTTTCCATGTCCGCTACGCGCGTGTGCGGCTGCGGGAACCACTGCAAGTACCAAAGCCAGCGCAAGAAGATGAAAGAGCCATTTCAGTTTGTGTCGAGTTGTCAATTGTTGTTTATCCGATATCATGTTTTTAGACCCCGGAAGTTACTTTCAACTTTTACCCACAGCGTGTTTCTTATGAACCCCAAACCGCTGATGCCATTGCACTGGCAGCGTTATGGAGGGTTCCTGTAGCCAGTGCGCTTCCTGCAATTACTGCCAGAGCTGCACCTAAGACAAAAACCAGAACTTTTGACCTGAAAGACATTTGGTCGAACCTCCGCTGCTTCTTAATGCAATCCTGAAACCAAAGCAGGATGAACGTAAGCTATTGATTACGCTTGCCTTAGCTAACGCTGGAGAAACACCCCCTGTGACAGGGATGTCCGACAGGGTGACAGAAAAAGTAGAGCAGTTTAGGCAACATGCAGCAAATAAATGACTTATACCTTGTTGCGACAGCTGTGACACCAGATTGAGGCCAAAAATCGATCTGAGTGCTCCATAAACCTCATAGTAAAGAGTTCACTGGTAAGCACTAGAAAAGAGATAGATGGATTGGATCGCAGGTTAGAAATGCAGTGCTTCTTCGATTTCAGCAGCGCTGGGGATTGATGGCAAAGCGGCAATCAGCTTTTGCGTAAATTCATGCTGTGGGCTAAAGAAGATAGCCTGCGGCTGGTTGCACTCAACAATCGCGCCATCATGGATGAGAGCAATGCGGTGGCACAACCCATACGCCGAGAGCAGATCATGGGAGATGAAAAGCAGGCTCATGCCCAGCCTGCGGTTTAAGTCGGCAAACAGCGCCAGGATTTCAGCTTGGGTAACAGCATCAAGCGCGCTTGTCGGTTCGTCTGCAATCAATAATGCAGGCCGGTGCAGGATAGCCATGGCTATCAATACGCGCTGCGCCTGCCCGACACTGATCTCAGAAGGATAACGGCGGAGAAACTCTTCTGTCGCCGGCAAACTGGCATCCATCAAGGCGCGAGAGATCGCTTCCTCTTTATGTTGTTTACTGCCATTGCCATGCAGTTTCCATGCCTCTTCCAATTGCGTGCCCAAACGCAACGCTGGATTCAACGATGACATGGGACTCTGAGGAACAAAAGCGATTTCCTTACCGCGCAGGCTGCGCCATTCGCGTTCCTTAAGCGTCAGCAGTTCGCGCCCATTCCACCGAATCGAGCCATGCGCTTTGCCGCCTTTTAAGTTCAGCAATCCCAGGATCGCCAATGCCAATGAGCTTTTTCCGCAGCCGCTGTGCCCTACTAGGCCCAGCACCTCTCCGGCTTGCAGTTCAAGACGTAAGTCATCCAGCACGGGCGGCTTGTCCTTGTAGCTGATCGTCAATTGGAGTGAGAGCAGGTCCATAGAATCCTAGCGCGCCTTTGCCAACGCCAATGTTTCCACGTTCCAGAATGTCTGTGGGCGAAACACGCTTGGCTCACTATTCTTTACTTCAGGTGAGATGGCCACCAGCGCGTCTTTGTTGATCAGGTAGATGAATGGCTCCTGGTCCCACGCAATCTGCTGGACGCGGTCCCAGTACTGCTTGCGTTTATGCTCGTCACCTGATGAAGCCTGGGCTTTCATCAGTTTGTCGATCTCGGCTTCCCACGCTGTTGCCGGCGACTTCTGTCTCGGATTCCACTGGTGGTTATCCGCCGAGCTGAGCCATACGGCCATTTGCGCGTTGGGATCCAGATCAACATTCTGGAGGCCCAGCAGGCAAGCCTCATAGTTAAAGCTTTGCGTCATCCGCTCCAGCAGCGAATTGAAGTCGAGCGCAACCACATTCACCTTGATCCCGATTTTCTTGAGATCTTCCTGGATCATGGTGGCCATGCTTTCACGCGAGCGATTGCCTGCGTTGGTCACAACAGAAAATTCCACGGCGTTACCGCTCTTATCCCGCAGCGTGTCACCTTGCAGCCGGAACCCATCCTGCTGCAGCCGGTGGAGCGCGCTGGCAGTGTCGTAAGGATGCGGTTTGAGATTGCTGTTGAACCAGAACTTGTTGCTGGGCGAGACAATGCCAATCGCCGGAGCGGCATGACCGTGATAGACAATTCGCGCTAAGTCAGCACGATTGATGGCTTCAGAAATCGCGCGGCGGAAATTAGTGGAAGTAAACCACGCCAGCTTATAGGCCGGAATCGGTGCGCTAGGCACCTGGTTGAACCAAAGCTGTTCTGTGTCAGTGGAAGCTCCGGCATCACGAACAGAAGCGCTATCGCTGGAAAGCTTCTCAAAGATTGCCGGTGAAACGGTGTTGATCAGCTGAACCTCACCGCGCTTGTAACGCATGGCTTCGATTTCTGGGTTCTGCTCAATCTCCAGCCGAACTGAGTCGAGATACGGCAATTGCTTCCCTGTTGAATCTTTTTTCCAATAGTAAGGATTGCGCTTCAGCAGAATGTAGGAGCCGGCCTTGCGCTCAGCCACATAAAAAGGCCCTAATGCAGCCATTTCTTTTTGCGGCGATTTTGCAGACATGATGGCAACCGTATCGAACAGGTCCACCAGGTTCGCTACCGGCGCGGGAAAACTGATTTCCACCACGCTCGGCGAAATCACTCTCGTCTCTACTTTGCCTTCACCAGAGCGGAAAGCGTCACCGGTGCTGGAATGCAGCGCCGGGTCCATCAACTGTGACATCGTGTAGGCAACATCGGCGGCAGAAAACGGCGTGCCATCAGAATATTTCAGGCCTTCGCGCAGCTTAAAGCGGATGTGCTTGCCGCCCTCTGAAACCTTCCATTCGCTGGCCAGTTCCGGCTGCGGCTTCAGGGTGATTCGATTTATACGCACCAGCACGCCGCCGGTGAGATAGCGGATTGTTTCAGAAGCATCGTCTTCCACCAGCAGCGGATTAAATGTCTTAGGCTCAGCGCGCAAACAAAAGCGCAGCTCTCCCCCGGCCTGGGCCAGTAGCGTAGTGCAACCCAGCAGCAACATTGCAGAGAGCAAGTGCAAACGCCTCATACGCGAACCTCCTGTTTGTTAAGCAGTACCTGGAAGGAGCTGATTACCACTATAAGTACCGCAAGAGGCAACAAACGCCAAGGTTCCAAACGTAACGTAATCGCGTCCTGAAGTTCTCGCAAAAGGCTGCCCAGCGAGGGCAACGGTTCTGCCACCCCAAGGCCCAGAGCACCCAGATTTGCTTCAGCAATAATGAAAACCGGGATTGAGATCCAGAACTGGGCAAACAATGCGCCCTTAAGGTTAGGCAGCAGGTGCAGCCGGATCAATTTAAAGCCGGAAAAACCGGCGGCTCGGGCCATCCATACGAATTCTGATTTCATCAGGTCTTTGGCCCCGGAACAGATGATCCGTGCGGAAGCCGCCCATCCCAGCAATCCAAGGAGAATGAAAGTAACCGTGACGGAAGCCTGGGGCGAAATATTCAGCGGGAGCACCGCTCGCACCGTGATCAGGAGAAACAACCAAGGCACAGAGAGAAAGAAATCAATCAGCAGCTTGCAGCAGCGCTCAATCCAGCCACCACAATATCCTGCAATGCCGCCTACCAAGCCTGCTAAAACCGTCGTAAAGAATGCTGCCAATGGCGCCAGCGTCAAGGAGACACGCATCCCGAAAAGCAGTCTTGCCCAGCAGTCGCGGCCTAAATCATCGGTACCCAGCGGATGATGAAGCGAAGGGCCGGCTTGTGGCAAATCGCGAAACTGCTGCTCATATCCTGCAGGCGCAAGATAGTTGGCAAACAGCACAACAAATGCGGTTATCAGCAGCACCGCAATCGCTATGAAGCGTACGGCCTTCATGCCTCGCTCCGGGTGAAGCCACGTTGAGCGCCATCCGAGATCAGGGTGGCACAGACCGTAACAAAAGTCACAATCATGGTGAGGTTTATCAGCAAAGGCAAGTCGCGTGCCTCTGCGGCTTGCCAGGCAAGCTGCCCAATACCGGCAACGTCGCTGATAACTTCAATCGGCAGCAGCACGCCAATACCAATGCTGATGGAAACGCCAACCAACGCAATCAACTGAGGCAGGGCAATGGGCGCAACGTGCCAGGCCAGAACACGTAACGGCCCAGCGCCTTTGGCCCGCGCCGTGAGCACATGCGGCATCTCCGCGCTTTGCTGAAGAAGGTTTTCTGTATAGCGATAAATCTTGGGAAACACCAGCAAGGCTGCGGCAAATGCCGGAGGCAATCGCAGCAGAAGGAAGATCAGCGCAAGCGCCGCTGCAGGAGTAGAGATGAACGTCCCACTCAATCCATTGGCCAGGAAACTAAATGCGCGCCAATGCAAAACCTGCGTGGCAATAGCTAATGCCAGCCCCAGCAGCCATCCTATTGCCAGCGCAAATGCCAAATTTGAAAGTGTTACCGGCAGCCGCTCTCGCAAAAGCTCTTTCACCGGCTGATTGAGAGAGCTTGAGGTGCCAAAATCGCCCTTGGCCAGCGATACCAAGTACTGTGCATAGAACCGAGGAATATTCGCATCGGCCAAGCGGGCCTGCCGAATGGCTTGAATGCTCTGGGCAGAAAGGGTGGGATTGAGTTCCTGATCGTCAGAGGTAAAACCGGGAGCAATGCGCATGAGCATGGCGCCGGCAAAGCTCACCATGAGCATAAGCGCCGCCAGCCGAAGCACAGCGCCGCTGAGAAAACGCAGCATTATCCGGCCACCGCGTTACGAACGCCGTTGGGTTTGCGCGCCTCCCCCAGCGCATTAAAGACTTTCAAAACTCTGTGATGTTCCTGCTTCTGTATGTACATCCGGCGATCAGCTTCCGCCAGAAGCTTCTCCGCATCCACACCGTCGTCCGGATAAATCGCGCACCCAACGCTCAAGCTGAGCCAATCAACGCCACAAATTTCACGTCCAGCATTACCGGCTAATTCGCTCAAGCAGATTCCACGCGCTTCCGCCGCGGAATTGCTGAGACCGGGCGCAACAATCACAAATTCGTCACCGCCCATACGCGCTGTGTAGTCATACTCACGGCAGGAACCTTGTAAAGTCTCGGCAAAGCGCCGCAAAATCCGGTTACCCTCAAGATGGCCAAAGCGGTCATTAATTTTCTTGAAGCCGTCAAGATCACAAACCATCACAGTCAAGGAACTCTGCAGTCGCTTGCAGCGAGCCAGCTCACGATCCAAATGTAAAAACAGTGAACGTGCATTTGGCAGCTCTGTAAGGTAATCGGTTGTGGCCGAGCTTTCGGCTTCCTGGAAGGCCAGCGCGTTCTCCACTGAGAGAGCAACTTTGGAACTAATAGCCAGCAGAATACGCAAATGGTCCGCGGTATACGCGTCCTGTTCAGAATGGTAGAGCGTTAGCACTCCAACCACGCCTTGCAAACCTTCTAATGGAACGGAGATGGCAGAGCGCAGCGCGCTGAAGCGATTGGGGTCGGGAGCGTAACCATGCTCCATTCCCGGGTTTCCATTCAGCATGGGCTTGCGATTCTGTGCTACCCATCCTGACAAGCCTTCGCCAACCGGGATGCGCAAAGCAGCAAAGAGACGGAAGTTATCGCCACTTACGTATTCAGGCAGCAACTCATTGCCACGCAAAATGTAAGTTGCAATCGCGTCATACGGAACCAGCCGTTTTAAGCGGCCACTGAGCACAGAGAGCGTGTCACTTAAGCTTAAGGAATTGCCGAGATCCTGCGTTAACTCAAAGAGGGTCTGCGCTTCCTGGCGGGCTGCGGCAATCGACGAAAGGAATGCCGCTTGATTACCAGGTTCAACGCTTCTGGCTGCTTCAAATCCGCTGGCCGGCGCTTTGCCATGCGCAACTTTCAAATCAGTGGAGAGCCTATGGCGATCCGGCACCAGTGACTGCATGTGCACAATCTCTTCCAGCTCTCTATAGCTCGTTTGCAGCACCGCCACCACTTTTGGGTCGTAAGCCTTGCCTGCCTGATCAACCACCCACTGCATGGCATCATCCAACGGCAGCGCCTTGCGGTATTGGCGATCAGTGGCCAAAGCATCTAGGCAATCGACGGCGGAAAGGATCCTGGCGCCAATGGGAATTTCTTCTCCCTTCAGCCCGGCTGGATAACCAGCGCCATCCCAGCGCTCATGATGGCAACGGACAATCGGCACCACCGGATAAGGGAAATGCACCCGCTCCAGAATTTCTGCACCCACAATGGGGTGGATTTTCATTTTCTCGAACTCTTCCGGTGTCAATCGTCCGGGTTTGGAGAGAATATGCTCCGGCACAGCCAATTTACCGATGTCATGGAGCAAAGCCGCTGCACGCAGGGCCTCAATTTCATCCTTCGGGAGATTAAGCTTCTTCGCCAGTTCAACGGCGTAAACGCGTACGCGCTCAAGGTGATCGTGTGTGGTCTGGTCTTTGGCTTCAATGGCCAGAGCAAGCGCCTCAATC
>Ga0070741_10002917_pt1 | contig 44155 bp, 31 predicted proteins | sample Coa_R1_4_FD_66440 | JGI IMG/M metagenome (GOLD analysis project Ga0070741, IMG submission 66440) | Surface soil microbial communities from Centralia Pennsylvania, which are recovering from an underground coalmine fire - Coalmine... | ecosystem: Environmental > Terrestrial > Soil > Unclassified ... | reverse complement strand
TGGATTCCAGCCGCCTGCTCGAGATCGCCAAGCGCAATCGTCCCGACTACCAGGCGGCGCAACTCGAAGTCGCGCGGTTGAAGAACGAGATGATCCTTAACCAGAGGCTGGCGTTGCCCAATCCGACCTTCGGGACCTTTTTCGGCCACGAGAACAACACGGAGCATTTCGGCGGAATCACGCTCGGAATTCCGATACCGCTGTTCAACCGGCGCCAGGCCGAGGCCACCGCGATAGCCGGCAGGCTCGCCCAGGCCAGGGACCGCCAGCGGGCGATCGAACTCAACCTGGAACGTGAAGTGCGCGACGCATGGCAGCGCTATACCAGCGCGCTCGCGGTCCTGTCCGTCAATGAAAGGGAGGTTGTGCAGCCGGCGCGCGAGAGCTTCGATCTTCTGGAAGAAGCATTCGCGGCCGGAAAGCTCGACCTGCTCAGACTGTCGGTCGCGGAACGGCAGGCATTCGAGGCGCGCATGGGATACGTCAGCGCATGGTTCAATCTGGTCGCCGCCAGGGTGGCCCTCGAACTGGCCATCGGAGGCGAGGCGTGAAGACCGCGGCGCTGGCAATCATCGCGATGCTCACGCCGTTGATGGCGGGGGCTGCCCTTTCACAGGTTCAACTCGACGGCAGCGTGGTCAAGCTCGCGGCGGGTTCGGATGCCGCCAGCGAGATCGTGCTGACCTCAATCGCTCGAAAGCAGATCATCGGAGAAATCGCGGCGACCGCGACGATCGAGCCGGATGCCGGCGCGGTCGCACATATCACCAGCCGCATTCCCGCGCGCGTGGTGAAGCTGGTCGCCAACCTCGGCGAACACGTTCGCGCCGGACAGACTCTCGTGATTCTTAGCAGCGAGGAACTGGGACGCGCGAAGGCGGAATATCTCAAGACCAAGTCGCTCGAGGAAATCGCACAGCAGAACCTCAGGCGCGAGGAGGAGCTGTACGCGAAGAAGATCGCGCCGATGAAGGACGTGCTCGATGCGCGCGCGGCGCGCGACACCGCGCTCGCCCAGCTAAAGGCCGCGCGCGAGACCCTCCGCCTCCTCATCCCGCCCGGCGAGCTCGAGCGGCTGACATGGTCGGAGAACGGCAAGGCGCTGTCGGATTTCCCCCTCACCTCGCCCATCGACGGCACCCTGGTGAAGAGAGACCTGACGATCGGGACGATGGTCGACCGCGAGGACGATCCGCTGGTGGTGATGAATCTCGACCAGGTTTGGGTGATCGCGGCGATCTTCGAACATGACCTTGCCGGCGTGCGTGACGGAGAAAGCGCCTCCATCACGGTTGAGGCCTATCCGGGCAGGACCTTCAAGGGCAAGGTCACCTACGTCGGCAATGAGATCGATCGCACCAACCGCACGGTGCAGGCGCGAATCGAGGTTCCCAACCCCGATCACGCGCTGAAGCCGGGGATGTTCGCGCATGCCGTCATCGAGGTGAGCGAGGCGCGGCGGGTGCTGGTCGCTCCCGAAACGGCGATCTTCGACGTGGGCAGCGAGAAAATCGCTTTCGTGGCCGCCGGCAACGGCGAGTACACCGCGCGGCGCGTCCAGTTGGGAGCGGCGGCGGGCGGATTCGTCGAAGTGCTTTCGGGTCTGCGCGAGGGAGAACGGGTTGTGAGCCGGGGCGGCCTGGTACTCAAAACTCTGCTGACCCGAGGGACGGCAAGCTAGATGTCACGGCGGATTTTCGAAGCGGCGCTGGAAAACCGGCTGATGACGATCATTCTCGTGATCGTCTTCGTCGCGATCGGGGCCAGAGCGATGACGATGCTGCCGATCGACGCGTCCCCGGACGTAACCCCCAACCTCGTGCAGATCGTCACCGATGCGCCCGGTCTCGGCCCGGTCGAAGTGGAGAAACTGATCACCTTTCCGATCGAGGTGTCGATGCGCGGGCTTCCCGGGATTCAGGAAATCCGTTCGATTTCGCGCTTCGGACTTTCGGCGGTATGGGTCTATTTCGACGAAAGCCTCGACATCTACTTCGTGCGGCGGCTGGTGATGGAGCGGCTGCCGTCGGCCGGCGCATTGATCCCCAAGGGCTACGGGCCGCCCGAGATGACCCCGGTTTCGACCTCGCTTGGCGAGATCTACCAGTTTCGTGTGGTCGATCCGAACCGCTCGCTGATGGAGTTGCGGTCGATCCTTGACTGGCAGATAGCTCCGCGCCTCAAGGAAGTTCCGGGCGTGGTCGAGGTCAACTCGTACGGGGGCGAGCTTAAGACCTACGAACTCGAGCTGCGGCCGGACGCGCTGGTGTCATACGGGCTTCGGCTCGAGGATGTCTTTCACGCGCTGGAGCGCAACAATCTCAGCGCGGGCGGCGGTTATATCGTTCACAACGGCGAGCAGCAGGTCATCCGCGGCACCGGCCTGATCACCAGCCTCGCCGACGTCGGAAACATCGTGGTCGGCGCCCGCGCCGGCGTCCCGATTTACATCCGCAATCTCGGCCAGGTCGCGTTCGCGCCGATGCTGCGGCAGGGCGCCGTGACATACGACGGCAAGGGCGAGACGGTTGCCGGAGTCACGATGCTGCTGATCGGGGAGAACGCGCGCACGGTGGTGGACGGGGTCAAGGCGAAGCTCGCCCAGATCGCTCCGACCCTTCCCAAGGGCGTCCAGATCGTCCCCTACTATGATCGCGCGGACCTCATCCGCCGCACCATCGACACCGTGGCGCACAATCTCGCCGAAGGCGCGATCCTGGTCACGGTGCTGCTGTTCCTCTTCCTCGGCGATATCCGGGCGAGCCTGATCGTCGCTTCGGTCATCCCGCTGTCGATGCTCGCGGCGTTCCTGGGGATGAACCGCCTGGGGGTCTCCGGCAACCTGATGAGTCTGGGAGCGATCGACTTCGGACTGATCGTCGACGGCTCGGTGGTGATGGTGGAGAATATCTTCCATCGAATGTCGCGGGAGGGGCCGTCGTCGCGGCAATCGATGGCGCACATCGTGTTCGAAGCCGGACGCGAAGTGCTGCGCCCTATCGTCTTTGCGATCGGAATCATCATCGTCGTCTACCTGCCCATCCTCACCTTCCAGAATGTCGAGGGGAAGATGTTCCGGCCGATGGCGCTGACGGTGATCTTCGCACTTTCCGGGTCGCTGATCTTCGCGCTGACCTACGTACCGGTGATGGCGTCGCTGTTCCTGCGCGGCGGCGTCTCCGGCGAGCCGTGGCTTGCCCGAAAGGCGGAAGCCGTCCACGAGAAGCTGCGCACGCTGATGGAGGCGCGGCCGCGGCAGGTCGTGACGGTTACCGCCGTCATCCTGGTGGTAAGCTTCGCGATCGCCCCGTTTTTGGGCACCGAGTTTGTGCCGACACTCGACGAGGGAACCCTCAATCTCGACGTGATGCAGGCGCCGGGCATCTCGCTGGAAGATGCGATCAAGACATCCACACTGGCCGAGCGGGCGATGCTCGAGATACCGGAGGTGGAGCACGTGGTCAGCAGGATCGGACGGCCCGAGATAGCGACCGACACCCTGGGGCCGGACGAGGCCGACGTGTACGTGTTCCTCAAGCCGAGGAGCGAATGGCGGGTGCATACTCGCGACGAACTCATCGAGAAAATCACGCGCAAGCTTCACGAGCGGGTGCCCCAGATGGCATTCGGGTTCTCCCAGCCCATCGAATCGCGCGTCAACGACATGATCGCCGGCGTCAAGGGCGACGTCGCGATCCGCATCTACGGCGACAACGTGGAGAAGATGTTCGAATACGGCAACCAGATTCGCCGCGTCCTCGCGACGTTGAAAGGCGCCCACGACCTCAAGATGATCCCGCGCTCCGGGCTGCCTTCGCTCGCGATCGAGGTCGATCGTTCGCGAGTGGCCCGCTACGGAATCAACGCCCAGGACGTGCTCGATGCGGTTGAGACCATCGGCGGGCATGTCGTGGGACAGGTAATCGAAGGGCAGGCGCGCTATCCCCTGCAGGTCCGCTTCGACAAGGCCGCCCGGAGCGATGAGGAGCAGCTCGAGGACATCAAGGTGGCCGCGCCGGGCGGGATGCAGATTCCGATGACGCAGCTTGCGCATTTCAGGCTCTCCGAAGGCCCGGTCTCGATATGGCGCAAGAACCTGACGCGACAGGTGACCGTCGCCACCAACATCCGCGGCATCGACCTCGGAACCTTCGTGTCGAGAGCCAAGGAGGCGGTGGAGAAGCAGGTCAAGCTGCCGCACGGATGGTGGCTCGAGTGGGGCGGGCAATACGAAAACCTTACCCGCGCGTCACGGCGGCTGATGATACTGGTACCCGCATCGCTGCTTCTGATCCTCGTCCTGCTCTACAACACGTTCACTTCGATGCGGATGGCGCTGCTGATCTTCGGCAACGTGCTGCTTGGAGCAAGCGGCGGAATCTTCGCCCTCTTCCTACGCGGACTGACCTTTTCGATCACCGCCGGCGTCGGCTTCATCACGCTCTTTGGCGTGTCGGTGCTGAACGGCGTCGTGTTGGTCTCGGAGATCGTGCGGCTGCATGAATCGGGGCGCGAGATTGACGATGCGCTCGAGCAGGCGTCGCGCGACCGTCTGCGGCCGATCCTGATGGCGTCGATGGTGGCGCTGTTCGGGTTCATCCCGATGGCGCTTTCGACGGGAGACGGCGCCGAAGTGCAGCGCCCGCTGGCGACCGTCGTGATCGGCGGCCTGCTTACCTCGACGCCGTTCACCCTGTACGTGTTGCCGATTCTCTATCGATGGGTGGTGCCGGCGAATTCGGCGCGGGCGGCGGAGTCGGAATGAACGGGATGCGCCGCACGGCGCACCCGTCCTCCATCACTTCCGGCCGCCAAGATCCTATTTGACCTTCACGATGCTCACGGTGAGGGGCAAGCCGCCGACAACCGTCACTCCGCCCTGGCCGTCGTCAACCTGAACCGAACCCTGCTCAAGGGTCAGTGTAGCGGTGCCGCCTGACGAGGCAGAGCCTCCGCTTCCGCCGCAGCTCGATGCCGCGGTCGCGAACAGCGTCCAAACCGCGAGCGCGGCAGCCGCGTATGCGAGCCGCTTGCGCCGGAGCATCGCCGCCATCACCGCCAGAACCGCCAGTATCCCGATGGGAGCCGCGGCGCCCATCCCGCCCTCGCCTTCTCCTCGAGGATCGAAAATCGTACCGGCCGGCGCAGCGGAGCCCGCGGCCCTCACGGTGAGCACAACCTGCGCGGATTGCGATGCGGGGATCACCAGCGGAGTCGGGAAGCTCAAGGTCGTGTTGCCGGAAGGATTGACCGATGCCTGCTGCGACGATCCCCCCGCAGACGCGTCCGCCTGCAATTGAGAGAGCAGTCCTGAAGATGTCACACGAATGCTGATTGCCGTGAGCTGGAGCGGGTCGGCTGTGGTGTTGGTTATCGAAAAGCTCCCGGCTTCAGCGGATTCACCCGCGGCGAGAGACACCGACGTCGTATTCCCTGCAAGCGAAGCCCCGGGAAAGGCGGCGACAAGCAGCGCGATATCGGGACTGCCCCATCCGGTCACTTGATCATAGCCGGGACCGGCGTTGAAACCGGGTATGCCGCTGTCGTCGTTGTTGCCGGCGACTATGTCGTGCAATCCCGAAGACGGCGACTGCAGGTTGCCGAGTTCATACAGGCGCGGGTTGACATTGCCGAGCCGGGCGACTCCCTGCGCATTGGCGATGAGCCGCGAGACGCCGGCCCACATGGGGGTGGCGATGCTGGTGCCGCCGGTCGTGACCAGTTGGACCTCGTCCTGCCCTTGCTGCAGGCTGTACGCGAAGAATCCGGGCGCGTTCCCGTTCGCGCCCATCGCGACATCGGGGACGTCTCGCGCGCCGTCATTCGGTACGTTGAACCCCGTCTGCCAGTCTGGCTTCGTGTAGATCTGGCTCTTGCCGCCGCCGCTTGCATCCTTGGCGGGGCAGTTGTTGGGCTTGTTTTCGCCGCCGTTCCACGTGACTTCGAGATCGTCGGTCATCACGCTCATATCGTTGCCCGCGGAATCGTAGACGGGCGTGAACTGGGTGCCGCCAACAGAGGTCAGATTGGGGCTCGCCGCTTCCTCATCCACGCTGGGCTGCGAACCTGTCGCGGTCTTGGGCACCTTGTCGCAGGAGGACTGGTCGTAGATCGGCGGAATCGGGATGACGTTTCCGCATATCCAGTTCGATCCGTAGTCGCCCGAGGAGTGGAAAACAGTCTGGCCCTGAACGACCGCCTGCTGCAGGACCGATTCGTAGGTCGACAGCGTTGCCTGGTCGGGACATAGGTCCTCGAAGCTGCTGCTGATCGTTCCGCACACGTTGTCATCCACCGCCCTCGTGATGGTATCGAGATAAGGGGTCGAAGCCTTTGAGGGATCGGCGAGATAGAAGTAGATGGGAGTCGCGGGAGCGACCGCGTGGGCCCATTCCACGTCCAGCGCCGGCTCGTTGTCGGACGGCATCCCGGGATTGCCCCCGTTGACCAGGATCTTCTTCATCTTCACCGGCGGAAGGTTGAACTGAGTGACGAAGTCCGTAAGCGCCTTGTCTGAGACATCGCCATCTTCCGTAAGCGCGATGCAATCGGGAGCAACCGTGCCCTGGTTTCCGGCCTCCAGCACGGGAGTCTCGTCATAGAATTTGTAGAGATCCGCCGGAGCGAAGTTGGGACCCTGTCCGCTGACGATCGCGTCGGCGATATACCCGGCCGGGCCGGCGTCGGATTTATGGGGTCCGAGGGCGGAACGGCCTTCCGAGCCGGCCGACGCCGACATCCTGCTGAGCCCAAGAATCGCCTGCACCAGAGGAGCGATGCTGGAGGGGAGCTGGGGATCGGCGGTGTTCGCGTAACTGGTTCCATCGCCGACGAAACTGATTCCGAAAGCCTGGCTGGCCGACCCCACAGTTGCGGTGAAGTTCACCCTGCGCATGCGGCGATCCGAGGAAGTCACCTCGAAGCCCTGCGATCTAAGCCAGTTGGTCACGGCGCTCATCTGCTCCGGAGTCGGACCGAAACGCGATACGAACTGATCGGTCGTCATCCATTGGTGATAGCGGGATGCGTGGCGATCCTGCAGGTCGTGGATCAATTGTGCGAGTTCGCCGGTGTTGCGCAGGGCTACCACCGCCGTCAAGGCAAGCGGCTTCGCTTCCGCAGCGGGTGCCCATCCGGACGGAACGGCGGCCGGATGGTTGCCCGACAGGGCGACTGTTGATTGTGCACGGGCCGCGGAAGCCGCCATCGTGACAAGCGAACAGACCAGGGCCAGAGTGGACACCAGGCCTTTGAAGCCGTGGCGTCCGGCGCTGCCAGCCAGATTTTTCATTGCGCCCCCCTTTTATTGAAGTCATTGAAGCACGGGAGAAAAGCCTGCCTGCCCGCACTGCGCGTTGTACATATAGTTGAAATTCAGAAGCGGACGGCGCCCCGTGTTGACGAAAATCGAGGTGCGATTAATCCATTGCACGAAGCTGGGCGCCGGCCCCGACGGCTCCTCGCCTCGGGACACAGCATCGAATTCATACGCCATCGCGGGATTCGCCTGATCACCCGCAGATATCGTCATATGAACCCCCGATGGAACGAGGCCGTTGCTGTTGGCGCCAGTTGGGATCTCGGACCGCGGAAGGTCCAGAAACATTTCCGAAATTCCCACGTCGAGCAAAAGATTTCCGCAAAACGGCTCATTGGCGAGCTGCGGAAATCCGTAGCATCCGGGGATAGGCGACCAGTCTCCGGGGGTCGTTTCGCTGGGAGACAACGAGATCAGATTGAAGCCCGATTGCATGGTCGCCGTCACGCCCAGGGTGACCCCGCCCTGCGAGAGCACGTATCCCTGCGATATGTCTGTGCCACCGCTCGCATCGGTAAGCTCTAGAAATGCATTTTGCGCCGGATAGAGAAATAGATCGCCACTCGTGCTGTGGCCACGGGCGAAACCCACCCCCAAGTAGTGCAGATCGGGCTTGGGGGGATGCTTTTTGCACTCGGAAGTGCGGGGGCCCGAACAATAAGCCTTGTCGATTGCAAGCACTTCGATCGGATGAGTCTGAACGGATCCTCCGGACGTTTGGACCGTGACTCGCGCCAGATAGTATCTGCCCGAATAGGTGTTTCCGCTGCTGTCGTAGTAGACGATCCCCCTCGGACCCGGCCCGATCACATCGGTGCTGTTGAGTTCTCCAACCGGAACGACCGTGCCAAGCGATCCGGTGTCGATCGTGTAGGATTGGAAATTAGCGGGTTGGGGATCGTTGACTCCTACCGCCGCAAGGACCTTGAGCACATCGGGCACCGTGCTGTGGAGCGGGACCTGGAAACTAATCGTGCCAAGGCTGGCGCAGGCGAGCCGGTTTTTGCCCACGATCTCCGTCACTCCGAGAGTGTACCCTCCGGACCGATCCTTCATCCACGCCTCGACCGCGACCGGCTTGGGCAGGTAGCCGCCGTTGTATTGGAACGTTGCGCTCGTGCCCGAAGTGAGTGTCACGGAGGAGGGCGTGATGACGCCTTCCGGAACGCCGTAGAGGTCCACCGTCAGGGGATTGTCATCGGACGGAGTGATCACCGAGCCGGAAGCATCGTGGGCGGTAAAGTCGATGCTGAAGGAAGAAGAGGAGGCCGCGGGCACGGAATCGACGGGATTGTCCAATGCCACCGACGGCGGCGAGAAAGTCACCACGTCGGGGGTCGACGTCGGCATCGGCGTCGAATTCGAGCTTCCCCCGCATCCAGCGGTTGCGATTTGAAGGATGGCGGCGGCAACAGCGGCAAGCGAAGCTTTCTTCGCCGTGACGAACGCTTGAGATTCTTTTCGCATGGAATTAACGGCACAAGGTGGCGGCAATCACGATACTCGTGTCTGGTTTTGTCAGGAGACGTTATCGTGTGCGATATTATTCGACTGATAGTCTAAAAATATCAATCTTTGGGCCGGGCGGGCGCCTTCGACGGCCCGTCGTGCCGCCTTTCTAATTCGAGCGGGCGGGAGGCTCAGGGTTTCAGCGGATGTGGCAGGGCGTCGCGAAGAATCGCTTTCACGACCCGTCGGACGGTATCGCGCGCGTCCGGGACCGACCTTCCGTAGTGCCTGCGCAACGTCTCCCAGGATGGCCACGCCAACACCATATGGAGCGCATCGAGAAGCTTGCGTCTTTGCGACGGGGTGAGGCGGTCGATTTCCGGCGTGAGTGCCTGCTCAAGAATCGCGCGGGTCTCTTTTCGGGATCTGGCCTGGCTCGAAGCGACTTCACGGGAGTAGGGCTCATGAACCAGCGTGGCGCGCCGAAACGGGGAGATCCCTTCGAGCAGCCGAGTTTGTTTGCGGATGAAAAGCTCGACGCGCCGATCGAAAGGCAATCCGGGCGGGATCGGCCCGCCCATTAGCTGCCTTCCATATTCCTCCAGCTCCGCGACGACCACGCGGCGAAGCGATTCCTTGTCTCGGAAATATCGAAAGACCAGCGCGCGCGACAGGCCGCTTTCGCGGGCAACTTCGTTGGCGGTGGGATCGAGGATTCCGCGACGAACGAGCTTGATGATGGTGGCGCTGATGCGGCGCTGGCTGTCGAGTCGTCTGGCAGTTCTCCCGTCCGTTGGAGAAGGGTGCTGCGCGCTGCTGGTGCGGCGATTCGTCATCGACTGCCTTTAACCTTGCACGGACCGGCGCGAACACGCGCCGTCATCCGGAACCCCCCGGACGCGAAAGAATATTGCATCTCGGTTATCGATGCGAACGCGGGCAATCGCCGCTTCATACACCGAAATTGCCATTTTCGCGCGATCCTGTACCTTGAGCCTGCTGTCCTGAGCGGCAGGCACCGAACCATCCTGCCGGCAATCAATTCCGGGGAGGTCGCGACCGTGATCACGGGTTGGATCTACAGTACACCGACATGGATCTGGGGTACGCTTCTGGTCGGATTGGCTTCCTTGAGCGCGGCGGCGGGGCTCGCGCTGTTTCATCGCCTCGTAAAAATCGATCTCAGGCGGGCGCACAACGAACTTGCCGGCTTCATCGTGGCGGTCATCAGCGTCACCTACGCGGTTCTGCTCGCTTTTATAGCGGTGGCGACCTGGGAGTCCTACTCGCGCGCCCAGGATATCGTCGATACCGAGGCCGACTACGTCGGAAGCATCTATCGCGACACCCAGGGATTGCCGGCATCGATGGGCCAATCGATTCGCGACGACCTGCGGACGTACGTCAACACGGTGGTGAACGATGAATGGCCGATGCAGCGCCAGGGGCGGACCCCGGACCGGGGATGGAGAGCGCTGCGCCAGCTTCACAGCGCGATCGTGACGATGCAGCCGCAGACGATGGGCGAGGAAGTGATTCAGGCCGAGCTGCTGCGCACCCTGAACGAACTCTACAGCGCCAGGGCAAGCCGCCTTTCCGCGGTCGAGGGCCACATCCCGGACATCGTCTGGTGGATCATTTTCATCGGCGGAGCCCTGACGACCGGGTTCACCTATCTTTTCGGGTTTCACGACTTTCGGATGCACATGGTAATGACAATGGCGGTTGCGGCATCACTGGCCCTGGTCGTGGTGCTGATCGTGGCGTTGGACTGGCCTTTCCGCGGCGAGGTCAGCATCTCGCCCGATGCGTTCGTGAAGACCGAGCGCTCGTGGGGCGACCTGCCCTTCAGCAACCAGCTTCCGGCAAATCCGCCGCGGACGGGGAGTTAGCGAGCATGGAACCAGTGAAAAAGCTGGATCGTTCGGTCCGTGGACGGGCGGTCCTGATAACCGGAGCGGCAAGCGGGATGGGACGCGCGACGGCGCATGTGTTCGCCGCCGAGGGCGCAAAGGTCGCCGTCACCGACATCAACCAGGCGGGGCTGTCCGCCGTGGTCGAGGAAATCCGCAAGGAAGGCGGAACGGCGGAAGGATGGCATCTGGACGTTTTCAATCGGGACCGGATATTCAAGGTCGTCGATGAGGTTGCGGGGCGCTTCGGGCGCCTCGACATCCTGGTCAACAACGCGGGATTCGGCGCTTTCCGGCGAATCGACGAGGACGGCTACGACGAGGTGTGGAACCGGGCGCTCGGCGGTCTTCTAACCGCCCAGCAGCTTCTGATTCGCGCCGCGCTGCCCCATCTCCGAAAATCCGACGCCGCGCGAATCGTGAATATCGCGTCCACCGAGGCGCTGGGCGCGACACCGGGCGACAGCCCATACGTGGTTGCGAAGACCGCGGTGATCGGGCTTACGCACGCGCTCGCGGTGGACCTCGGGCCCGAAGGCATCACGGTCAACTGCATATGCCCGGGACCGATTCGCACCGCGCTGACCGCAGAGATCCCGGAGCAGCACAAGGAGATCTTCGCGAAGCGGCGCACGGCGCTTAAGCGCTACGGATATCCCGAAGAGGTCGCGCATATCACGTTCAGTCTCTGCCTGCCGGCGGCCTCGTACATCACCGGAGCGGTCATCCCGGTGGACGGAGGACTCACAATCCGAAACGCATGAGTCAGACCTGACGCGGAATTCCCGCACGGAGGCGATCCATGGGCGCAGCGGAAAACAAGGAACTGGTCCGAGGCTTCTTCGCGGACATCGCCAAAGGCAACCTCAACGGAGCCTTGGGACGGATGGCGGAGGACCTTCGGTTCACACTGATCGGCAACACCGTGCTGTCGGGCGTGTGCGGAAGCCGAAAGGAATTTGTCGATCGCATACTGGCGCCGCTGGGCGCGCAACTGGAGGGCCCGCTGACGATCACGATCGACAATCTGATCGCGGAGGGCGACTTCGTGGTCGTCCAGTCGCACGGGCGCTCCACCACGCGCAAGGGCGTGCCCTACAACAATACCTATTGCCAGGTATTCCGGATCACCGATGGTAAGATCAGGGAGATGACGGAATACCTGGACACGGAGCTGGTGACGAAGGCGTTCGGCTGACGATCGGCGCCGCAGGCGCCCCGCGCTCTATAGATCGACGTCGCCTTTGAGCAATCGCTGCACCACGGTTCGGTTGAGGATTTCGTTGGTGCCGTCGGCGACGTTGATGATCCTCAGCGAATGCCAGGCGTGGTAGAGGCCGAGCTCGTTGGTAAATCCCATCGCACCGTGCGTCTGCATCGCGCGATCGACCGCGCGGAAGCCCGCCTGAACCGAGTACGCCTTGGTCATCGAGAGTTCCTTGACCGCCTGATGTCCGCGGTCGAGCAGGCTCGCCGCATTCAGTCCCATCAGGTGCGCGGCATGAAGTTCCGCTGCGGATTCGGCAAGCGGGAAGGTCACCCCCTGGTAGTCGGCTATCGGTTTTCCGAAGGCCTGCCGGACGCGGGAGTACTCGAGCGCGCGCTCGAGTGCCCATCGCCCATACCCGACCGCGCGCGCCGAGTTGTAGATGCGTCCGAGCGAGACGCCGTAGAGCGCCGCCTCGAAGCCTTTGTTCATCTCGCCCACGAGCTGCCATCGCTCCACATACACGTCGTCGAGCCGAATCTCGGCTTCATCGCCGCCGATGTGGCCGAAGAGCTTGATGACTCTCTGCACTTCGAATCCGGGCGAGCGGGTCGGAACCAGGAACGCCGAAATTCCTCCTTTGCGGGCCGATGCGGCCGCCGGATCGGTCACGGCAAAGACGATGCAGTAGTCGGCGATGGGTGCGTTGCTGGTCCAGATCTTCCTCCCTGATAGGCGCCATCCGTCGCCGTCGGGGGCCGCGCGAGTGGAGATGGCGGCCGCATCGGAGCCGGCGCCGGGCTCGGACAAACCGAAGCACATGGATGCCTCGCCGGCCATCATCGGCGCAAGAATCCGTTCACGCGCCTCGGCAGTCACGCGCTCGAGCAGGCGGCTGGGCCCGAATGCCCAATGACTGATGACATAGAGCATCAGCCAGTTCTGCGGCCCGCAGGTGCGGAACAATTCCTCCCATCCGACGTAATAGGCGAGATGGCCGAGTCCGCCGCCCCCGAGCGATTCCGGCACGCACATCGCATAGAATCCGGCCTTGGCGGAAAGCCGGCGCACCTCGCCGATAAGCGCCACCGCATCGTCGGAAAAGCGCCCGTCCTCGCGATACAGCCTTCGGGGATCCTCGAGCAGCGCTCGATGTTTCTCGTGGCGCGGAAGGATCTCGGCGCGGGCGAAGGCCGCGAGTCCCTCGCGAGCCTGCCGCACATCTTCTGGCAGATCGAATGCTACCGCCGGCATCGAAAGCGAATTCTCCGGTGCGAAATCTCGCTTCGCGTCTACTCCCGCTTCGGCCTGTTTGCAAACCCGGCCTCCCGGGCGCAGGACGGTTGCGGGCGGCGTGAACCGGCGCGATAGTCGCGGAGGAGGGAGAACCGCGATGAAAGTCCTGTTCGAAAAGAAGGACGCGGTCGCATACGTCACCATCAACCGGCCCGAGCGGCTCAACGCGTGCGACTTCGAAACCTACGCGATGCTTGCGGACATATGGGCCGAGTTTCAGCAGGATACCTCCCTGCGGGTGGCGATTTTCACGGGCGCGGGCGATCGCGCCTTCTGCGCCGGAAGCGACATCAAATCGAACTACGTCGAGGCGAACGATGTCGAAAGGACGGGCGCGGAAAGATCAAAATCGCCCTACCCCGTTATGATGCAACTGACCAAACCCGTCATCGCCGCCATCAACGGGCACGCCAACGGCGGCGGTCTGGAGCAGGCGCTGGCCTGTGATATCAGGGTCGCGGCCGAACATGCGCAGTTTGGCCTCGGCGAGGTGCGCCTGGGATGGCTCCCGGGAGGGGGCGGCACCCAGCGCCTGCCCCGTCTTGTCCCGCTCGGGCGCGCGCTCGAGATGCTGTACACGGGGATGAGAATCGACGCCGCGGAGGCGCTCAGGCTGGGACTGGTGGACTACGTGGTGCCGTTGAACGAGCTGATGGCGAAGTGCGAGCGGATAGCGGCCGAGATCTGCCGGAGCGCTCCGCTGGCGGTAAGCAAGATCAAGGAAGTGGCGCTGCGCGGGCTTGACCTACCGTTGGCCGACGGCTTGCGGATGGAGCGCGAGGCATACGAGTGGCTGACAAGGACGGAGGATGCACGCGAAGGAGCGCTGGCGTTCGCGCAAAAGCGTCCTCCGGCGTGGCGCGGCCGCTAGATAGTCGATAGATATATGGGACGGCTCGCGGCGAAGCCGGCAGTACTCGGTTCGGGGACCGCGATTGCAACCAACCGGATTCGGCTCGCGCCTGGCCCGAATACAAAACCAGGAGTTGGATGTGCCAATCGATCGGTCGAGTGCGGCGCCTGCAACCGGCAATTCAGGCAAAGGCGCCTCCGACGATTCCCGCCCCTCGCGCCTGTTGCGCATCGCGCAACTCGGTCCTCTTTACGAGCGCATTCCGCCCAACCTTTACGGCGGAACGGAAAGGGTTGTCTCCTATCTGACCGAGGAGCTGGTGCGGCGCGGTCATGATGTGACCCTCTTCGCCTCCGGCGATTCCCTGACCCGCGCGAAGCTCAGGTCCGGCTATCCGCGATCGCTGCGGCTGGCGGGGCTTTCGGGGGCGGCGATCGGGCCTGGGTTGCACATGCCGATGCTGGCGGACGTGTATGAGAATGCCGCCAGCTTCGACGTCATCCACTCGCATCTCGACTACTGGTGCTTTCCCTTCGCGCGGCTTACGCCGACGCCCACGGTAGTGACGATGCATGGGCGGCTCGACGTGGAGGCAGTCAGGCCGATCTACGAGCGATTTCCCCACGTTCCGCTGGTCTCGATCAGCGACTCGCAGCGGACGCCGCTGCCGTTCATGAACTGGGTGGGCACGGTTTATCACGGGCTGCCGCCGAACCTGCTTCAATACAATCCGAACCCGGGCAAGTATCTGGCTTTCCTGGGAAGGATATGTCCGGAAAAGCGGGTGGACATCGCGATCGAAGTCGCACGCAAGGTGGGAATTCCCCTGAAGATCGCGGCCAAGGTCGATCCCGTAGACAAGGAATATTTCGAGGAACTCATAAAGCCGATGCTGTCTCCGCCCGACATCGAGCATATCGGCGAAATAAGCGAGGACGAGAAGAGCGACTTCATGGGCAACGCGATTGCGCTGCTGTTCACCATCGATTGGCCCGAGCCTTTTGGGCTTGCGATGATCGAATCGTTCGCCTGCGGCGCCCCGGTGATCACGCGCCCCTGCGGTTCGGTCCCTGAAATCGTGGCGGACGGCAGGACCGGGTACATTGCATCGTCCGTGGACGAACTGGTCGATGCGGTGAAGCGGGTCGATCGGCTTTCGCGGGCGGAGTGCCGCGCGGAATTCGAGGCGCGTTTCACGACCGTGCATATGGCCGCACGCTACGAGGAGTTGTACGCCTCCCTTATCGAAGGGAAGCCGGGGTCGCGCTAGCGCGGGAGCGGCTGCAGTGCGGTGCCGGGGCGCGTTGCGCGGAAATCCCCCGCGCTAATATGCTGATGGCGACGCTTGAGGATTGCGCCGATGTTTGAAGACGAAACGGTCGACTTGAAATGCCCCAGGTGCGGCCACCTGAACACCCTGCTGGTCCGCGAATTCGAGCAGCATGCCGAAGTTCACTTCGTGTGCGAGGGATGCAGGACCGGCGTTCGGGTGGAAGGCAGCGAGTTTCACGATCGGCTCACCGCCCTGCAGAAGGAAGTCGAGGAACTCGAGCGCGAGGCCGCGCGCACGACGCGCAAGACGCGACGCCCGCGCAAGGGCGACTTTCAGATCTGAATTTTGACCTTCGTCAATGACCACGAACATCGAGGCGATCATCTGGGATTTCGGCGGCGTCTTCACCACCTCGCCGTTCGAGGCTTTTAACCGGTTCGAGGCCGAGCGCGGATTGCCGCGGGACTTCATCAGGAAGGTCAACGCGACCAACCCGCAATCGAACGCATGGGCGCTCTTCGAATGTTCGCGGATCGATGCGGACGAATTCGATCGGAAGTTCTTGGAGGAATCGACCGCGATGGGGCATCCCGTGCGCGGCGCCGAGATTCTGCCTCTGCTCTCAGGAGAGCTGCGGCCGCGGATGGTCGAAGCGCTCAAGCTCTGCAAGCGCCACTACAAGGTCGGCTGCATCACCAACAATGTCAACCACGGGATGGGCGCCGCGATGGCATCGCGGGCCGACCGCGCGGCCCGGGCGGACGAGGTGATGCGCCATTTCGACGCGATCATCGAGAGCTCCAAAACCGGCATCCGCAAACCCGATCCGCGAATATACGTGATGATGTGCGAGCGGTTGGGGGTGAGAGCTCCGGCGTGCGTTTACCTCGATGATCTCGGGATCAACTGCAAGCCGGCCGCGCAACTCGGGATGACCGCGATAAAGGTGGTCAGCGAGAGTCAGACGCTCGCCGAACTCGAGGCCGCCACCGGGCTGCGCTTTCCCTGACCGGGGTGTGGGCGATGGCGACGCGGCTTGCCGAGCCGACGTTCGCGCCGGGCCGCGAGCCGACCTGATCGACAGCGCATCGCGATGAACCAGCGCGCCGCAAGCAGCACGGCTCCATCGCGCCAATGGCATGCTGCCGCCATCGACGCGGTGGCCGCGACGCTGGAATCCGACATCGCCAGGGGGCTCTCCGCCGCCGAGGCGCGGCGGCGTCTTGGGGCTTACGGCCCCAATCGAATCCTGGAAGCCGAAGCGGTCTCGCCGCTCGCAATCCTTGCCCGCCAGTTCACGAGCATCGTGGTGCTCGTGCTGATTGCCGCCGCCGTCCTGGCGGCGGTGCTGGGCGATCTCCTGGACGGCGCCGCCATTGCTGCAATCATCGTCCTCAACGCCGCAATCGGCTTCTTCCAGGAGTATCGCGCCGAAACGGCGGTTGCCGAACTGGCCAGGATGACGGCGCCCAGGGCGCGAGTGCTGCGGGGAGGAGAGGCGATGACGGTGGCAGCGGACGAGGTCGTCCCCGGCGATCTGCTGCTGGTCGAAGCGGGAGATCTGGTCGCCGCCGACGCGCGAATAGTGGACAGCGCAGGGCTCGAAACGAACGAGGCCCCGCTTACCGGAGAGTCGGTGCCGGTGGCAAAGACCGGTGCCGAATGCGATGGCTCAATCCCGCTCGCCGAGCGCCGCAACATGGTTTTTCTCGGCACCGCCGCAACGCGCGGCTCCGCGCGCGCGATCGTGGTCGCGACCGGGATGGACACCGAGTTCGGCCGCATAGCGGGGATGCTGGAGACGGCATCGAGCGGGCAGACGCCGCTGCAGCGCCGGCTGGACCGGGTCGCCAATCGCCTGCTCTGGTTTTGCCTCGGCATCGTCGTGATCGTTCTGATCCTTGGCGCCGCGCGGGCTGCACCCGCGATGGAGGTTTTTCTCGGCGCGGTCAGCCTCGCCGTCGCATCGATTCCCGAAGGCCTTCCCGCGATAGTCACCGTGGCGCTCGCGCTGGGAGTTTCCCGGATGGCGCGCCGGCACGCGCTGGTGCGGCGGCTAAAGTCGGTCGAGACGCTCGGATGCGCCCAGGTGATATGCACGGACAAGACCGGGACCCTTACGGTCGGCGAGATGACCGTGCGCAGAATCGTGACCGCGGACGCGATCTTCAACGTCACGGGCGAAGGATACTCGGTTGACGGCGGAATCTTCGGCGACGGCGAGACCGCCGATCGGCATCCCGCACTCGCCGACTTGCTGCTGACCGGCGCGGCATGCAACGACGCGCGCCTGTCACGCCACGGAGGAAGACCGGCGATCATCGGCGATCCCACCGAAGGCGCCCTGCTGGTGCTCGCGGAGAAGGGCGGAATCCGCACGGACTCGATAGAAGCGGAAATGCCGCGAATCGGAACCATCCCCTTCACCTCGGAACGCAGGCTCATGACCGTGATCCGAAGGACACCGGACGGACTCGTCGGCTTCGTCAAGGGCGCACCAGAGGCCATCCTCGAACGCTGCACCCATCTCCGTGACTCTCGAGGCAGTCGTGAGATGACACCTGGGGACCGTGCGAGGATGGTCGAGGCGAGCGGAGTTTTGGCGGCGGAGGCGATGCGCGTGATTGGATGCGCCCGCTCGAAAGTCCGGGACGAGACGCCCGAAGGCTATGCCGGCGCCGAAAACGATCTGGAGTTTCTCGGACTCGTGGCCATGATCGACCCGCCCCGTCCGGAGGCGCGCGAGGCCGTGGACAAGTGCCGCATCGCGGGAATTCGCACCGTGATGATTACCGGCGACCATCCGATCACCGCCGCCGCAATAGCGCGAGAGCTTGGCATTCTCGGGCGCGGCGATCGATCGCTCGCGGGTGCGGACCTGGACCTGATGAGCGATGAGGAATTGGCGGCGATCGTGGGGGATGTGACCGTTTATGCGCGCGCGACCGCCGAGCACAAACTTCGCATCGTGCGCGCCTGGAAGGCGCGCGGCGCCGTCGTCGCGATGACCGGAGACGGCGTGAACGACGCGCCCGCGCTAAAGGAAGCCGCGATCGGCATCGCGATGGGCATGGCGGGCAGGGAAGTGACCCGGCAGGCGGCCGACATGGTTATCGCCGATGACAATTTTGCCTCGATCGTCTCCGCCGTCGAGGAAGGCAGGGGTATCTACGACAATATCGCCAGGACCTTGCAATACCTGATGGCGGGGAACGCGGGGGAACTGATGGTGATGCTGGCGGCGGCGGTCGCCGGATGGCCTCCGCCGCTGCTGCCCACGCAACTGCTGTGGATCAACCTGATCAGCGACGGACTGCCGGCCCTCGCCCTGGTGACCGACCCCATCGACCCCGAAGTGCTGCGGCACCCTCCCAGGCGGCCGGACGCGGAGATCATCGATCGGCCTTTTGTCGCATGGGCCGCTCTGACTGCCGTGCTCAGCGCCGCGGTGACACTCGCGGCGTTCGCATACGGGCTTCACGCGGGGATGGATTTGGCGCGGGCGCGCAATCTTGGCTTTTTCGTGCTGGTGGTGGAGGAACTGGCGCGGTCGTTCGCCGCGCGAAGCCCGTCGACCGGGTTCGGCCGGATACCGTTTCTGTCCAACCTTCGCCTGCTTGGCGTCGTGCTCGGAAGCCTGGCTCTTCAGTTCCTGATTTCGGCAACGCCGCTGTTCGAGGAGATATTCCGGACCAGCAGCCTCCGCACGGGCGAAGCTGCCTGCGCAATGGCGCTCGCGGCAATTCCGATGCTCACGCTTCAGGCCCTCAGAGCTTCGGGATTCGAAGCCTGGCTTGCGCGGCGTCTTTCCGGGGCGGATGGCCGCATCACGGAGGGATAGGCAATCAAACGCAGCGGCGGCCCGTCGGCGGCCTGCCCGCCGGCGAAGAGTCAGCGGGTGAAATCGAAGATCTCATGCTCCTCGGTGAGGAAGATCGAGGAACGCTCGAAGTCGATGAATTTGGACTCGTCCTCGAGCAGGGCTCGCGCCGCCTTTTCGCGCTCGGCGGGGTCGGCGCCTGCGCCGAAATCCTCGAGACTGTCCCACCATACTTCGGTTATCCCGTCGTAGGTCTCGGTCATCCTGCGGGTCGAGCGGATGGCGCGGCCGGCGTCTTCGGACACGGTATGGCTTTGCACGTAGCGGCGCGCTCGCAGGGCGGCCGCGAAGCCGCGCACGAGAGGGCCGTGGCGATTTAGCCAATAGTCGTGAAATTCCTTTTCGGAAACGTCGCCGCGCTTTCGAATCACGTAGACGAGCTTGATCATCCGCACACCTCGCGATCGGACCTGAGCATCACCTATCCGATCCGGCGGGCATCTTCAAATTGCCGAACGCGTAAAGAAACGGGAGGGGCCGCGGAGGAACGCCTTCGCGCCATCCCCCGAAGCCGGCCTGTTCCCGCAGGGCTGCCGGCTGCAGCCTCTAAGCAGGCGCAACTGCGCCTCGTCCATCCGGGCAAGCCGGTCAGCCTTTGGATGCGCGTGAAAAGCCTGCGTTGGCGGCGCTTTGGAAGACCCGCGTCAGGTTCAGCCGCGGTTCGCGCTTCGCCATGATCCTGGAAAGCGGGGAAAACTCCTGGCAGCCGCAACCTGAGAAATGGCAGCTAATGTCGCCGACGTGGGGACGGTAGTGATCGACCGCGCGATGGTTGCATCGATCGCAGAGATTTGAATTCAAAGCCTCATAACGCTCGTTCTTGAACGCCCTGAGGAGCTCGATCGCGCCTTCGAGCGAATCAAGCCAGTGATCGATGGCCTTGTCGTCCTCGAGGAACTCGCAGGCGGCGCTGACCATCGCGGACAGCGAGGCGCCGATCGCAACGCCGTCGAGCTCGGGATTCTTGACGAATTGTTTGTTGATTTCGCGATGGAGCTCTGGAGAGATGACCGCCACGATTCGATCCGGGGTTCTGTAATCGAGGCTCAGCAGGAAGTGCGGATTCTCGTCCACGGCCTCCGAAACACCCTTGCGAGTTACAAAGAGCAAATCAGGTTTTTGAGACAACATGATTACACCCCGCCTGGTTGAAAAGAACGTCGCTTGGCTCAGGCTCCTTGCGGCGCGATGTTCGCCGGATCGTCGCGAACTCCCCCGATTTGTCTCATATTCTCGTCGGACTCGCACCGTCCGCATTGCTGACCAATGGCATCCTGTGGGGGTAGATAGCTGGAAGTCTGGGCCAACGGCGAGTTCAGACGATTTTAGTCGCTCGATATAGACTGAATCCTACATTTATTAACTCTATGTTCGTAGCATGGATGAATCAAGCTCCCTTTTGCCAATAAAAAGCCAAATAAATTCAAGGACTTAATGGCGGCATGGCCCTGCGCGGTCCCGGGCGGGATCGCGCAGTGGGTAGGATGGCTACACAGTTTGTATGAAAATGCGTCATCATGCATAAGCGAGTGTCTCCGCCCGGCCCGCATCAGCGGACAGCCTGCGCCCCCGCGTCCATTGCAAGGCATGGCGACGACGGCACAAAGGCGAAGTTGCCGTTGGCCGGATCGACCCATCCGGGTTCGGCCGCGATATCGCCGCTGACCCCTGGAATCGTAGACCATTGGTCAAATGAATAGCGGCGGCCCCGCATCAGGAACACCAGCGGACCGCCCCATACGTTATGATCGAACGTGCCGCCGGCATTGGCTTCGATGACCGCATGATGGGCCTGGCTGACGGCATTGCGACTGACGATGGCCGGAACGTTCAGATATATCCCCGTGAGCACGTTGTAGATGGAGTTGTGCAGGATGCGGGCGCCGGTGGTCCCGACGTCGATTTGTATCCCCGAACCGCGCCCGGGAACCGAACCACCCAGGTTGTAAACCACATTGCCCTCGATAAGGCCGTCGCGGCAGTATTCCTGGTAGATGCCGTTGTTGTCCGGAGAATCGTGAGCGATGTTGCCGCGGATGACGACGCTCGCGGAACCCTTGGTGTCGAAGCCGTGATGATTGAAATGGTCGGCCCGGTTCCCCACCAGCATCGCGCCATCCGCGTTTTGGGAATTGATCGCGTTGCCGTGGCCTCCGCTGTAGGAGATGGAATTGTTGATGAAGCGGGGAGCGGTGTTGAGCTCGTCATGCTCGGAAAAGTGGATCGCGTTGTAGTATTCGCCGCCGTCGGTTCTGCCCGTGCCGGTCTGCGACACGCGATTGTTGGCGATCGTAACGCCTGTCAGGCCGACTCCGTCCCTGGTGTTTGAATAGAAGAAGATCCCGTAGCCGCCGGTTCGCTCGAAACCGAGCCCGTCGACGACGATATTGCTCTTCTCTCCGCCGTTGGCGACGACCTTCATGCCATGGATGCGCACGGCGGCTTCGATGGCATGCGCGGACGGATCGGAATCATCCGCAAGGCGGACATAAAGTTCACCGTCGTCCCATAACCAGCTCCCCGGGGCGATATTGCCGATTGCCGATGCGCGTTCCAGGCCCCATCCGGGACCTCCATCGACATACACATTGTTCGGCCTGAGAGGGCATCGCGCCCGATAAACCGCCTTCCCCGCGGCCGCCCATCCGCGGACGAGGTCACTGCCGCTGATGATGGGTTCGCGTCCGTTGCCGTAGGCGGTGAAGGTGACGGGGCTGCCGGGCGCTCCGCCGTTTCGCGGCTCCAGCGTCTCCCGCCATACGCATCCCCTCTTCAGATACACGGTGTCGCCCGGGTGAAGGCTAATCGAGTTGACCTTTGCGAGAGTGCGCCATGGCGATTGGGGCGAGATCCCCGAGTTCGAATCACTGCCCTCGGTGTCCACGTAAAAGCGCCTTGAGTCCGATTGCGCCGCCGCTGAAATCGGCGCGAGGGCGGCAATCATAGCGATCGCCGCGGCCCACGCCAGGCCGAGAATGCAGGCAAACAGGCGCAGTGCGCACGGCGGTGCCGCGGCGCGAGCGCGCTTTAGGCGGCGTGGGAGAAGCGCAACAGAGCCGGTTCGGCGATTTTCCTTTCCTTGAGCAGGAAGCGCCGGCGGAAAAGCTCCCGCCGCATCCATCCCGCATCGAATCCGAGCACGGCGCAGATGTTCTCGAAACTGAACGGGTTGGCCGATCCGCGATCGCGAAACCACAGCGTCGCCTCCATCCGCGTTTGGGGTTCGTCGCCAAAGAAACAATTGATCGCATCCTCGAGCACGGCGAGCATCAACCGCTCCTCGCCGCTGCGGGCGGTGCGCCGGTCGGCGAACTGCGCGGGCAGGATGCACTCGACGGTGAAGGGGCCCTCAACGAGCGAGTCCGGCTGATTTCCGGCCATTGCGCTGATCAGGCTGCTGGCTGAACGTTCCATTTCGTTGGCTCCGTATTGGTCGCGAGAAGGCTTGGGAGTCGGCCCGCGCCGCTGCGGACCGACGGCCGCATGCACTCAGGAAGCGTGGTGAATTGCGGCAGGATGCGTACGTTCGTCACACAAACGGTTATACGCAAATTCGCAACTCAAAGCAAGAAAAGTAAACTCAAATAAATGAAAATCTTGGATACGAGACGATTTGAGGCCGAAACACAAGAAAATTCAACGGTTTTTCCGCATCTCGCGACCGTCCGCCCGATGCGCCGATCGACGCTCCTTGAAGGCAATCGCACACCCTGGGATGCTTTGGCGCCGTCCCGGGCGCGCGAGCCTCCCTTCCCCCGCGCGGGCCTCGCGCGCCGGGTCTTCGCTCGCTTCCGTAACTCTCAGTGAACTATTCGAGCGTCCTGCTTCAGGGCGCGTGGAAACCGGCCGGCCGGCTCGTCGTCAGGTTGTAGTTCCCGTAGCCGGTGGCCGGAAAATACGGATCCGCCACGACCGCGGGCCACGGCCCGCAGTAGGTTCCGTACCTGCCTTCGGGATGGAAAAGCAGATTTGAATCGAGCTCCGCCTTGTCGAGGGCGCATCCATAGTCGTCCGCTCCCGACCCCACGTTGTAGAAGATGTTGTTCTGGACCATCCCGTCAACTCCATCGTAGAGAACCGCTTCCTCGGCGATGTCGATGAAGGTCTGCCATACGACGTTGATCGCCGACACGCAGGTCCCGTTCCGGGCGCATGCGGAGTTGTACAGGGCGATCCCGCGAGTCATGTGACCGAAGATGTTGTTCCAGAAGGTGATTCCATTCACCGGGCCGGCCCAGGAATCCAGCTCCGCCGCCGCCTCGTTCGCCGCCGCGTAATCGGGCGCGGCGAAATAGCAGATGTTGTCATGGATGAGCCATCCGGATGCCGGACCGCCGTCGGTCACGTAACAGCTCAAGGTGGTAGGTTCGGGAGTTTCTGGCGAGCCCCACGCGGTGCCGTCCATGTAGCCGTGATCGATCTCTCCACCGCTGTCGGGCACGCCGTTGATCGATCCGCGGTTGCCAAACGAGATGTAGTCGGCGTCCGGTTCATCGTCGCATCCTTCACGCCGCTCAAGGACGTTCGTGATGCGAAAATGGCTCAGGTGGGTCGAAGCGCCGTCGAGATGAATTCCCGCCTGCATCGCGTGGTTCACGGAGACGCCGCTGATATTGGCTGCGCTGATTCCCGGCTCGACGTAGATGCCCTCGAAGCACACTCCATCGACGGCGATTTGCGATCCGTCGATCGTGATGTTGTCGGCCTCGATATGGATTCCCCATCCTGAGCCGGGATCCTTGCTGGTGTTGGTGAAAAGCCAGTTGCCGGCCAGGGTCCCGCCCCTGCTGTCGGGCGTGAAATCGATCCCTTCGGCGGTGACGGTTCCGCCGTCGGTGGTGATCGTCTGGCCGGGCTGAACGACGAAGATGTACTCGGAGTAGGAACAGGGGCCGTTTACGACGATGGTGGATCCTGGCGGAGCTTCGTTGACCGCATCGCTGATGCTCTCGCCGCAGGCGACCGTCGCGGCCATCGCGGGACGATCCATGCCGAGGAACAGGAGCAGAGCGCCGGCCACAGCCAGCACGACTCGATCGTTCGCGCATCGGATGCGCGACGGATGGCGTGATTTGCTGGGAAGCATCGATCCAATCTCCCGTTGTCGAATTGGAGCGCGCGCCGGCGCGTCCTTCTTACTCCACTATGTTTTACTCTGCTTCACATCATTTAAACAGAGCCTATTGAGGTATCAGCGCGACCAGCGCCCCGGCGTTGGCCCCGGCCGTGGCTGCGGTCGCGACCCGGTTTCCGGTCGCCCCGCTCGCGCTCAGATTCACATCCGCGCCCGCCACGCCGATTCCAAACCCGATCGCCCGAAAACTCCATAGCTGGTTCATCCCGGAAGGCGTCGAGACGGCGGAACCGTTGGCAATAGAGAACAGCGCCACGAGACGGTCCGAAGTATGGCCGGATGGCACGGTGACGGAGGGGGCGGTGATGTTCTTCGAGCTGGCGTTGCCCTGTCCGTTGGAAGCATCGACCGGCACCGCCGTGCTCACCCCCGAGTAGGCGGCGATGGCGCCGGCGGCGTCGTTGCCCGCGGTAAAGTTCCATGTGTAGCTCGACGGTTCGGGCGGCGAGACCGGCACGAGGCGACGATAGACAGCCTGGGCGATGGTCGATGCGCGGTTGTCACGCCGCACCAGGGTCCATCCGGCTGGAGCCGTTATCGTGGTTGCGGTACCGCCTCTTACGGCGATTTCCGCAATCAGCAGGTCGTTCGGCTGAACGCCGGGCGGCGTGGCAACGATTACCTTGCTGTCAACCTTGCTGGTGCTGCCCGTCCCTATTCCGCGCAGAACTATCTGCCCTGGTGTCGGGGTCGCCGTAGGAGTGGGAGTCAGCGTGGGCGTCGGCGTCAGGGTGGGCAGAGGGGTGGGCAGCGGTGTCGGCGCAGGAGTATCGCTCGCCGTAGGCGTTGGAAGCGGAGTGTCGGTCGGAGTCGGCGTCGACACCGGGGTATCGGTCGGTGTGGCAGTTGGCACAGGAGTATCCGTCGGAGTCGCGGTCGGCGTCGGGGTCTGAGTTTCCGTCGCCGTGGCGGTCGCCGTTGGAGTCTCCGTCACGGTCGGCGTTTGAGTCGGCGTCGCCGTCTCCGTGGGCGTTAGCGTGGGCGTGGGCGTGTCGGTGGAGGTGGCGGTTGCGGTAACGGTCGGTGTGGCGGTTTCGGTCGGCGTAGGCGTTGAGGTTTCGGTCGACGTCGCAGTCGGCGTCGGAGTCTCGGTGGCAGTTGGCGTTTCGGTAGCCGATGCTGTCGCGGTCGGAGTCTGAGTCGCGGTGGCGGTGGGGGTGTCGGTTGCCGTCGCGGTCGGCGTGGCCGTGGCGGTCGCGGATGCAGTCGGCGTCGGGCTGTCGGTCGGTGTAGCCGTGGACGTCGCAGTCTGTGTTGGCGTGGCCGTCTCCGTCGCCGTCGCGGTCGGCGTGGCCGTCGCAGTTGCGGTCGCCGTCGGGGTCGGCGTGTCGGTTGGTGTGGCCGTCGCAGTTGCGGTCGGCGTGGGCGTGGCAGTAGGAGTCGCGGTGGGCGTGGGCGTCGCCGAAACGCCAACCCCGAGCGCCGCCACCACTCCCTGCCATCTTGAACTCGTCGAGAGAGTCACGCCGGTTCCGAAGGTTCCGGGGTTGGTCGCGATCGCGAACAGGTAGCTCACCGTCGCGGTCGAATCGCCGTTGCTGAGCTGTCCGATCCGGCTGAATCCCCCCTGGGTGGCGCTTGCAGCAGCGGCGGTGTCCCATCCGATTGCAGCGATCAGGTAGGCGGGCGCGGAGGCGGTGGTCATATTGCCGGTGGTCGCGACGGTGCCGGCGGACGAAGCGGCATTGTTTGCCGCCACCAGCAGCGTGGCATTGGAGGGCAATCCTGCGAACTCCTCTCCACGCACGACGGCCTTGGTCGAGCCGCTGAAGGCAACGGTGATCGCGTTGTTGCTGCCTCCGGCGATTCCCGCCGCGTACCACACTTCGATTCTTCCGCTAAGCCCGGTTCGACTTCCCGCAAGGCTGTACACGTTTCCGAGACGATCGGTGACGCTGCTGACGACCACCGATGTGGAAGCGATTTCGATGAAGACCCCGATGCCGCCGCCTGCGCGCGGCGTCCAGGTGTTGGTCGTAAGCGAGGATGCGGCCGATGTGCCCGTGCTCGCGTTCACGCCAGCGACCAGGGTGAAGGTCGGAGTGCCCGTGGCGGTCGGGGTCGGTGTCGGAGTCTGAGTGGGCGTGGGGGTCGCGCCCGCGCTCGAGGTCGGAGTGGGAGTGCCGCCGATTACGGTGGAGGTTGGCGTGGCGCTCGGTGTCGCGGTAGTGGTCGGAGTCGGCGTGGGACTCGGCCCGCCCTGGGATATAAAGCGGTCGAGGATGTTGCGGGTAATCTGCTGGGCGGCGGCGTTGACGCGCGACGACGGGGGGCCCCACGGGGAGACGTTGGCGAGTCCCCAATCCCATTGAATCGTGCCCGCTCCGAACACCCACGCTCCGCTGGACGCCTGGTAGATCGTCATGTCAGCGAATTGCGTCTGCCCGGAGTCCGTGACGTATGGAGAATGCGCAAGCCGGACGGTATTGGCGGGTTGATCGCCGAATTCCCGGTCGACTTCGTAGCCCAGCAGGCCGCCGAGATGGCTTCCATTCTGGAGGCCGGTGTTGGCGAAAACCCAGTGGGTGGGGTTGGTCACCACGATATCGCTGTCGACCGGCTGGTAGTCGAACATCACGCCGACCAGCGCCTCCTCCGGCTGTCCGGGCAGGTTTCCGTGAGGGTCGCGGAAGCGGGTGGTGATCAGCGGATAGGTTGAGGGATTTTGCGCGGCCGGATCGTTGTCCGCGTCCTCCTTGTATCCGACCAGGGTGCGGTTGGGCGCTCCGCTGATCGGGCTGGGCTCGTAGCGGACCTGCCAATAGACGGCGTTGGCGCCGAAGAATCCGAGGCTTACGCCCAAATTGCGCGCCCCGGTTACGTTCTGCCGCGCCTCGAGCGTCCAGTATTCATCGTGCCCGACCGACAGAAATGCCTTGTGCAGGAGCAAGAGCGACGGATCGCGATGAATGTCGAGATCGGTCGCGTAGGTCACGTCGTAGCCCTGGCGCTCGACGAACGCGAGCATGTTGAAGCCGTAGCTGAGAAACTGTCCCGAGCCCCATCCGTCGTCGTACGGACGGTTGAAGGAGACCTTCACGGCCGAATTGAGGCCGGCGCCGCCGACCTGCGCCTGCGGGATGCTGTCGCTGCTGTTGTAGGTGTAGAGCCCCTTGCCTCCGGCGCTCGCTCCGGGCCAGGCGTTGTACGCCTGGTAGGTGTTCACGCTGATGTTGAACAGGATGTCGGAGCTGCGAGCATCGTCGCGCACCACGAACGGAATATATCGCTGCTTGCCCGACGAGCCGGTGAGCTTGGCCAGGTAAAAGCCGCTCACCCAATCGCTCGGATCGGCGCTCGCCGTCGAGATCGTGAACGGAAACGACCAGTTGCACTCGATCATCCCGGTGACAGGGTCGGTCGCGGGAGTGGCCTGGCGATGGCCGGTCAGGACGACGGGCTGGGTGATGCGGCGGCCGCCGGTTCCTCCGTACCATCCCGTCCGAAAAATCTCCACGGTGTAGGTCGGATCAGAGGTGCTGACGAAGAAGGTGATCGATTCACCGCGGTTGATGCTGACGGCGGAGGCGTAGCCCTCGATCTCGCGGTTTTCGGAGGCGTTGTCGAGCTGCCAGGCGGTGGTGCCGGCCCTGGCGTTTTCGGCCTGAATCGGATTCTGAGGAGTCTGCGCGTGACCTGCGGGGCGCGGGCGAAAAAGCAGGGCGCAGACAAAAAGAATCGCGGTGATTGCAAGGCTTCCGGCCCTACGGTGACGCTTCATCGCCTACTCCATCGCCCCCCGCGAGGCCTTGGTTCGAATTTCATTTGGGGGACCGGACCTCCGTCCGAACGCCCCGCCGAGCCGGTTTTTCAGCCCATCTTCAATTCGCGCCGAATGAAAACACGTCGACCGATCTGAAAATGCTTCCGCGCATGCGCCCTCCGGCGATTAGAACCTGTTCATCGGCCATCAAGGCGGCCGCCAGATTGGTCCCCGCGACGGTGCCGTTGCCGACCGGCGCGAAGCCTCCAAGTCCCGGGTCGAACAGCTCCCCGGTGTTCAGGTAGTCGCATCCGCCGCGTTTGCCGCAGCGGGCGCCGCCGTAGACAAAGACCCGGCCGTCGGGCAACGCGATCGCCTGATGAGAAGCCCGCGCCGCTGCCATCCGCGCCCCGATCTCGAAGCGTCCGGTGTCGGGGTCGTAGATCTCGGAATCGTCGAGGGTCGTATCCCCCTCGCAATCACCGACGCAGGAGCGTCCGCCCGAGAGCAGCACCCGGCCGTCGCGCAGCAGGGTCGCGCCATGGAGGATTCGCCCTTCATGGAGTTTTCCCGCGGGAAAAAATCTGAGCCGGGTCGGATCGTAGACTTCGGCGGAATTGCTGGCCGGATTCTCGTCGCACTCCCCGTCGCAGCTTCGGCCGCCGGCCACCAGGACCTGCCCGTCGTTGAGCAGGGTCGCAGAATGCAGAAAGCGCGGCGCCGCCATCGAACCGGTATCTGAAAACCGACCGCTTACCGGGTTGTAGATTTCCGCGCTCGCAAGGCCGGTGGGGCCGCTCACGCCGCCGGCTATCAGCACGCTGCCGTCGACCAGCAATGTCGCCGTATGGTTGGCGCGCGCCGCCTTCATCGGGCCGACGGGCAAAAACTGCTGCAGGATGGGATCGTAGATTTCAGCGCTGGGCAGCGATGCGCATTGGCCGCCCGCGCACGCCACTCCGCCGGCTATCAGCACCTGTCCATTGGCGAGCAGCGTGGCGCTGTGCGCCGCGCGCGACGCCGCCATCGATCCCACCGAACTGAAGGTGCGCGTGACCGGGTCGAACAGTTCGGCGGAGGCCAGGTAGTTGTAGTTGGCGTCGATTCCGCCCGCGACCAGCACGCGGCCGTTGGCGAGCGTGGTTGCGGTCGCGAACGCGCGCGCCCTGTTCATCGAGCGGACGACCGCGATGCTTGCGGGAGCGGCGCCCGCGATGCGGGCCTCGATCTCGGACGGACCGGGCCGCGTTTGCCGCAGCAGAAAAACGGCGACCAGGAGCGCAGAAGCGCTCAAAGCCAGCCGCGCCCCTTTGAATCCGCGCTTGGGCATCATAGTGCCACCTGGGCAGCGAGATTTTCGGTTTCGGCCGCCGACGATGCGGCCGCGCATGGCGGCAGATACTAAGGTTACAGTAAATGAGAGTCAAGCATATTTGTATAAAATCGTGACAAATCGCCTAATCTCGGCGTGCGGTTTCATGCCGCGCGCAATCGTTATGCGCCGTCATACGACACCTCGAGCGCGCCCTTCCGCGAATCCGCGGATCGCGATCGCGACCGAACGACGACGTGAGATAACTAAAAGTTATCAGATGGGACCGGACCGAGCGCACGGCCTTAGGGAGCCGGGGTCGGCGTTTCGGTGGGAGTGGGCGTCGCCGCCGGAGTTTCCGTCGGTGTCGGAGTCTCTGTCGGGGTCTCGACAGGCGTGGCCGTCGGCGTGTCGGTCGGGGTCGCGGTCGGCACAGGCGTGTCGGTCGGCGTGGGGGTCTCGGTCGGAGTCTCGGTTGCGGTTGCAGTCGGAGTTTCCGTAGGAGTTGCGGTCTCGGTCGGCGTTGGCGTCTCGGTAGGAGTCGCCGTTTCAGTCGGCGTCGGAGTGTCGGTAGCCGTCGCCGTAGGCGTTGGAGTTTCAGTCGGCGTCTGCGTTGGCGTCGGGGTCTCGGTTGGCGTTGGCGTTTCCGTCGCCGTCGCGGTCGGAGTTTCGGTTGGCGTCGCCGTCGGGGTCTCCGTCGCCGTCGCCGTCGCGGTCGGAGTTTCAGTTGGAGTCGCCGTCGGGGTCTCCGTTGCGGTCGCCGTAGGCGTTGGAGTTTCAGTCGGCGTCTGCGTTGGCGTCGCCGTAGGCGTCGGGGTTTCGGTCGGCGTTTCAGTTGCGGTCGCCGTGGGCGTCGCGGTCGGGGTGTCGGTCGCAGTTGCCGTCGGTGTCGATGTAGCCGTGGCGGTGGCTGTCGGAGTCGCCGTCGGCGTGGGAGTGGGGGTCGCGTTCACGCCGAGAGCGGCGACGACTCCCTGCCAACTCGAGCTCGCCGACAGGGTGACGCCCGTTCCGAAGTTGCCGGAACTGTTTGCTATCGCGAACAGGTAGGTAACGCTCGCGGTGGAATCTCCGTTGGTCAATTGCCCGATGCGGCTGAACCCGCCCTGGGTCGCGCTGCCGGTCGCGGCGCTGTTCCATCCGATTCCCGCTACGAGGTAGCTGGGAGCAGCGAAGGTCGTGAGGACGCCGGTGGTGGCGTTGGTTCCCGCCGATGCGCCGGCGTTGGTTGCGGCAACGCGCAAAGAGGCGCTGGCCGGCACCCCGGCGAATTCTTCGCCGCGCACCACGGCTCTCGTCGAGCCGCTGAAGTTCACGGTTACGGCGTTGGACCCGCCCGCGATCCCGACCGCGTACCAGAGTTCCACTCGTCCCAGGGTTCCGGTGCGGCTTCCGGCGAGCTGATAGGAATTTCCCAGGCGGTCGGTGACATTGGCGACCACCGACGATGTCGACGCGATCTCGACGAAGACGCCGATCATGTTGCCTGCCCGCGCGGTCCATCCGTTCGTCACCAGCGACGACACCGCGGAGGCGCCGCTGCTCGCGTTCACGCCGGCCACGAGCGTGAAGGTCGGCGTCGCGGTGGCCGTGGGCGTTGGCGAGACGGTCTGTGTCGGTGTCGGAGTGATCGTGGCGAGAGCCGTGGCCGTGGGCGTATCGGTCGGCAGCACCGTGGGTATCGGCGTGGACGTCCCGGTCGGAGTGGAGCTCACGGTCGGTGTTGCGGTTAGTGTCGGGGTCGCCGTGGGGGTCGCGCTCGGCGTCGCCGATTCGGTCGGAGTTGGAGTCGGCGTGGATGTGGCAGTCGCCGTAGCGCTGGGAGTCGGAGTGGCGGTCGATGTGGCTGTAGCCGTGGCGCTGGCGGTTGCGGTGGCAGTCGCGGTCGCGGTGGCGCTGGGCGTCGCACTGGAAGTCGCGGTCGGCGTTGGCGACGGCGCGGGTCCGACCGCGAATGCCGCGATGGCGCCCTGCCAGTTGGAACCGGTCGAAAGGGTAAGGCCGGTGGCGAAGGTGCCGGGATTGCTCGCGATGGCAAACAGGTAGCTTACGGTTGCGGTCGCATCGCCGTTGCTCAACTGGCCGATCCTGCTGAACCCGCCCTGCGTCGCGCTCGGAGCGGCCGCGCTGTCCCATCCCACGGCCGCTATCAGATAGCCGGGAGCCGCGGTGGTGGTGATGCTGCCGGTGGTGGCGTTGGTGCCGGGAGCCGCGCCCGCGTTCGAGTTCGCCACTTGCAGCGCGGTATTGGTAGGGACGCCTGCGAATTCCTCGGCTCGCACAACCGCTTTCGTGGAATTGCTGAACGAGACGGTGACCGCGTTGGAGCCCGCCCTGATGCCTATCGAATACCAGAGTTCGACCCGGCCGGTGGTTCCCGTTCGCGCGGTCGCAAGCGAATAGGTGTTGCCGAGGCGATCGCTGACCGCGCTCACGGTTACCGATGGAGAGGCGATTTCGACGAAAACGCCCATCATGTTGCCGGCGTGCGCCGACCAACTGTTGGTCGTAAGAGAGGTCACGGCGCTGGTGGTGGTCGATGCGTTCGCTCCGGCAACCAGCGTGAATGAAGGTGTGGCGGTCGCGGTCGGTGTCGGGCTCGCCGTCGCGGTCGGAGTTGGAGTCGGCGTCGCCGTGAGGGTCGGCGTGTCAGTGGGTGTTGACACCACGGTCGATGTTGGAGTCGGGGTGATGGTGAAGGTTGGAGTGGCGGTCGGCGTCGGGGTGGCGCTTGGAGTCGGGGTGGCGCTTGGAGTCGAACTGGCGGTCGCCGTCGGCGTGGGAGTCGCGCTCGGTGTCGAACTCGCCGTGGCGGTCGGCGTGGGTCCGAGCAGCGATGTCGAAATCAGCCGAGCCAGGACGTTGTGCGTGATCTGTTGCGCGGCGGTGTTCACCCGCGACGGCGTCCGCGGCCAGAAGCTGATGTTGCTCAGGCCCCATACCCATTGAACGCTGCCGACCGCGAAGACGGTGGACCCGCTCGCGGCCTGATAGACGGTCATGTCGCCGAATTGAAGCGTGCTTCCCGGCGGGCAGCTCGCATCGGGCGTGCCGTCCAGCGTCGGAAAACAGTACGGGGAGTGCGTCAGCCTGACCGTGCCCGCGGGCGCATGCCCGTACATCCTGTCGACTTCGTAGCCAAGCAATCCCGGGAGCGTGCTGCCCGGGGTCAGGCCGGAATTGGCAAAGACCCAGCTCGAGGTGTCGTCGATTTTCACGTCGCCGTCGAGCGGAGAATGCTCATTGTACATCACGCCGATCAGCGCATCTTCGGGACTGCCGGGCAGCGAATTGTGATCGTCGCGCCAGCGGGTGGTGATGTACTTGTAAGTCGAGGGATCCGCGTTCATCGGATCCTGACTGGCATCCTCCTTGTAAGCGACGATGGTGCGGTCCGGATCTCCGGTCACTGCGCTCGGCGCAAGCCTAATCTGCCAGTAGCAGGAATCGGCGGAGAAGAATCCGAGGCTCATTCCAAGGTCGCGCGCCTGCTCGACGTTGAGCCTCATTTCGCGCGACCAGTATTCGTCATGGGCCACCGACAGGAACACCTTGTGCTGCAGCAGCGCAAGCGGGTTCTGATGCGTGTCGATATTGGTGATGTAGCTGACGTCGTAGGCCTGCCCGCCGCCGCCCTCGAGGAAGCCCACCATGTCCATTTCCCAGCTCAGGAACTGCCCGGTCCCGTCGCCTCCGTCGTAGGGACGGTTGAACGAAACCATCACCGCCGCCGGAAGTCCGGCGCCGCCGACCTGGGCCTGCGGGATACTGTCGCCGCTGTTGTAGGAGTACAGGGACTTCCCGCCCCACGCGTTGTAGGCCTGATAAGTCGTCACGCTCGACTGGAACAGGAGATCCGAGCTGCGGCTGTCATCGCGCACGACAAAGATGACGTAGCTTTGCTTGCCCGAGCTCCCGGCGGTCAGCTTCACAAGATAGATTCCGCTTGGCCAATCGGTGGGATCGTTGGGATTGCTGGTCGTCAAAACGTACGGATTGATCCAGTTGCATTCGACCATCCCGGTCACCGGGTCGGGGCTGGGGATGACCTGGTTGGTTCCGGGGAGAGTGACCGGGGCTGTCACGCGCCGCCCGCCCAATCCGCCGTAGTAGCCGATTCGAAAAACCTCGAGCTTGTAGGTCGGCTCCGCGGTGTTGACGTAGATCGCGATTTGACCGCCGCGATTGACACTGGTCAGCGAGGCATACCCCTCGATCTCACGATTCGCGGCGAAGTTGTCGAGCTGCCATTCGAGGGTGCCGGGCCTCTGGTTTTCGATCTGGGTGGGGTTTTCAGCCTGTTGGGCTCCGGCGCCAAGAAACGCGACCAGCGCGAGGATCAGGCTGACAGCGCAAATCGCGGCCCTCTTGGTGGCATATGTCAGCCTTCTTGGCACTTACATGTCTTCGCGGGCCGGGACCGACGCTCCTCGTATATGCTGGTCGATTACAGTGCATGCCAATATACGAGAGTAAATGAAAATAGTAAAGATGCAATTTCTCGCCGAGGGGCCTCCATCCGCGATTATGCCCTGAAATGCGGGAATTTTGCGCGCTTCGCACGCTCATGGTGCCACGACGCGCAATGAAGCGTTGCGGCACGGTCCTCGAAGCAAGGCCGCATCGAGAGGCGCAATCCCGCGCGGCGCGCGCTTTAGGCGGCATCGCCGGGATTGCATTCGCTTCGAAAGAAGTGGGCTTGCGCGCGGCGAAATCCGCCGCAGGATCGCGGCGGGGCGGGTCGGGGAAATTCGCCAGGCGCTAGTCGGAGGTCCGCGGCGTGCCCGCGTTGTCGGGCATGCAGGCCGAATGCTTGCGGAGCAGGTCCTGATCGATCTGTTTCTGCTCGGCGATGAACTGCATGCGGAAGCTTTCGCAGATCTGCTGGGTGTCAAAGCCGCCGTATGATTGCCATTGCCCGACCGGCCCGGCCGGCGCGCCCTGCATCCACTGCGGATCCACCAACAGGAGCCATCCGGCGGCAAGCGAGAGAACGCTGATTTTCCAAGACCTGGGGGCCATCTTTAAGAACCTCCGCGCGCTGAATTCCGGCGGCATCGCCTCTCAAGCCCCGCGGACGGCGGCCGAACCTGCATCGCGAATCGATCATAGCAGGCGGCACGATCGAAGCGACCGAGTTTTTTTTGGCGTCGCCGCGGCTTCGTTTCGAGCGATCGAGTGGCCGCCAACCGGCGCGGTTTTGCAACCGCGCCGGTTCTTCGGAGACTCAGTGAAATTCGAAAGCGCCGATATCGGGACCCGAACCCTGGGGCCGCGCGACGCCGTCATAGTCGTCGGGCACCGATGTCAGGCCGGTCCCCTGATCGATCAGCGGTGAACCCGCTCCCAGACGGAAGTTCATCGCGCCCGGGTTCACGAACATCGGATCTTCCGAAATGTAGGGAGCATTGCTGCAGAACTCTCCCGGGCTTCCTTTCGACATGTAGTGATCGTTGCTGGCGATGACGAGTCCGGTGTGCGATGCGGAGTCGATGCACGCGTAGCTGTCCCCGCCGCCGCCAACGTCATAGAAGATGTTGTTTTCGATGGCGCCCTGCGGGCTCGAGGACATTATCACCGCTTCCTGGATGATGTTGTCCCAGGTGTTGTTGAGAACCTTGAGCCCCGTGGTGTCCGAAACGTTCAGCCCCTGCCGCATATTGGCGAAAATGTTGTTCCTGTAGAGGAGCTGGGAGACGTTCCCGTCGAGGCTCTCGATCGATGAGGCTTCGTTGTCCGTAGACTCCGACGTGTTGGGCCATACGCACAGGTTGCGCTCGATGGTGATATTCGAGGCGGGGCCCCAGGTCTGGAAGCAGTCGATGTGCGGATCGGGATTTTCCGCCGTGCCGTACTGAATGTCGTGGATGTAGTTGGAGCGCAGCACGTGGCCGCTCCCGAAGAAACGGATTCCGTCGGCGTCGGCGCCGCCTCGCCGGGGACCTCCGCTCGGGTACTGGCGAATCGCGCTGATCTCGTTGCGCTCGACCACGCTGGATTGCCCCTCCACATGAATCCCCGCCATCGCCGCCCGCACGATCCGATTGTTCGACACGGTGTTGTGCCCAGTCGCGGAGGATGCGGCGCCGCCGCTTCCCGAGATCACTATCCCCTCGAAATAGAGATCGTGCACGTAGTTGCCGTCGATCACGTCGTTGGAACCCGTCACGTACACGCCGAACCCGGTCGGCTCGGTGGTGGACTGGTTCGTGATCTCAAAGCCCGCGATGCGCACGTAGTCTCCGTCAACTTCGAACCCCTTCACGACGGCGGACGCACCGGGCTGGGCCTCCAGATCCATCAACTCGCCGGCCGCTCCGGACCGCGTCACGCGGACGCGCTCGGCATAGTTGCCCGCCGCAACCACCGCGGTATCGCCGGGCTGGATCACGTTGGCGGCGTGCTGGATCGTGCGCCATGCCGCGGCCGGCGAAAGCCCCGAGTTCGAATCGTTCCCCGTGGTCGCCACATAGTAGATGGTTCCGCTGCCCGCTCCCACGGTCGGGGTCGCGGTCGGCGTTGCGGTTGCCGTGGGAGTGGAGGTGCGGGTCGCGGTCAGGGTCGGGGTCGGCGTGCGCGATACGGTTGGCGTCGCGCTGGGCGTCGGCGTGCGGGTGGCGGTGGGCGTCGGGGTGCGCGTCGGCGTCGCGGTCGCGGTCCTTGTAGGCGTTGGCGTCGGAGTTCGAGTTGCGGTGCGAGTCGGAGTGGAAGTCGGCGTGCGGGTCGGCGTCGCAGTAGGAGTTCGGGTCGCGGTACGGGTGGGCGTCGCCGTGGGGGCCGGCGTGCGGGTCGGCGTCGGCGTACGAGTCGGAGTCGGCGTGCGCGTCGGCGTCGCGGTCGGCGTGCGCGTGGGGGTCGGCGACGGAGATCGGCGCGGCCTGACGCGAATCGAGCGTTTTTTCAGGGCGAGTTGCAGGTTGCCCGCGCTCACTCCCTGAGCCAGCACAACATGGTTTCCGGCCTCGGTCACGTTCGGATTCCAGACCACGTCGTAGCGTCCCTGGGCGCCCGAGGACGGACTGACGCCGATGAGCCGGTTGTCCACGTAGATGTAACAGCGGACCACCGGATCCTTCATCATTACCGAGATCCTCACCGCGTCGGACACGATCGCTCCCTGCGGCGGCGCGAGGATCTTGAGTTTCGTGGCTCCCGCCGCGCCCGGCCACAGGATCCAGGCGAGGACGCAGAACAGGAACACACCCCTTTCCTTCCCTTTGAATGTCATCACGCACCCCTTTAACCAATCACTCGAACGATCCCTGCGATTGCGTCGCGAGGCCCCCTTTTTGCCGAAGATCGTCGGCTGGCGGGAAAGCGCCGTCGCTCGCCGCGCGGGCGGGAGTGTCGGCTACTGTACGTAGCTATTCACTACAATTCGGATAATACGCACAAACAGGCATGGCAAGGATCGCGATTTGCTATATGCAGTCCTGGGTGCGCAGGCGAATTCGACTCCACGACAATCTACTGGACAATATTGCGAACCACTCGGTCGAAGGCGCAAACGCGGCGCCAAAAGCGCCGTCTCAATGGGAATGCGAAGCATCGCGCGCGAAATCGATTTCGGCCTGGCGGCGCCGCGGCTTCGGCGCTGTCCTACTCTCAGGCACTGGGCAGTTCAGGACTGCATTGCGACTGATCGCTTATTACTCAGTACAACTTGAGATATGTTCTCTCTCGCTGCAAAGAATGCGCGATGAACGTGCGGTTATCAATTTGATATCAATTTCGCGGATCGAAGGCGGGCGGAAACTCCGGGCGGGGCTTCTCGCCGCAGAGCGCAGGATCCGGCGCTTGGCCCGAAACGGCCGCGCGCAAGGGCGGCAGCCACCGGACCGCGAGGGCGATGAGAACGAGGCCGGCTCGTCCCGGAAAGGCGCGCGACCGGCCCATTCCGGGAGCGGATAACGGCTATGTCCGCGGAAGATCGATCGGGCGATGGAGGCGCGCGGCGGCCGGGCCGCCGCGCGAACGGATTCGGCTCACACTGATGCGCCGGCCGAGTCTCCCCGCGGGTTTCCCGGCCGGACGCATTCCTCGTGTGCGCACGCTATTCCTCGCGGCGGGTGGACTTGCGGTGCTGCTGTCGAAGCCAATCCTCGATCACGTCGCGCTTGAAACGCCAATCGGCGCCGACCTTGAAGGCCGGAATCTCGCCTTTCTTGATCAGGCGGTAGATCGTCGACTTGTTGCACTGCAGGTACTCAGCCAGCTGCGGAACAGTCATTACTTCGTGATGACCACCCATCAACGGGCACCTCCTCTGGATTTCGGTCCCGACCGCAGCTCGCCGTTCCCGACAATACCCCCCGCACGGCACCTTGAACTCCGGACTGTGGCGATCGGGCGGCTGCGCGAACGGATCGCCCGTGTACCGCGCCGAAGGGGCCCCGGACGGCGGATTCCGTCATAAAGTGCGCAATCCGCGCGCCGGGCCGCGAAGGCTTCGCCGCGAAACTGCGGCGTGCGGCGCCGCCAGGCCGGCGGCCTGTCGGTCCCACGCTGCTGTGCTGCGCGCCTTCGGCGCCGATCGATTACGAGCCGTGCCGTCATCGTGACACTCCAGTTATATATATGATATGAAAGTAAAGTCAAAGAAATTTAAATGGTCCAATGTTAGGTCACGCGACCGAGAGAGCGCGGGCGCGCCGTGATCGCGCGAAGAGCGACCGTGCATCGCCAGAACTCGCAAAAACCCCGATGGCTCTAGGCTGGCAACCTACCGTAATCGCGCGTTTGCCGACTTATCCACGCCGCGTCACGATTTACTTTGATAGATTTTTCTTGACTGTAATTGCTAGACGTTCTATCGTAGCTGCATCACTTGACTTTGACCTATGCGGGATAGGGACATGTCAAAACCAACCAGGGCTGCTTTCGGGCGCGCGGTTCTTCTCCTCGCGCTCCTCCTTGGCGGATGCGCCGCCAGGGATTCCAGAGGGGACTCTCCGGTCGACTCACAGGCACAGACCGAAACACCCTGCATCACCGGCTCCCACTACGCTTCCGTCTCCGATCAGGATCGCAACTATAAGATTCAGCCCGGCGACGACCTCGCCATCAGCTTCTATCTGAATCCGGAATTCGACACCGATGTCACCGTAAGACCCGATGGAAAGATCGGGCTTAAGTTGGTCGGCGATCAACAGGCGCGCGGGCTTACTCCCGCGGAACTGAGCGCGGAACTCGACAAGGCCTATTCCACGGAACTTCGGGACCCCGGCGTGAGCGTGCTGGTCAAGAGCAGCCCGAGCCGCGTGGTCTACGTTCAGGGACAGGTGGATCGTCCGGGGGCGGTGCCGCTTCAGCCCGACATGACGGCGCTTGCGGCCATCGCTCAGGCGGGCGGGCTCTCGGATGGTGCAAATCCCGACGCCATCGTTCTAATCAGGCGCGATATGTGCGGGCAGCCTCACGGCGAGGAGCTTCAGCTCGGCGCGGTTCTTGGCCACAAGACCGACAGTCCCGGGCAGGAGGACGTGGAACTGCTGCCCGGTGATCTGCTGGTGGTGCCCCGCAGCAAGATTTCCAATATCGGCCTGTTCGTGAAGCAGTACGTCAAGGATCTGATCCCAATACAGCCGTACCTGCCGATTCTCTGAGGGCATCCAACCTTAGGGAGCGCACAGCATGAAGAACGAATCACTGCAGTTCTGGCTTGAATTGCCGTTCCGTCGCCGAACGATCTTTCTGCAGGCGGCGGGGGTCGTGCTCGGCCTGGTTCTGATTGGGACCCTGGCGTGGCCGCCGGTTTACCGGTCGACCAGCAAGATCCTGGTGCAGGACAACCGCGCACAGCTCCTGGTTTCACCGGGCCTTCAGGAAAACACCTCGAATCAGCCCACCGTGGTATCGACTCCGGTGAGCGAACAGGACCTCAACTCGGAGGTCGAGCTGCTGACCAGCCAGTTCCTCGTCGAGCAGACGTTGAACGATATGCCGGGCGCGGCGCCGCAGAGGGATTTCCTGCACACGATCATAGATCTGACGCGTTCGGTGGTGTCGCTGCCGGCAACCGGCTACGACGCGCTCCATCACGTCCGTCCGCTGACGGCGCAGGAGCAGATGGCGGCGAAGCTGGCCGAGAAGCTTTCTGCGTCGGTGATCAAGCGCTCGAATATCATCGAGGTTTCCTTCAAATCCGACGATGCGGGGTTCAGCCAGCTCTTCCTGACCCATCTGATTGACCGCTATCTCGAACTGCACGCACTGGTCTCGCACGATCCGAAGGCCGAACGCTTTTTCCGCAACCAGGCGGCCCTCCTGGAGGCGCGGCTTCGCGCCTCGGAACAGGCGCTGCAGGGAATGCAGATGCAGACCGGGATCAGCGATCTGGCCGGCCAGAAGGCCGCGCTGGTCACGCAGCTCACGGCGTTCGAGGCGGAGCAGCGCAAGGCCGCGACGCAGGAGGCGGCCACCCGCGAGCAGATCGCATTGCTCGAAAGCCAGCTCAAGACCACTCCGCAGCGCCTGACCAAGGAGGCGCGCGTGGTCCAGAACATGGCGCTCCAGCAGATCAAGCCGCAGGTCCTTCAGCTCGAAGCGGAGCGGGCGGAGCTTCTAAGCCGCTACCGTCCCGACTCGGCCCGAATCCGGGAGATCGACGCGAAGCTCGCGGCGGCCAAGGCGATCCTGAACCGCGAGAATCACACCGAGGTGCAGGAGACGACCACCGACCTCAACCCGGTATGGGTGTCTCTTGACTCGCAGTTGTCAGAGGCCAGAGCCAACCTGGCCTCGCTGGCCGCCAGCGAGGCGGCGCTCGCAGGCCAGGTCGAGAAGTACCGCCGCGAGCTCGACGCTCTCACGCGCAACGGCCTGATGGTGGAGCGACAGCAGCGGCAGGTGGACGCGGACAAGGAAGCGTACCTTTCCTACCTGCGCAAGGGCGAGGAGGCGCGCGCGGCCGAGGCGCTGAACCAGAGCAAGATTCTGAACGTGAGCGTGGCGCAGCCGCCCGACCTTCCGCTCAGGCCGCTGTTTCCCAATGTGATCCTGAACCTGGTTGCGGGCGTGTTCCTCGCGCTCGGATTCGGGCTCGCAGCCGCGTACGCCGAGGAGCATTTCGATCCGAAGCTCTACACCACTCACGCCATCAGGGAAGTCAGCGGTCTGTCCGCGGTGGCGACTTTGTCGGACGCTTTTTAAGTATGTATCACGAGCATTTCGGCCTCCACTGCAATCCGTTCAGGCCCGCCCCGTCGGGTGAGTTCTTCTACGCGAGCCGCAGCCATCGCGAGGCGCTGGCCGCGCTTCAGTGGGGTCTGTCGGATCCGACCGGCCTGGTGCTGCTGACCGGGGACGTCGGGACCGGAAAGACCACGGTGATCCGCGAACTTTTCTCGCGCGAGACCGGTGAGGTCCGCACCGCGCTGATCGGAAATCCGAAGCTTCCTTTCGACTCGCTGCTCGAGGACGTGCTGCGGCAGATCGGAGCGGAGGCGCCCGCCGGGCGTGCCGCGCTGCTTGAGGCGCTGGCGCGCGCGAGTCGATCCCATCGCGTGGTCGTGGTAATCGACGAGGCGCAGCAGCTCAGCGACGAGGCGCTCGAGGAGTTCCGGCTTCTTTCGAACTCCAGTCCCGAGCGCCTGCAGTTGGTGCTGGTGGGACAGCCGGAGCTGCTCGAGCGGCTCGCGTCGCCGCGCCTGCGCCAGCTCAATCAGCGAATCGCGGTGCGCGCGGTGCTTAACCCTCTGAGCGCCGGCGAAACCATCGAATACCTCAAGCACAGGATTCACGCGGCGGGCGGGGACGCGCGGCGGATCTTCACGTGGCGGTCTTTGCGTGCGCTGTCGCGGCTGAGCTTCGGGATTCCACGCCGGGTCAACATCCTGTCGCACAACGCGATGCTGTCGGCGTACGGCTCCGGCTCGCGCAGGGTCTATCCGAAGCACGTGATCGCGGCGGCGGCCGAATACGATCACACGACTCCCACGGGCACGACCGCCCTGTGGAACAGGAGCATCTGGCGGCGTTCGCTCCCGCCCGCGGTCCTGCTGGTGGCGGGGCTCGCGGTGAGCTTCTTCGGGCGCGAAACGACGCGGGGCGAAGCGCTGCATGCCGCGCCGCCCGTGCAGGCATCGGTCGCGATCCCGCTGGCCGCCCCGCGGCCGCCCGTGCACGCCGCCGAGCCCGAAGCGCCGACGCGAACGGAGGAGTCCGATGCCGTCGCGTTGCCGGTACGCATCGAGAGCGAGGTGGCCGCAACGGCGCCTTCAAAGCCCATCCCGGCTCCCGAGCCGGAGCGGGTCCGGACCGCGCCCGGCCCGGCCGAGACGCAGGCCCCGGAAGCGGCGCAAGGAGAGGGGCGGGAGGTCGTGGTGCAGGAAGGAGACACGCTTTCGGGGATCGCCGAACGCTATCGGGACTCTCAGGGAAGAATTGACGTCCGCGATCTGCTCGCGGCGAATCCGGAAATAAAGGACGCGAATCTGATCTATCCAGGCGAGAAAGTCCGGCTCACTCCCAGGTAAGGGGCGGGCGAAGGAAATCATGAGCAAATTTTTCGAAGCGTTGCAGAGAGAGGCGGCATCGTCGCCCCGCAAGAGCGATCAGACGCCGGTGCCGGTTCGTCCCGTCAAGCTCGCGCTGGTGCCGACGGTTCAGACCGTTCCTGCGGAACTCGCGCGCGACGAGGGCCTCTTTCATCTCACCGAACAGTTGTCGGCGATCGCGAGCGTGTCGGAGGCGACGCGGATGTTCGTTGCGGGATGCGATCCCGGCGACGGCGCTTCGAGCGTGGCGGTGGCGCTTGCGCTCGACCTGAGCCAGCGGCTGGGACTGAGCACGGCGCTGGTGGATGCGCACCTGCAGCATCCCGGCCTTCAGAATTTCTTTCCGCGCAACGACTCCGGCGCGGGCGTTTCCTCGCTGCGACCGGCCGGAATTCCCCGGCTCGACCTCGTGCTCAACACGCTGGGCCAGAGCGCGGATCAGCTCATGCAGGAGGTCGAAGGGATCCTGCCGCGCTACCGCGCGGCGGTAGTGGACCTGGGAGTAGTCAGGCTGGATCCCTCGCTGCTCAGGATGATTCGGCCGGCCGATCTTGTGCTTCTGGTCGCGCGCTACGGACATACGGAGCGCCGTCATCTGGTCGCCACGGCGCGGGCGTTCGCCGCAGCGAATCATCCCGCGGTCGGAGTGATTTTCAACGCAGTCAAGAACCCGATCCCCAATTGGATCCGGCGGATCGTCAGAATCGGAGGTTGAAGTGTCTTTAATCCAACAGACTCATGGCAGCAACGGGGGCGTCGCGCGCAGAACCGGGCACGCCGAACAATCCGCGCGTCTCAAGGCGATGGCCGTTGTGGGCTTGGGGTACTGGGGGCCCAACTGGGTTCGGGTCATCACGCAGCTTCAACGCGCGAACCGGGTGGTCTGCTGCGACCTGAGCGCCGCCCGCCGGGAGCAGATCTCGCGGTTGTATCCGGACGTCACGATGGTCGCGTCGGTCGAAGACGTGCTTTCGGACCCCGAGGTCGAGGCCGCGGTGATCGCGACGCCGGTGGGAAGCCACTACGACATGGCGCGGCGGTTCCTGGATGCCGGGAAATCGGTGCTGGTCGAGAAGCCGCTGGCGATGTCGCTGAAGCAGGCGGAAGACCTGGTGCGGCTTTCGCGCCGAAACCAGCGGACGCTGATGGTGGGGCATACGTTCGAATACAGCGCCCCGGTGCTGAAGACCCGCGAGCTAATTGAATCCGGCGAACTCGGCGACATCCTTTATATCAGCTCCGTGCGCGTGAACCTGGGCCTCTTCCAGCGCGACATCAACGTGGCCTGGGACCTCGCCACCCACGACATCTCGATCATCCTGATGCTTCTCGGTCAGATGCCGGAATCGGTGTCGTGCCAGGGCCAGAGCCATTACCGCAACAACGTCGAGGACGTGGCGCTGCTGACCCTGCATTTTCCGGGCGGCGTGATCGCGTTCATCCACGTAAGCTGGCTCGATCCGCACAAGATTCGGCGCGCCACGATCGTGGGCTCGCGCAAGATGGTGGTGTACGACGACACCGCGCTGCAGGAGAAAATCCGCATCTACGACAAGGGCGTCACGGTCCAGCCGCACTACAGCACCTACGGCGAGTTCCAGCTCTCCTACCGCTACGGCGACATCCAGATTCCGCGCATCGAGGAAGCCGAGCCGCTCAAGGTCGAGTGCGAGCATTTCGTCGACTGCATCCAGAGCGGAGCGGCGCCGAAGACCGACGGACTAAACGGGCTGCGGGTGGTGAGCGTGCTGGAAGCCGCCGACATCTCGCTGCTCAACGGCGGCGCGCGGGTGCCGGTCAACCAGGGGGCGCTGCGATGGGATCAGTGATTCCGGCCAACGCCTGCGTCGCAAGCGACGTGAAGCTTGGAGACAACGTCCGGCTGGCTCCGTTCGTGAACCTGTACGGATGCTCGATCGGCGACGATTCGCGCCTGGGCGCCTTCGTCGAGGTGCAGCGCGACGTCGAGATTGGAGCGCGGTGCAAGATCTCGAGCCACACCTTCATCTGTTCGGGTGTGACGATCGAGGATGAAGTATTCGTCGGACACGGTGTTGTGTTCATCAACGACCGTTATCCGCGAGCGACCAATGCCGACGGATCGCCCCAGAGCGAGAGCGACTGGAAGCTGGAGCGAACCGTCATCCGCCGCGGCGCGTCGATTGGAAGCGGCGCGATCATCCTGTGCGGAGTGGAGATCGGCGAAGGCGCAATGATCGGCGCGGGTGCGCTGGTCACGAGGAACGTCCCCGCGCGTACCCTTGTGGCCGGCCACCCCGCCCGACCGTTTCACACCAACAATCACGCAACGAGGTAGGGC
>Ga0070741_10002916_pt1 | contig 44156 bp, 42 predicted proteins | sample Coa_R1_4_FD_66440 | JGI IMG/M metagenome (GOLD analysis project Ga0070741, IMG submission 66440) | Surface soil microbial communities from Centralia Pennsylvania, which are recovering from an underground coalmine fire - Coalmine... | ecosystem: Environmental > Terrestrial > Soil > Unclassified ... | reverse complement strand
GACGCGCGCTACAAGCAGTGCATCGTCGACAGCGCCGCCGACGACATCATCTACTCCAACCTGTTCACCGGCGTGCACGGCAACTACCTGCGGCCGTCCATCGTCCAGGCCGGCCTGGACCCGGACAACCTGCCGCAGTCCGACCCGAGCAAGATGGACTTCGGCTCCGGCGGCAACACCGACGCCAAGGCCTGGAAGGACATCTGGGGCTGCGGGCAGGGCATCGGCGCGGTGAAGGAAGTGCCGAGCGTGGCCGACCTGGTGGCGCGCCTGGAGCGCGAGTACCGCGCGGCGCAGGAGCGCATGCTGGCCCGGGCGGCCTGAGGCCGGCGTGGCGCTGTCGCACGCGATCCTGGTCTCGCTGCTCGACCGCCCGCAGTCGGGCTACGACCTGGCCAAGCGCTTCGACCAGACCGTCGGCTACTTCTGGAAGGCCAGCCACCAGCAGATCTACCTGGAGCTGCACAAGCTGGCCGAGGCCGGCAGCGTGCACGGCGAGAAGGTGGAGCAGGAGTCGCGGCCCAACCGTATCGTCTACGCCATCACGCCGCACGGCCGCGCGGCGCTGGACGGCTGGGTCGAGGAACGCACCGAGCCGCCCAGCGTCAAGGAAGAGCTGCTGGTGAAGCTGTTCGCGCTCGGCTCGGTCAGCACCGAAGCGGTGCTGGCCGAGGTCGAGCGCCGCCTGGAGTTCCATCGCAGGCGCCTGGTCGAGTACGAGGCGGTGATGGCCGGGCACTATCCCGATCCGGAGCGGCTGAGCGCGCGCAAGCGCGGCCTCTACCTCGGCCTGCGCATGGGCATCCTGTTCGAGCACAGCACCATCGCCTGGTGCGAGGAGGCGCTGGCGACGATCGGCGAGCTGAAGCGGCCGCGGCAGGTGGCGCCGCCACGGAAGGCGCGGCGGGGTTAGGGAGCCTGGCCATGAGACCCTTGACCGCGCTGCGGCACCCCCATCCCTGGCTGCTGGCGAGCCTGGCGCCGCTGCTGCTGGCCCAGGGCGCTTACGTCCGCCGCACGGTCGAGCGGCTGCCCGAGCCCGCGGGCGCGCGCGCCGGCAGCGGCGGCAGCGGGCCTCCGCTGCGTCTGTTGATCGCCGGCGACTCGGCCGCCGCCGGCGTCGGCGTTTCCTCCCAGCATGAAGCCTTGTCCGGCCAGCTGAGCCGGCGGCTGCAGGACGGCTTCCGGCTGTCCTGGCGGCTGGAGGCGCGCTCCGGCTACACCACGGCGCAGGCCATCGAGCACCTGCGGCAGGCCGAGGCGCAGCCGTTCGACGTGGCGGTGATCTCGCTCGGCGTCAACGACGTCACCGCGGGCGTCGGCGCCGGGCGCTGGGTCGCCCGGCTGCGCCAGCTGTCCGGCCTGCTCGGGTCCCGCTTCCAGGTGCGGCACGTTCTGTTCTCGCGGCTGCCGCCGATGCACCTGTTCCCGGCGCTGCCGCCGCCGCTGCGCTGGTACCTGGGCAGCCGCGCCCTGCACTTCAACCACGAGCTGGAGCGGCACGTCCGCGGCAGCGCCTTGTGCGAGGTGGCGCGGCCGGTGCTGACCGGGCTCAGCGCGGCGAGCGACGGTTTCCACCCGGGCGCCGACGTCTATGCCGCCTGGGCCGCCACCCTGGCGGAGTGCATCCGCGCACGGCACGGGTGCCGGGCGCGGTAGGTTTTTCCGGATTCTCGTCCGGCGCCGCGGGCGGGGCGTGGCTGGCGGGCGCCGCAGCCGGGCCATGGCCCCGGCGCCGGCCTTGCGGCAACAGGGCGGACATGGCTGTGGGGGGGTTGATGTGGTATTTTGCCTTCCACGTACCACCCGCTGCCGGCCTTCCACGGCCCCGGTACACTCTGCGGGTACCGAGGAGTGTTCACTGCTCATGGACAGGGCGAAAGAAGTGCAGCCGGAAAGCGAGAGCTTTCCCCCACCGGCATCGACCGGGCCCGGCAGCACTCAGCGCCTGCCGCTGCCGGCGGCGGAGGCCTGGCTCGCGGCCATCATCGAATCTTCCGACGACGCCATCGTCAGCAAGACGCTGCAGGGCATCATCACCTCCTGGAACAAGGGCGCCGAGCGGCTGTTCGGCTTCACCGCCGAGGAAGCCGTCGGCCAGCCCATCATCATGATCATCCCGCCGGAGCGGCAGGAAGAGGAAAGGCTCATCCTGCAGCGCCTGCGCTCGGGCGAGCGGATCGAGCACTTCGAAACCATCCGGCGCGCCAAGGATGGCCGGCTGATCGAGGTGTCGCTGACGGTGTCGCCCATACGCGACAGCAGCGGCCGCATCGTCGGCGCCTCGAAGATCGCCCGCGACATCACCCTGCGCAAGCGGGCCGAGGCGACGCTGCGCGAGGCGGACCGCCGCAAGGACGCCTTCATCGCCATCCTGTCGCACGAGCTGCGCAATCCGCTGGCGCCGGTGCTCCATTCGACCGAGGTGCTGCTGCGCGATCCGGGCCTGGGCGAGACGGCGCGGCAGCTGGGCGGCGTCATCCTGCGCCAGGCGCGGTACATGGCGCGGCTGATCGACGACCTGCTGGATTCGTCGCGGCTCGACACCGGCAAGGTGCGCCTGCACAAGACCCGGGTCGAACTGGACGCCGTGGTCGGGGTGGCGGTGGAGATCAACCGGGCGCGGATCGACGGCCAGCGGCTGGCGCTCAAGCTCGCGGTGCCCTCCGGCATCACGCTCTTCGCCGACCGCGACCGCCTGGTGCAGGTGCTGGCCAACCTGCTCAACAACGCCGTCAAGTTCACCGAGCCCGGCGGCTCGATCGAGATCCACGCCGCCGCGGCGCAGGAATGGCTGGTCCTGCGGGTGCGGGACACCGGCATCGGCATCGAGCCGGACAAGCTCGGCACCATCTTCGACCTGTTCACCCAGGGCGAGCAGGCGCGGGCCCGCGCCCAGGCCGGCCTGGGCATCGGCCTCAACGTCGCGCGCAAGCTGGTGGAGCTGCACGGCGGCACGCTCACCGCCGCCAGCGCCGGGCCGGGGCTCGGCAGCGAGTTCACCATCCGCCTGCCGCTGACCTCGACCGAGCCGGCGCACGCCGCCGGGCCGGCGGCTGCCGCCGCGTCGAGCCCGCGGCACCGCCGCGTGCTGGTGGTCGACGACAACGAGGACGCCGCCGAAACCATCTCCGCCCTGCTGCGCCTGACCGGGCATGAAACGGAAGTGGCGCGCGACGGCCTGGCCGCGCTGGAGGCGGCAAAGCGCTTCGAGCCGGAAGTGGTGCTGCTCGACCTGGGCCTGCCCCGGCTGAGCGGCGAGCAGGTCGCCCGCTACCTGCGCGAGCAGTACGGCCAGCGCCTGCGGCTGATCGCCGTCACCGGCTGGGGCGCCGAGAAGGACCGCCGCGCCACCCATGCCGCCGGCTTCGACCACCACCTGGTCAAGCCGGTGTCGATCGAGGATATCCAGGCGCTGCTGGACTAACGATCCAGCGAGCCATTCACGGGATGGGCAAGGACCTGGAGGGCGCTGCGGGCAGCCGTCCCGGACCGCCGCTTCTTCTGCCGACTTTCGCGGCCGCCTTCCGCTGCGGTCACTCCACGTTGAGCGCGGGGCAATAGTCGGGTACGGGGGCCGCCGCTACGGTTTGGTCGTCGCGGTCGCCGCGCCGGGGTTGATCGTCACCGGTCCGTGCCCGCTGCCCGGCAGCGTGTACTCGGGGGCGGCCCGCGAGGGGCCGCCGATCTGCGTCTGCAGGGCGGTGGCGGTGGCGGTGAACGCGGTCGTCATTTCGGCGTATCCGGCCGGGCTGATGCGCTGCCAGCCGTCGCAGCCTTCGCCGCCGGAAATCTGGTCCAGGTTGGCGATGAAGCGCAGCTTGGCGCGGTCGTCCATCGCGGTGAACTGCAACTGGTAGGCCACCCGGCACTGCTCGCCGCTGGGCAGGTGCCAGGGCGCGGCACCGATGCCGTTGATGCTGCCGCTGTCGGGATTGAGCGGGTCGAAGGCCATCTCGTCGCTGCGGTAGGCGGTGGCGAAGTAGTCGCGCGCGCCCTTCCACAGTTCGGCCTTGCTGTGCGCCGGCAGCCACATCTCATAGGTGAACTGGGACTGTGACTTGGCGTCGACATAGTCGTGGCTGGCGCAGCCTTGGAGCAACAGCAGCAGACAAAACAAGGCCTTGGCCTTCGACAACATGCGAACGTCCTTTTTCGCGGCGCGGATGCGCGCGCATGATTAGGGTGCGCGGCGGCGGGGAAGTTCCCGGCCGTGGAGCCGCTGAGGCGCGGCAGCGGTCGGCCGCCGCCGCTCAGGGCCTGTCCCGTGGCGCGCCGGTGTCGCACTGCTTGCAGTTCAACACCGCGCCGAGCATCTTGGCGCGGCCCTCGGCGCTGACCACCCAGGGCCGGCTGGTCCACGGCGGATCATGGCGGACATGCTGGTGGTGGCCGCAATCGAGCTGGGCCACCCAGTGGTTCTCCTCGTCCTGATGGAAGCCGGTGATATGGCGCTGCATGGAGGCGGCCGTGGGCTGGCGGGTGTCCCTGATGATGTGCGCCGCACCCCGCGGCCTCAAGTCCGCGCGGCGCGCAGCCGGCGGCTCCGCTGTGCCTGGGGCGCCGGGGCGGCTACGCTAGGCGCCGGCCCAGGCACCTCGACGACATCTCAGTGAAGCGAGTCACCGGAATCGGCGGCATCTTTTTCCAGGCGAAGGACCCGGCGGCGCTTCGCGCCTGGTACAAGACCCATCTGGGCGTCGACGTGCAGGGCTGGGGCGGCGCCGCGTTCAGCTGGACCGACGCCGAGGGCAATCCGCTCAAGGGCACCACGGTCTGGTCGATCGGCGCCGCCGACGGCGGGCAGTTCGCGCCGGGCAAGTCGTTCACCATCAATTACCGCGTCGACGACCTCGCCGGGCTGCTCGCGGCGCTGCGCGCCGAAGGCTGCAACGTGCTCGACAAGTTCGACGACTCCGGGTACGGCAAGTTCGGCTGGGTCATCGACCCGGAGGGCAACAAGGTCGAGCTGTGGCAGCCGCCGCCGGGGCAGTGAGCCGCGCCGCCCGAGTTGCGCGGGCCGGGCTTACTTCTCGGCGAAGGCGCGCTCGATGACGTAGTCGCCCTGCACGCCCTGGTGCGGCGAGATCGCCAGGCCGCAGGCGTCGAGCACGCGGCGCGTCTCGTCCAGCATCGCCGGGCTGCCGCAGACCATGGCGCGGTCGGTTTCCGGGTTGAGATGAGGCAGGCGCAGGTCGTCGCAGAGCTTGCCGCTCTCCAGCAGGTGGGTCAGGCGGCCGTTGTTGCGGAACGGCTCGCGCGTCACGGTGGGGTAGTAGCTCAGCTTGGCGCGCACTTCCTCGCCGATGTTCTCGTCCCGCGGCAGCTGGTTCTGCAGGTAGTCGGCGTAGGCCAGGTCGTTGATGTGGCGCACGCCATGGACCAGCACCACGCGCTCGAAGCGCTCGTAGGTCTCCGGGTCCTTGACGATGCTCAGGAACGGCGCGAGGCCGGTGCCGGTGCTGAGCAGGTAGAGGTGCCTGCCGGGGCGCAGGTCGTCCAGCACCAGGGTGCCCACCGGCTTGCGGCTGACCAGGATCGGGTCGCCGACGTTGATGTGCTGCAGGCGCGAGGTGAGCGGGCCGTTCGGCACCTTGATGCTGAAGAACTCCAGCTCGTCCTCGTAGTTGGCGCTGGCGATGCTGTAGGCGCGGGCCAGCGGCTTGCCGTTGACCTCCAGGCCGATCATCACGAACTGGCCGTTGCGGAAGCGCAGGGACTCGTCGCGGCTGGTGCGGAAGCTGAACAGCGTGTCGTTCCAGTGGCGGACTGCCTTGACGCGCTCGGTGATGAATGCACTCACTGCTGCTCTCCGGAGTAAAGCGGATGCGGGCCGCCGCGCGGCGGCCATCGCCGGAAACCGTTAATTGGGGGCTACTTTAGGCTTGACAAGCCTATATCTCCAATACATTGTTTATATAAAATCAATGCTATTGTGATATATGAACCTGCGTCATCTTGCCATATTTCACGCCATCGCCCGGCGCGGCAGCGTCAACGCCGCCGCCGAACACCTGCATACCTCGCAGCCCGCGGTGTCGCGCGAGCTGCGCACCCTCGAGGAAAGGCTCGGCGTGGTGCTGTTCGATCGCCTGCCGCGCGGCATGCGCCTGACCGAGGCGGGCCAGGTGCTGCTCGACTACGCCGACCGCATCTTCACCCTGGACCAGGCCGCCGAGCGCGCCATGCACGAGCTGGCCAACCTGGAGAGCGGCCACCTCGCCATCGGCGCCAGCAACACCCTCGGCACCTACCTGCTGCCGGCGCTGCTGGCGGCGTTCCACACCCGCTATCCCGGCATCGAGCTGAGCCTGGAGGTGACCAACACCGAGCACGTGGTCGAGGGGGTGCGCGGCATGCGCTACGCCCTGGGCTTTGTCGAGGGCCGCGTCAGCGACGAGGCCATCGCCGTGCACGACTTCGACCAGGACCGCATCGTCGCCGTGGTCGCGCCGGAGCATCCGCTGGCCGCGGTGAAGAAGCCCGGCCTGCACGCGCTGGCCGCGGCGCCGGCGATCCTGCGCGAGCCCGGCTCGGGCACGCGCGAAGTGGTGGACGAGGCCTTCGCCCGCCACGGCCTGAGCCTGCGCCGCGGCCTGGAGATCGGCAACTCCGAGGCGGTGAAGCGCATGGCCATGGCCGGCGGCGGCGTCGGCTGGATCTCGGAGCTGTGCGTCGACGAGGAGCTGCGCAGCGGCCGGCTCGTCGCCCTGCCGACGCGCGAGCTGGAGCTGCGGCGCCGGCTATACTGGATCGGCCTGCACGACCGCGCGCCCAGCCGCAGCGTCGAGGCGCTGATCGCCTTCTGGTCGGCGCGCGCCGCCGCGCGCCCGGCCGCTTGAAGCGGCTCCCGGAGCGCTCAGCGCTGGACAGCCAGGGTGACGGCGGCGCCGGACTGCCGCAAATCCCCGCCACCGCCGCGCGGGCCGGCATCGCCGACGCGATAGCGCTGGCCGACCGCGCCGGGCGCGTGGTCCGGCCATAGCGCGCGAAAGGTGCTGCTGTCGGCGAAGACGCAGGGCAGCGGCTCGATTTCCTCGATGCGGAAGCCGGGCCTGAGCCGTGCGCCGGCGAGCCGGGCCAGGTCCAGCGGCAGCGCGAATCGCACCTGCGCGCCCGGCGGAATCAGGATGCGGTGGCGGACCCGCAGGCCGTTGCCGCGCGCCGGGCCGCCCGGCTCGCAGTCCAGCGGCGCGCCGAACCCGGCGCCGTCGAGCAGCGCCAGCCTGCCATCCTTCCGCACCGAGGCGAGGCGGCAGCCGAGCACCACCAGCTGGCCGGTGACCTTGCGCGTCGCGGCGCCGGCGTTGAGGTTCACCCGCACCAGCGCGGGGCGTACCGCGGTGGCCGCGAACGCGCGCAGCGCGTCGAGCACCGCCGGCGCGTCCAGGCCTTCCTGATACTGCTCGGTATCACCGAGCGGCCAGCCGGGCGCCGCATGGCCGCCGCGCAGCGGGTTGCGGTCGCGCCGTTCGATGCGGAAGGGGCGGGTGCCGCGAATCAGCAGGTGGGAATTGGCCCAGGGGTAGGCGAGCCAGGACGGGTAGAGGGAATAGTTGCACTCGCGGTAGGCGAAATCGCGGTCGACGATCTGCAGCAGCAGCTCGGGCGGGACGGAATCAACCGGCCGGGTCGATGGCATCCTGGCGTGCAAGGTTTCGGCTCCCTGGGCAAACCGCCGGCGGCGGGCGTTGCTGCGAATGCCTCTTTAATAATCCAGGCGGCGCCGCGCGGAAAATGATCAGTGCGTCTACCGATATAACGGCGGGACGTCGCGTGGCGCGCTGCGCAATCCATCTATGGATAGCCCGATTCGATCTGGAAATGCGCTGTCGGCGGCGCCGGGGCGGCTCCTATGATGCGCTGCCGCGCACGGTGCGCCGGAAGCGGCTCAGGGAACAACAGGCCATGACATTCCAATACCATGCGGTGCGAAGCTGCCGTGCCGCGCTGCTCGCATTGCTGTTGAGCGGCTGCGGCGGCGCGCCGCCTGGCCTGCCCCTGCGCGTCGAGATCAGCCACGTCGTCGGCGAGGCGCCGCTGCGCCTGGGCGAGAGCTACCGCACCGCCGCGGGCGACGAGTGGAGCGCTGAGCGCCTGCGCTACTACCTCAGCAACTTCCGCCTGCGCCGCGGCGACGCGGCCTGGTTCGCCAACCCGCAGAGCCCGCAGGACAGCCGCGGCTATTTCCTGATCGACGAGGCCGACGCCGCGTCGAAGCGCTTCGCCATCGGGCCGGTGCCGGCGGCGACCTACACCGGGCTGGAGTTCCTGGTCGGCGTCGATGCCGCGCGCAACGGCGGCGGCGCGCAGAGTGGCACGCTGGACCCGGCGCGCGGCATGTTCTGGACCTGGAACACCGGCTACATTTTCTTCCTCTTCGAGGGACGCTCGCCGCAGTCGCCGGACGAGGCGCACGCGCTGACCTGGCACGTCGGCGGCGCCGGCGCGGCGGCGCGCACGGTGTTCCTGCAATTTCCCACGCCGCTGGCGGTGACGGCGGAGCAGGGGGCGGAGCTGCACCTCCACGCCGACCTGTCGCGCCTGTTCGACGGCGCGCACCCGCTGCGGCCGGCGCAGCTGCCCACGGCGATGGACGCGGCGGGCTCGGCGCTGGTGGCGGACAACAGCGCCGGCCTGTTCCGCATCGACCACGTCCACCTGCTGCCGAAGGCCGCGCTGGCCGGGGCTCCGTGAAGCGGCGCCCGCTGCTGCTGGCCGTCGCCCTGGCGGCGGTCCTGGGAGCCGCCCTGCCCTGGACCCGCGCCGCGCTGGCGGAGCGGGATACGCCGCGCTTCCGGGTCCCGGCGGGCTGGCCGGCGCCGCGCTACGACTTCGCCGCCAACCCGGTGACGCCGGCCGGCTTCGCGCTGGGCCGCCGGCTGTTCTACGACCCCATCCTGTCGCGCGACGGCAGCATCGCCTGCGCCAGCTGCCATCAGCAGTTCGCCGCCTTCGCCCATCTCGACCATCGCGTCAGCCACGGCATCGGCGGGGTCAACGGCAGGCGCAACGCGCCGGGCCTGTTCAACCTGGCCTGGCAGCCCGAGCTGATGTGGGACGGCGCCGCGCACCAGCTGGAGACGCAGCCGGTCGCGCCGATCAGCAATCCGCTGGAAATGGGCGGCAGCCTGGCGCTGGCGGTGGACCGGCTGCGCCGCGAGCCGCGCTACCCGGCGCTGTTCGAGCGCGCGTTCGGCTCGCCCGGCATCGATTCGCAGCGCCTGCTGCGCGCGCTGGCGCAATTCACCGGCAGCCTGGTTTCCGCCGGCTCGCGCTACGACCGCGCGCAACGCGGCGAGCTGGCGTTCACCGCGCAGGAGCAGGCCGGGCTGGAGCTGTTCCGCCAGCGCTGCGCCGGCTGCCATCGCGAGCCGCTGTTCAGCGACTTCAGCTATCGCAACAACGGCCTGGACGCGGCGCCGCGCGACGCCGGCCGCGCCGGCGTCAGCGGCCGCGCCGAGGACCGGGGCCGCTTCCGCGTGCCCGCGCTGCGCAACGTGGCGCTGACCGCGCCGTACATGCACGACGGCCGCTACGGCAGCCTGCAGCAGGTGCTTGACCACTACGGCGGCGGGATCCAGCGCTCGCCGACGCTCGATCCGCTGCTGGCCGATGCGGCGCCGTTTTCCCCGGAGCAGCGCGCCGCGCTGCTCGCCTTTCTCGATACCCTGACCGATGAAGACTTCGTCCACGATCCGCGCTTTGCCCCGGCGCGCGACTGAGCTGTTCGCGGCGCTGCTGCTGGTCCTGCACGGCCAGGCGGCGGCGCACGAGGGGCACCATCACGACGAGCCGCAGCCGTCGGCCGTGAGCGCCGCGCCGGTCGCCGCCGACGCGGTGCCGCGGATCGAGGCGGTGGCGCAGCGCGAAGGCGGCGACATCGTGCTGTACCTCGACGACTACGCCAGCAACGCGCCGCTCGACGGGCTGCAGGTGAGCGTGCGCAGCGGCACGCTGACGCTGCAGGCCGCGGGCGGCGAGGGGCGCTACCGCATCCCGGCCGACCTGCTGGGCGGGCAGGATGCGCAGCCGCTGGCGGTGTCGGTGCATGGCGCCGGGTTCGACGCGGCGCTCGAAGTGGAGCTGCCGGCGGCGGCTCCGCCCGCGGCGCCGCCGCCGGCCTCGTCGCTGCTGCCGCGGCTGGCCAGCGCCGCGCTGATCCTGGGCCTGCTCGGCGCGGCCTGGCTGCTGCGCCGCCGCCGCGGCGCGGATGCCGGGCGGGAGGCGCGGACCGCCTGATGTTCGCCCGCATCGTCGAAGCCAGCCTGCGCGGCCGCGTGCTGGTGCTGGCCGCGGCGGTGGTGCTGCTGGCGCTGGGGCTGCGCAGCGCGCGCACGCTGCCGGTGGACGTGCTGCCGGACCTGACGCGGCCGATGGTCACGGTGCAGGCGGAGACGGCGGGCCTGGCGGCGGAGGACGTGGAGAGTCAGGTCACCTTCCCGATCGAGACGGCGCTGAGCGGGCTGCAGGATGTGGGCCGCCTGCGCTCCGTCACCACTCCGGGGCTGGCGGTGATCTACGCCGAGTTCGCCTGGGACAGCGATCCCTGGCGCAACCGCCAGCTGGTGGCCGAGCGCATCGATGCCATCCGCCCGCAGCTGGCTCCGCTGGCCGAACCGCGCATCGGGCCGATGACTTCGCTGATGGGCGAGGTGCTGCTGCTGTCGCTGCAGTCGCGCGACGGCGATGCCGGCCCGCAGCGGCTGCGCGAGCTGGCCGACTGGAACCTGCGGCCGCGCCTGCTGGCGATTCCCGGCGTGGCCCAGGTGCTGGCCATCGGCGGCGAGGTGAAGCAGTACGAAATCCACCCGGATGCGCAGCGCATGCGCCTCGACGGCGTCCGCCTCGGCCAGATCGTCGAAGCGGCGCGCGGCTACGGCGTCGACAGCGGCGCCGGCGTGGCCTTCGCGCAGGGCAGCGAGTACGCGCTGCGCGGAGTGGCGCACCCGTTCCGCCTCGACGACCTGGCGCAGGCCGCGGTGGCCTGGCGCGGCACCGGCCCGATCCGCCTCGGACAGGTGGCGCAGCTCGGCGCCGGTGCGCGGCTCAAGCGCGGCGACGCCGGCTTCGGCGGCCGGCCGGCGGTGATCCTGTCGGTGCAGAAGCAGCCGGGCGCCGACAGCCTGCGCCTGACGCGGCAGGTCGAGCGGGTCCTCGCCACCGGACTGCCGCCCGAAGTGCGCGTCGACACGGTGTTCCGCCAGGCCGATTTCATCGAGGAGGCGGTGGGCAACGTGCGGCAGGCCCTGCTGCACGGCGCGGTGATCGTCGCGCTGACCCTGCTGCTGTTCATCGCCGGCGGCCGCGCCACCCTGGTGTCGCTGGCGGCGATCCCGCTCAGCCTGGCCGCCGCGGTCCTGGTATTGGGCGCAACCGGCCAGTCGGTGAACACGATGACGCTCGGCGGCCTGGCCATCGCCATCGGCGAGCTGGTCGACGACGCGGTGGTCGGCGTCGAGAACGTGATCCGCCGCCTGCGCGACAACGCGGCGCTGGCGGCGCCGCGCCCGGCGCTCGAGGTGGTGGCGGCGGCCACGGTGGAGGTGCGCTCCGGCATCCTCTACGCGACCCTGCTGATCGTGCTGGCCTTCGCCCCGCTGTTCGCGCTGGAGGGCGTGGAAGGGCGGCTGTTCGCGCCGCTCGGCATCGCCTACATCACGGCGATCCTGGCCAGCCTGCTGGTGGCGGTCACGCTGACGCCGGTGCTGGGCAGCTATGCCTTCGCCCGCGGCCTGCCGCAGGAGCGCCGCTGGCTCGGCGCGCTGAAGCGCCGCTACCTGCGCCGGCTGCAGGCGCTGCTGCGCGCACCGCGCCTGCCGCTGCTGCTGGCGCTGTTGCTGCTGCTCGCCGCCGCGGCCGTCGCCGCGCGCCTGCCGCGTGCCTTCCTGCCGGAGTTCAACGAGCGCAGCCTCACGCTGAACCTGCTGCTGCGGCCGGGAGTGTCGCTGGCGGTTTCCGACGAGGTCGGCGCGGCCGCCGAGAGCCTCGCGCTGGGCGTGCCGGAGGTGGCGGGCGTCGGACGGCGCACCGGCCGCGCCGAGCAGGACGAGCACGCCGAAGGGCTGCACTACTCGGAGCTGGAGATCGCGCTGCGGCCCGGCGGACGGCCGCGCGCCGCGGTGGTGGCGGACCTGCGGGCGCGGTTGGGCGCGCTGCCGGCGACCCTGATCTTCGGCCAGCCGATCTCGCACCGCCTCGACCATCTGCTGTCCGGGGTGCGCGCGCCGCTGGCGGTGAAGATCTACGGCGAAGACCTGGACACGCTGCGCCGGCTGGCCGAAGCGGTGGTGCGGCGCCTGCAGGGCATCCCGGGCCTGGCCGACGTGCAGGCCGAGCCGCAGGCGCAAGCGCCGCAGCTGGACATCCGTGTCGACCCGCGCCGCGCCGCCCAGTACGGCATCTCGCCGCCGCGGGTGCAGGAGGCGCTGAATCAGCTCACCGTCGGCACCACCCTGTCGCGCATCGTCGAGGGCGACAGGCGCTACGACCTGGTGCTGCGCCTGCCGCAGGAGGCTCTCGATCCGGCCACGCTCGGCGACATCCCGATCGACACGCCGGCCGGCGCGGTGCCGCTGCGCTGGCTCGGCGACCTCGAGCGCCACGACGGCCCGGCGCAGATCCTGCGCGAGAACCTGCGCCGCCGCGTCGCCGTGTCGGCCTACGCGGGCGCCGGCCGCTTCGACGCGGCGGCGCGCGCCGCGCAGCAGGCGCTGGCGGACCTGCCGCTGCCGCCGGGCTACGAGCTGCGGGTGGAAGGGGAGCACCAGGCCCAGGGCGCCGCGTCGCGGCGCATCGCCGGGCTGGCGGCCCTGTCGCTGCTGCTGATGCTGGCGCTGCTGCTGGCGCGCTACCGCTCGCTGCGGCTGAGCCTGATCGTGCTGGCCACGGTGCCGCTGGCGACGATCGGCGGCGTCGCCGCGCTGGCGTTGACCGGCACGCCGCTGTCCGTGGCCAGCCTGGTCGGCTTCGTCGCCCTGGCCGGCATCGCCGCGCGCAACGGCATCCTCAAGCTGAGCCGCTATCTGCAACTGGCGCGCGAGGGCGAGCCGCCGGGCGACGCGCTGATCCTGCGCGGCTCGGCCGAGCGCCTGACGCCGGTGCTGATGACCGCGCTGATCGCCGCCGCCGCGCTGGCGCCGCTGCTCGGCGGCGCCGACGCGCCGGGCAAGGAGGTGCTGCACCCGGTGGCGCTGGTGATCTTCGGCGGCCTGCTCGGCGGCACCTGCCTCGACAGCTTCGTCACGCCGCTGCTGTTCAAGCGCTACGGCCTGGCCGCGTTGCGGCGCAGCTAAACCGCGCCTTGCGTCGTCTAGCACGCCAAGGTCTTTGCACCGGCGCAAAAGGTCTAAAAACCGGCAACAGCCGCGCCGGCTCCCCCGCTATCGTCCTCACTCCGCGGGTACGGGCTGGGACCCGTCCGGCGGAACGGCGGGAGGCGGCTTGCGCGGCGTGTGCGGCCGGGCCTCTCAATACAAGGGACACCATGCTCAGGAGCATTTCCATGACTTCGCACTCTCGCCAGAGAACGCGAGCTTCAACGCGCCCGTGGGGGCGCTGGCTGGCCACCGCGACGGCCGCCGCCCTGCTGGGAGTGGCAGGCGCGGCCGCGGCGCAATCCGGCAGCCTCGGCGGCCTCGGCACCGTGGTCGGCGACGTGGCCGGCGGCGACGGCCTGCTCAACGACGTCACCGGCACCGCCACCAACCTGGTCGGCAGCGTCGGCGGCGCGCTCACCGGCGCCGGCAGCCGCGCCGGCACCGCCGCGGCCGGCGCGCCCCCGGCGATCAACAAGTACACCGGGCAGGTCATTCCCAACGGCGCCGTGCTGCTGGTGTGGACCGGCGACGGCTGCTCCACGCCGCTGTGCGATCCGCGCACCAGCCAGGACTTCCTGGCGGTGGTCGACGCCGAGCCGAACTCCACCACCTACGGCAACGTCATCTGGACCGCGGAGCTGCCGAACATCCTGGCCTCCAACGTCGCCGGCAACATCGTCGGCGTGCTCGGCTCGGATTCGCACAACGATCCGCACCACATGCTCAGCTACACCTCGTACATCTCCGGCGGCGGCGACGGCCTGGCCAAGGGCCACAAGTACACCTTCGCCGGCGGCGTGATCAGCAAGAACGTGTTCCGCTTCGACATCACCAGCGTGCGCAACGTCGGCAAGGCCGACATCGCGGTCTGCGGCACGCAGCCGCGGCGCTCCTCGCTGACCGACGACTTCATCGTCATGCCGGCGCCGGGGCCCAACCACAAGATCCTGTACACCTACATGAGCAACTACGTGTACGGGCCGGGCGGCACCGTCACCGAGATCGACCCGGACCGCGCCGCGCCGACCGTGGCCGGCCTGTGCATCGCCTCGCTGCCGGCGCCGGTGCCGCTGCTGCAGAGCGCCGAGCAGGGCGGCATCCTCGGCAGCCTGCTCGCCGGCGTCGACGTCGCCGACGACAACGCGCTGCTCGGCCACAAGGGAATCACCGAGTACTCGGCCCTGGTCAAGGCCAACCAGCCGCGCAACCCCACCACGTACACCAGCTACCCGGACACCCGCGTCGCGCGCTCCTACAACCAGGGCGTTTTCTATTACGGCAACAAGGACGTGGGCATCGAGGCCCTGCCGCACGGCATGGCCCTGACCTATGACGGCAAGTACCTGGTGCAGTCCGACTACGCCGTCGCCGCCAGCATCGGCGCCGCCGCCATCAACGGCGCGCTGCGCGGCCTGTGCAACCAGGAGCCGCTGCTGGCCGGCGGCCAGAGCATCAGCGCCGGCCCACTCGGCGTCTGCGGCTCGTCCTTCGGCAGCTCGGTGCGCGTCTATCCCACCAGCAACAGCTACACCCACGGCAAGACCAGGGATTCGCTGGCCCAGACCAACGTCTACTCCGGCAATCCGTACATCCGCTCGGTCAGCGCCGTGCCGGACGGCCCGCGCCACGAGGAGGTGATCTTCCACGAGGAGAACGAGGGCCTGATGGCGTTCGGCCTGCCGCACCAGTCGCACCACACGGTGAACCAGAAGGGCTGGGTCAACCTCGGCGATCCGAGCTTCGACAAGGCGGTGTCCAGTGCCGGCGTGGCCGCAAACGCCAGCTCCGCCGTCACGGTGGCGAGCAGCGCCAAGGGCCAGGGCGGCTATGTGCCGCATGACGGCGCCTTCTCCGCGGCGATGTGCGGCGGCACGCTGTTCTACAGCCCGGACATCACGCTGTCGGGCAACGAGACCAACATCTACGGCGGCAAGGGTCCGTACTGGCGCGCGGTGTACGACGTCGGCCCCTGCACCGGCGTGTCCTACTTCACCCTGACCGACGACGACCGCTTCCTGATCCTGCCGATCGCCGGCATCGAAAGCCCGGGCAGCATCGACCCGGACGGCGCGGTGGAGTTCGACCGCGACTATCCGCGCGAGCACAGCCGCCGCGTGCTGACGGTGGACATCCGGCCGCTGCTGGCCAAGGGCCACGCCGACACCCTGGCCACCGCCATCAAGTGCGACTTCCCGCCGCCGGCCGCCAACCGCACCGCCAACACCACGCTGGGCCTGCCCGCCACCCGCGCCGACCTGTCCGGCGGCGTCAGCGGCAAGTTCAACGTGCTGCGCCACAACAACGAAGCCGACGACTGCCCGCGCATCCGCGGCGCCATCGGCCAGTTCGAGACCGGCCCCAACGGCAGCGGCCTGGCGACGAGCCTGTCGTCCAACGTCAGCGAGCCCGGCGTCGGCTACTACCGCCTGGCGCAGACCATCCAGGAAGTGGAGTCCGGCACCGTCGGCAACATCTTCCTCAACGCCAACCAGGTCGGCGGCGAGCCCTCCGGCAACACCGGCGGCGGCCCCGGCAGCGGCAACCTCAACACGCTGCAGAACCTGTACACCCACGGCGGGCCGCACTTCACGGTGATCGACCGCATCGGCTACCAGCCCACCCCGCAGGGCACCGGCGGCTACCTCGACCTGACGCCGCTCAACGACGGCTCCGGCCTGGGCCTGCCGCGCGATGCGGTGGTGGGGCAGCCGGCGGCGAGCGGCGTCGAGCGCTTCGCCTTCATCCAGTACTTCGTCGAGCTGAACCACGTGCCGCTGCCCGGCACCGGCTCCGACGGCGACCGCACCGTCTGCCTGGGCAAGGTCGACCGCCGCACCGGCGCCACCGTGCTGGACACCTCCTTCACCGACGAGCTGCTGGGCACGCCCTGCCTGGACTTCGACAGCTCGGCGCGCGACTCCTGGCTGTGGCCGGGCGCCCGCGGCGTGAAGGGCACGGCCAAGCCGCACTCGGCGATCTTCGAGCGCGACGGCGCCCCGCTGTTCGGCCCGGGCTACTACCCGGCGGCCCCGCTCAACACGGATGGCAACACCTGAAGCCTGATCTCGCAGGCAACTGACGGCACCAGCGCCGCCCGCGCAACCGGGCGGCGCTTTTCCCGTCTCACCGCAACACGGAAACGACCCGCATGAAACACACTCTGAAATTCACCGCCCTGGCATTGGCCGCCGGCCTGATCGCCGCGGCCTCCGCCGACGATACCGCCGTCAAGGCGGGCTCCGGCCTGGCCGCCGATCTCATCGTCAACGGCCAGCCGATCAGCCAGAACCACGTCACGCTGATGAGCGCCAACTTCTCGCCGGAGAAGGCGCTGCCCGGCGCCGAGGCCCGCGCCGCCGCGCGCTCCGAGCTGATCACCGAGGAGCTGCTGGCGCAGCAGGCGCGCAAGGAGGGCCTGGAGCGCAAGCCCGAGGTGGCCGACCAGATCGCCTTCCAGGAGCGCGCCATCCTGTCGCGCGCCTACCTGGAGGACTACTTCGCCAAGAACCCGATCACCGAGGACAGCCTCAAGTCCGCTTACGAGTGGAACCGCGCCAACGGCAAGATCGTCGAGTACAAGGTGCGGCAGATCCTGGTCCCCACCGCCGACGAGGCGCGCCAGCTGATCGGCAGGCTCGACAAGGGCGAGGACTTCGCCGAGCTGGCCCGGCGCAACACCCAGGACCCCGGCGGCCAGGCCAACGGCGGCGACCTCGGCTGGTTCCGGCCCGACCTGTTCGTCGACCATGTCTTCGCCGACGCGGTGGTCGCGCTGAAGAAGAACGAGTACAGCAAGGCGCCGCTGCGCACGCGCTTCGGCTGGCACGTCATCAAGGTGGAGGAGGGCCCGCGCCCGGTGCAGAACCCGGCGCCCTACGAGGCGCTGGACGACAACTCCAAGCAGGCGCTGCGGCAGAAGGCCGCCCAGCTCAGGCTGGAGGGGCTGACCAGCCGTCTCGCCGCCGCCGCCAAGGTCAGCGGCCCCGGCGCCGCCGCCGCGCCGGCGCGCAGCGCGCGCTGAACAGGAGCCCGCGATGAAAACACTGAAGCTCACGCTGGCCGCCGCCCTGCTGCTCGGCGCCTGCGCCCAGCCGGCGACCAGGCCGGAAGCGGCCGCCGCGCCGGACGCCGGCCTGTCGGCGGAAGACCGCGCCGCCTTCTTCGTCAACCACGCGCGCAGCGGCGAGGTGGCCGCGGTGAAGCAGGAACTCGACGCCGGCATCCCGGTGGACGTGGTCGACTCGCTCGGCCAGACCGCGCTGCTCGCCGCGATCTCGCGCAACGACGCCGGCGAGGTGGCGCTGCTGCTGGGCCGCGGCGCCGACGTCAACAAGGCCGACAGCGCCGGCTGGTCGCCGCTGCACTACGCCGCCTGGTTCGGCAGCAGCACCGCGATCCTGCAGGTTCTGCTCGATCGCGGGGCGAAGGTGGACGCGCTCAACGACCGCCACATCACGCCGCTGTACTTCGCCAGCGTCGCCGGCCACGAGTCGCAGGTGAAGCTGCTGCTGGAGCGCGGCGCCGACCGCAGCATCGCCTCGCGCACCGGCTACACGCCGCTGCGCGCGGCCAAGGTGAAGGGACTGGACGGCGTGGTGGCGCTGCTCGATCCGTCGGCGGCGAAGAACCCGCCGGCCGCCGCGGCGGGCGCGGCGCGTTGATCCGCCCCGGCCCGCGCCTGGCCGCCGCGCTCGCGCTGGCGGCGGGGTGCGGCGCGGCGGCGGCGCACGAGGCGGCGCCGCCGGTGCTGATGCTGGACAAGGCGGCGCAGCACCGCGCCGGCATCCGCACCGTCTCGCCCGACGCCGCGCCGGAGCTGCTGCGCCTGCCGGCGCGCGTGGTGGCGGACCCGCGGCGCGAGCTGCGCGTGGCGGCGCCGCAGGACGGCGTGGTCGAGGCCGAGGGCGGCGCGCTGCCGCAGCCGGGCCAGGCCGTGCGGGCGGGGCAGGTGCTGGCGCGGCTGCGCCCGGTGCTGCCGCAGCCGGAGCGGCGCGACCTGGACGTCGAGCTCAACACCGCCGGCCGCGACCTCAAGCTCGGCCGCATGCAGATCGACCGCTACGGCATCGACGAGCACCAGCGGCTGGAGGTGAAGCTGCCGACACCGTCGATCGAGATCCTCACCGGCTACCGCAGCGCGCAGGCCCGCAGCGGCGAGCTGCTGGCGGCGCTGCGCCAGCCGCTGCTGCTGCGGGCGCCGCGCGACGGCACCGTGCTGCGCAGCCCCGCCCGCGCCGGCCAGGTGGCAGCAGCCGGACAGACCCTGTTCGAGCTGGTGGCCGATGCGCGCGACGGCGGCCTGGCGGTGGCGCTGGAGTACGGCGACGACGATGTCGATGCCGACGGCGCGATGCGGGCGGTCACGGTCGATGGACGCGCGCTGCCGCTGCGGTTCGTCGGCGCCGCTTACGACGCGGCGCTGCGCTCGCACCGCGCGCTGTATGCGCTGGAGCCGGACGCGCCGGCAGTGGTGAACCAGCCCCTGCTGGTGCTGGCGCCGCATGGGCCTTCGGCGCTGCGCCTGCCTGCCGCCGCGGTGTTCCATCACGACGGCGCCGACTGGGTCTGGCTGCACACCGCCGCCCAGCGCTTCGAGGCGGCGCCGGTGCGGCTCGTCCCGGGCGACGGTGGCACCGTGCGCATCGCCGCCGGCCTGAGCGGCGGCGAGCGCGTGGTCAGCGCCGGCGCGGAAGCCCTCGGCGCGCTGGCGCGCGGGCAGGCGTCGCCGTGAGGCGCGCGGCGATCGCGCTGGCCCTGTTGCTGTCGGGCCTGAACGCCGCGGCGCACGAAGGCGAGACGCACCGCGCGGCCGCGCCGCCGCCTTTGCCGGCGGCGGCGCTGGCGGCGCAGCCGCATCGCCTGGCCGACGGCTCGCTGTTCGTGCCGAAAGCGGCGCAGCATCTGCTGGAGATCCGCACCGAGCCGTGGCGCGGCGCCGCGCCCTCGGCGCAGACGCTGGTCGCCGAGGTGCAGGCGCAGCCGGCGGCGGCGGTGCTTGTGGCCGCGCCGGAGCCGGGCCTGCTCGAGGCCGCCGGCAGCTGGCCGGTGGCGGGGCAGCAGGTGCGTGCCGGCGAGGTGCTGGCCTGGCTGCGGCCGCAGCTGGCGCAGCGCGACGCGGCGCGGCGCCGCGCCGACCTGGCGGACCTCGACCAGAAGCTGGTCATCGCCCGCCTCAACGTCGAGCGCCTGGGGTTGCAGAGCGCGGTGAATCCCGACAACCAGGCGGCGACCGGCAACATCTACTACGAGCAGGCGGCGGCGGAGCTGGACGCGCTGCAGCGCCGGCGCGAGCTGATCGCCGACAGCCTGCGCGACCGCCTGCCGCTGCGCGCGGCGGTGTCCGGCCGCCTCGCCGCCGTGCCGGCGCGCGCCGGCAGCGTGGTGGCGACCGGCCAGGCACTGTTCGAGCTGGCCGATCCGAAGGCGCTGCGCCTGGCCGCGCCCGGCTTCGACGCGGCGCTCGGCGCGCGGCTGCGCAGCGCGCGGGCCGGCGCCACGGTGCTGGCCTATCGCGGCGAGGAGCCGCTGGCCGACACTCCGGGCTGGCGGCTGCTGTTCGAGCCCGCGGCAGGGCAGGACGTGCCGGACTGGTTGCCGGGGCAGTTGCAGGAAATACGCATCGATGTGGACGACGCCGCGCCGGCATCCGCCGCCTGCGCCCGCGCGGCCGACGGCAAGGCCCAGGTCTGGCTGCACCACGGGCCGGAGGACTTCGAGCCCCGGTCCGCGGCTTCCTGCGCGGAGGCGCTATCGGCAGTGGCGCCGGGGGAACGCCTGGTGACGCAGGGGGCCGCACTGCTGTCGCAGTACCGGTAGCGGCGGGGCGCGGTCGCGGGGCCGGTTGGCTCGGCATCGCTGCATGCCTGCTGTAGACGGGTTGGTTCCAGGGTGTCGGAGCGGGACGGCGGAATCCCCCGCAACCGGCGGACCCACTAACGAAGTCAACCCATATCGCCGGAAATTGATCGGCCTTAATATCGGGGCATCCAGCAGTTTCAGGGGGTTGGGGAATGAATTCCGGTGTTGAACCGCAGGTGCGGTGTTTGCTGGTGCGGTCTAATCAGCGTTGGGCCCAACATCAATGAGCCTCACCTTCAAAGAGCTGCTAGCTCCTATAGACGATCTCGACCAGCGGGACGCACTCGAGTCATGGCACTGGCTTAGTGGCCAGGATGCTCGGCCGCTGCTGCTTACGGCGCTGGGTGATTTATTTATTCTGAAGGATGACGGCGCTGTTTACTTCTTGGACACCTACGAAGGGACACTAAAGCCGGCTGGAGACAGTTACGAGCAGTGGAAGGTTGAGCTGAATCAGGAGTACAACCTTTACAACTGGTTCTCGCCACTGCTCGTGGAGAAACTGCGAGAACGCGGATTACGGCTTCAAGCGGGCCAGTGCTATTCTCCGGTTCACCCGCCCGTGATGGGCGGCGCCATGGAACCGGATAACTTTGAGGTATCGCCTTGGTTCGTTCACTTCCACATCCAAGGACAAATTCACGACAAGCTGCGCGGTGTTCCTGCAGGTACTCCAATAACTGGCGTGGATATTAAATGGGAATGACCAAGCCGGTTTCGCCCAACTGTCATTAAAGCTGACGGCCTTTGGCCGCTGCTTAACGTGGCGTTGGACCTCAAAGGAGTAGAGGCAATGAAGCTCTCAGAGCGTGAGTTCAAAACAACGATGGGGTCTCCCATGCGCCGCTTTGGGCCAGAGGCGGAGCCGCCAGTAGATTTTCTGGCCATACTTCGAAGCCATTCCCCTCGCAGACTTCGAAGGTCATAACTGCACTGAAGGTTCGGTAACTTATGTTTGGGAACATCCAGAGGGCCGCTACCAGCACGTGCTAGTCAACAGCGAAGACAAAAACATCTTTGTGGCTCTGGTCCTCAGCGTCAAGGATCAACTGGTTCTTGGTCATCACCTCCTAGATCTTAATCGCGAGTATGGAGTGAGCAAGGTCCAACCAACCATTCAACCCAACGGCCCGGCCTCCCGCCGGCCCGCGAGTTAAATTTGGCGTTAGCTTTTTATGCCCACATCATTAATTGCGCTGCTCATGGCCATCGCTCAGGCAGCCTCGGCGAGTGCATATCTCGAAGCTCAAGATCGTGCGTTGTCAACAGCAGCCGCTCACTATGAGGAGCTTGTGTCTGTTGCACGTACCAACGCAGCCCGCGAGTTACGGTTTGAAGCGGTCGGACTCATCTGCTTACTCAATCGGCCGGATGCAAAGGACGTTCTTCTGAGTATTAGCAAAACCGACAAAGATGCTTCGGTTAATGAGTTCGCAAAAGCGCTCTTGTACAGGCTTATTGTTGCGGAGACCACCAAGGCCTCAGGTAAGGTTACTTCGGAACAATTCGTAACGTACCAAACAAATGTGCGGCGCATGGGTGCGGAAGCGTTATTCAACCCAATTAGCAAAGGCTCAAATATGGACCAATGAGTCAAGCCAAGACAATCAGATAATGCTCATTCAGCCTCGCCATGTAATTTGCATCCTCCACGATGGGACGGTGCCCATTAGACAGATCACCCCTCGATATCCTGGATTTGAGTATGACTCTGAGTTCTCAGCCCGAGTAGGGCGGGTTAGCCGCGAAGCGGCGTAACCCGCCTTTCGCGGGCTTAGGCGGCGGGTTACGCTGCGCGAACCCGCCCTACGCTGGCTGGAGTAAGGTGCGGACTACTACGATCATGGCCGCCCTTCCGGTGTCACTTCCAAGGCTCCGCTGAGTCTTAGTGTAGGCACAGGGACGCACAAGCTGCCGGTCACGAACGGCGGCTCCGGGCCGCCAACGTAGCAGGTGTAAACCCTACGCCCGTTAATGGAGCCTCGAGAAAGGCATGGGAACGGTTGCCACGACAAATAGCATCGAGGACATGAAGAGAATCAGGGTTGCCACTAGCACACAACAGCTCATTACATAGCCTCTTCTGAGCTTCCTGTCCGGCCATCCCCGGATCTCATCCTTGATTTCCGATATGGCGCGCGGACCGGCAATCAACAAATTCAGCGCGAAAAGCACCGCCGTGGCCAGGATCATTGGCTCCAGGGACGGATTGAACAATGCGGGGATCCATCTAACGACAGGTGACTGTATCTGGAGCAGGACGACACTTGCGATTTGAATATAGAAAATTTCAATCACGAATACGGTCATGAATGCCTTCACGTAGTTGACCGAATCCTTGCCAGTTAAATCAAAGAGCAACGCCAGGAACGCGAAGAACAATTGGTAGAGCCGCTTGATAGACATGCATTACCCGGAGTTTCTGGCGAGCGTAGCCTATCCGAAAGACGCTCGCGACTGACCGCATCGGGCCGTCAGGCGCCCGACAGACGGCAGTGGCGAACGACTGCTATTGTGGCCCGAGATTCGCATATTGAGCGTCCGCTCCTGGCCCGGCACGACTGCGCAGCAGTTTCCCCAAACCGGTCGTTACCGGCCCAATGGAAGGCGGCCAGGCGGCTCTTCTGTGCCGAATAGGAGGACGGAGGCTAATCGGCAACAGATGTAAGGAGCCGCTCAACGGGCGCAGTATCCTCATTCGCCGCCGGGACACCGGCACGCTGCGCCCGGCACGCCGCGGATGAGTGGTCTCCAAGGCACCGCACCTGGCGCCAGCCCCGGCATCGACCACCGGTGCGACTGATCTGCTCCATTCATCTGAATCAGGAACCACCGGCTGAGGGCCTGCTGTAGCGTGCTCGGTAACTCTGCAGAAGCGTGCTCGGTAACTCTGCAGAGCATGCGCGAGTTCCGCGCAAAGCAGCATGACCCGTCGCTGATCCAGCCGGACAAGGGGGAGCCAGTGGGTTTGCTCGATTCCAGCCCTCGCGGGGCCGCCAGAGGCCCCCCCGGAGACGGCGTTCGCGGAGCGTGGGAGAGGGTGGCGGGCAAGACCCGCGGCCGGATCATCTTTGATGCGTTAGGGACTGCTTTCGGCAAGCGCACGCGCCGAGCATCTTCAGCCAGCCCGGGACGGCTAGACGTCTGCACAACGGGAGGCATGGGGACCCATGGATCGTGAAAGCGCCGTGAAGCTGATGCTTCAGCTCCTCACCAGGATGAAGCAAGAGGGCGGGTCGGACCTGGTGATTACCGCGGATTTCCCTCCCGCCATCAAGGTCAACGGGCAGATCGCCGCCGTTTCGGACCAACGGCTCGCGCCGGAAGAGTCCGCGCTGCTGATCCGCTCGATGATGAATGATCGGCAGATCAAGGAGTTCGAGTCGACCAACGAGTGCAATTTCGCGATTTCCCCGCCCGGGATCGGCCGCTTCCGGGTGAGCGCCTATGTGCAGCTCGGGCACGTGGCCGGGGTGCTGCGCACCATCACCACCGACGTCCCGACGTTCGAGCAGCTGCGGCTGCCGGACACGCTGAAGGATATCGTGATGTCCAAGCGCGGCCTGGTGCTTCTGGTCGGGGCCACGGGATCGGGCAAGAGCAGCTCGCTGGCGGCGATGATCGGCCATCGCAACGCCAACTCGCAGGGGCACATCATCACCATCGAGGACCCTGTGGAATACATCCATCCACATGGAGGCTGCGTGGTATCGCAGCGCGAAGTCGGCGCCGACACGCTGTCCTGGATGAACGCGCTGAAGGGCACGCTGCGCCAGGCGCCCGACGTCATCCAGATCGGCGAGATACGCTCGCGCGAAACCATGGAGCACGCCATCAATTTCGCCGAGACGGGCCACCTGGTGCTCTCCACCCTGCACGCCAACAGCGCCAACCAGGCCCTGGACCGGATCATCAACTTCTTCGAGGAGGAAAAGCGCAGCCAGGTGTTGATGGACCTGTCGCTCAATCTGCGCGCGATCGTGTCGCAGCGGTTGCTGCGGCGCGAGGCGGGCGGCCGGATCGCGGCCTTCGAGATCCTGCTGAACTCGCCGCTGATTTCCGACCTGATCTTCAACGGCGACGTCGCCGGCATCAAGGAGGTGATGACGCGCTCGACCGAGCAGGGGATGATCACCTTCGACCAGAGCATCTACGATCTCTACCAGAAGAAGGAAGTGAGCTACGAGGAGGCGATCCGCCATGCCGACTCGCAGAACCAGCTGCGCCTGCGCATCAAGCTCGCGGCCGGCGTCGTCATGCAGCCGGAGGCGGCCCCCGAGGCCGAGCCGGAACTGGCGATGATGCCGGATCCCGAATCGACACCCCCTCCCGCTGCCGCTGTTCCTTCGTTCGCCAGCGAGCATCCCGGCAACCGTTTCAGTCCCGATCGTTCCCCGCCGCCGGCGCGGGCGGCCAGATAGGCGAAAGCTGATGAAGCCGGGACTACGAGCCCTGCGCCCGCGGCAATAAACGGCGGTCTTAAAGGACTTTGAAGCGGACAGGGCTTTGCGGCAGCCGCGGCCCGCCGCGGGCGCGGCAGCCCCAGGATGGAGTGCCGGCCCCGCTCAGAACACCGCGTTGATCTTCTGCCCGGCGCGCCACCGGCCGACGATATCCAGCGCGCCCAGGCCGCGCAGGAAATCCTCGTCCCAGCTTTGCGCGGCGGCGGGCACGCCGTCCGCGGCCTCGGCCAGCAGCGCGGCCACATGCACCGCGCCGGCCGGCCCGAAACGCTTGTCGCCCGAAGCCGAGGGCCGGTGGTGATGGGCCACGGCTTCCACCAGCGGCAGCGGCAGGCCGAGCAGGGTCAGCATGAAGGCCCCCACCTCGGCGTGGTTGCAGCCGAGCACTTCCGTCTCCACCAGCGGCAGCGGCCGGTCGCCGTCCGCGGCGGCGGCCATCACCTTGCTGAAGTCCTGCGGCATGGCGCCGGCCAGGACGAAGTAGCCGACGTGGTGCAGCATGCCGGCGGAGAACGCGGTCTTGCGCTCTTCCGGGTGGCTCATCATGGACGCGGCCAGGCCGGCCACGTGCTGCGAGCGGTTTTGCAGCGCCTCCATGGTGTATCCCGGCGGCAGCCGCAGCGGCATCTTGGCGGCGCTCAGCATCAGGCTCAGCAGCGCGCTGCGCAGCTGCTCCAGGCCCAGGCGCGTCGCGGCGTCCCGCACCGTGCGCACCGCGCGGCCAAAGCCGAAATACGGCGAGTTGGCCAGCTGCAGCACCCGCGCGCTCATCGCCGGGTCCTGCTCGACGATCGCCGCAGCGCTGGCCGAAGTGCACTCCGGCCGCCGCAGTTCGGCGGTCAGCTTCCAGTACAGCTGCGGCAGCGGTGGCAGGGCATGCACAGCGGCGACGGCGCGCTTGACCGCCGGCAACTGCGCCTTGCCCAGCAGGTCGGCGACGCGGTCGATGGCGCGCTGCAGCGTGAGGATGTCGTCCGGGCGGATCAGCACCTGGTGGGCGACCGGCATGACGCTTTCCGCCTCGCCGCGGTCCAGCCCCACCGACAGCACGAAGCGCACGGTCTGCGGATGGCGCCTGCGCACCTGCTCCAGCAGCTCGCCGGCGCTTCCGTCCTGGAGATGCGCGCCGCACACCACCAGCTCGGCCGGCTGGCGCTCGAGCTCGGCCAGCGCTTCCGCGGCGCCGCGAGCAAAGCGCAGCTCCCAGCGGTCGGCGCGGTGGCGCAGCGCCTGGCGCAGGCGCTCCGGCGCATCCGCTTCGGCATTGACGAACAGGATTCTGATCACGCCAACCTCCTACGCCTTCCGGCCACCCCTGGGGACGCTGCTGCTCCAGTCTGCGCCATTTCCGGTCGGGCCGACTTGATCTGGATCAAGCCGGCGTGCGGTGAAGGGAAGGAGAGGCGGTTGCGCCCGCTGCGCCGGGCCTCGAAATCGATGCCGTTGGGGTTGGATACGAGGCCCGATGCGGCGGGTCTGCACCTGGGAGACCTGGCCGATTGCCTGCACGGGCCCGGAGGCGCCGTGCGATACGCCTGCGGCTCGTGTAACCAAGCATCCGGACGGTGCAAATGGACTGGCATCCTCAAAAGAGCTTGCCATGAGCAAAATACGCATCCTCTGCGACCTCGCGTCTGCGCCCGTTCCGGTTCCGCCGTCTTGGTATGCGATTCCGCTACGGCTCATCGCCGGCTATGGCTTTTTTTCACATGGTTACGCAAAGCTCGCCCGCGGGCCTGACCATTTCGCATCGATTCTGGCGGCGATGGGAATGCCGTTCCCGGACGTCCTGGGCTGGACCACGGTCGTCGTCGAGCTTCTCGGTGGAATGATGGTGATCGCCGGCGCGTTCGTCCCGCTGGTTACGGCGCCGATGACCGCGATCCTCCTGGTCGCAACCTTTACGGTCCACCTGCCCAACGGGTTCAGCTCCATCAAGCTGCTGTCTTACGACGCAGCCGGCGCGCATTTCGGGCCGCCGGGGTACGAAACCGACCTGCTCTACCTGGCTGCATTGCTGGCGTTGTGCATCGCCGGCACGGGGCCGATGTCTGTCGATTCCTGCGTGCAGAGTGCGCGCCGGAGGAAGAAGCGCCTGCCATAGGCCCGATGGCAGTTGCGGCGGGGTCACCAGCGCAGCAGTCGCGGTCCCCACAACGCGCCCGCCGCAGCGACAAGCGCGAGCGCCAGGCTGTACCACGTCAAGACGAAGACGGCGGAGATTTCCGGGCAGTGGAGACAGTAGATCGCCGCCGCCCAGGATCCGGCGGTCAGGCTTGCGGCGGCACCGGCGGCCCGCGGCCGGGTCGGCGCAAATCGGCGAAACGACCAAATCACCCCTGCGGACATCGGAAGCGACAGGAGCAGCAGCATGACCAGGCATCGCGTCCAGTTCTTCCCAAGAAACAAGGCCGGCCATTCGCTGGCCGGTGTGTGAGCAAGCTCGCCTGTTCCGACCAGGGCCAGAAGCAGCACCGGCATCGCGATCGGCCACACGCTGCCGAACGATTGCGACGTGGGCCGCGCTAGGCGCGTGGTCGCCAGGAACGCCGCGGTCCCCAGCCAGGCCGCATACGTCCATTTCATCCAGAACGAAACGCCAGTGGCTGCCTGGCGCAGGTCCGGACGAATGCCGAGGCCCGCCACCACGCAAAGCGCGACAACCGCGCCGCCCGCCAGCAGGCCGCTGGCGAGACGGCGTCCGGTGGCATGGGGTGGCACCGCGGGCACGTCCCGCGCAAGAGATTGAATGAGTTCCTCGGTCGGCATCTTCATCGTCTGACACCCCTGATCTTCGCCGCGAGGGCTTTCAGCCCCCGATGAACTGAGACCTTCACGTCGGACTCGCCCAGTCCCGCCGCCTCGGCCGCTTCCGCGATGCTGTAACCCGCGATGTGCGTATCGCGGATCGCGCGCGCCTGCTTTGCGGTGAGGCCAGCCAGGAGAGTGTCCAGATCCATTCTGGCCGACAGGGCGTTCTCGAAGCCTTCCGCGACCAGGATCTCGTCCAGGTTCTCGGTAACCGGGATCGCTCGCCGGCGGCGGAGGTGGTCCACCAGGCGGTAGCGGGCGATGGCAAAAAGCCACGCGGTAAAAGGCCGCTTTACGTCAAAGGTCGCGCGGCGCGTGTGCACGGCGATCAGAACCTCCTGCACGAGATCCTCGGTGTCCTCGTTCAAGTCATGTAACCGGCGCGAAAAGAAAGAGCGCAACAAGGGAACAAGCGCGCGCAGCAGTGCCGCGTGCGCGTCGGCATCGCCGGCAAGCCCGTTGAGCATCAACGCCTTGAGCTGATCCTCTGTTGCGCTCATTCACTCTCCTGATGGGAGTACGCCGCCGCGCCGCGGACGGTTACAGCGCTCGCCAACCCACCGATGTAACCGCGGCTCGCCTCGGCGCGAATTCCCGGTGTGAGCAGCCGTCAGCGTTTCCATCGATGACCTCCGACCGACCATGAGCAGGAAGCCCATCATCCTCCGTGCCCCCACCACCCGGCAGGCCCCGTGGGCAACTGGAGCGGGGATCGGCGGCGAGGTGCCTGTCGCGCCGGCACCGGCGCCGGTCGAAGAGGGGAAGACCGGCGGCCACGAAGCCGTGAGCGCCCCATGCCTGGATGCAGCCTACAACCTGGCGCGCTGGTTGTCGGGCAATGATCGCGGCGCAGAAGCGCTGCTTCTGGACGCCTGCGCGCGCGGATGCGAGGCGGTGTCAGGGCTGAGCGGGAAGGAAGTGCGCATCCGCTTGCTGGCCCTGATTCACGAAGCATTTTATTCCAGCCCCCGTGATGCGGTGGACCCGAGCCCGGACGCCGCATATGCAGCGGGCCCCGTGCCGAGCCTCGCCGAGGCATTCATGGCCCTGCCCTCCCGGCTGCGTGAGACCCTGGTGCTTCGGGAACTCGAAGGCCTGTCGTACGCGGAAATTGCCGAAATCACCGGAATGACCCTCCCGGCGGTGGCATCCACCCTGGCGTGTGCGCGCTCGATGTTGAGCCGGTGGATCGAAACGAAGCAAGGATAGAGAAGGCGGCGCTGCGGGGGTCCAACAGCGGCATCAGTCAACTGTCTCGAGCAGCGGTGCACCCCGGCGGGGACGCGTGCTTCGTGCTCATGGAAAGGCGCCGGCCGGAGACACCCGGCCGGCGCTCAGAGCGGCTTACTTGATCGCTTCGAAGGTGCCGCCAACCTGATCGCACTGGTCCTTCGTCATGGCCACGAAGCCCTGGCCCTTGCAAGAGTTTTGACCCTTGCAGGCGTTGCCCGCGGTCTTGCAGCTGCTGTGTCCCTTGCACGCGTTGACGCCCATGCAGTGGCCGGTCCTGGAGTGCTGGGTCTTGCCGGCGCTTGCCACAGGAGCGGTCAGCAGCAGCATGGCGGCGGCGGTTGCGACGGCGGCGCCGCTGAGAGTCGGGGAAGGCTTCATATCTGTTACTCCTGAGCTGTGGGAAGTGCCTCCGGAGTAGATTGAGGGAATATGCCCGGGCAGGAAACGGCACATCGTTCGCCGGTTATGTCCTGCAGTCCGAAGTTGGCGCCCGACTGTTGCGGCCGCAGGCGCTTCGCCCGCCGCGGCTCACCTGAAATCGCAGGTGAAGGTCATGCCGTACACCCGCGTCATGCCGGCATATGCGAACACCGTATCTCCCAGCTTCACCACCGAGCTGCGGTAGAACTCGTTGCCGAGGTTGCGGCCGTAGGCGCTGAGCGACCACTTGCGGTCCGGCGGAGTCAGGGCCAGGCGCAGGTCGTAGACGCGGTGGGCTTCCAGCGCGAACAGGGGATCGTGCTCCAGCGTCGCATTGGTGCCGCCGCTGTAGGTGAAGCCGGCGCCGGGGGTGAGGTTGAGGTCTTGGTTGAGGGCGAAGGTGTAGTTGGCGAGCAGGGCCGCCTGCAGGCGCGGCGTGTAGTTGAAGGGCTGGCCGGCGAAGTCGAAGTCGTCGCCCTGGTTGTCCTTGCCCCGGTACTCGATCACCTTGGTGCGGATGTAGGAGCCGGCCGCGTTGAGGAACAGCCGCGGCAGCGGAGTCCAGTTGGCGGACAGCTCCACGCCCGCGTCGAGCGATTTCGGCACGTTCTGCAGGTATTGCAGCGCGCCGAAGATCGGGTCCTTGAAATAGGTCAGCAGCTGCTTGTTGCGGTAGTTGTAGTAGAAGGCGGAGAGATTGGCCTGCAGGCTGCGCTGCGGCGAGGCGTACTTGGCGCCGAGCTCGTAGGCGTCGAGCCGCTCCTGCACCACCGGCCGCAGGCTCTGCTGGTCTACCGAGAACACGGTGGGGAAGCTGCCGGCCTTGTAGCCGCGCGAGTACGAGGCGTAAAGCAGGCTGTCCCGGGCCGGGGTCCAGCTCAGCACCGAGCGCCACGACAGGTTGTGCTCGGCCAGCGAGTCGACGAACAGCCCGGCGTTGTTGCTGGCGTCGAGGCTGCCGCAGGCGCCCTGCGGCACGGTGGAGTGGCCGCCCTTGAGGAAGCTGGCGGCGGTGAAGAAGGGGAAGGGGATGATGGAGTCGTTGTCGGCCAGCACGAAGGTGCAGCCGGAGTAGTCCTGCCGCTCCCGCGTGTAGCGCAGGCCCAGGGTCAGCTTGAGCGGGTCGAGCAGCTGCCAGCTGCCGTCGGCGAAGGCGCTCTGCTCGCGCACCTGGGTGTCGCTCCGCGCCGCGCCTTTCTGGAAGAACAGCGGCTTGTCCAGCGGCGCCGTGTCGCCGTAAATGAAGACGTTGAGGCTGTTTTCGGAGCCCAGGCCCTCGTCCATCTCGTGGTGCTTGTCGTAGTCGGCGTTGACGCCTACCAGCCAGTCGCCGCGGTCGCCGGCCTTGCCCGACAGGCGCAGCTCGCCCTGCGCCGTGCGGATCCAGGCGTGCAGCACCTGGTCGATGTCCTCCAGGTTCATGCCGCCCTGCGGCAGCGAGGAGCCGTCGGCGCGCATCTGCTGGACGCTGAACAGGCCGGTGAGATTGACGGTGTCGCCGAGGTCCCAGCTGGGCCGCAGCGAGGCCATCCAGAAATTGTCGTGCAGGCCGTACTCGTATGCGGGATGCGGGTTCCAGTCGGCGATCTGCGGATTGCGGTTGCCCGGAATCAGCGGGTAGTTCGCCACCGACGGATCGAGAAAGGCGCTGTTGAGGTCCAGGCCGGTGAGGGTGCGCAGCAGGGTGGTGAACTGCGGGTCCAGCGGCAGCTTGAACTGCGCCTGGCGCGCCACGGCATAGGGTGCCTGCGGCTCGCTCCTGTCGGTCCAGCCGGACAGCGTCAAGCGCAGCTGGAAGCGGTCCGCCGCCTGCCAGTCCAGGATGCCGCGCGCCGCCTGCTTGTTGAGCCTGCCGAGGCGATCGCCGGGGCGGGTGTTGCTGATCTGCCAGCCTTCCTGCGAGGTGGTACTGCCGGCGGCGAAGCGGCCGCGCAGCGAGTCGGTGAGCGGGCCGCCGACATAGCCCTCGGCGTCGACGCGGCCGAAGCTGCCGTAGGACAGCTCGCCGCCGGCGGCGAAGCGCGGGCCGGGCTTGTTGGCGATGTAGTTGACCGCCCCGGCGGTGGCGTTGCGGCCGTAGAGCGTGCCCTGCGGGCCGCGCAGCACCTCGACCCGGCGCAGGTCCAGGTCCGGCCCCTTGCTCATGATCGGGTAGGCCAGGCTCACCTCGTCGTTGTAGATGCCGACGGTGGAGGTGGTGGCGAAGCTGGAGTCGGCGAAGCCCACGCCGCGCAGGGTGTAGGTGGGCGTGTCGAAGCCGGAGTCGGCGGCGCTGAAGCCCGGCACCAGCTTGCCGAGGTCGCGCATGTCGCGGATGCCGACCGCCTCCAGCTCCTCGCCCTGGAAGCTGGCAATCGCCATCGGCACCGCGTTGATCGCCTCGCTGCGCTTCTGCGCCGTCACCACCACCTGCTGCAGCCGGGTGTCGTCCGCCGCCGCCGGCAGGCACAGGCACAGGCCCAGTCCGGCCGCCGCCAGCAGGCGCGGTTGTCCGCGGCGCAAACTCGTCGTCTTCATCCCTGGCCCCTGGCTCGGTGCGGGCGCGGCCTGGCGCACCCATGCGGTCGGGGAGCCACTATGACGGGCGGCGGGGCGGCGGAAAAATACCTTTTTCTTGTTTGGTTATGTCCTGCGATCCGGTATCTCCGGACCGAACCGTTGCGCCGCTTTCACGGTCTGTCTTTCAGTGGGCTCACCCACCCGTTTCCCGGATGCCTGAGGCGGTCAAGAGCGGCGACATGGAAGCACCTGTGATCTTCGTGGTGGACGACAACACCGATGCCGGCGAGCTGGCGTCGCTCCTGCTGGTTTCCTATGGCTGGCAGGTCCGCAGCTTCGGCGACGCCCGCAGCTGCGTGGAGGCGGCGCTGCGGCAGCCGCCGGCCTGCATCCTCAGCGACCTCAACATGCCGGTCATGGATGGCCTGCAGCTGATGGATGCGCTTGCCGGGGCTGGGCTGCGGGTGCCGGTGGTGATCACCACGGCGTCCCCGGCCGATTCCGCTCCGGCGCGGCGGGCGGTGCGGCGCGCCGCGGGCATGATCGGCAAGCCTTACGAGGGCGACCGGCTGCACGAGCTGCTGGCGCGCGCGGTGGCGCAGGCTCCCGAGGCGATGCCGCTGCCGCTCCGGCTCGCGAGCTGACTCAAAGCTTTCAGTCCCCTTTCGGCTCGCTCGTCCGGCTGACCTGAACCAACCGACAGGATGGCGGGTCGGTAAACTGTGGCGTCAGCGCATTCAAACGGAGTTGCGTCAGCCAGAAGATCCGCGCCGCGGAAAGGACTCCAGATGAACGTTACTATTGCTCAGTCCCATCGGTCATGGCCCGCGGCGGTCCCCGCGGCCCGCAACGCTCCGCCGCTGGAGTTCACCCCCGCCGGCCGCGGCTTCCGCATCTTCGGTTCCGCGCACGGCGACCTGCTCGCCGCCATCGTCGAATCCTCCCAGGACGCCATCATCAGCAAGACGCTGGACGGCATCATCACCTCCTGGAACAGCGGCGCCAGGCGCCTGTTCGGCTACGAACCGGTCGAGGCGATCGGCCAGTCCATCACCCTCATCATCCCGCCGGACCGGCTGCCGGAAGAGGACGCGATCCTGGCGCGGCTGCGCGCCGGCGAGCGCATCGAGCACTACGAGACGGTGCGCATGACCAAGCACGGCGACCTGGTCGATGTGTCGATCACCGTTTCGCCGGTGCGCGACCGCAGGGGCCGGGTGATCGGCGCCTCCAAGGTGGCGCGCGACATCAGCGAGCGCAAGCAGGCCGAAGCCGTGCGGCGCGAGTCGGAGCGCCGCAAGGACGAGTTCCTCGCCATCCTGTCGCACGAGCTGCGCAATCCCCTGACGCCGCTGCTCACCGCCGCCGAGCTGATGCGGAGGGGAAAATCCGCGCCCGACCCGCAGTGGCTGTCCGAGCTGATCCAGCGCCAGGTCCGCCACATGGGGCGCCTGATCGACGACCTGCTCGACGTCTCGCGCCTCGGCGCCGGCAAGGTCATCCTCGACCGGCAGCGGATCGACCTGGCGCCGGTGCTGCAGAACGCCATCGAAGCCAATCGGGCGCTGATCGACAAGCTCGGCCACGAGCTGGACTGCGCGGTACCGCCGCGGGCCTTTTTCGTCCACGCCGATCCGGCCCGCCTGGCCCAGGTCTTCTCCAACCTGCTCAACAACGCGGCCAAGTACACCGATGCCGGCGGCCGCATCGCGGTGACGGCGGAGCGGGATGGGAGCAGCGTGGCGATCAGGGTCCGCGACAGCGGCATCGGCGTCGCCGCCGACCAGCTGGGCAGCATCTTCGGCCTCTACATGCAGGCCGACGACGCGCTGGCCCGCTCCCGCGGCGGGCTGGGCATCGGCCTGACGGTGGCGCGCCGGCTGGTCGAACTGCACCACGGCAGCCTCTCGGCCAGCAGTCCGGGTCTGGGCCTGGGCAGCGAATTCACCGTGCGCCTGCCGCTGGCCGAGGACGAGGCGGCGCCGGAAGGCGGCCGCAGCGCGGCGCCGGATGTCCCGGCCCGCGCCCGCCGCATCCTGATCGCCGACGGCAACGCGGACTCCGCCGAGAGCCTGGCGCTGCTGCTGCGCGCCGCCGGGCACAGCGTGGAGGTCGCGCACGACGGCGTCGCCGCCCTGGCCGGGGCCGCGCGCTCGCGGCCCGAGGTCGTGCTGATGGACCTGCTGCTGCCCGGGTTGAACGGCATCGAGGCGGCGCGGCGCCTGCGGCAGGAGCTGGGGCGCGATGCGATGCTGATCGCCATCACCGGGCTCGGCCAGGAAAGGCACCGCCAGGCGGCGCAGGAAGCCGGCTTCGACCACCACGTGCTCAAGCCGGTCGAGGCCGCCATGCTCGAAGCGCTGATCGCCAGGCTGCGCTGAACGCCGCCGCCGGAGCGCCGGCGGGGAACCTTGCGCGCCCGCGGGCGGCCTGAAATGCAGGCCATTCGCGGGAGCACCGGGAATCATGGAGACGCAAGGACTGCTGGACGCGGCGGGGCAGGCCCTGCGCATGGCGCTGCTGATGGGATGGCAGATCTTCTGGGGCATCAGCCTCGGCTTCCTGCTCGCGGCCGTGATCGAGGTGGCCGTGCCGAAGTCGCGCGTGGCCCAGGCCCTGCCGGACGCCTCGCCCCGGTCGCTGCTGCGGGCCGGAGTGTTCGGCGCGGCGTCCTCGTCCTGCTCCTATGCCGCCGTCGCGATCGCGCGATCGCTGTTCCGCAAGGGTGCCGATTTCACCGCCGCGATCGCCTTCCAGTTCGCTTCCACCAACCTGGTGCTCGAGCTCGGCATCCTGCTGGCGCTGCTGATGGGCTGGCGCTTCACCCTGGCCGGGTTCGTTGGCGGCGTGCTGATGATCGGCCTGCTGGCGCTGCTGTTCCGCTGGTTCCTGCGCGCCGGCCTGGTTGCGCAGGCGCGCCGCGAGGCGGATCGCGGCGTCGCCGGCAAGATGGAAGGCCACGCCGCGATGTCGCTGGAGGAGGCGGACGGCGGCTTCTGGCAAAGGCTGTTCTCGGCCCGCGGCTTCACCGCCGTGAGCCATGCCTACGTCATGAACTGGACCATGCTGTGGAAGGACATGCTGCTGGGCCTGGCGCTGGCCGGCGCGGTGTCGGCCTGGGTGCCGCACCAGGCCTGGAGCCAGCTGTTCCTCGCCGGCCATCCGCGCATCGCCGCGGTCTGGGGGCCGCTGATCGCGCCCCTGGTCGCGGTCGCGTCCTTCACCTGCTCCATCGGCAACGTGCCGCTGGCCGCGGTGTTGTGGAACGGCGGCATCAGCTTCGGCGGCGTGATCGCCTTCCTCTTCGCCGACCTGATCATCATTCCGATCCTCGACATCCTGCGCAAGTACTACGGCTGGCGCATGATGTGGTTCCTGCTGGCGACTTCCTACGCGGCGATGGTGGCGGCGGCGTGGCTGGTGGAGCTGCTCTTCGCCGGCGCCGGCCTGGTGCCGCAGCAGCATGCCGCGCGCATCGCGGAGATGCAGGTCCGGTTCAACTACACCGCCGTGCTCAACCTCGTGCTGCTCCTGCTCGGGGTCGTGCTGCTGTGGCGGTTCCTCAAGACCGGCGGCAGGGCGATGCTCAGGCAGATGCAGGGCGGAGCGGCGGGGCACCACGCGCACGCCCATCATGGCCACTGAGCGCGGCGGCCGGGCCGGGCCGCTTCCGCGTACAATGCCCTGCCGCCGCCCGGACCCGCCCGAACCGTCCCTTGTCCCGCCTGGCCTTCCTCAACCACTGGAAAACCCGCATCGTCTTCTGGTGCGGCGCCATCGCGGTCGGGCTGGTGGCGGTGGGCTTCGCCCAGGCCTGCACCTGGGCCATCGATGAGCACGCCCGGCTGATCGCGCACTGGCCGTACCTGGCGCCGCTGGTCACGCCGCTGGGCCTGGTCCTGGTGGTGTGGGCCACGCGCAGCCTTTCCCCCGGCGCCCGCGGCAGCGGCATTCCGCAGGCCATCGCCGCGCTGGATCAGCCCGACGCCGGGGCGCGCTCCGGCCTGCTGAGCCTGCGCATCGCCCTGGCCAAGATCGCGCTCACCGTGCTGGGCCTGCTCAGCGGCGCCTCGGTCGGCCGCGAGGGGCCGACGGTGCACGTCGGCGCCTCGATCATGGACGCGCTCGGCCGCATCGCGCACTTCCCGTACGACTACGTGCGGCGCAGCCTGGTGCTGGCCGGCAGCGCCGCCGGCCTGGCGGCGGCGTTCAACACGCCGATCGCCGGCATCGTCTTCGCCATCGAAGAGATGGCGCGCTCGCTGGAGGAGCGCACCACCGGCATCCTGCTCACCGCCGTGATCCTCGCCGGCATGGTCAGCCTCGGCCTGCTCGGCGACTACACCTACTTCGGCATGGCCCGGGCGCAGCTGCCGAGCGTCGCGTCCTGGCTGGCGGTGCCGGTGTGCGGACTGGCCGGCGGGCTCGCCGGCGGCGGCTTCAGCCGCGTCCTGATCGACGCCGGCCGGCGCATCGCGCCACTGGCCGCGCGGCGGCCGTTCGCGCTGGCCTTCATCCTCGGCGCGGTGATCGCCGGCTTCGGCCTGCTTTCCCACGGCGGCACTTACGGCACCGGCTACGAGCAGGCGCGCGGCCTGCTCACCGGCGAGTCCGACCCGGGCTTCCTGTTCCCGATGCTCAAGCTGCTGGCGACGCTGGCGTCCTACCTCACCGGCATGCCCGGCGGCATCTTCTCGCCGTCGCTGGCCACCGGCGGCGGCCTCGGCGCCGACCTGGCGCCGCTGGTGCCGCAGGCGCCGCTGGCGACGATGGTGGTGCTGGGCATGGCCGGCTACTTCACCGGCGTGACGCAGTCGCCGCTGACCGGCGCGGTGATCGTGATGGAAATGGTCGACGACCACGCCCTGATCCTGCCGATGCTCGCCACCGCCTTCCTCGCCCTGGGCGTGTCGCGCCTGATCTGCAAGACGCCGGTGTACCGCGCGCTGGCGGCGTCGTTCGGGGCGCCGGCGAAGCCGCCTGCGGCCGCCTAGGGCCTCCGCGCAAAATGCCCGCCGGCCTCGCGCCGGCGCGCTGCTCCCCGAACGCCACCCGCCACAGGAGGAATCGAGCGGCGCGCGTGGGTGAAGCAGGCCGAAGGCTCAGTCGGCGACGTGCACCACCACCTTGCCGAAGTTCTTGCCCTCGAACAGGCCCTGCATCATGTCGGGCGCGTGCTCCAGGCCTTCGACCACGTGCTCCAGCGGCTTGATCCTGCCGCTGAGGATCCAGTCCTTCATCTCCTTCTTGAACTGCTGATGCAGCGCCGTGCCGAGCCAGTCGGTGGTGACCAGGCCGCTGATGCGCAGGCGGCGGACGATGATCTCGTTGAGCAGCAGGCCGGTGCGGTCGCCGCCGGGTGGCAGCTCGCTCTGGCCGTAAGTGGCCATCATGCCGCAGACGGCGATGCGCGCGTTGCGCCGGAAGTAAGGCAGCGCCACGTCGAGCACCTTGCCGCCGGCGGCCATGACATAGCAATCGATGCCGTACTTGCTGTAGACCGCCTTGACCTGCGTCAGGAAGTCCTTGGACTTGCGGTCGAGGCAGACGTCGAAGCGGTACTGCTCCAGCGCGTAGCGGCATTTCTCCGGGCCGCTGGCGCCGGCCAGGACCAGGGCGCCCTTGAGCTTGCCCAGCTGGCCGACGATCTGGCCCAGGCCGCCGAGGGCCGAGCCGATGGTCAGCACTTCGCCGGCCTGGGTCCGGGTCAGCTCGGTGACGGCGATGTAGGCGCCGAAGCCGCTGACGCCGAGCGCGCCGAGCAGGTAGGACGGCCGGGGCAGGTCCGGGTCGACCTTGGCGATATCGCCGCCGTTGGAGACGTGGTAGTCCTGCCAGCCCCAGGCGCCGTGCACCAGCTCGCCTTCGCGGAAGTCCGGGTGGTTGGATTGCTCGACCCGGCCGACGGTGGCGCCGGCCATGACGCCGCCGATGGGGATGGACTCGCCCAGGGACGAGACCTGCTGCACGCGGCGGTAGAGGTAGGAGTCCACCCCGGCCCAGGTGGTGCGGACCAGGATTTCGCCTGCGCCCGGCTCGGGTGCCAGGGCTTCGCTGAGGCTGAAGACGTTGGCGGTGGGAATGATGTAGCGGGGCCGCTCCGCGACGATGATCCGGCGATTTACCTTGCGCATGTTTCCTCCGCTGACAAAGGCGGGCAACGCTGCAGGCCGGCGCGCCCCCGTCCGGAAATTGCGCCAGGCGGGTCCACTTTACTCCCCTCCGGCGCGCCCGGGAGGCGGGCCGGGGAACCGATTCCCCACGGCGCCGTCCAAGACGCCAGGGAAGGCGGATGTCCGGGGACCTCACGGACCGATCCGCCGGTGCGCTCGCACGCAAGAGCTCTGCAGGGGGAACACCCGTACATGCCGGAAGAGTTGCCCGAGGACGTCGCCGCGTTCCTGATGCGGCACATCGATTCCGTGCCGCAGCTGGAGGGCCTGCTGCTGCTGTGGGAATCGGCCGGGCAGCCCTGGTCCGGCGAGGAGCTGGCGGCCCGCCTGTACCTGCGCGGCGAATCGGTCCAGCCGCTGCTGGCGGGCCTGGTGCGCAGGCGCCTGATCGAGCCGGCCGCGGACGGCTTTGTCTTCCCCGCCGACTCGCCGCAAGCCGGGCTGGTCGCCCGGGTCGCCGCCGCCTACCGCGCCAACCTGATCCAGGCGGCCGGGCTGATTCATTCCAAGGCGTCCAGCGCGGTGCGCGAGTTCGCGCAGGCGTTCCGGATCAAGAAGGAGTCCTGACATGGCCGCAGCCGTCTACCTGCTGGGTGCGTTGACCACGTTGCTGTGCACGGTGCTGCTGCTGCGACGATATTTCCACGGCCGCGCGCGGCTGCTGATGTGGAGCGGGCTGTGCTTCGCCGGCCTGACCTTCACCAACGCGCTGGTCTTCGTCGACCTGGTGGTGCTGCCCGAGGTCGACCTGTATCTTTGGCGCCTGGCGGCCGGCATCGTCGCCATGGCGCTGATGATCTACGGCCTGGTGTGGGAGGCGGAATGAACCGGCTGACCGTGATCCATTTCCTGCTCGGCGTGCTCAGCACGATGTTCGGCGTGGCGGCGCTGTTTTTCCTGAAGTTCTGGCGGCGCACGCGGGATCGGCTGTTCCTGGCCTTCGCCGCGGCGTTCTTCATCGAGGGCCTCACGCGCCTGCCGCTGCTGGTCGTCGACGCGCCCGGGGACACCGGCCCGTCGATCTATGTGGCGCGCCTGGTCGGCTATCTGCTGGTGCTGGCCGCGATCGTGCAGAAGAACCGCGGCAACGGCCGCTCCTGAAGGTCCTAGAGCGCCGCGGACGGCGCGGCGGCGATGGCCCGGCGCGACAGCTCGACCAGCTCGGCCAGGTTGCCGACGATGAGATCGGGCGCGTGCGGGTGGCGCGGCGTCCGCGGAAAGATCTTGCGCAGCCAGGCCTCGTCCCAGCCGGCGCCGTTGTAGAACACGGCGGTGACGCCGGCCGCCTTGGCGGCGACGATGTCGGTGGTGCTGTCGCCGACGTACCAGCAGTGCGCGTCGGGTGCGGCGCCGAGGTCGGACAGCGCCTTGAGCACCAGGTCGGGGTGCGGCTTGCGGCGCTCCACATCGTTGCCGCAGACCATGGTGTCGAACAGCTCGTGCCAGCCGGTGCCGTCGACGGTGTAGATCTCGTGCGCCATGAAGCGGCGGTTGCGGTTGGAGAGCACGCCCAGGCGCAGCCCCAGCGCCCTGAGCTCGGCCAGGCGCGCGCGGCCGTCCGCCTCCAGCGGCTTCACCGGGCCGAAGAAGCGCGCGTACTGGCGGTCGAACTCGCGGTGCGCGATCGACTTGGCCTCCTCGTCCGCGCCGAACAGCACTTCGAAGATGTCGGTGCGGGAGATCTTGCGCTCCGCCTTGATCCTCGGATGGAGGGAGCGGTGCTCGCGCGCATGGCGCACCAGCCGCGCATCCTCCGCGGTCTTCGACTGTCCCTCCGGCACCAGCCGCTCGATCAGCCCGAGCCGCACCAGCTGCGGAATCACCTCGTCCAGCGCGTAGTACATCGCGTCCATGGTGTCGACCAGGGTCGCGTGCCAGTCGAACAGGATGATCCGCGGGCCTGCGGGCAGCTTTTCTGGCAGGGACATCGCGGGCGCTCCGTGCCGGTCGGGCGACCATTATTGCTCCGCCTGCGCCCGGGCGCCCGGAGTGAACTTTCCGCAGGGCCGCGGAGACTGAAATGTTGCTTCCGACAACGGTTCGTCGCCGGGGCAGCCGCCGCGCTAGCGCACGGCGGCCGGCGCCGGCGCGCTATGCCGGCGGGTGGTAAGGGAGAACCCGGCGCACCGCGGGACGCTGCGCCATCCGCTCGAAATGCTCGCGGATGCGCGGATAGGCGGCGGCGTCCAGGCCGATGCGCGCCAGCCAGCGCGTCATCAGGAACAGGTAGGGATCGGCGACGGTGAACTGCCCGCCCATCACCCAGGGGCCCTTGAAGCGGAACCGCTCGATCAGGCCGAACTGCTGCGCATAGGCGGCAACGGCCTGGTGCGACAGGTGCGCGCGGCAATGCTCGTCGGCGGCCCAGCGGTAGGGGCGGAAGTGGTGGGCGAAGCTGACGTGGAGGGTCGAGGAGAGGAAAGCGTTGAACGAAGCCAGCTGCGCCGCCTCGAAAGGATCGGCGGGCACCAGCCCGGCCTCGGGCGCCAGTGCGGCGATGTAGCCGAGGATCGCCGGCACCTCGGTGAGGGGGCCGTGCGGCGTCTGCAGCACCGGCACGCGGCCGAGCGGGTTCAGGGCCATGAACTCCGGCGATTTCTGCTGCTCGCGCGCGAAGTCGACCTTCACCAGTTGGTGGCCGAGCCCGGCTTCTTCCAGGGCGAGGTGGGCGGCGAGCGCGCAGCTGTTCGGCGCGTAGTGGAGCCGCAGCAGCACGCCGCTCACGGCAGCAGCTCCCGCGCCCCGGCCCACAGCCTGGCGGCCAGCGCGGCCGCCGGCTCGGCGCGGGCCAGGGCGGCGGCCTGGCCCGCCCAGGCCTGCATGCGCTGGACGTCGCCGGCCTTGCCGGCCGCGGCGCGCATCGGCGCGGTCAGGCCGCGCTGCACCGGATAGGGGGCGGGCGCCGGCGCCTCCGGCGCGGTCGCCGCCAGCACGTAGCCGGTGGCGATGCTCCTGCCGGCACGGCCGCTGAAGACGCGGCTGACGACGGTGTCCTCCGGCAGGGTCCTGCCGATGGCCTCGGCCCAGGCCGGGTGGATGCCGGCCTCCGGGCAGCGCAGGAAGCCGGTGCCGATCTGCACCGCGCTGGCGCCGAGCGTGAGTGCCGCGGCGATGCCGCGCGCGTCGGCGATGCCGCCGGTCGCCACCACCGGCACCGCGACGGCGTCGACCACGGCCGGCAGCAGGGCGAACAGGCCGGCCATGCGCCGCTCCGCCTGGCCGGCGTCGAAAGCGGCGCGGTGGCCGCCGGCTTCGGCGCCCTGCGCGACGATGACATCGGCGCCGGCGGCCTCGGCGGCCTTGGCTTCCGCGACGGTCGAGACAGCGGCGAACCAGGCGATGCCCCTGGACTTCATCCGCGCCACGAAGCCGGCCGGAAACAGGCCCATCACCGAGGACAGCACCGGCGCGCCGCTTTGCAGCAGGGCTTCGCACTGCGCGGCGAAGTCCGGCGGCGCCTTGTCGCCCGCGTCCGGCGGTACTGGCGCGCCGAAGCGTTCCAGGAACCCGCGCAGCCGCGCCTCGTGGGCCGGATCGCGCGGCGGCGGCGGATCGGGAATCCACAGGTTCACCTGGAACGCGCCGCCGCCGGCGCCGCGCACCGCCTCCGCCCAGCGCCCGATCTCCTCCGGCGTCATCAGCAAGGCGCCGCAGGCCCCCATGCCGCCGGCCCGGATCACCGCGGCCGACAGCGGCGGCGCGCAGGCCCCGGCCATCGGCGCCAGCAGCAGCGGCAGCCGGATGCCGAAACGGCGGGTGAAAGACGCGCTGCGCTGTTGCCAGTCCATGGGCCACCTCCACGGCGATTGTGGCCGGGGTGCGCTGCCGTTTCAAACGATGTATTTTGAAGGCTGGTATCTGATCCACAGATAGGTGGGCGGCCCATGGACAGCCACGACCTGCGGGTATTCGAAGCGGTGGCGCGCTGCGGCGCCATGAACAAGGCGGCGGAGTCCCTGCATACGGTCCAGTCCAACGTCACCGCGCGCATCCGCGCGCTGGAGGCCGAGCTGGGCACGGAGCTGTTCCGCCGCCACAGCCGCGGCGTGGAGCTGACCCAGGCTGGCGAGCGCCTGCTGCCCTACGCGCTGAAGGCGGCGCGGCTGCTGGTGGAGGCGGCGCGGGCGGTGCGGGACGACGGCAGCCCCAAGGGGCGGCTGGCGCTGGGTTCGCTGGAAACCACCGCGGCGCTGCGGCTGTCGCCGATCCTGTCCCGCTTCGCGGCGAAGCACCCGCAGGTGGACATCAGCCTGACGGCGGCGTCGAACCCCGAGCTGGTCCGGCGCGTGGCCGGGCATGAGCTCGACGGCGCCTTCGTCTGCGGCCCGATCCAGCACGGCGAGCTGGTGGCGGAGGTGGTGTTCCGCGAGGAGCTGGTGATCGCCTCCGCCGCCGGTGGCCGGCTGGCGCCGGGCTGCAAGATCCTGGTCAAGGGCAAGGGCTGCGCCTACCGCGACCGGCTGGAAGCCCTGCTGGCCGACCGCGGCGTGCACGACGCGGTGCGGCTCGAGTTCGGCACCCTCGATGCGATCATCGGCTGCCTGGAAGGCGGCCTGGGCATCACCCTGCTGCCCAGGGCCCTGCTGCTGCCGGCCGCCAGGAGCGGCCGCATCCGGCTCAGCGCGGTGCCGCCGGAGATCGGCAGGGTCGAGACGCTGTTCATCCGGCGCCGGGATGCCGGCGACTTCAGCGCCATGCGCGCCCTGCTCGCGGAGCTGCGCGGCGCGGGCGCGCCGGCCGCGCCGCGGCGCCGGGCTCCGTCCGCTCGCGCCAGGGGCGGGCCCGGCGGCCGCTAGGGCCTGTCAACGCCATTTCGAGCGCGATCAAAAATAGCGTTGACAGGCCCAGGCGATGGCGGAACCGTAGATCTGGCCGGTGGCGCCGGGCCGGCGCGACGCTCGCGGCCGCTGCGTCCCCGCCCAGGCCGGCGGCGACCGCGCCGGTGGACAGGGCGGTGATGCCCAGGCCCATGCCGCCGACCACCTCGCGCCGGGTGTAGGTGCGGTTGTCCTCGCCCTTCATCTGGAATCCTCGCGCCACCTGGATTTTCGACTCGCCGCTGCGGCGATTGTTCGGCGCGCGGCAGGCCTTCGCGCGTTGACGCGCATCAAAAAGGTGAGCGCCGGTCCACCACCCCCTCGAGGCCTGCTGCAGCGTGATTTGAATCGCATCCACGCCTCAGCGCTGCGCGCGCCAGGCGCTCGGCGTCTGGCCGGTCCAGCGGCGGAAGGCGCGGGTGAAGCTGCCGGTGTCGGAGAAGCCGAGCAGGTAGGCGACTTCGCTGATCGAGTAGTGCGGGTCGCGGATGTAGCCCAGGGCGAGCGCGCAGCGGGTGTCGGAGAGCAGCTCTTCGTAGCTGGTGCCCTCGGCCGCCAGCTTGCGCTGCAGGCTGCGCAGCGACAGGTTGAGGCGCCTGGCCAGCAGCTCGGCGGAGGGCTCGCCCTGCGGCAGCTGCTCGGTCATCAGGGCCCGCACCTTGTTCTTGACGCTGCTGTCCTGGTCGGCGAGCTGGCGTTCGAGGATCGCCTCGTTGTGGCGGGCGAGGTCGGCGTCGGCGGTTTCCAGCGGCATGTCCATCGCCGCGCGCGGCAGGTGGATTTCGTTGGCCGGCGCCGCGAAGCGCAGCGGGCAGCGCAGCACCGCCGCGAAGGCGTCCGGTTTTTCGGGCTGCGCCCGGACCAGGCGGACCTCGAGCGGCGTGAAGTCGCGGCCGGCGAGGGAGCGGCAGAAGCGCACGAACAGCGAGATGAAGGCGTCGATCGCCTCGGGTGCGGGCAGCCGGTCGCCGGCGCCGGCCGGCTGGATCGAGAAGACATAGTGGTCGTCGGCCGGGCGGAATTCGATTTCGCTGACGTCGGTGACGATGCGGAAGTAGCGCACGGTGCGCTCGAACGCCTCGGTCAGCGTGCGGCTGGCGATGAGCGAGAAGCCGAGGGCGTGAAAGGTGGTGTGGGTGACCTGGCTGGCCACCGCCAGGCCCAGAGCCTCGTCGCCGCTGGCTTCCACCGCCAGGCGCCACAGCCGCGTGGTGCGTTCGACCGGATAGCGCGCGTGGGGATCGTCCAGCGCCGCCGGGTCGAGGCTGGCGGCGGCGAACAGGGCGGCGCTGTCGAGTCCGCGCTGGTCGAGCACGCGCTTCAGCACGCGGATCCAGCTGGAGAGCGTGGTGGCGGTGTGGGACATCCTGGCGTCCTGGGCGAAAAGATTGGCGTCTGGCGCCATGCGCGGCGCGGCGCCCACCCCCTAGAGTTGCGGCACCTGCCTTGCAACCGGGAGTTTGTCGTGGCCCCTTACGATAGCGCAATCGAACTCAGCAGCCTCAGCGACGCCCAGAAGGAGGCGCGGGTGAAGGAGGCGGTGCAGCGGGCCGGCGCGGCCCT